>Ga0182749_1001908_pt1 | contig 15751 bp, 16 predicted proteins | sample eDN3rd37CKraftMG_FD_128875 | JGI IMG/M metagenome (GOLD analysis project Ga0182749, IMG submission 128875) | Enriched Miracle-Growth compost microbial communities from Emeryville, California, USA - eDNA 3rd pass 37_C Kraft MG (version 2) (version 2) ...
GACCTTCTGCCCGGGCGCGAAGTGCGCGACGCCGGGACCGACCGCCGCGATCTCGCCGGAGGCCTCGGCGCCGACGATGAGCGGCAGCTTGCGCTTGGCGAAGGCCATGCCGCGGAAGCCCCAGAGGTCGAGATGGTTGAGGCCCACCGCCTTGATGCGGATCTGTACCTCGCCCTCGCCGGGCGCGGGTGGATCGGCCACTTCGGCCAGTTCGAGCTTGCGGTCGCCGATCAGTCTCAGTGCGCGCATGGATTACCCTGTTTGTCGTCCCGGGCGAGCGAAGCGAGGCCCGGGACCCATGCTCCGCAGCAGACTTGAGAGGCGCCGCGGTATGGGTTCCCGCTTTCGCGGGGACCCATACCGCGGAGAGACTGCCGGCCCCTTCAGTGGGATTACGTCGGCTCGACCCCGATGACGAGCGACACGTTCTGCCCGCCGAAGCCGAAGGAATTGGAAATCGCGTGCGTGAGCCTGGCCTCGCGCGCCGCGTTTGGCACGACGTCGAGCGGGATCGCCGGGTCCGGCACGTCGTAATTTATGGTCGGCGGCATGCGCTGCTCCTGCAGCGTCAGGACCGTGAACACCGCCTCGATGGCGCCGGCGGCCGACAACGTGTGCCCGATCATCGACTTGTTCGACGAGATCGGCAGCTTGCCCATGCGCTCGCCGAACACGGTCGAGCAGCCGAGATATTCCATCTTGTCGTTCTCGGGCGTCGAGGTGCCGTGCGCGTTGACGTAGTCGATATCGTCGGGGGTGAGCCCGGCGTCTTCCAGCGCGTTGCGGATGCAGGTGATGATCGGCTTGCCGTCCGGGCTCGAGCGCGTGCGGTGGAAGGCGTCGGTCTTCTCGCCGCAGCCCTCGACCACGCCGAGGATCGTCGCGCCTCGCGCCTTCGCCGCGTCGTAGCTCTCGAGCACCAGCGCGCCGGCGCCCTCCGCCATGACGAAGCCGTCGCGGTTCTTGGAGAAGGGCCGCGCCGCCTTCTGCGGATTGTCGTTGCTCGTCGACAGCGCCGACAGCAGCGAGAAGCGGATCACCGCCTCCGGGTTGACCGAGCCGTCGGTGCCGATGCACAGCGCCGCGTCGGTCTCGCCGCGGCGGATCGCCTCGACGCCGAGCTGGATCGCGCTCGCGCCCGAGGCGCAGGCGGTTGACAGCGAGATCGGCGAGCCGCGCGTGCCGAACCGCTCGGCGATGTGGTCGGCGACCGAGCCGAACAGGAAACGGCCGTGATAGGCGGGGAACTGCTCGCTCGCCCGCAAAAGGTCGGCATAGGTGATCTTGTCGTTGCTGCCCGAGCGCGCGCCGACTTCCAGCCGCTGCGGCCATTCCATCTCGATCGGCGGCACGGCAAGGAAGAGGGGGCCCGGGAAGTCGCCGGGGCGGCCAATGCCGGACTGCGCGATCGCTTCCTCCGCCGCCAGGTCGCCGAGTTGCTCGGAGAGCGCCGCGGTGCATTCCGGCGTGCCCAGGAAATCGACGCTGCCGGCGATACGGGTCTTCAGCCCGTCGGTCGAGAAGCGGGTGATGGCATGGATGCCGGATTCGCCCGAGGTCAGCTTCTTCCAGTTGTCGGTCTTGCCGGCGCCGAGCGAGGTCACGACACCGACGCCGGTGACCACCACGATCGGACGGCCGAGTTTGTCCCTGGTCGACGCCATGTTCGCTCTCCTCAGCCGGCCTTTTCCACCAGTGCGAGGCCTTCGCCGCGCCAGTGGCCGACGCCGGTCACCAGGACCTGCTCGAGCGGCCCGCTCATCGGCTTCTCCAGCCCGGTCGAGTCGCAGGGCGGAAACAGACTGCCATGCTGCAGGGCGACCGTGGCCAAAGCGAGATTCATGGGGAATTGCGGCTCCAGCCCGTGGCCGAGATACGAGCCGGTGGCGCGCACGGCAAGCTCGCCATGCGCTTCGAGGAAGGCGCGCTCTTCCGCCGTCGCCGGGTTGGCGCCGGTCGCGCCGGACAGGACTGCGGCCGAGGTCGGCACGACCCGGTCCTTGACCTTGTCCCACAGGCCTTCGAGCGAGGCGGTGACGTTGCCCGGCACGCGTTTGCGCCGGTCGGCGACGACGTTCGACAACCGCGCCAGCGCCTTCGCCCCGCGCGCCTCGGCGTGCTCGCGCGCCTCGATGACGAGGAACGCCCCGAGCGAGCCGAGCGCGAAGCCGCCCTTGCCGTCGCCGCGCTCCCACACCGGCGCGAATTTGTCCTTCAGCATCAGCCCGGCGAACTCGTAGAGCATGATGAGGTCGGGGCGCTCGCCGTTGTGGGCGCCGCCGACGAGAGCGATGTCGCTCTGTCCGGCGCCGATGCGCGAGACGGCGATGCGCACCGCGTCGAGCCCGGCCGATTCCTCACCCATGAAAGTGCGCGAGGACGAGGTCACGCCGTGCACGATCGAGATGTTGCCGGCGAGCAGATTTGACAGTTGCGCCAGGAAGAGGGTGGGGCGCAGGTCGCTCATCAGCCGCTCGTTGAGGAACGCGGCCGGATTGGCCGCCTGCGGCATGCCGGTCAGGATCGTGGAGTCGACGCTGAGGTCGCGCTCGCCGCCGCCGGCGGCGACGATCATGTCCATGTGCGAGAGCACGTCGGTCCTGCCCTTGACCCCGGCGGAGTCGAGGGCGAGGCCGGCGGCATAGGTGCCGATGCGCTGCCAGTTCTCCATCTGCCGCTGATCGCCCTTCTTGGGGATCTGCAGGTCGAAATTGATCGGCGCCAGAGGATGGACGACGTAGGGCGCGAAGGTCGCGGTGTCGGCCGAGGGCGCGGCTTGCGAGAGCTTCTGCCAATGCGCCTCGGGGCCCTCGCCGAGACAGGAGACGATGCCGATGCCGGTGATCAGGACCTCGCGCGCGCCGTCAGCCATGCGCGGTCTCCACGCTCGGCACGCCGAGCCGCGCCGCCTGGTCGCACATGTGCTGGCGGATCTCACCGTTGGGGAAGGGCATGACGCGCAGGGTCAGCGTCGCGTCGCAGATCGGCTTGCCGGCGGAGGTGATCTTGGCGTTCGTGATGGCGTAGCCGGAGCCGTCGTGCTCGACGCTGGCGGTCACCTGCAGCACCTGTCCGGGCAGGACAAAGGTGCGGAACTTGGCATCCTTGACCGCCGCGAGGAACGGCATGCGCTCGAACTTGTTCACAGCGACCACGAGCCAGCCGGACGACTGCGCCATGGTCTCGACCAGCAGCACGCCGGGCATCAGGGGATAGCCGGGGAAGTGTCCCTCGAAGACGGTGCTGTCCTGCGGCACCGTGGCCTCGGTGCGGATGGTTCGGTCGGCGAGATTGAGGTCCGTGACGCGGTCGATGAGTTGGAAGTACTCGAGACGCATTGTCCCTCGTCAGGCCCCTTTGGCTGCGACAAGCTCGTCGATGCGGGCGGCGAGGTTCTTGAGCACGAAATACTGATCCGTCGTCGCCTTGCCGTCATTGACCTCCTGCGTCCACTGCTCGAGCGGCAGCTTGATGCCGAAGGCCTTGTCGATGGCGAAGGCGATGTCGAGGAAGTCCAGGCTGTCGATTCCGAGGTCGTTAATGGCGTGGCTCTCGGGCGTGATCGAGTCGCGCGGGATGTCGCACGTTTCGGCGATAATATTGGCGATGGTGTCGAACGTCGAGGACATCGTTAACTCTCTGATTGAAGGGAGGAATCGGCAATCGCCCGGACACGCGCCACCCCGCGCACGTGCCAGTATCCGCGCGGCCTTCGACAACCGGCTTGGCAGTCGGCCAGCCCGTATAGCGAACGGGGCGGCTCCTTTCAATGGCGGCCGTAATTCGCGGGGAAAACTGGCTAATCCGGACGAATGCTGGCCGGTGGCGGCCCTCGCGGCGGGCTCAGCGAACGGTCCGGTCATATTCGACGGGGGTGCAACCCCGCCGGCCGGACAGGACGCAGTCCTGGTCGCGTCGCATATCGGCGATGGAATCCGCAAGCCAGATGGCGATACCGATCAGCGCGGCCACGAACAGGAGCGCGACGGCGTTGACCGCCATCCGGTGCCGGTATTCGCCCGGCTCCTCCGGTGTCCGCGCATAGGCGTCGAGATCGGCCGGGTCGCGGTCCCGCGCGCCGGGACGGGGCGGGGCGCCGCCGCGCCGGCGCGGCCGCAGGCGGACGACGCGGGGGTCTCCATCCGAAGGGGTGCTGCTGCTTGCCACGGTGGCGATCCTACCATGCCCGGCGGCCGCCGCGGCAGGACCTCGCCGCGACCGCCGGCCGGACCACTCACCTATGCAATGGGCCGCCGCTGCGCACCCTGCCTTCGCGGCGGCGGCAAGTTCCCGCATGGACGGTGGCGGAACAACGGATTATGACCCTGCGCCATGCGCACGCGCCGGCTCAGCGGACGACTGATCGGACTGCTCGCGGCCTATCTGGTCGCCCTGCAGGCCCTGATCCTGCCGCTGTCGCTGCCGCCGACCTTCGCCGGCACCCTGTGCCTCACCGACGCGACGTCCGGCCCGGCGCACGACCCGGCCGACCACACGCGCGGCTGCCCCTCCTGTGCCGGCTGCGGGCTCCTGTGCCACACGCCGATCCTTGCCGGCGGCGCGGCGGGGGCGCCGATCGACGCGCCGCAGTTGCGGGTCGCCGCCGCCCTCGTGCCGACGCCGCTCGAGGCGGCACGGCCACCTGCGACGCGTACGCCGCAGATCCCGCGCGGACCGCCGGCGGCCTGAACCGTCGATTCCGATCCGCCTTTCCAATTGCCGCAAGCCCGCGCCGGCGCGCCTGCCCACGAGCACAAAGCCGCACAAGGCCGCGCAGGGCCGACACCGTTCAGGAGCAAACTGATGCACCGCACATCGATCGCCGCCGTTCTCGCCGCCGCCGTCGCCGCGAGCCTCATGTCCCTTCCTGCGCTCGCGCACGATTACACGCTCGGCGCCCTGCAGATCCGGCACCCATGGGCGCGCGCGACGCCGAAAAGCGCGCCCGTCGGCGGCGGCTATCTCACTATCACCAACACGGGGGCGACGCCCGACCGCCTCATCGGCGGCTCGACCGACGTCGCCAAGGGCTTCGAAATCCATGAAATGTCGATGGACGGCGGCGTGATGAAGATGCGCATGCTGCCGAACGGGCTCGAGATCAAGCCCGGCGAGACGGTGACGCTGAAGCCGTCCGGCTATCACATTATGTTCACGGGCCTGAAGGCGCCGCTGACCAAAGGCGAGCACGTCGACGCCATGCTCAAATTCGAGAAGGCGGGCGAGGTGAAGGTGTTCTTCCTCGTCGGCAGCATCGGCCAGACCTCCGCCGACGACAAAGGCGGCGACGCCAAATCCGGCGACGCCAAGTCCGGCGGCATGTCGCACGACATGCCCGGCATGAAGACGAACCACTGAGCCGGCCACCGGCGCCTCGCGTCGCCCTCCCGGCGGCGCGAGGCGCCTCGACGCAGGGCGCAGCCGGCGCCGTTCAAAGCGGAGGCGCGTCCGTCGGCCGGGCGGTCGCGTGCGGGCAGGCGATCGGTCGGGCTTGATAAAAATGCAAATTCCCTCCTAGGGCCAACGGTTAAGATGTTGACCCTATACCCGGCGAACGTGCCACGAGCCGTGAGCGGGGGATGACGGTCCGCGACCAGACGTCCGAGGCGGGATGCGTCTGCGATGCGCTTGCGCCGGCCCCGACCGCGGTCGGCGAGGGGCTTCGCAACGAGCAGGCGGACATCCGGTACCAGCCGAAGATCGACCTCAGGCGCAAATGTCTCGTCGGCGCCGAGGCGTTCGCCGGCGTTGGCGAGGCGCAGTCCGGCGACTTGTGCCCGCCGGACGCCCTGCCGGACATCGATGCGGACGGTCTCATCGCGCCGACGGAGCGGGCGCTGCTCGCTGTCTTGCGCGACTGGACGGCTTTTGCCGAGGACGGCTTCAATCTGCATCTCGCCATCGACGTGCCGGCGGGCGCGCTGTCGAAACGATCGCTGCCGCAACTCGTCAGGGAGAACCGGCCGTGCGCCGAAAGCTGGCCGGGCCTGATCCTGGAGATCGGCGAGGAACGGATGGTGCGCGACATCGCGCTCGTGCAGGGCGTCGCGGCCGAGCTCAAAAGCTGTGGCATCGGCATCGCCATCGACAATTTCGGCGCCGGCTATTCCTCGTTCTCGAGCCTGCGTGCCCTGCCGTTCGCGGAACTGAAGATCGACAGCCAGTTCGTCAAGGACTGCGCCACCGACGCCAACAACGCGGCGATCTGCCAGACCGCCATCGACCTCGCGCATCGCTTCGGCAGCGTCGCGGTGGCCTGCGGCATCGCAAACAGGGCCGACCTCGAGGCCCTGGCCGTCATGGGCTGCGATGTCGGCCAGGGGCCGCTGGTCGCGCCGCCGATGCCGCGCGAGGATTTTCTCGAGCTCCTGCGCCGGCGCATGAACCGGCCGAAGCCGCCCGCGACCGAAGCCGCGGACGCAGGCGAGAGCGTCGCCTGATCAGGCCGTCTTCGGCTCCGCGAAGGCGAGCTTTTCGCTCTCCGGCGGCAGCATGGCGAAGACGTCGAGCGTCATCGCCACCAGCGCGTAATAGCCGAGGATGCCGACGAGCTCGACCATCGCCGCCTCGGAGAGGAAGGCGCGCACGCGCTTGTAGTTGCGATCGCCGACGCGCCGCTTTTTGTACAGTTCGTGGATGAAGTCGTAGACCGCGCGCTCGTCCTTCGCCGCCGATTTCGGCACGCGGCCCTTGCGCAGGTCCTCGATGGTTTTCGCCTTGACGCCGGCCTTCGCCGCGATCGGTGCGTGCGCGAACCATTCGTATTGCGCCTTCCACAGCCGCGCCGTGCACAGGATGGCGAATTCCGACAGCCTCGGATCGAGCGCGGTCTTGTAGCGGGCATGCGCGCCGAGCGCCTGCGCGAGCTGGCCGTATTGCGGCGCATGCATCCAGGCCGCGAATGGCCCGCGAACCGCCTGCGACTTGCCGCGCGGGCCGGCGCGCAGGGCCTTGAGCAGCGCGCGCTGCGCGGCGTCGAGCTTGTTTTCGTCGAGCTGTGCGAGGCGGGCAGCCGGGCGCTTGGCGGGCATGGCAATCGGATCCTGCAGGAAAGAAAGGGACGCGTGGTGGGACGCCTTCTATAATGACGATTGCCGCCCGCGCCAAACCCGAAGGCCGGCCGGCCACGAGGGCATGTCATGCGATTTCGGCTCCTGCATCTCTGCGCCGTCCTCGCTGCCGCCGCGACCGTCGCCATTGCTGCGACTCCGGCCCGCGCGGATGCGATCGACGGTGACTGGTGTCACAGCGACGGCCGGCATTTCTCGATCCGCGGCCCGGACATCGTCACGCCGGGCGGCGCCCGCCTGCAGGGCGATTACGCACGCCACGGCTTCAGCTATCGGCCGGCGGCGCCCGAGCGGGGCGCCGGCGGCACCGTCGCGATGCGGCTCGTCAACGAGAACACCGTGCATTTGCGTTATGGGGATGCGGGCGATGCGCCGGAGGTGTGGCTGCGCTGCTCGCCGTCGGTGAGCGCGCTGGTGCCGCCGCGGCGTGGATGACGGCTATGGCTCGACCTGCGCCGTGACCGTCGCGAGCCCGCGCCCGAGCATGTTCAGATCCCGGGCAGCGGCGAGCGACAGGTCGAGCACGCGGCCGCGCGTGAACGGGCCGCGGTCGTTGACCACGACCTCGACGCTGCGGCCGGTCCTGCGGTCGGTGACTTTCAGCCGGGTGCCGAAGGGCAGGGTGCGGTGCGCGGCCGTGTATCTGCGCGGATCGTAGCGTTCGCCGGCGGCGGTGCGGCCGCGATAGTTCTTGTCGTAATAGGCGGCGACGCCGGCGAATTGCCGCGGCGCCTTCGTGCCGGCGGCGAACACGGGGCCCGACGCCACCAGCAGCGTCAGCACCGTTGCGATCGCCAGGCCCGTTCTCGGCATCGTCATCGTCGCCCCGTGTCCCGGTTCCGTCCCCGCCTGTGTCAGGAGCGCGGCGCCGCGCTCCTGCGCTGCGATTTCGCCCGCGCCGCCGCGGTGCGGGGTTTCTGCTCGTTCCCGTTCTTCTGCTCGGCGCCGTTCTTGCCACCTGCGGCCGGCTGCGATGACGCGCCGCGCCGCCGTTCGATATGGCTCATGGTCTGCTCGGCGCGACGCCGGCAGTCCTCGTGCAACTGCTCCAGTTCCTCGTCGGTCAAATCCTCGATCGCCGCGAAGCGATCCTGGGCGCCCTTCATCGCCAGCACGAGTTCCGACAACTTGAGCTGCATGCTCAGCATGTCGCGGTTCTGCGTGTTCTGGATCAGGAACACCATCAGGAACGTGACGATCGTGGTGCCGGTGTTGATGATGAGCTGCCAGGTGTCGCTGTAGCCGAACAGCGGACCGGTCACGACCCAGACGAGCACCACGCCGACCGCGAGCAAGAAGCTGCCCGGATGGCCGCTCCAGGTCGCGACGGCCTGCGCCAATTGCGAGAACCGGGTGCTCAGAGCGCTGGTCTTGCGCGCCGATCGTTTGTGGCTTGCCATGCGGCCCCTCGCGAGGAAGCTGCCTCGCCCTGTCCGCGCATCAACGCCGCGATGGGTTCCGCGGTTCCGGGGCCGCTATTTCAGCTTCGGCAGGACCTGCCGCATGCGGCCGATATCGGCCCACGGGTCCTTTTTCAGTCGCGACAGGCGCTGCATCGCGTTGAGCACCGTGTACTGGTTCGCGCTCTTCAGCGTGGCGAGCTCGTTCCAGTCGATCGGCATCGACACGGGCGCGCCGGCGCGTGCGCGCGTGGAATAGGGCGCGACCGCGGTCGCCTCGCGGCTGTTGCGCAGGTAGTCGACGAAGATGCGGCCGTTGCGCTTGGCCTTGGTCGCGGTCGAGATGTAGCGGTCCGGTTCGTCGGCCTCCATCGCGCGCGCGACGAGCTGCGTGAACGCCTTGGCCTCGTCCCACGGCGTCGGCGCGATCGGCAGCACGACGTGCAGCCCCTTGCCGCCGGTGGTCTTCAGCAGCGTTTCCAGCCCGATCTGCTCGAGGCGCGCGCGCACGTCGCGCGCGGCGGCAACGACATCCTTCCAGCCGGTGCCGGGCCCGGGATCGAGGTCGAAGACGAGCCGGTCGGCTTTGTCGAGATGGTCGATGGTCGAGCCGCGGATGTGGATCTCGAGCACGCCCGCCTGCACCAGCGAGACGAGACCCGCGAGGTCGTCGACCGCGATGATCTTGTTGCCCTTCTCGGCGACGAGACGCAGGTGCTCCGGCATGACGCCGCCGCGTGCGTGCTTCTGGAAGAAGCAATCCCCGATATCGGCACCTTCCGGGCAGCGCACGAGCGCGATGGGCCGGCCGACGAGCTGCGGCGCCATCCAGTCCCACACCTTCACGTAATAGTCGGCGAGGTCGCGCTTGGTGACGCCGGCGTCGGTCCAGTAGACGCGGTCGGGGTGCGACAGCGCGATGCCGGCGACGCTGTTGTCGGTCTTGCCGCGGCTAGCGGGCCGGGGGGTGGGCTTGGGTCCGGCGCCGGGCGCGCTGCGGCGCACGGCCGTCTTCGTCGCGGCGGCGACGCTCTTCTTCGTTTCGCGCATGACATCCTTCGCCGGTTTGTCCTCGCGCAGGCCCTGGAACGAGGCCTGGCGGATGCGATCGCCATGTGTCCAGCCGTGGAAATCGACCTCGGCGACGAGCTTCGGTTCGACCCAGACGGGGCCGCGCGCACCGCGCTCCTCCTTCGGCAGCGGCGACAGCGGCGATTGCTTCACCGTCATAGCCTTGAGCCGGCGGTAGAGATCGCGTGCCAGTTTGTGCGTGAAGCCGGTGCCGGTGCGGCCGGCATAACGCAGCTTGCCCTTGTCGTTGACCGCGAGCACCAGCGCGCCGATGGCCTGCGCGTCGGCGGTCGACGGCGCGAAGCCGGCGATGACGAACTCCTGCCGGTCGGAACATTTGGTCTTGAGCCAGTCGTGGCCGCGGCCGGAGCGATAGGGTGCATCGGCGCGCTTCGACACGATGCCCTCGAGCCCCATCTTGCAGGCCTGCGCCAGCAGGGCCGGACCCGGCTGCTCGATCGAGGCGCTGAAGCGCAGCGGGCTGCGTTTGGGTCCGCGCCGCAGCAGTTCTTCGAGCGCCGCCTTGCGCGCGACGAGCGGCAGCGGCGTGAGGTCGCGGCCGTCGAGATGCATGAGATCGAAGGCGTAAAAGAGCATGCGGTTGTCGTCGCCTTCGCTCAGCGCCTGTTGCAGCAGCGAGAAACTGGAAACGCCGTCGGCGCCCTCGACCACGACCTCGCCGTCGATCATCGCCCGCTCGGCCGGCAATGCCGCGACCGCCGCGGCGATCGCCGGGAATTTGCGCGTCCAGTCGAGGCCGCGACGGGTGAGGAGCTTCGCCTTGCCTTTGTCGAGGCGCGCGGCGAGGCGATAGCCGTCGAACTTGATCTCGTGCAGCCAGTCGGCGCCCTGCGGCGCACTCTCCGACAATGTGGCGAGACAGGGCGGCACGAAGGCGGGCAGGGCGGCCTTGCGCGCGCCGGTAAGCGCATCGTCCGCGCCGGCCGTCCGCGAGCGCTTGCGGATCGGTTTGACTTCCGCCGCGCGCGTCTTCCGGCGGGCAGCGGTTCTCGTCGCGGCTTTCTTCGCCGCGATCTTTTTCGTCGCCGCCTTCTTCGGCGCAGCCTTCTTCGCCGCCGGTCTCCTGCGCGCGGTCTTCTTCAGCGCGGCGACGTTCTGCCTGACGCTGCGGTTGCTGTGCCAGACGTCGTCCGCCTGCGCGATCTCGTCCATGCTGCGGCCGCTCGCCGCCGACAGCGGCTCCTCTTCGAGGATGTCCGGATCACGCGGCGAGCGCTCCGCGCCGTCGTGCTGCTTGATCAGCAGCCAGTTGTTGCGCTTCTCGTTGGCGCGTCGGTGCATGCGGACCAGATGCCAGCCGCCATCGAGCTTCTCGCCGTGCAGCGTGAAGGAGAGGTGGCCCTTTGCGAGGCCGCGATGCGGGTCGCCGTCCGGCTCCCAGGTGCCGCGGTCCCAGATCATCACCGTGCCGCCGCCGTATTCGCCTTCGGGGATGGTGCCCTCGAAGGCGTTGTATTCGACCGGATGGTCCTCGACCTCGACGGCGAGCCGCTTCTCGCCGGGCACCAGGCTCGGACCGCGCGTCACCGCCCAGCTCTTCATCACGCCGTCGAGTTCGAGCCTGAGGTCGTAATGCAGGCGTGTGGCGTCGTGCTTCTGGATGACGAAGGCGTCGCCCTTGCGCCGCGCCACCTTGCCCTTCGGCTCGGCAGTGACGCCGAAATGCCGCTTGGCGTGATAGGTCTTCAGCCCCGCCATTCGCATCTGCCCGCTGCTGTCGTCATCATAGACGACGAAACTCGCCGGCAAAAGAACGGGTTCCGCGCAGTCTTCACGCGTCCGTGCGGGATCGCGCGGGGAACTTTTGCGTGCCGGCGCCGTTGCCCAGCCAACGCGCAACTCAACAACGAGAAGGACCACGCCATGCTGAGCTGGGCCATCACGTTCCTCGTCATCGCCCTGATCGCCGCCTTGTTCGGCTTCGGCGGCATCGCCGGCACCGCCATCGAGGCGGCCAAGATCATCTTCTTCGTCGCGATCGTGCTGTTCGTCATCTCCGCGCTTGTCGGCCTCTTCCGCGGCCGCAGGACCGTACCGTAGCGTTCAGTCGCGTCTCGCGTTCCGTTCGAGCCCCGCGCCGTCCGAGGGTCGGCGCGGGGTTTGCGTTGTGCCGGTACCGCGCGGAGCGGCATGGAACACGCGAGGCTTGGAAGTCTTATCGGGATGGAAAAGCGGCGCGTTCGACGTCGCGAAGGTTCAGCAACTGGAGTTTGCTCTTTGGATCGCCGACAATTCATTGCCGGCTCAGCGGCGATGCTGTCCGTGCTCGGTAACGCGGTCGGCGTTGCCGCCGACGACAACGCCGACCGGTCGTTCAACGCGCAGGCGGTTCGGCGCATGGCGCAGGAGCTGGCGCAGCAGGCTTACAAGGCCCCGGATCACAGCCTGGCGTCGGATCTCGTCAATATCGACTACGACGCCTATCGCGGCATCCGCTTCCGGCCCGACCGTGCGCTGTGGAAGAGCGAGGGCCTGCCCTTCCAGTTGCAGTTCTTCCATCGCGGCTGGATCTACAAGGACCGCGTGCGCATCTTCATCGTCGAGAACGGCCGCGCGCAGGAGGTCGTCTACTCGCCGGACCTGTTCACCTTCGACAAGGTCAAGCCGCCGGCGCCCGGCGTCAATATCGGCTTCGCCGGCTTCCGCCTGCACGCGCCGTTCAACCGGCCAGACTATTACGACGAGGTCGGCGTCTTTCTCGGCGCCAGCTATTTCCGCGCGGTGGCCAAGGGCCAGGTCTACGGCCTGTCGGCGCGCGGCCTGTCGATCAAGACCGCCGATCCGAAAGGCGAGGAGTTTCCGGCGTTCACCAGCTTCTGGATCGAGAAGCCGGCCAAGGGCACGACCTCGATCGTCGTGCATGCGCTGCTCGACAGCCCGAGCGCCGCCGCCGCCTTCCGCTTCACCATCCGCCCCGGCGACGAAACCATCTACGACACCGAAGTCGCGCTCTATCCGCGCGTCGACATCGCCGAATCCGGCGTCGGCAGCGGCACCTCGATGTTCCTGTTCGACTCCAGCGACCGGGTCGGCGTCGACGACTTCCGCCCCGCCGTGCACGATTCCGACGGACTGGCGATGCGCAGCGGCCGCGACGAGGAGATCTGGCGGCCGCTTGCCAATCCGCGCGACCTGCAGGTGAGCTATTTTGGCGACGTCAATCCGCGCGGCTTCGGGCTGATGCAGCGCGAGCGCGATTTCTTCGCCTACGACGATCTCGAATCGCATTTCGAGAAGCGGCCGAGCCTGTGGGTCGAACCGATCGGCGACTGGGGCGAGGGCAATGTCGTGCTCGTCGAGATTCCGACCAAGGAGGAGATCCACGACAACATCGTCTCCTTCTGGCGGCCGAAGGAGACGCTCAAGGCCAAGGGCGAGTACAATTTCACCTACCGCCTGCATTGGGGCTGGGGCCGGCCCAATGCCGCCAAGCTCGGCGAGTTCGTCCAGACCAGCATCGGCGCCGGGCGCGACGGCACGCGCCTGTTCGTGCTCGAGGTCATCGGCCCCGCGGTCGCCGCGGTCGACTACGCGGCGCAGAAGGCGAGCGTCACCGCGAGCAAAGGCGCCATCAACAATCTCGTCCTGCATCCGAACCCGGAAACCGGCGGCATGCGCATCAGCTTCGAGCTCGACACCAAGAACGAGCCGCTGATCGAGCTGCGCGGCACCCTGACGGCGCAGGACAAACCGATCGCCGAAACCTGGCTCTATCGATGGACGCGCTGAACCGACGCATTGCCGAGGCGCCGCGCGGCATCGAAGCGCTGCCGCCGGAGGCGCCGCTTGCGATGCCGGAGCAATCGTTGTGGCTCCGCTACGGCCGCTCGCCGAAACCGGGCACGGGTTCCAGGAGCCTGCCCGTCCGGCGATTCCTCGTGTTCGGCGCGGCGATCGCGCTCACGGCCATCGGCGGCTACCAAATGTACGAGGTGATGCAGGTCGGCGGCCTGACGCTGCTCGAGATGACGGTCCTCGTCCTGTTTGTGGGGTTGTTCGCGTGGATCGCGCTGTCCTTCGTCAGCGCCTTCGTCGGCTTCATCACCGGCCTGCGCGACGGCGGGCCGCCGCTCGGCATCGATTCCGAGGCGCCGTTGCCCGACCTCGCGATGCGCACCGCGCTGCTGCTGCCGACCTATAACGAGGACCCGCACCGGGTCACAGCGCGGCTGCAGGCGATTTACGAGTCGGTGCGCAACACGGGGCGGCTCGCGCAGTTCGACTTCTTCATCCTCAGCGACAGCACCGACCCCGCCATTTGGTTGGCCGAGGAGGCGGCATTCCTGCGCCTGCGCGCGGAGGCCTGTCCGGAAGGGTTCTACTACCGGCACCGCACGAAAAACACGGCGCGCAAGGCCGGCAATGTTGGCGAATGGGTGATGCGCTTCGGCGGCGCCTATGCGCACATGATTGTGCTCGATGCCGACAGCCTGATGGAAGGCGACACCATCGTGCGCCTCGCCGCGGCGATGGAGGCCCATCCGCGCGTCGGCCTGATCCAGACGCTGCCGCAGCTCATCAACGGCAACAGCCTGTTCGCACGCCTCCAGCAGTTTGCCGGCCATGTCTATGGCCCTCTGATCGCGCGCGGCATCGCCTGGTGGCACGGCTCGGAAGGCAACTACTGGGGGCACAATGCCGTCATCCGCATCCGCGCATTCGCCGATCATGCGGGCCTGCCGCTCCTGAAGGGCGGCAAGCCGTTCGGCGGCCACATCCTCAGCCATGATTTCATCGAGGCGGCGCTGATGCGCCGCGCGGGCTGGGGCGTGCACATGGTGCCGGAGCTGGGCGGCTCCTACGAGGAGAGCCCGCCGACGCTGACCGATTACGCGATCCGCGACCGGCGTTGGTGCCAGGGCAACTTGCAGCACATCGCCGTGCTGCCGGCGCGCGGCCTGCATTGGATCTCGCGCCTGCATTTGCTGCAGGGAATAGGCTCGTACATCACTGCGCCGATGTGGCTGCTGTTTCTGCTCGTCGGCCTGCTGATCTCGCTGCAGTCGCAGTTCATTCCGCCCAACTACTTCCCGCACGGCGCAACCTTGTTCCCGCAATGGCCGCTGCAGGATCCGGTGCGTTCGGCCTACGTCTTCGGCGGCACGATGGCGCTTCTGGTGCTGCCGAAACTGCTCGGCTGGGCCGCGACCGCGGCGCGCAGGCATACGCGACGCGGCATGGGCGGTGCGCTGCGCGGCCTTGTCAGCGTGGTTCTGGAAGTCGTGGTCTCGGCGCTGATCGCACCGGTGATGATGCTGATGCAGTCGCGCGCGGTGGCCGAGATCTTCATCGGCCGCGACGCCGGCTGGGCGGCGCAGCGGCGCGACGACGGCGGTTTCGCGCGCGGCGAGTTCACGCGCGCCTATGCCTTCCCGACGCTGCTCGGCGCCGCGCTCGGCGGCAGCGCCTATGCGGTCTCGACGCCGCTGTTGCTGTGGATGTCGCCGGTGGTGGCCGGCCTCGTGCTCGCCATCCCGATCGCGGCGCTGACCGCCCGCGCCTCGGCCGGACGGGCCTTGCGTGCGCTCGGGCTTCTGCTGATCCCGGAGGAGCGGGACGCGCCGGCCATCCTGCTGCGCGCCAACGCGCTCGCCGCGGAGCGGGCGGACCCCGGCGCGGTGCATCCGCTGGTCCGCCTGATCGAGGACCGCGCGCTGCGCACCGCGCACGAGGCGATGCTCGACGACGTGCCGCCGCGCCGCAAGGGCGACATCGATATCCATCTCGCCGTCGCGCGCGCGCGGATCGACGACGCCGACGACCGGAGCGCAGCGATCGCTGCGCTGTCGGCGCGCGAGGTCTTCGCCGTGATGACCGACCGGGACACGCTGCAGCGCCTCACGACGAAGCCATCGGCGGGCGGTCGGCAGGAATGAGGGCGATGCGCCGGTAAGTCCTGACCGCAATTTCGGTCCGAAGCGGACCGCACGCGGGAACAAATGAACGGACTCGCGAGTTCCCATCACCGGGCGAAGCATGAAAACCGCCGCAGTTGGGCGGCGTTCCACCCAGCGGCCGCAAGTCTCGCGGCCACGATGTACATGGCCGACCGACGGCCCCTCAGAGTCGAGACGTCATGACGCGCATTTTGCTATCACGTCCCTGGAGCGACGAAGACATCGCCAGTTTGAAGAAACTGTGGGCCGACGGCATGCCCGTCCGCAAACTTGCGCTGCGGTTTCGCCGCTC
>Ga0182749_1001909_pt1 | contig 15750 bp, 12 predicted proteins | sample eDN3rd37CKraftMG_FD_128875 | JGI IMG/M metagenome (GOLD analysis project Ga0182749, IMG submission 128875) | Enriched Miracle-Growth compost microbial communities from Emeryville, California, USA - eDNA 3rd pass 37_C Kraft MG (version 2) (version 2) ...
GAGAACGACGCCAACGCCGCGGGCTGGGCCGAGTTCCGCTTCGGCGCGGCGCGGCATGCCGAGCACATGCTGATGATCACCCTGGGCACCGGGCTCGGGGGTGCCGTCGTCACCGACGGACGGCTGCTGCGCGGCTGGGCCGGCGTGGCCGCGGAGATCGGCCACATGCGCGTCGTGCCGCACGGTCACGTGTGCGGGTGCGGCCGCGAGGGGTGCTGGGAGCAGTACGCGGCGGGCAGCGCGCTCGTGCGCGAGGCACGCGCGGCGGCGATCCGCCGTCCGGACGAGGCGGTGGCGCTCGTGGAGCGGTCCGGCGGGAGCATCGACGCGATCACCGGCCCCGTCGTGACGCTCGCCGCGCAGGAGGGCGACCCGTTCGCCGTCGAGCTCCTCGCCGACCTCGGCCGCTGGGTGGGTGAGGGCGCCGCGGCGGTCGCGGCCCTCCTCGACCCCCAGATCGTCGTGATCGGCGGCGGCGTGAGCGCTGCGGGCGACCTCGTGCTCGCACCGGCGCGGCGCGCCTTCCTCGAGCAGCTCTCCGGCCGTGGGCACCGTCCCGAGGCCGAGCTCGCGATCGCCGAGATGGGCAACGAGGCGGGGATCGTCGGCGCCGCCGACCTCGCGCGGATCTGAGGGACCCCTCGACGGCCCGCACCGGACCGCAGAAGCAGCAGCCCGAGGTGCCGCACGCCTCCGCCCGCGGCTTCAGACGACGGCGCCGTCCGAGCCGTGCAGGTCGTGGTCCGAGCGGTCCCGCGGCATGCGCCACAGCAGGATGATCGCGCCCAGCAGCACCGCTCCGCCACCGATCGGGGCGACGTAGCGCGGCAGGACGGTCATCAGGATGACCCCCGCGAGGATGCCTGCCACGCCGAGCACCACGAGCAGCCAGCCGATGATCCGCAGGGGGTCGCCGGACAGGTCGAGCCCGGGGTCCGGCGGCGTGAAGTGGGTCTCCGCCTCCTCGAGCGCCTCCACAGCCTCCGACGCGGGCCAGTCGCGCGGTCCCGCGGCGCGCTCGCGCGGGTCGCCGGCGGGGCGTGGCTGGAACGTGCGGAACCCCGGCACGTCGTCCAGCTCCTCGACCAGCCGGAGGAACTCGGCATCGACGCTGAGCGCGTCGTCCTGCGGCGTGCCGGCCGATCCCGACCCCTGCTGGTCGGCGGCTGGCAGGGCGGGCTCCGCGGAGCGCCCGTCGCCGGGCTGCGGCGTAGAGTCGTCAGGAGTCTCGTCGGGGCTCGAGGGCATGACACCACTGTAGGCTCAGGGCCCCGCGCGCGATCCTGGTCCGCACGGAGGAGGCGCGTTGTTCTACTGGCTCATGCGGCGGGTCGTGGGGGGTCCGTTGCTCCGCCTGCTGTTCCGCCCCTGGGTGGTGGGGATCGAGAACGTCCCGGCCGAGGGCCCGGTGATCATGGCCTCCAACCACCTGTCCGTGCTGGACTCCTTCGTGCTGCCCATCGTGCTGCCGCGCCGCATCGTCTTCATCGGAAAGTCGGAGTACTTCACCGGCACCGGGGTGCGCGGCAGGCTCACGGCCGGCTTCATGCGTGGGGTGGGGACGATCCCGCTGGACCGCTCGGGCGGGAAGGCGAGCGAGGCCGCGCTGCGCACGGGTCTGGCCCATCTGGAGGACGGTGGCATCTTCGGCATCTACCCGGAAGGCACCCGGAGCCCTGACGGACGGCTCTACCGTGGTAAGACCGGGGTGGCACGGCTCGCGATCGAGTCCGGCGCCCCGGTCGTCCCGGTCGCCATGATCGGCACGGACCGGGCGCAGCCGATCGGCCGGCGGCTGCCCCGCCCCATGCGCATCGGCGTCGTCCTCGGTGAGCCGGTCACCTTCGGCCGTCACCAGGGGGAGGAGGGGAACCGGACGGTCCTGCGCGCGGTGACGGACGAGATCATGTACCGGATCCAGCTCTGCTCCGGGCAGGAGTACGCCGACGTCGATGCCGCGACGTTCAAGGCGCGCCCCGGGACGTCGACGCCGGACGACCGCGCGCGCACGTCCCCGGGCGGCCGGCCGGTGCCCGCCGGGCTGAGGCCGCCGACGCGGCCCGGCCCCCGCTCCGGAGACCGCTGAGCGGGGGCGGGACCGCAGCAGGCGGCGAGGATCGTAAACTGGTGCACGATCATCGTCGGCACGCGGCGCCCTGACGCCCGGCCGGCACGCTCCTGAGAACAGCGCCCGTGCCGCTCTGCGCCCGGGCACGACGAGAGGTTGACAACCCATGACGGTCCGCCGTGTCGCACTCCTGACTGCCGGTGGCTTCGCGCCCTGCCTCTCCTCGGCGGTCGGCGGCCTGATCGAGCGCTACAACGAGCTCGACCCCTCGATCGAGATCATCGCCTACCAGCACGGGTACCACGGCCTGCTGCTCGGCAACAAGATCGTCGTCGACGAGGAGGGGCGAGAGAAGGCCGGCCTGCTGCACCGGTTCGGCGGCTCGCCCATCGGCAACTCGCGCGTCAAGCTCACCAACGCCGCGGACTGCGTCAAGCGCGGCCTGGTCAAGGAGGGCGAGAACCCCCTCACCGTCGCAGCCGAGCGCCTGCGTGCCGACGGGGTCGACGTGCTGCACACCATCGGCGGCGACGACACGAACACCACGGCGGCCGACCTCGCGGCGTACCTCGAGGAGAACGGCTACCACCTGACCGTCGTCGGCCTGCCCAAGACGATCGACAACGACGTCGTGCCGATCCGCCAGTCGCTCGGCGCATGGACCGCTGCCGAGGAGGGGGCGCACTTCGCCAGGAACGTCATCGGCGAGCACCGTTCGGGCCCGCGCATGCTGATCGTCCACGAGGTCATGGGCCGTCACTGCGGCTGGCTCACCGCGGCCACGGCCGCCGAGTACCGGACGTGGGTCACGACCCAGGAGTACGTCCCCAGCCTGGGCCTGTCCCAGGAGCGCTGGGACATCCACGCGGTCTTCGTCCCCGAGCTGCCCATCGACATCGACGCCGAGGCCGCGCGTCTGCGGACCGTCATGGACGAGGTCGGCAACGTCAACATCTTCCTGTCCGAGGGCGCGGGCCTCGACGAGATCGTCAGCCAGCTCGAGGCGTCCGGCGAGACCGTCGAGCGTGACCCCTTCGGGCACGTCAAGCTCGACACGATCAACCCCGGCCAGTGGTTCGCGAAGCAGTTCGCGGAGAAGCTGGGAGCCGAGAAGGTCATGGTCCAGAAGTCGGGCTACTACTCGCGCGCTGCGGCGGCGAACGCCGAGGACCTGCGTCTCATCAAGTCCATGACCGACCTCGCCGTCGAGTGCGCATTCAAGGGCGAGTCCGGCGTGATCGGTCACGACGAGGAGGACGGTGACCGGCTCAAGGCCATCGCCTTCCCCCGGATCGCGGGCGGCAAGCCCTTCGACGTGACGCAGGCCTGGTTCACCGACGTGCTCGACGCCATCGGTCAGCCCCGCACCGCTGCGTCGTGACCGCCTCCGCGAGCCCGGACCTCCTGGCGAGCCTCGACCGCTTCCGGACGCTGAGCGCCGCTCAGCAGCCGGTGTGGCCGGACGTCGCCGAGCTGGAGCGGGCGACGGCGACGCTCGCCGCGCTCCCTCCGCTCGTGGCCCCCGGACGCATCGACTCCCTGCGCGACCGCCTGGGCGCGGTCGCGCAGGGAGAGGCGTTCCTGCTGCAGGGCGGCGACTGCGCGGAGACCTTCGCCGAGGCGAGCTCGACGCGGATCAGCAACAAGATCCGCACGATCCTGCAGATGGCGGTGGTGCTGACGCACGGCGCCAGCATGCCCGTGGTCAAGATGGGCCGGATGGCGGGGCAGTACGCCAAGCCGCGCAGCGCGAACGACGAGACGCGCGACGGCGTGACCCTGCCCGCCTACCGCGGCGACATGGTCAACGGCTACGACTTCACGCCCGACGCTCGCCGTCCGGACGCGGACCGCCTCGTGCGCGGCTACCGCACCGCGGCGGGCACCCTCAACGTGATCAACGCGCTCACCCAGGGCGGCTTCGCTGATCTGCGGCGGGTCCACGAGTGGAACCGCGGCTTCATGAAGAACCCCGCATACAAGCGCTACGAGCGCACGGCCGCCGAGATCGACCGCGCGGTGCGGTTCATGGTCGCGTGCGGCGCTGACTTCGACGCGCTGCGCACCGTCGACTTCTTCGTGGGGCACGAGGCGCTGCTGCTGGACTACGAGCGGGCGATGACGCGGATCGACGCCCGTACCGGGCTCGCGTACGACACCTCGGGTGACTTCCTGTGGATCGGGGAGCGCACGCGCCAGCTCGACGGCGCCCACGTGGACCTGCTCTCGCGGGTGCAGAACCCGGTCGGGGTCAAGCTCGGGCCGACCACGTCGCCTGACGACGCCCTGCAGCTCGCCGAGCGGCTCAACCCCGACGGCGTGCCTGGTCGCCTCACCTTCGTCACGCGCATGGGTGCGGGCAAGATCCGTGAGGCGCTCCCCGCGGTCGTGCGCAAGGTCGAGGCCGAGGGGCCGACGGTGGCGTGGGTGACGGACCCGATGCACGGCAACACGATCACGTCGGCCTCGGGCTACAAGACCCGGCGCTTCGAGGACGTGCTCGACGAGGTCCGGGGCTTCTTCGAGGTCCACCGCGAGCTCGGCACGGTCCCCGGCGGCGTGCACATGGAGCTGACGGGAGACGACGTCACCGAGGTCATGGGCGGCAGCGAGGAGATCGACGACGCGGGGCTCGCCCTGCGCTACGAGACGCTCGTGGACCCGCGGCTCAACCACCAGCAGTCCCTCGAGCTCGCGTTCCTGGTCACCGAGATGCTGCGGGAGACGGCGCGGTAGGCAGCCGCCCTCACCACACGGTGAGCGTGATCGTCGTCCCCTTCGGCGCCTTGGTGCCGCCCTCGACGTCCTGGAAGCGGACGGTGTGCAGCAGGCCGCCCAGGTAGCGGTTGATCTTCACCTGGAAGCCGAGCCCGCGCAGCCTCGACTCGGCCGCGCCGTCGTCCATGCGCACCACGTCCGGGACCAGCACCAGCTCGGGGCCGCGGGAGATCACGACGCTGACGGTGTCGGTGCGGTGCCCCTGGCTGCCGGCGACCGGCTCCTGGGACACGATCTGTCCCTTGGGCACGGTCGAGTCGTACTCCTTGCCGCTCACCTCGAGCCCCAGGGCGTCCTCGTCGAGCTTGTCCGCGGCGTCGCCGCGGGTGAGGTTCCGGACGTCGGGGATCGTCACGGGGGCGGGTCCCTGCGAGACGGTCAGCGTGACGACGGTGTCGTGGCGCTGGGTCGAGCCCTCCGGGACGCTCGTCGCCAGCACCTGGCCCTCGGGGGCGTCGTCGCTGTACTCGGACCTCGGGTCACCGACGGCGAAGCCGGCGGAGCCGAGCAGGGAGGTCGCCTTCGCGGCAGGACGACCGACCAGCCTCTTGGGCACCGTGTAGGTCTTCACCCCCGCGGAGACCACCAGGGTGACCGTGCTTCCCTTGCGAACCCGGTCGCCCGTGCCGGGATCGGTCGACACCACGTCGCCCTCGGCCACGGTGTCGGAGAACTCCTGCGACGTCGTCGTCTCCAGGTCCGCCGCGGCGAGACGGTCGGTGGCCTCCGCCTCGGTCGCGCCGACGACGCCCGTGGGGACGACGGTGTACGCCCCCGGACCCGCCTTCTGGTACCAGGCGAGACCTCCCGCCGTGAGGCCGACGAGCACGAGGACGGCGACGAGGGCGAGGACGAGCCGACGTCCCCGTCGGCCGCCTCGTGCGGGGGCCGGACCGTCGTCCGCGGGCTCCGTGCCCAGCCCGGCCGCGGCAGCGAGGGCCTGCGTGCCGCTGAGCCGCTGGGTCTGCTGCACCGGCAGAGCGACGGTGTGCTCCGCGCCCGTCCCCGTGCCCGGGCCGTCTGCATCCTCCGCGACGGGCGCCTCGGGCACGGTGGAGGTCTCGCCGGTGCCCGGGCGCAGGACGGCGGTGGGCGAGAGCGGCGCAGCGTCGAGGCTCCGGGCAGCGGTGTCATCCGTGTCGGAGTCCTGCTCGCCGGCGGGCACGACGACGACCGCCGCCCGCTCGGCGACGTCGGCGGGGAGCAGTCGGCGCACGCGCCGCAGCTCGGCCAGCGCCACCCCGGCGTCGCGCGGGCGGTCGTCGGGGTCGCGGGAGGTGAGCGCGGCGACGAGGTCGTCGACCTCCGAGGGGAGCCACGGCGCGCTCGCCGAGGGTGGCCCCATGGTCTCGTTGACGTGCGACATGGCGACCTGGATCGGCGTCGCCCCGGCGAAGGGCTGTCGACCGGCGAGCATCTCGTAGAGCATGACGCCGACCGCGTAGATGTCGGTGCGGGCGTCGCAGCTGCCCGTGGTGATCAGCTCGGGGGACAGGTACGCGACCGTGCCCAGGACCGTTCCGGTGGTGGCGGCGGTCACCTCGGTGACCGCCCGGGCCAGGCCGAAGTCGGCGACCTTCACCCGGCCGTCCTTCGCGAGGAGCACGTTCTCCGGCTTGATGTCGCGGTGGACCAGGTTCTCGCGGTGCACGGCGGCGAGCGCGTCGAGCACCGCGTCGGCGACGGCGAAGGCCTCGCCGACCGTGACCGCGGGCGGCTCGTGGAGGCGGTGACGCAGGTTGGTCCCGTCCACGTACTCCATGGTCAGGTAGCTCGTGTCGCCGTCGAGCCCCTGGTCATAGACGCCGACGAGCCCCTGGTGGGTGAGACGCGCGGCTGCCCGCGCCTCGCGGCGGAACCGCGAGACGAAGGCGGCGCCCTGCACGCCCTCGGCCAGGTGCGGGTGCATGACCTTGAGGGCGACCTGCCGCTCGAGGCGATGGTCCGTGGCGAGGTAGACGGTGGCCATGCCCCCGCGCGCGACGCGGGAGACGACCTCGTAGCGGCCGTCGACGAGGGTGCCGATGAACGGGTCCCGCACTGTCGTGGTCACGGGCCGATCCTAGTCGGGAGAGCCGGTGAGCCCAGGTGAGGCGCGCGGTCTCAGAACCGTGAGCTCAGTGCGAGGACCGAGGACACGTAGGAGCGGGTGTCCGAGAACATGCCGTACCTCCGCACGCTGGTCTGGCCCTGGTAGTAGCTCGCGACGGCGTGCTCCGTGCTCGGGCTCGTGGCGAGCAGCCGGGCGAGGATCACGACGCCGGCCTCGACGTTGTCCCGGGCGCGCAGCAGGTTGAGGCGACGGCCCGAGAGCATCTCCGCCCAGTCGCCGGCCGCCGGTGTGACCTGCATGGCGCCCACCGCGTTGGCGGGCGAGACCGCGCGCTGGTCGAAGCCCGACTCCTGGTAGGCGATCGCGAGGGCGAGCGAGACGCTCACGCCGTGCCTGCGGGCGGCGTCGGCGACCAGTTGCTCGACGGCGGCGCGGGAGGGGACCGTGCTGCGTCCCAGGGCGGCCTTGTTGGCGTTGGCGGCGGCGACGATGCTGGGTGCGTAGGTCCGCCCGGCGAAGGTGTTGCCGACCTTGGTGGTCGTGCCTGCGCGTGACGCGCTCGTCGTGCTCCGCGCGGCGCGGGTGCTCCGGCCGGCCGAGGACCGGCTCGGGATCGTCAGGCGCTCACCGATCCGGATGAGCGCCCGGGAGTCCAGACCGTTGGCGCGCACGACGGCGGCCACGGTCGTCCCGTAGCGCGCGGCGAGCGCGGAGACGGTGTCACCGGCGACCACGACGTGCGTGCGGGGCGCCGGCCGCGCGCGGTGCTGACGAGCGCTCGGCGTCGCCGTCGGGATCTCGATGACCTCTCCGACCCGGATGCGTGCCTGGGGGTCGAGCCCGTTCGCGCTGCTGATGGCGGCTGTCGTCGTGCCGTGCGCGAGCGCGAGCTCGCTCACGGTCTCCCCGGCGCGCACGGTGTGGCTCTGGGCGGCGGCGTGAGGGGCGGCCGCGAGGCTGGTCACGACGGCGAGCGCCGCCGTGGCAGGGGAGGAACGGCGCACCGCTCGGGCGAGCGCTCCGGTCGTCGCGGGCACGACGACGTCCTCGGGAGCCGTGTCTTCGGTCATCGCGGGGTCCTTCCTGTGCTTCCGGCCAGGCGCGATGCGATCTCTCGCGCCGGGCGCGGCGTCATGGCAGCAGCGGTGTTACGTGTGTGACTGCTGTGACTAATGGGACCACAGTTCCCTCCGATGCGCTCGTGCTGTCCATCGCCGTCCGCCGCGCCCTCGCCGGCCCCTCTAGGCTGGAGCCATGACCTCCAGCCCCTCCGCCGACGCGAGCGCGTCCACCTCCGACCTCGACGCCCTCGTCCCGCAATGGCTCTCGGTGCCCGAGGTCGCCGAGCGGCTCGGCACTGCGGCGTCGAACGTCCGGGGCGCGTTCGCGAGCCGCCGGATCGTCGGTACCCGCCCCGGCGGCCATCACGGCTTCCGCGTCCCGGCCGCCTTCCTCGTCCCCGCGCACCTGGCCAACGCCGCCGATCCTGGTCCCGCGCCTGCCCCGGGGGAGGAGAAGGAGGTCATCCTGCCGTCGCTGCAGGGGACCATCGTCCAGCTCGGTGACGCGGGCTTCTCCGACGACGAGATCATCCGATGGCTCTTCACGCCCGACGACGGTCTGGGCGCCACGCCGCTGGAGGCCCTGCGCCGGGGGCACAGGAGCGCGGTCCGCCGCGCGGCCCAGCTGCTCGACTGAGGCGCTGCTCGACGAAGGCCCTGCCCCTCCTCCGGGCCCGCGTCGTCAGACCGAGCGCTGCACCGTCGCGGCAGCGAGCTCCTCGAGCGAGGCGCGACCGACCGACGTCAGCTCGGCCTGCGCGAGCTGCCTCAGCGCCGTCTCGTACAGCTCGGTGATCCGCTCCTCGACCGAGTCCAGGGCGCCCGTGGTCACGAGCACCTCACGCACCTGGTCGACGTCGGCCGCGGACAGGTCGGCGCGGCCGAGCCGCTGGGCGATCAGCGCGCGCTGCCCGGGGTCCGCGCGGACCGCGGCCCGGGCCAGCAGCAGCGTCCGCTTGCCCTCCCGCACGTCGTCGCCGGCCGGCTTGCCGGTCTGCTCCGGGTCCCCGAAGACCCCGAGCACGTCGTCGCGCAGCTGGAAGGCCTCGCCGAGCGTGCGGCCGAAGGCGCGCATCGACGCGACGGCGGTGTCGCTCGCCCCCGCTGTGGCGGCGCCCATCGCCAGCGGCAGCTCCGCGCTGTAGCTGGCGGTCTTCGCGAGGATCACCTCGCGGGCCCGCAGCTCGTCCGCGGCGGGGTCGCGCCCCCACGGCACGGCCTGCGCCTGCACGTCCAGGAACTGCCCGGCCGTGACCGTCGTGGCCATCTCGTCCCACAGCGCGCGTACCCGGTGCCCGTCCTGCGGCGGCAGCTGCGCGGCAGCGCCGGAGATCTCGGTGCCGGCGGCCACGAGCGCCAGGTCGCCGAGCAGGATGGCCCCTGCGGTGCCGTGGTGCGGGGCGCTGCCCTCCCAGCCTGCGGCCCGGTGGTCCGCGGCCAGGACGACATGGGCGGTGGGGTGCCCGCGGCGTCGGTCCGAGCGATCGATGACGTCGTCGTGGAAGAGGGCAGCGGCCTGGAAGAGCTCGAGCGCGGCACCGATCTCGATGATCGCTCCGCCCTGCGGGCCGGAGCCGCCGGCGCCCTCGCCCGGTGAACCGCCGTGCGCGCGCCACGCCCAGTACGCGAACGCGGCGCGCAGCCGCTTGCCGCCCCCCAGCATCACCTCGAGGAGATCGGAGAGACGCTCGGCGCCGGTCCCGGTCTCGGACACCAGGGTGCGGACCCGGGCGCACGCCGTGTCGAGCCTCAGCCCGACGTCCCGGCGCAGCGACTCGCGATCGGCGAGCGTGGTGATGCCGACGGCGTCGGCGGGTGCGGGGGGCATGGGACCAGGGTACGCACGGGCCCGCGGTGAGGGCGGGTGCTCCTGTGGACGGCGGGGCCTGTCCACAGTCGCGGCCCTGGCCGAGCCGCGGGACGAGCGCCCGGGGACGCTGGGGCCATGACCACGATCCTGAGAGTGAGCCAGCCGCGCGAGATCCTCGCGCTCGTCCCCTACCAGCTCGGCTTCGTGCCCCACAGCTCCGCGGTCCTCGTGTCCCTGCGCGGGCCACGGCGACGGGTCGGTCTGATCGCACGCGCCGACCTGTCCGACCTCGCGGGCCCGCGAGGTCTCGAGCTGGCGGAGGACCTCGTCCGCTGCGTCCTGCGTGACGAGGGCCACGCCGTGATCCTCGTGGTCTACGGCGACGGGGCGCGTGACGAGGTACGCGACGCGGTCGAGCGATCAGCCCGGGCCGTGGGCGCGGCGGCGCACGGGCTCGTCGAGGTGGACGGGGTGTGGCTGGTCACGGCGGACACCTTCCACGTCTGCGAGTGGGACCCGGGGCGCGAGCAGGTCTGCGACTGGGACGTGCCCGGTCACGGGCTCGTCGAGCTCCAGGACACGGAGGTCGGGGCGACGATGGTGATGCAGGGGCTCACCGTCGCGCCCTCGAGGGACGAGATCGCCGTCCTGCCGGCTCCCGCGGGGGCGCGGCTGCGGGCGTCGTGCGCCGCCGCCGCCCGCAGCTGGCGCGAGCGCGAGGGGGACGTCGACCGCTGGCGGGAGTCGTCGCTCACCCGCTGGCGGGAGGCCCTCGAGCGGGCTCTGGCGGAGCCGGGGAGCGCTGCACGACGGTGGGGCGACGAGGCGCCCGCGGCCGAGACGGGCCGGTTGGCCGTGGGGCTCCGGGACGCAGCGGTGCGCGACGGCGTGCTGGCCGAGATCGTGCTGCGTGCCGTCTCAGGGAGGAGGACGAGCGTCGAGGAGCCTCCGGCCGCCGGGAGGACGGGTGCGGAGGTGCGGAGGGCAGGGGTCTGCGAGGCGATGGCGATCGTGCTCGAGCCCGGGGCGGGGCGTTGCCCCGACCCGGACACGCTGCGGGCGCTCGTGAGCCTGGTCGAGGTCGTGGCAGGGCACGGTACCCGACGCGTGGTCGGGGAAGGGCTGGCACTGCTCGCGGTGCTGGCGTGGTGGGAAGGATCGGGGGCGCGCGCCCGGCTGCTCACGACCGCGGCCCTGCGGCGTGCGCCGGACCACCGTCTGGCGTTGCTGGTCGAGCGCGTGCTCGACGCGGCGGTGCCGCCGGGGTGGGCCGTGCGCGGCTCCGTGCTCGCGAGGGAATGAAGTGGGCCCGGGGTGCGTTGCAAGGGAGGTGTCGGTGCGAGAAGTGCCGGCGTAGCCTGTGACGGTCGGCCTTGACACCTCTGGGTCGGGCTGTGCGCGGGTACAATAGAGGTATTCCGCCGCCCGAGGACGTTCCTTCCCGGGTCGGCCTGCCGCCCTCATCGAAGCCGAAAGGTCCTCTGTGGCGCTCACCCAGCCTGCTTCATCCCTCCCGCGCGAGTTCCAGCACCCTGCGCTCCAGGACGTGCTGCGCGTGGGGAGCACCCACGGTCGCATCGACGCCACGGACTTCCGTGCTGCGTGCGAGGCCGCCGGCGTCGAGGACGCGCGCCGCCTGAAGGCGGTCTTCCGCGCCCTCGTGCTCGCGGGCGTGGACGTCGAGATGCCGGACACGGCGAAGGTCGCCGCCGCGGACAGCTCTCGCAGCACGACGACGACGGCGCGCGCGTCCCGGTCGACGAAGAGCACAGGTGACGGCGCGCCGTCGGCCACGACCAAGCGAACGACGACGAAGCGGACGACGAAGGCCGCGACCGCCCCACAGACCGAGGAACCGGCTGCCGAGGAGGTCGCCGAGAAGAGCTCCGCCGCCACCAAGGGCGCGAGCACGAAGAGCACGGCGGCGAAGAGCACCGCGGCGAAGAGCACCAGGAGCACGCGGACCTCGAAGACGTCGAAGGCCGCGGCGAGCGCTGCCGATGACCTCGAGGCCGCGTCCGCCGATGACCTCGAGACCGTCGAGGCCGAGGCGGCGGGGACGGCCACGAAGCCGGCCCGACGCACGGCCAGCAGGCGCACGTCCCGTGCGAAGGCGTCCGATCCGGTGACCGAGGAGACGCCGTCGGACGCTAAGCCGGAGGGCAAGGAGGAGGAGAGCGACGAGTCCGCGGGCTTCGTCTACTCCGACGCCGACGACGACGACGCGCCCGCCCAGCAGGTGGTCACCGCCGGCGCCACCGCGGACCCGGTCAAGGACTACCTCAAGCAGATCGGCAAGGTCGCGCTGCTGAACGCCGAGCAGGAGGTCGAGCTCGCCAAGCGGATCGAGACCGGCCTGTACGCCGAGCAGCTCATCAAGAACGGCGCGGAGTACAAGGGCAAGGAGAAGCGGGAGATGGACTGGATCATCTCCGACGGTCGCCGTGCCAAGAACCACCTGCTCGAGGCCAACCTGCGCCTCGTCGTCTCGCTCGCCAAGCGTTACACCGGGCGCGGCATGCTGTTCCTGGACCTCATCCAGGAGGGCAACCTCGGTCTGATCCGCGCGGTGGAGAAGTTCGACTACACCAAGGGCTTCAAGTTCTCGACGTACGCGACCTGGTGGATCCGCCAGGCGATCACCCGCGCGATGGCGGACCAGGCCCGCACCATCCGCATCCCGGTGCACATGGTCGAGGTCATCAACAAGCTCGCCCGCGTGCAGCGCCAGATGCTCCAGGACCTCGGTCGAGAGCCCACCCCGGAGGAGCTGGCCAAGGAGCTCGACATGACGCCCGAGAAGGTCGTCGAGGTCCAGAAGTACGGCCGTGAGCCCATCTCGCTCCACACCCCGCTCGGGGAGGACGGCGACAGCGAGTTCGGCGACCTGATCGAGGACTCCGAGGCGATCGTCCCCGCGGACGCCGTGAGCTTCACGCTCCTGCAGGAGCAGCTCCGCCAGGTCCTCGACACCCTCTCCGAGCGTGAGGCGGGCGTCGTCGCCATGAGGTTCGGCCTGCAGGACGGCCAGCCCAAGACGCTCGACGAGATCGGCAAGGTCTACGGGGTCACGCGCGAGCGCATCCGCCAGATCGAGTCCAAGACGATGTCGAAGCTGCGCCACCCGAGCCGGTCGCAGGTGCTGCGCGACTACCTGGACTGAGGAACGACCGTCCCGGTCCGCCGGAGGCCGGCACCGGCCCGCGGACGAGAAGGAGCCCGCACCGTCCCGAGGGACGGTGCGGGCTCCTTCTTCGTGCGGCGTTCCCGGATCAGGAGACCGGGTCGGGGGCGAAGAGCTTCTCGGTCTCGTCCTGGATGCTCGTGGCGATGTCGCGGTAGGCGTCGGCGTGCTCGCGCGCGTGGTGGGCGCAGAAGAGCAGCTCGCCCGCGGGCAGGGTCACTCGGACGTAGGCCTGGGCGCCGCAACGGTCGCAGCGGTCGGCGCTCGTCAGGGGGGCGGGGGCGGTGGTCGTCTCTGTGGTCACGAGACCATGTAACCATCGACCCGCCCGGTTCCTTCACGTATTTGCCCCCGGTTCGCTGCCCGCGTACTGCTCCGCCTCCGATGGTGCGTTTTCGCGGCCCTCCCCGAGCGCCTGCGCCGCGACGCCGACGCCGCCCACTACTCTCGACCCGTGAGCACGACCTCTGCAGACTCCAGCTACACCGCCCGCCACCTCTCCGTCCTGGAAGGTCTCGAGGCGGTCCGCAAGCGACCGGGCATGTACATCGGCTCCACGGACTCCCGCGGGCTCATGCACTGCCTGTGGGAGATCATCGACAACTCCGTCGACGAGGCGCTCGCCGGGCACTGCACCGCCATCGAGGTGGTGCTCCATGCGGACACGTCCGTCACCGTGCGCGACGACGGGCGCGGCATCCCGGTCGACATCGAGCCCAAGACGGGCCTGTCAGGCGTGGAGGTCGTGTACACGAAGCTGCATGCGGGCGGGAAGTTCGGCGGCGGCTCGTACACGGCGTCGGGCGGTCTGCACGGTGTCGGCGCCTCCGTCGTCAACGCGCTGTCCTCCCGCCTCGACGTCGAGGTGGACCGCGGCGGCAAGACCCACCTGATGACCTTCCACCGGGGCGAGCCCGGCGCCTTCGCCGATCCTGCGTCGGGACCCACCCCGGACGCGCCGTTCACGCCCGCGACCTCCTCGACCCTGGCGGTGGTCGGCAGGACGAAGCGTGGCGTGACCGGCACGCGGGTGCGGTACTGGGCCGACCCCCAGGTGTTCCCGCGCACGGCCGTCTTCTCGTACGACGAGCTCGTGACCCGTGCACGGCAGACCACCTTCCTGGTACCGGGACTGCGCATCACCATCCGCGACGAGCGCGGGCTGCCCGGGACCCCGGGGGAGTCCGGGCCGCACGAGGAGACGTTCCTGCACACGGGCGGCACCGTGGACTTCGCAGACTTCCTCGCGCCGGACGCGCCGGTCACCGCGACCTGGCACCTGGCCGGGCACGGCACCTTCACCGAGACCGTCCCGGTCCTCGACGACCGCGGGCACATGACACCGCAGGAGGTCACGCGCGAGTGCGAGGTCGACATCGCGCTGCGGTGGGGCGCCGGCTACGACACGCACCTGCGCAGCTTCGTCAACATCATCTCCACGCCCAAGGGCGGCTCGCACCAGACCGGCTTCGAGCAGGGTCTGCTCAAGGTCGTGCGCAAGGCGGTGGAGACGAACGCCCGGCGGCTCAAGGTGTCCACGAAGGACTCGGCGGAGCGCATCGAGAAGGACGACGTCCTCGCGGGGCTGACCGCCGTCGTCACCGTGCGGCTCGCCGAGCCCCAGTTCGAGGGCCAGACGAAGGAGGTCCTGGGCACCGCGCCGGTGCGGGGGATCGTCTCACGGGTCGTGGAGAAGGAGATCGCCGCGATCCTCGCCTCCAGCAAGCGGGACGACAAGACGCAGACCGCCCTCCTGCTGGACAAGGTCGTGGCGGAGATGCGCGGTCGCATCTCCGCACGCAAGCAGAAGGAGATCTCCCGGCGAAAGAACGCCCTGGAGACCAGCTCGCTGCCGTCCAAGCTGGCCGACTGCCGCAGCGACGACGTCGAGCGGTCCGAGCTGTTCATCGTCGAGGGCGACAGCGCGCTCGGGACCGCCAAGCTCGCCCGCTCCTCGGACTTCCAGGCGCTGCTGCCGATCCGCGGCAAGATCCTCAACGTCCAGAAGGCGTCCATCACGGACATGCTCAAGAACGCCGAGTGCGCGGCGATCATCCAGGTGATCGGCGCGGGCTCCGGGCGGTCCTTCGACCTGGAGGCGGCGCGCTACGGCAAGGTGGTGCTGATGACCGACGCCGACGTCGACGGCGCGCACATCCGCACCCTCCTGCTCACGCTCTTCTTCCGGTACATGCGTCCGATGGTCGATGCCGGGCGCATCTACGCAGCGGTGCCGCCCCTGCATCGCATCGAGCTCATGGGCGGCCGCGGCAAGACCGAGTACGTCTACACCTACTCCGAGGCCGAGCTGGCATCGACGCTCAAGAAGCTCGACAAGGCCGGCAAGCGCTACAAGGACGACATCCAGCGGTACAAGGGCCTCGGAGAGATGGACGCCGACCAGCTCGCGGAGACCACCATGGATCCCCGTCACCGGCTGCTGCGCAGGGTCACCTCCCAGGACGCCGAGGCCGCGGAGCGGGTCTTCGAGCTCCTCATGGGCAGCGACGTCGCCCCACGCAAGGACTTCCTCGTCGCCGGCGCCCAGGCCCTCGACCCGGACCGCATCGACGCGTAGAAGCATGCGACGGGGTTTCACCGATCAGGACGGTTGCGTACCGACCCCGGTGTAGACGTCGTCCTGAGAGTGGATCACAGGATGCCTGCCCATGGTGAAGACATACTCGCTCCCCTCATCACCGGCGTCGAGCGGCAGACTCCACAGGGGCGCTGAATGGCCGACCTGATATGCGGCGAGTCGGCCTTCGTAGAGGACGTAGAGCATGGTGTCGGCGA
>Ga0182749_1001911_pt1 | contig 15721 bp, 13 predicted proteins | sample eDN3rd37CKraftMG_FD_128875 | JGI IMG/M metagenome (GOLD analysis project Ga0182749, IMG submission 128875) | Enriched Miracle-Growth compost microbial communities from Emeryville, California, USA - eDNA 3rd pass 37_C Kraft MG (version 2) (version 2) ...
GACCTGCGGGCCTGGAGCCAGGATCTTGGAGTCCCGACCTTCGTCGGCTCCAGCGGCCGGGTGTTTCCGGAGAGTCTGAAGGCCTCTCCCCTGCTCCGCGCCTGGCTGGGCCGGCTGGCGCAGCTCGGCGTCGAGATCCGCACCCGGCACGACTGGATCGGCCTCGCCGCCGGCGATCGGCCGCTCCTGCGCGGGCCGGAGGGCGAATTCGAGGCCCGGGCCGATGCCACGGTCCTGGCCCTCGGCGGCGCCAGCTGGCCGCGGCTGGGCGGCGACGGCGGCTGGGTGTCGATCCTGGCCGAGCGCGGCGTCGCCATCGCGCCGCTGCGGCCGGCCAATGCCGGGGCCGAGATCGCCTGGTCGCCGCATCTGCGCGACCGCTTCGCCGGCACGCCCTTGAAGCGCATCGCCCTCACCTTTGCCGGGCATACCGTGCGCGGCGAGGCGGTGATCGCCGCCACCGGCTTGGAGGGCGGCGCCGTCTATGCCCTGGGAGCCGCGTTGCGAGAAGCCGTCACGCGCAATGGCGGCGCGGTGCTGACGCTCGATCTTCGGCCGGATATGAGCGCCGTGGACATCGCCGACCGGCTGAGCCGGACTGGCAGCGGCGACAGCGCCCCGAACCGGCTGCGCCGGGCCCTCTCCCTGACCGGCCCCGCCTATCCCCTGCTGCGTGAAGGCTTCGCCGTCGAGGCGCTGGCGACGCCGGAGGCCCTGGCCGCGGCAATCAAGGCGATCCCGCTGCGTGTCACCGGCCTCCGGCCGCTTGACCGTGCCATCTCCACCGCCGGCGGCATCCGTCTCGACGCCCTCGCCGAGGGGCTGGAACTGACCGCCCTGCCCGGCGTCTTCGCCTGCGGCGAGATGCTGGACTGGGAGGCGCCGACCGGGGGCTATCTGCTGCAGGGCTGCTTCGCCACCGGCGTCGCGGCCGCCCGCGGGGTGCTCGGCCAGGTCTCGACATCGCCGCGGCTGCCTCTCTACCGTGGCGCTCCGGAGAGCGAGGGAGGCATGCCATGACCGATCCCGTCCTGACCGAAGCCAAGGGGCCGGTCCTGACGATCCGGCTGAACCGGCCGGAGAAGAAGAACGCGGTCAGCCTCGCCATGTACCGGGTGATGACCGCCGCGCTGAACCGTGCCGCCGAGGATCCCGCCATCCGCGTCGCGGTCATCCGGGGTGGCGATGACTTCTCGGCCGGAAACGACATCGCCGATTTCCTGGCGGCCGGCGGCGAGACCGGGCTGGACCCGATCCTCGGTTTCCTCGACGCCCTGGCCGCGTTCCCGAAGCCGCTGGTGGCCGGCGTGCGCGGCGCCGCGATCGGCATCGGCACCACCCTGCTGCTGCATTGCGACGTGGTGCTGGCCTCGGCGACCGCCCGGTTCCAACTGCCCTTCGTCCAACTCGGCCTGGTGCCGGAGGCCGCGTCCTCGTTGCTGCTGCCCGCCATGGCCGGGCGGCTGCGAGCCTCCTGGTGGCTGCTGACCGGCGAGGGCTTCGACGCCGAGGCCGCGTTCGCGGCCGGGCTGATCACCCGGCTGGTGGCCGATGGAACGCTGGACGCCGAGCTCGGCGCCGCGGCGGCGCGCCTCGCCGCCCTGCCCCCGGCCGCGGTCCGGCAGACCAAGGCGCTGCTGCGCGCACCGCAGCAGGCGGCGGTGCGCGAGGCCATGACCCGCGAGGTCGAGGCTTTCGGCGCCCAGTTGACATCCGCCGAAGCCCGGGAAGCCTTCACCGCCTTCCTGGAGAAGCGGAAGCCGGACTTCAGCCGGTTCGAGTGAGCGCTCGCTACAGCCAGTTTTCGAGCTTCAACCCCGGAACCCGGGAGAATTCGCGCTCATTGTCCGTCACCAGCGTGGCGTCGATCGCGAGGGCCTGCGCGGCAATCCAGGTGTCGTTCGCGCCGATCGGCGTCCCCTGTCGTTCCAGCAGTGCTCGAATCTGGGCGTAGCGGCGGGTGGTGTCGTGGTCGATGCCGACGAGCGGCAGCCGTCGGGCCAGGGCTTCGAGTCGCGCGCGATTCCGCTCCCCGTGCGCGCTCTTCTCGGCACCGAACTCCAGCTCTCCCAGCACGATCGCCGACAGGCGCAAGGCGCCCAGCGGCGTATCCTCCAGCCGCTGGCGCACCGTGGACGCCCGTTCAGGGCAGCAATCAGGATATTCGTATCCAGGAGGTAGAGCCCGGCCACGGTCTACTCGTCCAGCGAGGCCACGTCCTCGGCCGGCCTGTCCTCCGGTGCCTGCAGGTCGATATCGCTCTCCGACCAGAAATCGCGAAAGGCATCGGCCGCGACGCCCCGGCGCTCCGGGATCAGCCTGGCCACGACTTTCCCGTGCCGGGTGACGGCAACCTCCTCACCCGCCTCGACCTCGGCCAGCAGGGCCGAGAAGCGGGATTTTGCCTCGACGATGGAGACACTCTTCACGGCGCCACCCAAAAAAAGACCCATATGGCCATAATATCGGACGAGCTATAGCCCATCAAAGGGCTATAGCCCGAGGCTACATCACAGCAGACCGCGCTTTGCCAGGCTCGCCATCAGCGCCCGGGCGCCGAAGGTCCAGGGCGCGATCTTGTCGCTGTGGTTTACCCGGTTCACCAGCGTTCCCAGGCTCGGGGTCGAGATGGTGACGATGTCGCCGATCTTGTGGGTGAAGCCCATGCCCGGCGCGTCGCGGTCGTCGGTCGGCGCGAACATGGTGCCGAGGAACAGCACCGCCCCGTCCGGATACTGGTGGTTCGGGCCCAGCATCTGACCGGCGAGATCGAGCGGGTCGCGGCTGATCTTGGAGATCGAGCTGTGGCCCTGCAGCGTGTAGCCCTCCGGCCCGTGCACCGCCATCGACAGGTCGGCCTTGCGGATGTCGTCGATGCCGAAGCCGCTATCGAACAGCCGGATGAAGGGGCCGACGGCGCAGGAGGCGTTGTTGTCCTTGGCCTTGCCGAGCAGGAGCGCGCTGCGGCCCTCGAGGTCGCGCAGATTGACGTCGTTGCCCAGCGTCGCGCCGACGACCTTGCCGCTCGGCGCCACCACCAGCACCACCTCGGGCTCCGGGTTGTTCCAGGTCGAGATCGGGTGGATGCCGATCTCGGCGCCCAGGCCGACCGAGGACATCGGCTGGCTCTTGGTGAAGATCTCGGCATCCGGGCCGATGCCGACCTCGAGATACTGCGACCAGGCGCCCTGCGCCAGCAGCACCTCCTTGATCCGCTGCGCCTCGGCCGAGCCGGGGCGGATCGCGGCGAGGTCGTCGCCAATGATCGAGACGATGCGCTGGCGGATGGCGTCGGCCTTGGTGGCGTCGCCGCGCGCCTGCTCTTCGATCACCCGCTCCAGCATCGAGGCGACGAAGGTGACGCCCGCCGCCTTCACCGCCTGCAGGTCGATCGGCGCCAGCGGCCAGGGCTTGTTGGCGTCGCGCGTGGTCTCCTCGGCATTGGCCAGCAGATCGGCGACGCTGCAGACCACCGGGCCGTCGGCCTTGGCGAGCGCGGCCGGATCGGCGGCGGAGATCAGGTCGGCGACGGTCGGCGCGGCCTTGGTGATGTCGATCACCTGGCGGCCGCGCAGCGCCACCACCGCCGGCCCCTCGACCCAGGGCAGCCAGACCCGGCCGACCAGGGTGGCGCGGTCGGCATCCGCCGGCAGGCAGGCCGCGACCGAGATGTAGTCCTTCATGGGTGTCCCTTCCCGCTCACACGATTGTCATCACCGGGCTTGACCCGGTGATCCAGAGGCTCTCGAAGAACGCTCCGGCGTCCCCTGGATGCCCGGGTCAAGCCCGGGCATGACAACAAGGGAACGGCCGTCTCAAGCCCAGTGCCGTTCACATCACCGCGCCGATCTGCCAGGGCACGAACTCGTTGTCGCCGAAGCCCTGGGCCTCGCTCTTGGTCTGCTCGCCCGAGGCGACGGCGAGGAACTTCTCGAAGATGCGGCGGCCGGCCTGCTCGATGGTCTCGTCGCCGTCGATGATGGTGCCGCAGTTGATGTCCATATCCTCCTCCATGTGCCGGTACATGGTGGAGTTGGTGGCGACCTTGATGCAGGGTGCCGGCTTGAAGCCGGAGACCGAGCCGCGGCCCGTGGTGAAGCAGACGAGCTGCGCCCCGCCCGCCACCTGGCCGGTGGCCGAGGCCGGGTCGTAGCCGGGCGTGTCCATGAAGACGAAGCCCTTGGCCGTCATCTGCTCGGCGTATTTGTAGACCTCGACCAGGTTGGTGGTGCCGCCCTTGGCCGCGGCGCCCAGCGACTTCTCCAGGATCGTGGTCAGGCCGCCGCGCTTGTTGCCGGGCGACGGGTTGTTGTTCATCTCGCCGCCGTTGCGGGCGGTGTAGCCCTCCCACCACTTGATCCGCGCGATCAGCTTCTCGCCGACCTGGCGGTTGACCGCGCGCCGGGTCAGCAGGTGCTCGGCGCCATAGATCTCCGGCGTCTCCGACAGCACGGCGCTGCCGCCGTGGCGGACCAGCAGGTCGACCGCGGCGCCCAGCGCCGGGTTGGCCGAGATGCCGGAATAGCCGTCCGAGCCGCCGCATTGCAGCGCCACCATCAGCTCGCTGGCCGGCACGGTCTCTCGCCGCGCCTTGTCGGCCTCGGGCAGCATCTCCATCACCCTGGCGATGCAGTGGTCGACCGTCTTCCGGGTGCCGCCGAGGTTCTGGATGTTCATGGTCTGGAACAGCGGCCCGCGCTCGATCTGGTAGGCCTCCAGCAGGAAGTCGATCTGGTTGACCTCGCAGCCCAGGCCGATCATCAGCACCCCGGCGAAGTTCGGGTTGCGGGCGTAGCCCCAGAGGGTGCGCTGCAGGTTGTCGTAGCCCTCGCCCGAATCCGCCATGCCGCAGCCGGTCGAATGGGTGATCGCCACCACGCCGTCGACATGCGGGAAGGCGTCGAGCGCGCCCGAGCGCTCGAAATGCGCGGCGATCATCCGGCTGACCGTGGCCGAGCAGTTCACCGAGGACAGGATGCCGATGTAGTTGCGGGTGCCGACCCGGCCGTTGGAACGGCGATAGCCCTGGAAGGTCGCGCGCTCCGCCTCCGGCACATAGTCGGTCGGCTTGGCGTCGGCGCAGAAGGCATAGTCGCGCTCGAAGTCGCCCATCGCGCAGTTATGGACATGGACGTGCTCGCCCGGCGCGATCGCCTCGGTGGCGAAGCCGATGATCTGGTTGTAGCGGCGGATCGGCTCGCCCTGCGCGATCGGACGGGTCGCCATCTTGTGGCCGGCCGGGATGTGGCCGGCGGTGGTCACCCCCTCCTCCGGGATCGGCGTGCCCGGCGTGATGTCGGCGCGGGCCAGCACGACGTTGTCGTCGCGGTTCAGGCGGATGAAGAGGCTGGGGCTGGGCATGGCTGTCGCACGTATTCTTGGGTTTGCCTGGCGGATCCTGGGCGGCGCTACTTTACGTCGGACTTTTGGGTCGCGCCATCCTCCAGAAGAGATGGGAACGATGCAGGCCGGCGGGGCAGGTGTCGCGGCGGCGGAATCAAGGGCCGACCCGTTCATTCCGTCTGATGAATTGACGATGGAAGAGAATTCAGCGCAACATCATGCTCGAAAGAAATGTCGGACGAGTTTTAATCGTTCGCGGGCAACAGACCCATTCAGGGAGGACCATATGCTGCTTCACCGTTTCGCCGCGGTCGCCGCGGCCGTCATGCTCTCCACCACCGCCCTGACCCTCCCCGCCGTCGCGGGGCCGAAGACGGTCGACGGGCCGGGCTATCTGCCCCAGTGCTTCGCGCCCTGGAGCAAGGACACCAAGTTCTTCAAGTGGGATGCCCATCAGGGGCCGTTCCGCATCGCCCTGGTCAACGGCTTCGTCGGCAACATCTGGCGCATCCAGATGATCCAGACCGCGAAGGCCTATGCCGCCCTGCCGGACGTCGCCAAGGACATCAAGGAATTCAAGGTCGTCTCCACCGGCACCGACGCGGCGGCGCAGCTGGGCGCGATCGAGGACTTCATCAATCAGGGCTTCGACGCCATCGTCACCATCGCGGTCAGCCCGACCGGTTTCGACCGGGTGATCAAGCTGGCCAACCGCAAGAACGTCGTGCTGGTCCCGTTCGACAACGTCCTCGACACCAAGGAGGTGATGGAGGTCAACGAGGACCAGACCGAGATGGGGGTGATGTCGGCCAAGTTCCTGATCGACCACATCCCCAACGGCGGCAAGATCCTCGAGGTCCGCGGCCTGCCCGGCAACTCGGTCGACCGCGACCGGCATGAAGGCTTCCAGAAGACGATGAAGGAGTCGGGCAAGCCCTTCGACATCGTCGAGGTGGTCGGCAACTGGGCGCCCGGCGATTCACAGAAGGCCACGGCCGACGCGCTGGCGGTGCACGGCCATTTCGACGGCATCTTCACCCAGGGCGGGTCGAACGGTACGGTGCAGGCGCTGATCGACGCCAAGCACCCCTTCGTGCCGATGGCGGGCGAGGGCGAGAACCTGTTCCGCCAGCAGATCATGAAGTACCAGGACCAGGGGCTGAAGGGCCTGTCCTATGGCCAGTCGCCGGCCTTGGTCGCGATCGCGATGAAGGCGGCGATCGCCGCGCTGAAGGGCGAGACGATGCCGCAGATGGTGTCGATCCCGATCCCGGTCGCGGACTACAAGACGTTGAAGGACGGCGAGAACTACTGGTCCAACCTGACGGTCGACTTCTTCGCGCCGAACGCGTTCGAACCCTGCGGCATCACCTTCACGGCGCCGCAGATCATGGCCCAGACCGCCGAGAACAAGTAGGGCCGTGGCGTCGGCAATGATCGCCGACACGCCGCCGCTGGTGCGCCTGACCGGGGTCAGCAAGCACTACGGCGGCGTGCACGCGCTGCGAGAGGTGGACTTCTCGGCGCGCGCCGGCTCGATCCACGGAGTCCTGGGCGAGAACGGGGCCGGCAAGAGCACGCTGATCAAGATCATCGCCGGGGTGGTGCAGCCCAGCGCCGGCGAGCTCGCGATCGACGGGCGCCCGGCCAGTTTCGCCTCGCCGCAGGCGGCGAACGCGGCCGGCGTCGTCTGTGTGTTTCAGGAGCTGTCGCTGCTGCCGGACCTGTCGGTCGCCGACAACATCTGCATCACCCGGCCGCCCCGGCGCCTCGGCCTGATCGATCGCCGGGCCCAGAGGCGACGGGCGGAGGAACTGCTGGCGCGGATCGGCTGCGCCGACATCGACCCGCGGCTGCCCGTCAAGGCCCTGCCGCTGTCGCGGCGGCAGATGGTCGAGATCGCCAAGGCGCTGGGGCGGAACCCGCGCCTCTTGATCCTCGACGAGGCGACCTCGGCCCTGACCGCGGCGGATGTCGAGAAGGTCTATGCCCTGCTGCACCAGCTGCGCCGGGAGGGCCTGGGCATCCTCTACATCTCCCACCGCATGCCGGAGATCAAGGCGCTGTGCGACACCTGCTCGGTGTTCCGCAACGGCCGGCACATCGACACCTTCCCGGCCGGCGAACGCGCCGACGACGAGGTGGTGCGGATGCTGATCGGCCGCGAGATCCACAGCGCCTATCCGCCCAAGCCGGTCCGCACGGAGGCGCCGGCCCCGGTGCTGGAGACCCGCGGCCTGCGCTGGGGTCAGCGGCTGGCCGACATCTCGCTGACCGTCGGCCGCGGCGAGATCGTCGGCCTCGGCGGGCTGGACGGCCAGGGCCAGCGCGAGCTGCTGCTGGCCCTGTTCGGCGTGCTGCGCGGGGTCGAGGGCAGCGTGCTGGTCGACGGCCGGCCGGTGCGGATCGGCAGCCCCAGCAGGGCCAAGAGCGCCGGCATCCGCATGGCGCTGATCCCCGAGGACCGCAAGACCGAGGGGCTGCTGCTGCCGATGTCGGTCGGCGAGAACATCACCCTGGCGGCCCTCGGCGGCATGGCCAAGGCCGGCGTGATCGACCGCAAGCGCGAGAGCGACAGCATCGCCCGCATGGTCGAGGCGCTGCGGATCAAGATCGGCTCCGCCGACGCCGCGGTCGGCACCCTGTCCGGCGGCAACCAGCAGAAGGTGGCGATCGCCAAATGGCTGCTGACCGATGCCCGCATCGTGCTGCTGAACGACCCCACCCGCGGCATCGATGTCGGCACCAAGCAGGAGATCTATCAGCTGCTGCACGATCTGGCGGCGGCCGGCACCTCGATCCTGTTCTACTCCACCGATTATGACGAGCTGATCGGCTGCTGCGACCGGGTGCTGATCCTCTATGGCGGCCGGGTGATCCGGACGCTGGAGGGCGAGGCGATCACCGAGACCAATATCGTGGCCAGCGCGCTGAACCTCGAGACCAACGGCCAGGCGGCGGAGGCGGTGCCGGCATGATCCCCCTCTTCCACCGCGCCTCGCGCCAGGGCGGCCTGCTGATCGCTCTCGCCTTGTTCGTGCTGTTCTACGGCCTCTACACCTTCGAGCACCCGCGCGGCGGCAGCGCCGACCTGATCGTCCAGAACGCCAACGAGACCTTCACCCTGGCGCTGGTGGCGATGGCCCAGACCGTGCCGGTGCTGCTGGGCGGGCTGGACCTGTCCGTCGGCCCGCTGATGACGATGGTGAACTGCCTGGCCTCGCACCTCCTGGTCGGCGACGGCTGGGACCTCGCCTTCGGGATCGTCCTGTGCCTCTGCGCCGGCCTGCTGGCCGGATTCGTCAACGGGGCGCTGGTCGTCTACGGCCGGATCCAGCCGATCATCGCGACACTGGCGACCGGCGCGGTGCTGATCGGCATCGCCCTGTTCCTGCGCCCGACCCCGGGCGGTGCGGTGGACAGCGACCTGTCCTGGGCCGCCACCAACACGCTGTTCGACGTGGCCGACACCTATGGCTGGTGGGGCGGCGACCTGCCCGGCTGGTTCCGGGCGATCCAGTCCATCCCGGTGCCGGTGATCCTGATCGTGCTGGTGGTGCTGCTGGTCTGGCTGCCGTTCAAGAACTCGGTGACCGGGCGCGGCTGCTATGCCATCGGCTCGTCGGAGCAGGCGGCCTTCATGTCCGGCGTCGCCATCGACCGGTCGAAGCTGGCGGCCTTCACCCTGGCCGGCTTCTTCGCCGCGGTCGCCGGCGTCTACCTGGCGCTGCAGACCGGCAGCGGCAACGCCGACACGCCGATGGCCGGCGCCTATACGCTCAACTCGATCGCCGCGGTGGTGATCGGCGGCACCTCGCTGTTCGGCGGCTCGGGCGGGGCCGTCGCCTCGATCGTCGGCGTCATGGTGCTGCGCGCCATCTCCTTCTGCTTCCGCGTGGTGCCGGAGGACAGCCCGCTCGGCTTCCTCGCGAACCCGCTGCTGCAGCCGCTGTTCGAGGGCGTGATCCTGCTGGGCGCGGTCTCGCTCGGCGCCGCCCGGGTGTTCACGGTCAAGAACCGCCTGCAGCTGTTCGGATAGCGGAGAGGCCGATGCAAGACTTCATCCGCTCCATCGACCGGCCGATCCTGGTGGCCTGCGGCTTCGTCGTCCTGATCCTCGCGGCGGGCACCGCCTACACCGCCATCACGCAGGGCACGGCCACCTTCCTGTCGCCGGTCTATCTGCTGCAGCAACTCAAGGTCGCGGCCTTCCTCGGCGTCGCCGCCGCCGGGATGATGCTGGTGATCCTTATGGGCCATATCGACCTGTCGGTGCCCTGGACCATCGCCGCCTCGGCCATGCTGGCGACCGCGGCCGGCGGGCCGGAGGCGATCCCGGTCGGCCTCGCGGTCGGGGCGCTGGTCGGCCTCGTCAACGGGCTCGGCGTCGCCGTGCTGCGGATCCCCTCGATGATCTTCACCCTCGGCGTCAACACCGTGCTGCGCGGGCTGATGGTGATGCTGACCGGCGGCTTCTCGCCGACCACCATGGCCACGCCGCCGATGCAGTTCCTGGCCAAGACCGAGCTGCTGGGGATCCCGATGGCGGTGTTCGTCTGGGCCCTGCTGTCGCTCGGCATCGTCTTCCTGCTGACCCGCACGCCGATGGGCCGCTACATCTACGCCATCGGCAACCGCGAGGCTGCGGCCTACCTCTCCGGCGTCAACACCCGGCTGGTCATCCTCGGCGCCTTCACCCTGTGCGGGCTGTGCTCGGCCCTGGCCGGCATCCTCCTCGCCGGCTATTCCAGCAAGGCCTACCAGGCGATGGGCGACCCGTATCTGCTGCCCGCCATCGCCGCGGTGGTGATCGGCGGGACCAACATCCTCGGCGGCCAGGGCCGCTATGCCGGGACCGTGGTCGGCACCATCCTGATCGTGCTGCTGCAGAGCGTGCTGTCGGTGATGCAGATGCCGGAGGCCGGGCGGCAGATCATCTACGGCCTGGTCATCATCCTGATGCTGGTGCTGTACGGGCGCGGCGGCCGGCCGGCGGCGTGACCGATGTTTCACCCGCCGAATCGTTGACGGCTCCTCGGACGGGGCGCAACACTCCGGCTGGTTATGTCCGATCAATCGGCTGCCCGGCCAAGCCGGGCCAAGGGAGGAAACCGGGAATGCTCGACCCCAGTTTCGAGGTGCTGGACAAGCGCTTCGCGGCCTATGTCATGGGCAATGTTCATATCGACGTGCTGGCCAGCGATATCGGGCTGCGCTGGTCGGAAGGTCCGGTCTGGTTCGGCGACGGCCGCTACCTGCTGTGGAGCGACATCCCGAACAACCGGATCATGCGCTGGGACGAGACCGACGGCAGCGTCAGCGTCTATCGCAGCCCGTCGAACTACACCAACGGCCACACCCGCGACCGCCAGGGCCGCCTGGTGTCCTGCGAGCATGGCGGCCGCCGGGTCAGCCGCACCGAATATGACGGCCGCGTCACCGTCCTGGCCGACAGCTACAACGGCAAGCGCCTGAACTCGCCGAACGATGTGGTGGTGAAGTCGGACGACACGGTGTGGTTCACCGACCCGCCCTACGGCATCCTGTCGGAATACGAAGGCCACCAGTCCGAGATCGAGCAGGACGGCTGCCATGTCTACCGTTTCGACCCGAAATCGGGGACGCTGAAGGCGATCGCGACCGATTTCGTCAAGCCGAACGGCCTCGCCTTCTCGCCCGACGAAAAGCTGCTCTATGTCGCCGACACCGGCGCCAGCCACGACCCGGACGGGCCGAAGCACATCCGCTGCTTCCAGGTGCGCGACGACGGCACCCTGGCCGGCGGCGAGGTCTTCGCCGACTGCACCTTCGGCCTGTTCGACGGCTTCCGCGTCGACCACCACGGCAACATCTGGAGCAGCGCCGGCGACGGAGTGCACTGCTACAGCCCGGACGGCACGCTGATCGGCAAGATCAAGGTGCCGGAGGTGGTGGCCAATGTCTGCTTCGGCGGGGTGAAGAAGAACCGCCTGTTCATCTGCGCCACCACCTCGCTGCGGGCGGTCTACCTGAACACCAGGGGCGTGCAGACGCCCTGACGGCCCGACCGGCCATGCCCGCCCTGCCGCGGAGCGCGGCCGTCCCCGCTGCCGGCATGCTGCTCATGCTGGCGGCGATGGGCAGCTTCACCACCATGGACACCGTGTCGAAGCTGCTGACCGGCCGCTACGACCCGGTCCAGGTGACCTGGGCGCGCTACACCTTCCACGCGCTGCCGATGCTGCTGATCGCGGGGCCGGCCCGCTTCCGGCGGATGGCCGCGACCGGCCGGCCGGCGCTGCAGCTGCTGCGCGCCCTGGCGCTGCTGGGCTCCGCCGTGCTCGCGATCCTCGGCTTCAGCCTGATGCCGCTGGCCGACCTGTTCGCGATCAACTTCATTGCGCCGTTGCTGGTGATCGTGCTGTCGGTGCTGTTCCTGGGCGAGCATGTCGGCCCGCATCGCTGGGCCGCGGTGGCGGCCGGCTTCGCCGGCATGCTGATCATCGTCTGGCCCAGCGGCGACGGCGTCGGGATCGTCGGCGGCCTGGTCGCCTTCGGGTCGGCGCTGTTCTGGGCCATCGGCCTGGTCGCCACGCGGCGGCTGGAGGGCGAGGATCCCCGCACCACCCTGTTCATCACCGCGCTGGTCGGGGCGGTGCTGCTGAGCCTGGTGCAGCCCTTCGTCTGGACGCCGCCCGACGCGACCGGCTGGGGCCTGATGGTGACGATGGGACTGCTGGGCCTCCTGTCCCACAGCCTGCTGATCGCGGCCTTCGGCCAGGCCCCGGCCTCCTCCCTCGCGCCCTTCCAGTACAGCCAGCTGATCTACGGCCTGGCCTATGGCTGGCTGGTGTTCGGCGACGTGATCGGCGCGCGGCCGCTGCTGGGCTGCGCCGTCATCGTCGCCGCCGGCGCTTACGTCTGGTGGCGGGAGCAGCGAGTCCCCGATCTGCATTGACCGTTCGATCGGTCAATGACGGATTCCCGTCCTTGGAAATGATCGTAGGTTGAGTTCGCACAGGCGAACCCAACAGTGGCTCGGGCTGCGGAATGTTGGGTTCGCTTCAGCGAACCCAACCTGCGCGAGCACGTCAGCCCCTGACGTAGTCCGGGAACTTCGCGCGGATCTCCTCGACCTGCGCCAGCGTGCCGGACAGGTGCCGGCGCAGCGCCTCCTGCGCCTCCTCCACGTCGCCGGCGGCGATCGCGTCGAGGATCCGGGCGTGGTCGTCCAGGATCGACTGGGCCTTGCCCGGCGCCGGCAGGTGCAGCCGCCGCAACCGGTCGAGATGGCCGCTGCGGCTGCGGATCAGGGCCCACAGATCCGGCACCTCCGCCGCCTCGCAGAGCTGCCGGTGCAGCGACTGGTCGGTCTCGGCGAAGCTTTCGAAATCCTGGGCGTCGAGCATGGCGCGCTGGCGGGCGATCAGCGCCTGCAGCCGCGGCACGAAGGACCGGTCCTCGCGCTGCGCCAGGGTCCGCACCACCTCCAGCTCGACCGACCGGCGCAGGAAATGCGCCTGCCGGGCGGCGGCCAGGTCGATCGGGCTGACCACCGTAGCATGCTGCGGGAAGATGTCGACCAGCCCCTCCTCCGCCAGCCTCAGCAGGGCGTCGCGGATCGGCGTCTGGCTGACCCCGAACTGCGCCATCAGCTCGTTGCGCGCCAGCACCGAGCCCGGCGCCAGGGTCAGCGCGAGGATCTGCTCGCGCAGCCGCTCATAGACCTGCGGCGCCGCCTGCCGGGCGCGGTCGAGCGGGATCGCCGTGACTGCCATGCTGCGAAAGTCCTCGTTCCCCGATCGTCTCAACAGGACCGGATCATACCTGCCTGGATGTAGATGCACTAATGCATTAGTGTTGCGCAACTCTCAACGTATTCCCTGCCCCCGCCCGATCCTCTCCAGCCGGCAGCGAGCCATGACCGACACCCGCCGCAAGACCCCCGACACCCTCCGCAGCGCCCGCTGGTTCGCGCCCGATGACCTGCGCTCCTTCGGCCATCGATCCCGCGCCATGCAGATGGGCTACGCGCCGGAGGAATGGGCCGGCAGGCCGGTGATCGCGATCCTCAACACCTGGTCCGACGCCAACCCCTGCCACGCCCATTTCAAGACGCGGGTCGAGGATGTGAAGCGCGGCGTGCTGCAGGCCGGCGGCTTCCCGATGGAGCTGCCGGCGCTGTCGCTGTCGGAGAGCTTCGTCAAGCCGACCACCATGCTCTACCGCAACATGCTGGCGATGGAGGCGGAGGAGCTGCTGCGCTCCCACCCCGTCGACGGCGCGGTGCTGATGGGCGGCTGCGACAAGACCACCCCCGGCCTGCTGATGGGCGCGACCAATGCCGGGCTGCCGATGATCTTCATGCCGGCCGGGCCGATGCTGCGCGGCAACTGGAAGGGCAAGGTCCTCGGCTCCGGCTCCGACGCCTGGAAGTTCTGGGACGAGCGCCGGGCCGGCAACATCAGCGACCAGGACTGGGTCGACATCGAGGGCGGCATCGCCCGCAGCTACGGCCACTGCATGACCATGGGCACGGCCAGCACCATGACCGCGATCGCCGAGGCGCTGGGGCTGACCCTGCCCGGCGCCTCCTCGATTCCGGCCGCCGATGCCGGCCACATCCGCATGGCCTCGGCCTGCGGCCGCCGCATCGTCGAGATGGTGTGGGAGGATCTGGTCCCGGCCCGGATCCAGACCCGCGCCGCCTTCGAGAACGCGATCGTGGTGGCGATGGCGATGGGCTGTTCGACCAACGCCATCATCCATCTCGTCGCCATGGCGCGCCGCGCCGGCCACGACGTCGGCCTGGACGATTTCGACGCCGCCAGCCGGACGGTGCCGGTGATCGCCAACGTCCGGCCCAGCGGCGACCGGTATCTGATGGAGGATTTCTTCTATGCAGGCGGTCTGCCGGCGCTGATGACGCGGCTGCGCGACCACCTGCATCTCGATGCGCTGACCGTCAGCGGCCGGACGCTGGGCGAGAATATCGCGAGCGCGGAGATCTACAACGAGGACGTGATCCGCCCGGTCGACAACCCGCTCTATGCCGAGGGCGCGCTGGCGGTGCTGCGCGGCAACCTGGCGCCGGACGGCTGCGTCATCAAGCCCAGCGCCTGCGAGCCGCGCTTCCTGAAGCACAGCGGCCCGGCCCTGGTGTTCGACGACTACCCGTCGATGAAGGCGGCGATCGACCGCGACGACCTGGACGTCACGCCGGACCATGTGCTGGTGCTGCGCAACGCCGGCCCCCAGGGCGGACCCGGAATGCCTGAATGGGGCATGCTGCCGATCCCGAAGAAGCTGGTGAAGCAGGGCGTCCGCGACATGGTCCGCATCTCCGACGCGCGGATGAGCGGCACCAGCTACGGCGCCTGCATCCTGCATGTCTCGCCCGAATCCTATGTCGGCGGCCCGCTGGCACTGCTGCGCACCGGCGACATCGTCATCCTGGACGTCGCCGCCCGCCGCATCGACATGGAGGTGCCCGAGGACGAGCTGGCCCGCCGCCGGGCCGCGCTGCCGCCGCCGCAGCCCCGCTTCGAACGCGGCTATGGCTGGATGTTCAGCCGCCACATCCGCCAGGCGCATGAGGGCTGCGATTTCGACTTCCTCGAGACCGGCTTCGGCGCCCCGGTAGGCGAGCCCGACATCTTCTGAGGAATCCGAGCGATCGGCACTGGACTCATCACCGTCGTTGCGGGCCCTCCCGCCTCGCCATGACGGTTCATCACGCAAGGACGATCCCATGACCGGATTGAAGCCCGAGACCCGGGACAAGCTGAAGACCGTCAGCACCGCCACCCTGACCACGGCGCTGTTCAAGCGCGGCCTGCGCAACCAGTTCATCCAGGACGTGCACCCGCTGAACCCGTCGGCCGGGCCGATGGTCGGCGAGGCCTTCACCCTGCGCTACATCCCGGCGCGCGAGGACCTGAACCCGATCAGCGTCTTCCAGGACCGCGCTCATCCGCAGCGCAAGGCGGTGGAGGAATGCCCGCCCGGCGCCGTCTTCGTCATCGACAGCCGCAAGGACCCGCGGGCGGCCTCGGCCGGGTCGATCCTGGTGGCGCGGCTGATGAAGCGCGGCGTCGCCGGCGTGGTCACCGACGGCGGCTTCCGCGATTCGCCGGAGATCGCGAAGCTGGCCATCCCCGCCTATCACAACCGCCCGGCGGCCCCGACCAACCTGACCCGCCACCAGGCGCTGGACATCAACGTGCCGATCGGCTGCGGCGACGTTCCGGTGTTCCCCGGCGACGTGGTGGTCGGCGACGGCGAGGGCGTGGTGGTGATCCCGGCGAACATCGCCGACGAGATTGCCGATGAGGCGGTCGAGATGACCGCCTTCGAGGATTTCGTCACCGAGGAGGTGATGAAGGGCCGCTCGATCCTC
>Ga0182749_1001915_pt1 | contig 15704 bp, 16 predicted proteins | sample eDN3rd37CKraftMG_FD_128875 | JGI IMG/M metagenome (GOLD analysis project Ga0182749, IMG submission 128875) | Enriched Miracle-Growth compost microbial communities from Emeryville, California, USA - eDNA 3rd pass 37_C Kraft MG (version 2) (version 2) ...
CACATCGTTGAAGGTGGCGCCGTTGGCGTGCAGCACCTCCTCGATGTTGAGCAGTGTCTGCTGCGTCTGGGTGAACATGTCACCCTTGCCGACGAGCCCGCCTTCCCGGTCGGTCGCATACTGCCCGGCGAGAAAGATCAGCTTCTGGTCGCCGAGCGTGACCGCATAGGAGTGCGAGTATGGTCCGCAAGGCGGAGCGACCGTTTCGACCGTGAGTGCTTTCTTCATCATCTGCTCGGTTGTCCATCATGCCCCAATATTGCCGCCTCATCGAAACACGCGCGCTATTGTTCTGACGAGCCATGAAAGATTGCACGCACCGTCCTAAATCTCAGGATAGAAGCGGGAATTGTGCCGTGTATGATGCGGCTTGAGACAAGCAGTCAGCGTCATCGCCAGCACGGAGCGACCTGCGAGAAATGTCCGTGGACATCGAAATTACGGTTAATGGCCGCCCAGCGCGGGCGACCGTTCCCGACGGGTTGCTTCTGGTTGTGTTCCTCCGCGAACATCTGCGTCTGACGGGCACCCACATCGGCTGCGATACCACCCAGTGCGGCGCCTGCACCGTGCACGTCGACGGCAAAGCCGTGAAGAGCTGCACCATGCTCGCCGCGCAGGCGGATCGGTGCGAGGTGCGGACGATCGAAGGGCTCACTGAAAATGGCGCGCTGCATCCGATGCAGACGGCATTCCGCGAGTATCATGGCCTCCAGTGCGGGTTCTGCACGCCGGGGATGATCATGTCGGCTCTCGATCTTCTCAGCCGCAATCCGGATCCATCCGAGGCCGAGGTACGGACCTGGCTGAAGGGGAATCTGTGTCGCTGCACCGGCTACCAGAATATCGTCTCCGCCGTTCGCGCGTGCGCCGCAGAACTGCGCCAGGACAACGTGCTGGGGCGCTAGAGGACCCGAGATGTACGACTTCGTCTATCGTCGTCCAACGGATGTGAGCGAGGCGAGCCGCATACTCGCCGGCGATCCGGACGCCAAGGCTCTCGCTGGCGGAATGACGTTGCTCCCCTCCCTCAAGCAGCGGCTGATGCGGGTCACGTCGCTCGTCGATCTCAGCGGCATAGCCGGCCTGCGTGAGATCGCGGCCACGCCCGGCGCTCTCAAGATCGGAGCACTGACGTCCCACGACGAGGTTGCGCGGTCGAGCATCGTGCGCTCCGCGATCCCCGGGCTTGCCACGCTCGCTGGCCTGATCGGCGATGCGCAGGTACGCAACCGCGGCACGATCGGCGGCTCGGTGGCCAACAACGACCCGGCAGCCGACTATCCCTCAGCCGTCCTCGCGCTCGACGCGACGATCATCACCAGCAAGCGTTCGATCCGCGCGGCGGATTTCTTCCTCGGCCTGTTCGCAACCGCGCTCGATGCGGACGAGCTCATCGTCGGCTTCGAGCTTCCACTGCCGCGCGCGTCCGCTTACGCCAAGCTGCCGAACCCGGCGAGCCGTTATGCAACCGTCGGCGTCTTCGTCGCACGCTTTGCCAATCACTGCAGCGTAGGCGTGACCGGCGCAGCCGGCGGCGTCTTCCGCTGGACGGAGGCCGAGGATCGGCTCGGGTCGTATTTCGACCCGCAATCGGTTGCGGGCATGGTTCTCGAACGGGATGACCTCAATACCGATATTCACGCGAGCGCCGAGTATCGCGCACACGTGGCCGGCACGATGCTGAAGCGGGCGGTGGCCAGCACCGCGGCCGGCGCCGACTGATCTCCGCCCATGGCAGCCTCTGCGCCTGCATGAGCGCGCGCAAGCGCGGCGCGCCGCCCCAGTGCTACGCGCCGACGCTGCCTCAGCACATCGGATCAAGGTAGGCGGTCTTGGTGACGGTGAAGAACTCGTGCGCCTGCCGTCCCTGTTCGCGCGGTCCGTAATTGGACAGCTTGCGCCCCCCAAATGGCACATGGAAGTCGACCCCGGCCGTCGGGACGTTGATCATCACCATCCCCGCCTTGACGTTGCGCTTGAAGTGCTCGGCATGCGCAAGGCTGCTGGTGCAGATGCCGGCCGACAGCCCGAACTCGCTGTCGTTGGCGATGGCGAGCGCCTCGGCATAATCGCGTGCCGGGATGACAGCAACGATCGGACCGAAAATTTCTTCGCGGGCGATGCGCATGGAGGGGGATACATCGGTGAAGACGGCCGGCGAGAAATAGTAGCCGGGCGTTTCTCGCGTCTGACGCTCACCGCCGACCGCCAGTCGGGCGCCTTCGTTGCGGCCGATGTCGATGTAGCTGAGATTTTTCTCAAGCTGCCGCTCGTCGACCACGGGTCCCACCTCTGTCTCCGGATCGAGCGCGTGCCCCACTTTCAGTGATGCGGCGCGCTGTGCTAGGCGCTCGATGAACCGCCGATAGACGCCCTCAGTGACGATAACGCGCGAGGATGCGGTGCAACGCTGTCCCGTGGAATAGAAGCCACCGTTTACCGCGCATTCGACCGCACGTTCGATATCGGCGTCGTCGAGAACAACGAGAGCATTCTTGCCGCCCATTTCGAGCTGCAATCTGCGCATCGGAGGACCAGCCACCGCCGCGCGCGCTATGGTTTGCCCGACGCCGACCGAACCGGTGAAGCTGATGCCATCGAGCTTCGGGCTGGAGGCGATGGCAGCACCGACGTCCTTGCCCTCGCCATTGACCAAGTTGAACACGCCATTGGGCAAGCCACTGAGTGCGAGAATTTCCGCAAGGCGATATGCTGTCGCCGGGGCGATTTCCGATGGCTTGAAGACGACGCAGTTGCCGAAAGCCAGCGCCGGGGCAATCTTCCAGGCTGGAATAGCGATCGGAAAATTCCACGGCGTGATGACGCCGATCACACCCACGGGCTCGCGCACGACGCTCACGTCGAGGCCCGGCCGTATGGACCGCAACACCTCACCGGCCTGACGGAGACACTCGCCGGCGAAGTATTGGAAAATCTGGGCGGCACGCACGCATTCGCCGATGCCTTCAGCCAGAGTCTTGCCTTCCTCGGACGATAAGAGCATGCCGAGCTCTTCTTTGCGCGCCAGAATCTCAGCGCCAACCCGCTGCAGGATGTCGTGACGTTCCAACGGCGTCGTCGCGGCCCAGGCGGGGAATGCACGCCGAGACGCAGCGGCTGCGCGATCGACCTCCGCTACCGATGCCTGCGCAAATCGCCCAACGATGTCTCTCGTATCGGATGGATTGATATCCGTGAGCTTGGTGGGCGAGTCGCTCCATTCTCCATCGATGAAGTTCAAACCCTCGATCAACGCTCGCCTCCGGATCCAGTTTCTTTTGGTCCGCACGGTACGAACGCCAACCTTTTCCCGCGACGCCAAAATTTACGCTGGACTGTCGCAATTATCAGGACAATCTTGAGCAGGGAACGATTAGGAACCGCTGATCCGTGGACCAGTTTCGCACCGTCGAGCTCTTCATCAAGGTCGCAGAAACGGGCAGCATGCGCGCCGCGGGCGACGCGCTTGGAATCTCGAAGTCCGTCGTCAGCTACGAGATCAAGAAGCTCGAAGACCATCTTGGCGCGCGGCTGTTCAACCGGACGACCCGCAACATCGTACTGACGGAAGCTGGCGCACGCTTTCTCGATCGCGCGCAAACGCTACTGCGGGACTGGCGTGACGCAGAGCGCGACGTCGCCGAGTACCACGCGCGGCCCAAGGGCCTGTTGCGCATTGCAGCGTCGCCAATGTTCGGCGGCCAGTACGTCGCCCCGGCATTGGTCGACTTCCAGGCGCTCTATCCAGACATCGAGGTCGACCTCGAATGCTCGGAGGGGCTCGTCGACGTCGTGAAAGACGGTTACGATCTCGCCATCCGCGTGACGATCCTGCCCGACTCGCAACTTATGCGCCGGCAGCTCGCACCCAACCGGCTCGTTCTGGTCGCCGCGCCGGCCTATCTCGACACTTGTGGAACGCCGACGCGACCGCTCGATCTGGAAACCCACCGCTGCCTGCGGCACGATGCGGAGTGGGCATACTGGTCCCAGTGGCTTGCCATTCTCCCCGACCGCGACCGTCCGGCGGAACTGCACGCGGCGATGACTCTAGGCAGCAGTCTGGCGCTGCTCGAAGCAGCACGCAGTGGCGGCGGTATCGCTTTGTTGCACACCTATGTCGTCGGCGAGGCCATCGCCCGCGGCGAGCTCAAGGCGCTCATGCTCGATCGCATGTTGATCCACGGCGCCATCAGCGCCGTATTTCCCCACGGCCAGCACATGCCGGCGAAAACGCGTCTTATTCTCGATTTCCTGGCGAACCGCTTCAAAGGCACGCCAAGTTGGGAGCAAAGCATATTCCCCCTACCAGCGGAAAACTGTAGCACGAAAGACAGACCGACCTCGCCGGCCTTGTGAACGAATCCGCGAATCTTCCGCCCACTCCCCGTTCGACTGAGAAATTGAAGAGAAAGCCCGTGCGCACCAGCACCCGCCCCACGCGGCAAGCCAAGACGACCTCCGCATCCCGCGATCACGCAGCACCGGCCGCTGCGCTCCCGCCGAAGCCGGACGTCGGCGCGCGCCTCAAGACGCTGCGGACGGAACGCAATCTTTCCCAGCGCGACCTCGCTGCCATGTCCGGCGTCACGAATGGCATGATCAGCATGATCGAGCAGAACAAGCACAGTCCTTCCGTTGCCACCCTCAACCGGATCACCGATGCCCTGCGCATATCGTTCGGGGAATTCTTCGGCAACGTCACCGACGCTCCCAGCCAGCCGCAGATTTTCTTTCAGGCGAGCGACCTTAAGCGTCTCATCGACGGCAAGGTGGAGTTTCGTGTGGTCGGCGATGGACGCAGCAGCCAGGCACTGCAGATCCTGTATGAGATCTATCAGCCCGGAGGGGACACTGGACCTGACATGCTCTCGCATCCTGGCGAAGAGGGTGGCATCGTCATTTCCGGCGAAGTCGAGATCTTTGTAGGTGAGGCGCACCGCAAGCTCGCGGCGGGGGATGCTTATTATTTTGATAGTCGCATCCCGCACCGCTTCCGCAATTGCGGAGCTACGCCCGCTATCCTGGTAAGCGCCAGCACATCCTCACACTGATAGCGCGAGACTACGCGCGCAACGAAAGCGCTAGCCCGCACAATCAAATATTTAGTGAAAATTTATAGACTTACGGCGCGCAAAAGACCCTGGCATCCACGCGCCGGTGGGTGGCCGCCTCGGCTCCGCACAAGTTTTCAACATGTTACTAAATGGTGACAGATAGCCCGTTGCGCATGCCGCCGGTCGATTTTGTGCTTGAGGCATCGGATGTCCACTGATTAGGATTTTGATCAGGCAGCCGCGACGGCTGCTACGCTTGATGCCCGCGCAGACCAGAAACCTGTCCGTGTGATTAGTATTTTTACCGATAGATCAATTTTCTATGCGCAGGGAAGCCGGCGGCAGGCAGCAAAAGGGGGACTGCTAGTGCTTACGACGAATCGACTGGGATCAATCGGCGCCGCTGCTCTGGCGCTGGCATCGCTCACCGCGCCGGCACACGCCGCTGACGACAAGCTCACCTTCGTCCTCGCGCCCCAGGCAACCAGCGACTACATCTTCCGCGGCCTCTCCTACAGTAACGAGAAGCCCGCCCTGCAAGCCTATGGAGAGGTTGGCTACAACATCTTTTACGCAGGCTTCTGGGCAAGCGGTAACGACTACATCGGCACGCTCGGACCGTGGGAGCTTGACGGCTTCATCGGTGCGCGGCCCGTGACCGGCGACATAAGCTGGGATGTCGCCGTGTGGTGGTACAATTTCGGCAGTCGGGATCCGGCACTCAGCCGTTCCGATCTCGACTATGTCGAATTCAAACTCGGCGCGTCGATCTCACCTATCACAAACCTCACGCTCGGCCTGACCGGCTACTACACGCCCGACCAGGATCTCGCCATGACCGAGTCGACGACGGTGGAAGGCACCATGAGCTACGTGCTTCCGCAGGTCGGCGTCTTCGTGCCGACATTCAGCGGCCTCCTCGGGTGGACGGGCGGCAACACCGACGGCTTCTTCCTCGGCGAAAAGGAGTACCTCTATTGGAATGCCGGCGTGAAGCTCGGGATCGAGAAGCTGTTCATGGACTTCCGGTACTGGGACACCAACATCGACAATGATCTCGCAGATACGCGCTTCGTGTTCACCGCAGGCATAAATCTACCCTAGACTCAGCTGTCTCCCCACTGGACAGCCGGGGGCCTGCGGGCTCCCGGTTTTTTTTATTTCCCGAGGTTCGGCAATCGCCGGCCGTATCGCGAACGCGGTGGCCTGCCCGTCGCCGCGGCATCCGCCCGTCGCTTCGCAGCAGCGATCCCTTTTTGTTAGACCGGCAATTCTTCGCTCAAACTCTGCCTTCGCCGTCTCGAAACCGCGCGCCACTCGCGCTGTCCCTGTCCCTGAGGGTTTTAGTAGTCGGCGTTACTTTGACGGCGGACACCTTAACGAGATGATCGTACTGCGCCGGATGGTGCTCGCTCGCGGGTGAAGCGAAGGCGACTCTGCGGGGACCTGAGTCCGTGAAATCATGGCGCTGCTGGAATTAACCTCGGCACTTGACCCCACCACAGATCGTCCCGGTTGGCAGATCGACAGGCCCGTCCTCGCGCGGTGCGAGGTTGTCGATAGTCTCCGTCACTATGCCACTCTTCGAGTCCCAGAGATCGCGTCCGCTCTGCCAGAGGTCATGGGTCCGGAGCGTTCGGCGCAGGTATTGCAACCAGTCTTCGGAAATTCCCGCGCTTACAAAGTAGCGGGCGAGCACATTGTCCGTCTTTTCCGCCCTCAGTCTCATACGAGCCTCAGCTTCAACGGTTCCAGGATCTCCACGCCACATGACGACAGGGTGGAAATAGAACGAACTCGTGAGGGCAGCGCGGCGCTTCATGCCTACGAGGAAGATCGGGACGCAAGCGGATCCACAGGTGTCACCGCGGTCAACGGCCGTCGTTAGCAGGTGCGTGCCTTTGATTTGTTCGAGCACGGCGATCGCACGCTGCATATGACGTACCGAGCCGCCGCAAGAATGCAGCGAAAGATGGACCCCGGAGACATACCGCTTGTAACGGTTGAACTCGGCCGCAATATCGCTGGACGTCTCGTCGTTGACCTGGCCTTCCCACCGCAGTTCAAGAACATTGCTGTGAGCCTTGACCTGTCGCATGTGGCCGGGAGCGCAAGGATCGCTCGCCATTGCTGGCACGGGGCCAGACAGCAACGCGATTGCGATGATCATGCGCTTCCACATGATGGCGATGGTGAAGGATCACGGCGGCGCGATCGTGGCGTCAGAAGAATCCGTGCCGCGTGTTCCGGCGGTCGAAGTGGCGCTTGATCTCCAAGCGAGCGCGACCGATGTTGATCTGCTGGCTGGCAGCCACCATCCGTATCGCCATCTGCATCATCACGTCGACCCTACGTCCCTGGCTGGGATGACCGGAGCAGCCGCCCAGCTTCCTCGAGCGTTGGCGTCAAAGTTCATGTCGTCACCGGCTTGCTACCTTGTGGCGACCCATCGTTACCTCCTCTCACGACCGATGAGAGGCTTGGCTGAAGGCGAGCCATGGGCCGGTTGAATTGTGCAATAGGATTTGCGGCTGGAAAGGCGAAGCAGGCTTGGCCGCGTAGCAGCATTGATCTGCCTGCGATGCGCACTGCGCTGGATTGCGTGCGTCACGAAATCGTACGGCACTGAGGGGGGTGAATGGGCGCCGAGGCCTAACCCATTGAAAAAATGGTGGGTGATGAAGGACTCGAACCTTCGACCCGCTGATTAAGAGTCAGCTGCTCTACCAACTGAGCTAATCACCCGCACCATGGACGGCGCGCCGAGGCCAGGGGTGCGGAGGAAGCCCATCCGCGCGGCCAAGACGTCAAAAGGGCCCGCCACGCGAGCCCTCGTCGCAGAGGCGTGTAGCACCATGGGCCCCGGCTGTCCAGCACCCATGAGCCCCCTGTGAAGATGCCCTGTCGAAGCCCGAAAATAGAGCCGCGAGCCCGAAATTTCGCCGTTCCGATAGGGGGCGCCTATAGCCTCCCCGGCGCGCCTCGTGCAAATTTAGGCCGTGCCGCGAATCATACCCTGATCGGCAAAGCGTTTCCCCCCGGCGCGCCCAGCGCCGGAGCCCCATCCGCCCGGCGATCCGCTCGGTGACCCATGGACGAAAAGCGCAAGGTCCCCCGCCGCCGCGTCCTCAAGGAGGGCAAAATCGTCTATGCGGATGGCCTGCGCATCCTCGATTGCACGATCCGCGACCTCTCCGAGAACGGCGCCCGCCTGCTGATCGCCAACACCGTCGGATTGCCCGACGCCTTCCTGCTCTATGAGAAGTCCTCCGGCGTGCTGCGGCCGGCATCGATCGCTTGGCGACAGGCGAACGCGATCGGCGTCGAATTCACCGGGCCGGCGACGAGCATCAACGACCCGGCGAACAAGCGCTACGCGCGGCTGAAGTTCGCGTGACGGAAGCGGCAGACGAGGCGATGCACGCACACTGACCCCGACGCACGGCATCCACTTTTCCGGAAGCGCTCCCTATCCACCATGCTCCTCGATCCACCGGGCTTCTCATCGGAACGCGGTTCCCCTTTTTCCGCGGCCAGTCTAAGGACGCATCAGAAGATGCTCGTGCGCGTCGAGGCCCGCCAACACCGCCGCCGATCCCTTGACCACGCAGTGCATCGGATTCTGCTGCACGCGGAATTTCACACCCACGAGGCGCGTCAGCGCAACATCGAGCTTGTCGACCAGCGCACCGCCGCCCGTGAGATGAATTCCGCGCCGGGCGATGTCGCTCAGAACGTCCGGCGGCAGATCTTCCAGCGCCCGCTCGGCAAAGTCTGCGATGGCTTCGATCGGCTCGCTGAGCGCGGCCGCAATGTCTTTGGCGCGCAGAACGACGCTCTTGGCCGTACCCTGCTTCAGGTCCCGCCCGCGGATGTGCACCTCGGCGGAGCGGCCGTTGCTACCCGCAAGCGCGCTCCCCGCCTCGACCTTGATGCGCTCGGCATTGACAGGGCCGATGAGAAGCTGATGCTCGCGCCGCACGTAGCGGATGATGGCGTCGTCCATGGCGTTGCCGGCAACGCGCAGCGTCCGCGCCGAGACGATGATCCCGCTCGACAGCACGGCGATATCGGACGTGCCCCCGCCGATGTCGAGCACCATCGCCCCGCCGGGCTCATCGACCGGCAGCCCCGCCCCGAGGGAAGCCGCAACGGGTTCTGCAATCAGGTAAACCTTGCGCGCGCCCAGCGACACGGCCGTCTCGTAGACCGCGCGCCGCTCCACGGGCGTTGCCTGCGCCGGCACGCAAATGAGAATGCGCGGGCGCCGGAAGCCGAGCATCGTCTTCGTGCGCTTGATGAACTGGCGCAGCATCTCCTCGGTGGCGACGAAATCCGCGATGACGCCGTCGCGCAGCGGATGCATGAGCTCCACGTTCTCCGGCGCACGGCCGATCAGCGCCTTCGCCTTGCGTCCGACGGCGAGGATCTCGCGCGCGCCGCGATGCGAGCGAACGGCAACCGTCGACGGCTCGTCTATGATGATGCCGCGCCCTGCAACATGCACCAGCGTGTTCGCCGTGCCGAGATCGACCGCGATGTCGTCCGAGAATACGCTCGCCACGCCCTGCAACATTGCCCGCTCACAACTCTCCGGGCGTGGCGGTGTTCGCCCCGCATCGTCCCGGATGGTGGGAGAAATTTAGACGCTTTCCTCCGTCCACGCCATGCACGAAGCAATCACGGCGCCGGAAAGAACGGGCGCGACCCGCGCGCGGGCGTCAGGCGCAGCGCAAACGCAAAAGGCGCCCCTGCGATGTCCGCAAAGACGCCTTTCGTTCTCTGCGGCGCCGCCACTGAAGTTGCAGCGGCGCCGATAGGCGGTTGGTCTAGATCTGCTGCACCCGCGCCATCTTCTGGCGCTTCACCATCAGCTTGTTGAGCGCCGAGACGTAGGCGCGCGCGGAAGCGACCATGGTGTCGGTGTCGGCGCCGCGGCCGGTCACCATGCGGCCGCCCTCCTCCAGACGCACCGAAACCTCCGCCTGCGCGTCCGTGCCTTCGGTGACCGCGTGCACCTGGTAGAGGTCGAGCTTCACCTCGTGCGGCACCAGCACCTTGATGGCGTTGAAGGTCGCATCGACCGGGCCGTTGCCCGTCGCCTGCACGGTATGCTGCTCACCGTCGATGTCGAGGGTGAGCGTCGCCGTCTGCGGCCCCATGTTGCCGGCGATGACGGTGAGCGAAACCACCTTCATCCGGTCGTGCATGTGTGCGATGCCCTGGTCGACCAGCGCCTCGATGTCCTCGTCGTAGACGTGCTTCTTGCGGTCGGCGAGGCTCTTGAAGCGCAGGAACGCATCCTCGAACGCGTTCTCGCCCAATTCGTAACCGAGCTCCTTCAGCTTGGAGCGGAAGGCGTTGCGGCCCGAGTGCTTGCCCATCACCAGCGAGGTCTTGCCGACGCCCACCGACTCCGGCGTCATGATCTCGTACGTCTGCTGGTGCTTCAGGATGCCGTCCTGATGGATGCCGCTTTCGTGCGCGAACGCGTTTCGCCCGACGATGGCCTTGTTGTACTGCACGGGGAAATTCGTCACCGCGGAGACGAGCCGCGAGGCGCGCGACAGCATCGTCGCATCGATGCGCGTGTTGTAGGGGAGTTTGTCCCCCCGCGTCTTGATCGCCATCACGATCTCTTCCAGCGCCGCGTTGCCCGCACGCTCGCCGATGCCGTTGATGGTGCATTCGATCTGGCGCGCGCCGCCGCCCAGCGCGGCGAGCGAATTGGCGACCGCCAAACCCAGATCGTTGTGGCAGTGGGTGGAGAAGATGACCTTGTCGGCATTCGCCACGTTCTCGCGCACCGCGCGGAACATCGCCGCGTATTCGTCCGGCGTCGCATAGCCGACGGTATCGGGCAGGTTGATGGTGGTGGCGCCCGCCTTGATGGCGGCGTCGACGCACTGGCTCAGATAATCGATGCCGGTGCGCGTGCTGTCCATCGCGCTCCACTCGACGTCCTCGGCGAGATTGCGCGCGCGCGTCACCGTGGCGGTGATGATCTCCAGCACCTCGGCTTCCGTCTTGCGCATCTGGTGCGCGAGGTGGATCGGGGAGGTGGAAACGAACGTATGGATACGCCCGCGTTTGGCGTGCTTCACCGCCTCGCCCGCGCGGTCGATATCGGCGTTGATGGCGCGCGCGAGACCGGCGACGGTCGCGTTCTTCACCCGCGCGGCGATGGCGGAGACGGCCTCGAAATCGCCGTCGGAGGCGATGGGGAAGCCCGCCTCGATGATGTCGACGCCCATCTCGTCGAGGCAGTCGGCAACCTCGAGCTTCTCCTCGAAAGTCATGGTGGCGCCAGGGCACTGCTCGCCGTCGCGCAGTGTGGTGTCGAAGATTACAACGCGGTCGCCGGTGCTTTCCTCGGCGCTGGTGTTGCTCGGATCGGTGGTCATCGGATCATCTTTCGCTCGGGGCCGGCGCATTGCGGCCGGCGTTGAACCATCAGCTCGCTCGACTTCTCATCCCCTGAGCACCGTTCCGGCGCACCGGAACCTGTACGGCTCAGGGGCTGCTAAGGAGGATAGGAAGCTGACCCAGACGAGCGAACGCGCCGCGCCGGATGGGTTCCGGGCGGGAAAAGCGTGGGCCGTCAATGACCATTATCTGGCGCATCGGCATTCTATTAATACATCGCCATGCCCGTGGCTAGTGCATGCGGCTCGGCGCCGCTTTCTTCGTTACCGGCGTGGAAAGGGCGCAACGGTCGGGCAGCCGGAGCCATCACCCCGCGTTCACCCGCCCTTTTAGCCCGACCACCACCCTGCCCCGGAACCCGCCCGCGCCATCCGGCGAAATCTCCGGCGTCTTGGCGGCGAGCTGGTTCGGGGTGTTGTTGGCGAATATCCCGTCGCGCGCCAGCGGCGAGCCATCGAGGTTGGGAACGCTGTCGCGGTAGGCCGCCGCCGCAGCATAGACCTCCGCACACAGGGCCTCCGGCATCGCGAGCTGGGAGGTCAGAATGCGGTTCTTGTAGCTCACCGCTGTCTTGAGGCTCGGGTAGACCTCGAAGTGGATATGCGGAAAGCGGCCACGGTAGCAGCCGGGGAAGATGGTCGTGAACGTGACGTTGCCCGCGGTGTCGGTCACGCCCACGGCCCGCAGGTAGCTCGTATCGGGCAGGTCGTAGATGGAATAGCGGCCCGCCGCATCGCAATGCCAGACGTAGATGGCGTGGCCCGCGACCGGCGCGCAGGCGTGCTCCACGTCGACCAGCTCCAGCGTCAGCGCCAACGGTGTGCCTTCCGCCGCAGCCTGCGTCGGATCCAGGCTCCGACGCATATCGGCACGCACGATCCCGCTTCTGTCGAGCACGTTGGCGAGTGCGCCGTGCGCACGGTTCGAGCCGTCCGCGGGATAGGGGCCCGCGGTCTCGTGCGGATGGGCGACGCATTGGCTCCCATCGGGGCCCCTGCCGGTCATGTCCGCCTCCGCCCGGTCGAACCAGGGGCCGTCGCAGGCACCGAGCGCGGGCGCAAATCCCGCGGCCGCGATCAGCCCCAGAGCGCGCCGGCGCGCGATCATCTGGAGATCGTGCGTCAGGCCGACACCGTGCGCATGCTCATCTTCGTGAGCGCCACCCTCCGGTGCCCCCTCGCGCGGGTTCCTGGCCACTGTCGTCGTCCCCGAATGCGATTGCTGGCAGGAGAACGTGCTGCATCGGGAAATCCGGCGCAACACGGCAACCGCCCGCGCGGCGCGTGGTAGCGGAGACTTTGATAGCTCCGACGGACAGCGTGCCGCTGTCTAGCGCCAGCAGGTGGGGCGAGGCTCGGGCGCGATCTCGCCATCGACCACCCGTACCGCGCTGCCGCCGATGCGTACCGTTTCCAGCCGTCCGCCCGCGACGACCAGCGTCAGCGTGATCGTACTCGGCCGGCCCATCTCGTGCCCCTGCTCGATCTGCCGCCGGTGCACACCGTCCGGCAGGCCGTCGAAATCGTGGACGGCGCGGGCAAAGCACACCGCCGCCGAACCGGTAGCCGGATCCTCCGGCACCCCGAGCTGCGGCGCGAACATGCGCGCATGGAAAGCCGCGCCGTTGTGCACGCACTCGCGCGTGTAGAGATAGACCCCGGCGCAGTTCGTATCGGGGAACACCGCCGGCCAATGGGCCGGCTCGATGCGCGCCCGCGCAATGGCGTCCAGCCCGGATACCGGCACGAAGACGAACCCGTTGCCCGCCGACAGGCACTGCGGCGTGTGGTTCTCGAACCCGATTTCCCGCGGCAGCAGCCCGACGGCATCGGCGATGCGATCCCGGGGCGGCGCTGCCATCGCCCCCGCTTCCGGCAGCTTCGGGGCGTCGAACTCGGCGAACGGCGGCTCGCCCGCCCGCAGCCGCACACCTACACGCACCGTGCCGATCGCCTCTTCCAGGACGATGATGGCATCGCTCTCGCCGTTCGCATCACCGGCGCGCAGCTGCGCGAGAAGGATCGCCGTGCCGATGGTCGGATGCCCGGCAAAGGGCAGTTCGCGGGCGGGCGTGAAGATGCGCACGCGCGCTGAATGGGCCGGGTTCTGCGCCTTCTGAACGAACACCGTCTCCGACAGATTGAGCTCGCGGCTGATCGCCTGCATGCGTTCGGTGTCGAGTTCGTCGGCCTCGCGCACCACGGCGAGCGGATTGCCGCTGAAACGGCGGTCGGTGAAGACGTCGAGCGTATGCAGCGGTAGCGCCATGCGAACCTTTTCCCGGAGGATTTTGCGCGCAGTTGCGCCGAAAAGATTGGGGCGGTCAAGCGGACAAAACGCTGTCCAGCAGGAGACGCGCGTGCAGCGGCATGAGCGCATCATCGATGTCGCCGGGACGCCTCGCGATGACGATGTCGGCGAGCTCGGGCTCGGCCTGTTGCGCCAGAAAATCGAGAATGCGCCCGCGCAGATCGTCGGCCCGCAGTGCGCTGCGCCACTCGATGCCGATTGCCACTTTGATCCCCGCCCGCGCGATGAGGAAGCCCGGAACGCGCGTGAAGTCCGCCGCGCCGAGCCCCGTCTCCTCGACAAGCTCGCGCTCGATGCTGGCGTCGATGTCGATGGCGTCGCCCGTCACATCGTCGCCGTCGAAGATGCCGCCCGGCTGATAGACGAGCCCGGACGTCACCTGCCCCGGGCCTTGCCGCCCCAGCAGCACATGACCTTCCGCCGACCGGATCAGGGACGAGCCGAACGCTTCGCGCACGCCGTCGTGCCCGGTGGTGGGATTGGCGCGCCAGTAGAGCAGTGTTTTGAAGTCGGTTTGAAACAGCGCTCCGGCGAATTCATTCCGCGCAACGCTGTGCGCGCGCATCAGATACGTGGTGCCGTTGAAGAGCGCCGGAAGATCCGCGCGGCGCTTCTCCCAATACGCATCGATCTGAGCGATGTTCTCGATCGCGAACGGCCAATCCCACGGCGCGACGCTCAATCGGCACCGCGCAAGACGCACGCACGGATCGCCTTCCGCAGAGGGTTTTTCCGCCATCAGGCTGCGCGCGCCGCGGTTCGGCGCACGTGTTTCATGGTGCTGTGCGGGAAGGAAATCTTAGTTTTGCCCAGAACCAACCACGCTTCCTCCACGAAGAGAGAGTGGACTTGGACCGTGACAGCAAGGGGGGTGCCGAGGGGGACTTTGCATGCACCTTGCTCAGCCGAAAACATGATGTCGCGCCCGCGGTGAACCTGTCCGCGGGCTGGCGTTTCACCAGTCGAACCTGCGTCCGTGGCCAACCGCACGGTCAGCAATGACGGCGACGTGCGCGCGTGTTCGAAATCCGGCTGCATCATATCCATGATGCTGCTGGAGCGGACGGTGGAGGTCCCCGCTTCTCCGCCGTCCGTTTCTTTGCGCCCATGCGCTCTCATCCGGCGCGCATGGGCGTCTGCCGCTCCGGGCGCCACCACCGTGCTCCGCACACGTGCTGCGAACGAACAGCGTGCTGAAGGCCCACGCGGCTTCGATCCAACGCGCGTTGCCGGCAGCCGTTCTCGACCACGTCCGTTCGTAAGACGGCCGGCGCCTAGAGGCAGCCGAGCGTCTTCGATCCGCACGTATAATAGTTGATCATCTCCGCGGAGCAGCACGGCTGATCCTTGCCGCAGCGCCAAGTCTTGGTCTTGCCGCTGGATGTCTTGTGCTTGCAGATCTTCGTCGCGTTAGACGCAGCGTCGGCGGTCGTCGCCGTCACGGCGAGCGGCGCAGCGGCCAGAAGTGCAGCGACCGCAACTGAAAAAAGAACGCGCAGCATAATTGGACACTCCCTGATGCTCCCGTTTGCGGGGCGGCATCAGTATGCGCCAACTCGCGCGTCCTTGCAGTTGCAGCCGCGCCTCACCCAGCCTCAGTTACGCGACTTATCAACCAGCGCGCCGGCCTTGATCCACGGCATCATATCGCGCAGCTTGCCGCCCACTTCCTCGATCGGATGCGCGTCCGCGAGGCGGCGGATGGCCTTGAAGCGCGCCGCGCCCGACTTGTATTCCTGCATCCATTCGGAGGTGAACTTTCCGGTCTGGATGTCGCCCAGCACGCGCTTCATCTCCGCCTTCGTCTCGGGCGTGATGATGCGGGGGCCGGAAACGTACTCGCCCCACTCGGCGGTGTTCGAGATCGAGTAGTTCATGTTCGCGATGCCGCCCTGGTAGATCAGGTCG
>Ga0182749_1001917_pt1 | contig 15703 bp, 13 predicted proteins | sample eDN3rd37CKraftMG_FD_128875 | JGI IMG/M metagenome (GOLD analysis project Ga0182749, IMG submission 128875) | Enriched Miracle-Growth compost microbial communities from Emeryville, California, USA - eDNA 3rd pass 37_C Kraft MG (version 2) (version 2) ...
AAGCGGCGCGGCGCTCTCTAACTGAACGGCCTCGTGCCCAGGTGGCGGAATTGGTAGACGCACTAGTTTCAGGTACTAGCGGGTAACACCGTGGAGGTTCGAGTCCTCTCCTGGGCACCACCCACCAAAAAATATAAGCGTTACCAGCGCTTAGCCGCGACGCTGCGGTCCCCGCTTGCAGGTGCGGATGAAAATCCTGTGCGCCTCGATGCCCACCCGGGCGACACCGACTGCTTCCGGCGAATGACGTGGAGCGCGAGCCGAGCTTTCTTCGCGCGCACCTTTACCCACCGTAAAGCGGCGCCGCAAACCGCGCATATCTCAATCGGGAGTGCCTTCCGCCAGCAACGACAGGCGGGAGAAATCGTGCACGACGACCCTCTGGCGCCCGCACTCGACAAGTCCCCGCGCTTCCCAGGCACTGAGAATACGCGAGACGGTATGCAGGGTCGTACCCGTCATTTCTGCAATGTCCTGGCGTGAGATCGGAAAGGAAATCTCGATCCCGCCCTCTTCGGGCTTGCCCGCCTGCACGGAAAGCCGAAGGATCGCATGCGCGACGCGGCGCTCGACCTCCTGTGTCGACATCTCGCGAATGCGCGTATGCGCCTCCTCGAGCTGCTTGCCCATAGTCTGAATTGCACTGACGGCGATCCGGCCGCTGCGCTCTATAAGCTGGGGCCAGAGCTCGCTGGGCCAAGAGAGAACGTCGCTATCCAATGCCGCCTGCGCCGTGCCGGGATAGTCCGGGCGCTGCAGCGCGACGGCAAAGCCGAACAGTTCGCCCGGATGCACGACCCGCACGATCACCTGCTTCCCATCACCCGTGACTTGCGTGACCTTGAGCCGTCCCGTGATGAGCAAGTAGAAGCTGTCGGCCTGTTGGCCCTGCTTAAAGACGGACTCGCCGCGAGGCACGCGCCGCGGCGTAGCGTGCCGGAGAAACGTGTCGATGTCAGCATCGCTCATGTCCTGGAACAGGGGAAGCGACGCGACGACGGACCCGTCAATTTTCACAACCAAGCAGCCTCACCGCAACTGGCTTGAAAAGCTATCATGGAGAGAAGGACCGAACAAAGTTGGATGCCGGCATGTTCGGCTCGCAAGCTGGACGGGCCGGGCGTTAGCGCATCAACCTGAGCAGCGACGTATACCATCGCGTGTCCTTCACGAGCCGAAATCCGAGATTTTCCGGCGGCGCTCCGACTGCGCACGCACCGCCCTTCGGATTGCGAATGAAGGATACCATGGCCGCCCGGTGCCGGCCCGCGACGAATTGCACGCCGCATGGCAATGCCTCGGTGCGCGCCACCTCATTTTCGGCAACGCGCCGGTAGCACGTCGTGGTCCACTCCCAGACGTTGCCGCCGAAGTCCGCAAGACCGAATTCATTCTCGCCGAAATGCCCGCGCGGCTTCGGCACCGGATCACGGCCGGCACTGCTCGCGATCTCGCGGCGGTATTTTTCCAGCCACCGCTTGGCGGGATTTGAGCTGACGGTGCTGATCGCGTCGTCGGGAAAGCGTGCGCCGGCCGCAAACGCGAGCTGCGCATCGGTAGGCAGCCTCCATGCATCGCCCGTCCGGTCGCTCAGCCATTTCGCATAAATGTTCGCGTCATCGAAGCTGATGCCCGTGGCCGGCATGTCCGCGTCTTCCACGACGGGCGTGAACTCCGGCTCCGGCGACGCGCAGACGCCAGCCTGCACGCAGCGGGCGTAATCTCCGCGCGAAACCTGATATTTCATGATCGTGAGCGGACGCGTCACCTCGATGGTGCGCAAGGGCGCATCGACGGCGTAGCCATCCTGAGAGTATTCGCCCGGTGCCCGATAGCTGTAGGCGCGGGGCTCGATGACGACCGTTTGCGGCGCAGAGACAGCGACACTCTCAGAAACGCCCCCCGTCTTGGCCGGCGCCAGCGCGAGCATGCCGGCCGTGAGGACAACAAGCACCGACGGGCCTGCGAGAAGTGTCAACGATGCATGCGGCCAGTCCGATAGCGAAGCCATATCAGCCTCTCCGGGTCATCGCCTTGTAGGGCCCGGCTCCGTCGCCGGCCGTACCGGAACCAAGGTAAGGCTCAGGATGGGACGCGCTGCGGATTTGCCGCCCGCAGCGCGCCGCGTCCGAGGTCAGCTTCCGCCCGGCGGCACCACCGAGGTCATCAGGTCGTTGTTCCAGTCGCCGGTGACGGTGAAATGCGCGGCCGCTCCGAGCTCGAACGCCTCGATCAAGTTGTGATTGACGTAGGCGTAGATGCCCGGCTGTTCGAAGGTGTAGTACGCAGCGCCCGCCGTGCCGCCCGGAATAAACCAGGTCTCCTGATCGACATCCGGAGGCGTGTAGAATTTTCCGGTCGGCCACACATAGTTCCCATGCCCGCCGATCAGATGCGGACGGGTGTCGCGGTTCGCCTGCGAGTGCACGATGAGCACCCTCTCACCCACCGCAGCTTTTAGCGCATTGCTTCCGGTGAGCGCGCCCACGGCGCCGTTGAACACCACGTGCGTTGGGGTCAGGGTACGCATCACCTCAACGGTGTCCGAGTAGGCCTCGGCAGGAGTTTCGTACTTTTTGAAATTCCCCTTCTCGTCGCGCGGAATGTAGAAGTCCTGCTCTCCGACGTAATAGACGCGGTCGTAGGGCAGCTCTTTGCCCTTGCCGTCCGTCAGACCCTCGAGCGGCAACACCATGATCGCGCCGTTCATGCCTGACGTGACGTGCCAGGGAACCATGCCCGGAGGCGCGCAGTGATATACGAAAACGCCGGCTTTCGTCGCCTTGAAGCGCAGAACGGTTTGCTCCCCCGGATTGACGAGTGTGAGCGAGGCGCCTCCCAGCGCACCGGTCGCGGCATGGAAATCGATATTGTGCGGCATCGTGCTGGTCGCAGGGTTGATGAGCGTCAGCTCGACGTAGTCGCCCTGGTGCACGACCATCAGCGGCCCCGGGACCGAGCCATTAAACGTCATGGCGTGAACCTCGGTGCCTTTGTCGTCGATGACGATCTTCTTCTCCTCGATCGTCATCGTGAATTCGACGATTTTCGGCGGACCTTCTGCCTTCTGCGTATGCGCGTGGACGAAGGGCGGACTGACCAGGTCGACCTTGACACGCGTCAGTGAGGACAGATCCGCCGGCTTGCTCTCTGCCGCCTGTGCCGGCAATGACGCCGCGCCGGCGAGGAGCAGCAAGGCCATCCCGATAGCCGCCCGGTCCGACCTGGGGCGGCGCGCCATTGCAGTCCACTCACCCATTGCAATTTCCTCCTTTTGCACTCAGCCGGAAGTGCCCGCTGAATTCTTTTGACTATAGGAGGACGAAGCGCGCGCTCTTTGTTGCGAAACAAATTCAGATGTCTGCGCGATGCGGCATATTGGGTGATGCGTATCGGACTTGCTGCTGGCGCATAAAAAGTTTGACGCCGCCAATTCATACGGCCTTAGCCGAATATTTTCGGCCGCGCGACGGCGCAAACGAATGCGGCGCAATGCAGCGAAATGGACTTGTTATGACCGGCGTCGGCAATGATGCGACATCGAAGTCCGATCCGATGCTTCAGTTGGGGAGCGAGATCTGCATCATGCACCAATGAACGACCGTATCGATCTGCATCGGCAGGAGCTGTGGTTCCCCGCCGACAAATTCGCTCCAGGAATCGACGTGAGCGCGATTGAGCCCCACAATGATGGGAACGTCGAGCGTGACAGCCTGCTCGATCAGGCTGCGAAATCCGTTCCCTTCCGCTTCCTGCTTACCGAACCGGTTGACGATCACGAAATCGGTCGTGGGTCCGACCGAGGATGTCGCCAATCCGACGACGTGCTCCAGCGCACTCTGGTCGAGACGGCATCCGCTTGCCAACGCGCCGCGATCTTCCGATGCGTTGATCACCCTGCGTGTCGCCAGATCCTCCAGCACGATGTCGCAACGGTTCCGGTTGGCGGCTGCCGGGTTCGACTGGATGGCACCGGCGAGCATGAACCCTTTCGCCCTGAGCTTGCTTGCAAGTTCGCCGATCAGTTCATCGACACGCTGACTTTGCGTTCCATCGTAGAGAATAGCCGCAATCTTCATGACTGCACCTTCCGACACCGCTCGGCGGCGCACGCGCACGCACCGCCGGATCATAACCCGATGGGCCGGCGCCATGAATTGCCTTCGGTTAAAGCAGCCGGTATCCCGGACCCGCTCCGACCTCAGAAATTGATGAGGGATCCGACGCTCAGGTAGTGGAACGCCACGATGCCGTCCAGCTGCGCGCCTTCGATATCGACATCCTGCCTGCGGTATCGGACCCAGACCGACATCGCCGCGGCATCGATCTCTTGCACGGCACCCAGGCCCCAGCGCGAAAGTTCACTGCCGGTCGCACCCGCATTGAGTGCTGCCGGCGAGAGCTGGTCGATGTATTCGCCATATTCGCCGAAAACGATCGTCGCCCCGAGCGGGGACCATTGCCGTCGGATGCCGCCCTTCAAGTACCACTGATGGGTATCGGGCTCGATCAGGCCGCCACGGATGGTTTCTGCGCCGTGGTTGTTCTCGGCGCCATAGATGGCGTGCAGGAAAAGCCCCGTCGAAAGATGCTGCAGGTAACCTCCGGCTTGAAAGAAGCTGGAATCCTTGTGGAACGAAACCGCGGGCGGCTGGATCAGCTCATCCGTGTTGACCGAGTAGCCGGCGCCAAGCGAGACCTTGAACCCTCCAACTTCGCCCTGGTAGCGGCCGGCAATTTCCCAATCGTCATCTTCGCCGTAGCTCGCCGACATGGAGAACCCGGCGATGGCTGGGCTATCGTAGCGCACGCCGTTCATCACGATGCCATCGCAGTCGCCGCCCCACGGCCGCTGCTGCGAATAGCAGTAGCCGAAGTCGCCCCAGCGTAGCTTGAGAAGCTCACCCCCCTGTCGCAGGAAAAAGGCATTGCCGTCAAACAGCACGTAGTTGGCGATAACCTGCGTGCCGGAAAGGTCGGTGAACATTGCGACGCTCTTCGAGGCCATCGCATTCTTGCCGACCGAGATTTTGCCGAGTTCCTCGCTGGCGAGATACCAGTACGTCATCTGCACGTTGGGGCCGGTGCCCGCATCGGACGTGAACTGATCGAGGGCCATGGGATTGCTCGATAGGTCTTGGATGCGGATCATGTAACCGCCCGACCAGCCCGCTGCGATCTTCGCATTGCCCATGAAGCGGAAGTTGGACGCCTGCGTCGGCCCCATGTCGGTTACGTAGGCATTCCGCTCGGCGCCATCGTCCCAGAACATCACCTGCTTGGCGATATATCCGGTAACCGTCAGACTGACCGCGGGATTGCCTTTCCTCGCCGCCGTCTCTTCAAGCTCAGCGATGCGGTCCTCCAGATCTGCACAGCACGCTTCGCCAAGCGATGCCGCCGATGCGCTGGCCGCGGACGCCCAACCCGTCACCGCGAACGCGATCAGGAGTGCTCCGGCGACCGCGGAACCGGACGAACGCACATTGAATGCCATGAGGCGCATCTCCGCCCGCTTCCATTTGATCGGGACTTTGGCAACCCCTTCATCCGCCGCTTTGATTTCGGTTAGGCCGACGTGCCCGCCATGTCGCAGCCGACGCCCCGAGAAGGCGCGCTTCGAGCTTCCCGCGGCAACCGTGTCAGCGAAACAACGCCTTCATCCAAGCAACGATGACGCTCCAGAACGTTGCAATGGCAACGAGGAGCGTGATCAGCAGCACAGAAACCGCCATCTGCACGACGCCGAAGTTGGCTGAGTCTTCGGCGACGAACCAGCTCGCGACAATCGCCGCAACGAACAAAATCGGCCGCAGGATCCAGGAAATGAAGGGCATGTCGGAGCTCGCAAAATTTAAAGCTGTGCCGCAGCGGCGATGGGCGAAGACGCGGACGATGAGCTGACCTCGGCGCTAATTGCGCGGATTGGGGAGCATCAGGTCGATAGCATTGTCGAGCAGCGCCTCGACCCGCTGGCGCGACAGCGGCTTGACGCCGAGCAGCATGCGCAGATGCTGGTCGCCGAGAATGGCGCCCACCAACGTCGCGGCGGTGTCATCCTTCTTTCCGTAGGCGTGCAGCGCGTCGGCGAGATAGCGCTCGGTCCGGCGGATGACCCGGTCGTGAAACTCCTCGGCCAGCTCGGGACATTGCTTCGCCTCGGAGATGACGAGGCGCGTCATTTCCACCTGCCGCTCTCCGACGGCGAGGGCGCTGAGTGTCAGCAATTGCTTACGCAGCTCGGCGCGGCTTGGGACGGCGCCCGTGGGCAAAGCGGCAAACGGAAAATCGACATCGCTGATCAGCGCGGCAAAGAGGGAGCGCTTATCGGAATAAAGAGCATAGAGGGTTTTCTTCGACATCCCGGCCCGGCGCGCGATTTCTTCCATCGTCGCAGCACCATAGCCAATCTCGGTAAACACCTGCTCGGCGGCCTCGAGAATTAGGCTCTGCCGCTCGGCTTTCGTCAGCGTCGGCGGGCGTCCGGGCCGCGCCGTTGCGACGCGCTGGTCCACATATCTGCTTGACATTATGAAACGGCTCCGTTTCTAAATTCAGTAAACCGCGGCCGCATCGCAGGCAAGCACCATGTGTCGGAGAATGCCTGCAGATCGCTACTCTGAGTTGGATAGGCCGCACTCATGCACAGATTGGGCGGGGGATAGTCCGTGACGCGAGACAGAGGATTGTTTGCGGTGGCCGCACGCCCGCACAACTCGTCGGCAGCCACACGCTGGATGACGCTTGCATTGGCCGCATCGGCAATTTGCGGATCCGCGCACGCCCAAGCTCCACCCGCAGGGGCGCCGCCTCCGAGCGTCATCGTCGAGCCCGTACGCCTGCGCGATGCCGTCGATGAGGCGAGCTACATCGGACGTGTCCAGGCGATCGACAAGGTGACGATCCGGGCGCGCGTCGATGGCTTCATCGCCTCCCGCGGTTTCAACGAGGGCGGTGAGGTGAAGCGCGACCAGATCCTCTTCACCCTCGACAAGGCGCCGTATGAAGCCGCGTTGGAGCTGGCGAAGGCCAACCTTGCCAGCGCGAACGCCGCGCTGGAGCTGGCGCAGGCAACCTACAACCGCACCAAGCCGTTGGCCGAGCGGGGAACATCTTCCCAGGCCGCACTGGACGATGCCCGTTCGAAGCTGGGCCAGGCGAGCGCAGCCGCCCAGGCGCAGCAGGCGAACCTGAAGCAAGCGGAGCTCAACCTCAGCTACACCGAAATTCGCGCGCCAATGGAAGGGCGCACGGGGCGCGCCACCTACTCCGTCGGCGAGTACGTGGGCCCGAGCAGCAATCCGCTGGTCACGCTCGTGCGCCAGGACCCGATGTATGTGGCCTTTCCGGTGCCCCAGCGCGTGCTGCTGTCGGTCCGCCGCGAAGGGCGCAAGGCCGAGAACGTGCTGGTACGGCTGAAGCTGCCGGACGGCAGCACTTACGCACACGACGGCGCCATCAAGTTTTCCGAAGTCGAGGGCAACGCCGGCACCGACACCATCACTGTCCGGGCCGAGTTTCCCAATCCCGAACGCCTGCTCGTCGATCAGCAGATCGTCGGCGTGAGTGTGCTGTCGAAGAAGCCCGAGTTGAGGCTCATGATGTCCCAGGCTGCGCTGCTGCTCGACCAGCAGGGTGCGTACGTGCTGCGCGTCACGCCGGACAACAAGGTCGAGTCGCGCCGCATCGAGGTCGGTGAGCAGCGCGGTCCGCTCATCGTCGTCAAGAGCGGTCTTGCCGAAGGCGACCGCGTCATCACCAGCGGGCATCAGAAAGTGCGTCCGGGCGTGACCGTCGATCCAAGCGAGGTCAAGGACGATCTCGAAGCGACCAAGGGCTAGTAGGGGCGCAGGCCGGCATCATGATCTTTGATATTTTCATTCGTCGGCCCCGGCTGGCGATGGTGATTTCCATCGTCATCACCCTGGCGGGTCTTATCGCTACGCAGACGATCCCCGTCGCGCAGTATCCCGAGATCGCGCCGCCCACGGTGCGCGTCAGTGCCTCCTATCCCGGCGCGGACGCTAATACGGTCGAGGAGAGCATCGCCCAGCCGCTCGAAAACGCCATCAACGGCGTGACGGGCATGCGCTACATGAAGTCCACCTCGGCGAACGACGGCTCCTATTCGCTCACCGTATCGTTCCTGCTCGGCACCGACGCCGACATCGATACGGTCAACGTCCAGAACCGCGCCAACCTTGCAACGGCAAAGCTGCCCGAGGAGGTCCGACGCACCGGCCTCACCATCTCCAAGGTGTCGACCGACCTGTTGCAGGTGTTCCTCTTCTATTCGCCGCAGGGCGACAAGGATCAGCTCTTCCTGTCGAACTTCGTCACCCTCAACATTCTCGACGAGCTGAAGCGTATTCCGGGCGTCGGCGACGCCTCCATCTTCGGCGCGCGCGACTATGCCATGCGCATCTGGATCGATCCGCAGAAGCTCGCGAACTTCGGTCTTTCCGCCCAGGACGTCATCCTCGCCATCCAGTCCCAGAACCTTCAGGCGGCGGCAGGACGTATCGGCGCGGCGCCACTTTCAGCCGATCAGCAGCTCCAGCTCACGGTGACGACCAAGGGGCGCCTTTCGACGACGGACGAGTTCGGCAACATCATCGTGCGGTCGGGCGGCGATGGCTCGTTCGTACGCGTGCGCGACGTGGCGCGCATCGAGCTGCAAGCCGCCTCGTTCGACACCGAAGCCCGCTATGACGGCAAGCCGGCGGCGCCCGTCGGTATCTATCTGTCGCCGGGCGCCAACGCGGTAAACGTGGCGACTGCGGTCTCAAAGCGTCTCGAAGAGCTGCGCGACCGCTTTCCGCCGGGCGTGAAGTTCGCCTACGTCTACAACACCGCCGAGTTCGTGTCGGCGATGATCGACAAGGTCATCCACACGCTGATCGAGGCCTTTGCGCTCGTCGCCATCGTCGTCTTTGTCTTCCTCGGCCGTCTCCGTCCAACATTCATCCCGCTCATCGCCGTGCCGGTGGCGATCATCGGCACATTCGCCGTGCTTCTGGCCGCGGGGTTCTCGGCAAATACGATCTCGCTTCTCGCGCTCGTGCTCGCCATCGGCATCGTCGTCGACGACGCCATCATCGTGGTGGAGAACGACGAGCGCGTGATGCACGAGGAGCCGCACCTGACACCCGCCGAGGCCACGCACAAGGCAATGTCGGAGATCGCCGGCCCGGTGATCGCCATTACCCTGGTGCTGCTCTCCGTCTTCGTCCCCGTCGCCTTTCTTGCCGGGTCGTCTGGCGTCCTCTTCCGGCAATTCGCCGTCACCATCTCCGCGGCCATGGTGATCTCCGCGATCAACGCGCTGACGCTGTCCCCGGCCCTGTGCTCGATCCTTCTGACGCCCGGACATCCGCGCGGCATCATGAAATACGTGACGGGCTTCATCGACGCCATCGCCCACGGCTATGCCGCGATCGTGCGCCGGCTGGTCATTGTTTCGATATTGAGCATCATCGCACTGGTGGCGATCGCAGGCGCGACCTGGGTGATTTTCCAGCGCACGCCGTCCGGCTTCCTTCCCGACGAGGACAAGGGCTTCGTCATCGGCGTCATCACGCTACCGGCGGGCGCTTCGCTCAACCGGACATCCCAGGCCGCGAGCAAGGCCGAGGCCATCGTGCGCAACGACCCGGCCGTCGACGGCGTCACCAGCGTGCTGGGCCTTGACTTCCTCGGCGGCGGCGCCGCATCGAACGGTGGCGTCATGTTCATCCGCCTGAAGCCGTACGAACAGCGCACCTCGCCCGACATGCACTCGACCGCGGTGGCCGGACGTCTCGTCGGCGCCTTGTCCACCATCCAGGAGGGGCGCATCATTGCGGTCAATCCGCCGTCGATCTCGGGCCTCGGCCAGGTCGGTGGTTTCGAGTACGTGCTCGAGGCGCTGCGAGGACAGAGCGCAGCCGAGATGGCAGCGGCGATGCGCGGCCTCGTTGTCGCCGCCAATCAGCGCCCCGAGCTCGCTGCCGTGTTCTCCACCTTCGAGGCCGAAACGCCGCAGATCCGTCTCGACATCGACCGCGACAAGACACGGGCGCTCAACATCTCGCTCGCAGATGTTTTCGCGGCCCTGCAGGCAACGCTCGGCGGCTATTACATCAACGACTTCAATCTCTACGGACGGACCTGGACCGTACGCATGCAGGCGGAGCAGCAGTTCCGCAGCAACCTCAACGATATCTCCGCCATCTACGTGCGAAACAGCTCTGGCGAGATGACGCCGATGTCGGCCATCGCCGACGTTCGCCTCGACGTGGGTCCACGCACGCTGACGCGCTACAACAACTACCGCGCCGTCTCCATCAACGGCGGCGCAGCGCCCGGGCGGGGCCCCGGCGATGCCATCGAGGCAATGCAGGAGGTCTCGGCGGCGACACTGCCGCAGGGATTCACTTACGAGTGGACGGGACAGGCGCGCGAGCAGATCGAATCCGCAGGGCAAACGCTCATCGTCCTCGGCCTCGCCATGGTGTTCGCATACCTGTTCCTCGTAGCTCTCTATGAGAGCTGGATGACGCCGGTTCCCGTGCTCCTGTCGGTGATCGTGTCCATTCTCGGCGCTGTTGCCGCGCTATGGCTGCTCGGCATGAGTTTTACGCTCTACGCGCAAATCGGACTCGTCGTACTTGTTGCGCTCGCGGCCAAGAACGCGATTCTCATCGTGGCCTTCTCCATTGAACGGCGCGCGGCGGGGGATTCACTCCTGCAATCGGCGGTCGACGGTGCACGGCTCCGGTTCCGGCCGGTGATGATGACCAGCTTCGCTTTCATCATGGGTCTTATCCCCCTCGTGCGTGCGAACGGCCCGGGCGCCGACAGCATGATCGCCGTCGGTGTGCCGGTGCTGGCGGGCATGCTCGCGGCATCCGTGTTCGGCGTTTTCCTGATCCCGATGCTCTACGTCGTCTTCCAGCGCCTCCAGGAGGGCCGCGCGAAAGACGTCGAGCCCAAGGAAGCGGAGCAACCCGCACCCAACGGCTAGCTGCGCGGCGCGGTCTCGGCTGATGCTTGGGTCGATGCTGCAGCGGGCAGTGGCGGCCCAAGGAGTGGCGGCTAAAATGCGCTGGCGGCTCCGTCCGTCAGCCGAGCCCGCCGTCAGCCTTCGCAGCGGTGCTCGTATTCGCGGGGCGAAGCCGACTTGAAGACGCCCGTGCTCGAATTCCAGTCGCCCGCTTCGAGCAGGTCCTTGTGCACGACCCGTCGCGCGATGACGCAATCGCTCGTGCACTCGCTGCCGTTGGCATTCTTGAGACGCTGCGCGAGAATGATGCGCTGGCCGCGCACATCTCCCACTATGTCGATCAGCCGCTCCGCAAACGCGCTCTCCGGCGTGCCGCTGATGCGGCGGCTGCGCAGGAAGCTGCGGTTACGGGGCACGTTCTCGGTTTTCGCATCGGTGCGGGTATTGCACCAATAGCCGCCGAGGAAGAGAGCATCGAGTTCCTGCGCGGTGGCGGGGTTCGCCTGCTGGAGCAGGGTCCCGGCGATGAGAGTTGCAAAGGAGAGCGGGACGGAGCGGAAGCGGCGCTGTGTGCACACGGAGTGTATTCCCTGATGCCTATGTTCCGTTTGCTAGCAGGCGTCCCCTGCTCCGAGCCAGAAACGGCGCCCCGCTTGGTTTATTGCGCCCCTTAACGAAATGCGCCCCAACCTTAATGACAACCGGCGCCCTTGCTTAAGTGGGCCGGGATTCGATAGGTGAACCGAAGCAAAACCAATCGGTAGTAAACCGGGCGGCTCTCATCGCAGGCCGGCAACGCAAGGGCTCTACAACGATGTCCAAGACTTCCGTGACGCTGCACCGGGGCGATCTTCCCGCAGGACTGGGCTTCGGCTCCAGCGTCGCCATCGACACCGAAACGCTCGGTCTTAACGTCAACCGCGACCGCCTCTGCCTCGTCCAGCTTTCAGCGGGAGACGGGAGCGCGCATCTCGTGCAATTCGACGGCAACGACTATTCGGCGCCCAATCTCAAGGCACTGCTGACGGACCCGGCGGTCCTCAAGATCTTCCACTTCGCGCGCTTCGACATCGCCGTTCTGGAGCGCTATCTGGGCGTCGTCACGGCCCCGATCTACTGCACCAAGATCGCTTCCAAGCTGGTGCGGACCTATACGGACCGCCACGGGCTCAAGGACCTCGTGGGCGAGCTTGCCGGCGTCGAGCTGTCGAAGCAGCAGCAGAGCTCGGACTGGGCGGCGCGCGAACTCACCCAGCAGCAGCTCGCCTACGCGGCCTCCGACGTATTGCATCTGCACGCAGTGAAGGCGAAGCTTGATGCCATGCTGGAGCGCGAGGGCCGCCGCGGCTTCGCCGAGGCCGCCTTTGGCTTCCTGCCCACGCGGGCCAAGCTCGATCTTGCCGGCTTCGGCGAAGACGACATCTTCGCCCATTAAAAACCAGCATAACCGCCTGAAAAGTAACGCGTTCTTTGTGTTCAGCGCAGCACTGCACGCGCCCGCGCCTGGGACGGTAGCGGCAAACCCCGTGGCGGTACCGGTGGGCAACCGGAGCGGCGGCTTTGCCACCCCGTGCCGGTCCCAATATAACCCCATTTGACGGCGATTTACCGGACAACGGCCGCGGGCCGGCAGCCTCGAAACGAGCGCATGGCAACGACGACCAATTTCGCCTCCGGCGAGACGTGGACGAATACGAATCCCTTCGCCGGCACGACCGCCGCCGACAGGGTGCGCAATTTGGCGCGCGCACGCCGCCACACGCGCTTCGTGAAGTTCCTGCGCGTCACTCTGCCCGGAGCCGCAGCCGGCATCGTCGGGCTCTATTTTTTGCTGATCCTCGACACCACGGGAATGATCGCGAACCTGCCCCGCCTCGAGGTGCCGCGGATCATCCCTGAAAACCTCACCATGGATAACCCCAGCTACGAGGGCTACAACAAAGACGGCGGCCGCTACACCGTGCACGCGAAGACCGCCGTGCAAGACCTCGTCAACACGGACTTCGTCCGCCTCAACGGCATCACCGGCGATCTGATTGACGCGAAGAAATCGAAAACGCGGCTCACCGCGCTTGCAGGCGAATACGACACCAAGAACAACCGCCTCGAGCTTTCCGGCGGCATCGATATCGTCGCCGAGAGCGGGCTGAAGGCGAAGCTCTCCCGCGCAACCATTCTCACCAACGACAACGTCATCTTTTCCAAAGAGCCGGTGCTCGTCGAAATGCCGACGGGCACGATCCGCTCCAACGAGATGCGCATCCTCAACAAGAGCCGCGAGATCGCCTTCATCGACGACGTGCGCGCGCACCTCGTTCCCGAGAAGAAGGAAGGGGCGGAGGAAAGCGCCGCGGCCGTGCCCGCGAAGGCCGCAGCGGCACCGTTGATCGGCGGCGGTGACGGCCCCATCGACATCGACGCAAACCGGCTCGACATCGATGACACCGGGAAGATGGCAACGTTCACCGGCAACGTGAAGGCGCAGCAGGCCGGCGCGATGCTCGAAACCGCAGCGCTGGAGGTCACTTACGAAGGCGGCGACGCCAGCGGCACCGAAAGCATGGCAGCCCCCGGCACCGGTACGAAAATCAAGCGCATCGTTTCCAAGTCGCCCGTGGTGATGACGCGCGAGCCGAACGATCGCGTCACCGGCGGCAGCCTCGAATACGATGCCATTAGCCAAGTCGCCGTCGTGAATGGCAACGTGAAGATGGCATCGGGTGCCGACCGCCGCGCTAGCGCCGACCGGGTCACCGTCGACCAGCAGGCGGACACGATCCTGCTAACGGGCAAGGTGGTGGCGGTGCAGGGTCGGAATCAATTGAAGGGCGAACGCCTCTTCGTCGATCGCGCCTCGGGGCGCACACAGCTTTCTTCGCCGCCCGTCGCCGGGCAGCCCGGCCGCATATGGACGGAATTCTATCGCGGCGAGGAAAGCGCCGCCCAGGGCGCCAAGGAGAAGTTGAAGCAGCTCGCCGACGGCGTCCAAGGCGCGGCCGCGGCAACCGGAGCCGTCGGCCTCTTCAAGACCAATCCGAACGCCCCCATCAACGTCGAAGCCGCCCGCCTCGACGTCGACGACCGCGCCAAGCAGGCCGTCTTCCACGGCGAGGTCCATGCCGTACAGGGTGACTTCGTCGTGCGCACCGCTGAGCTGCGGACCTTCTACACCGGCGCCGCAGGCCTCGCCGAGCAGCCCGCGCCGGGCGGGAACGCCGCCCCCGCGCAGATCTCGCGCATCGAGGCCCGGGGCAAGGTGATCGTGACCTCCAAGGAGGGGCAGAAGGCCACCGGCGACTGGGCCGATTACGACGTTAAAAAGAACCAGGTCGTGCTCGGCGGCGACGTCGTCCTCACCCAAGGCAAGAACGTCGTGCAGGGGACGAAGCTGACGATCGACATGGTGACCGGGCAAAGCGTGATCGACAGCGATCCCCGCGGCGGATGGTCGGCGCGACCGCAGCCCGAGGCCAAGAACGCCCAGGGCTTTACCATGCCGCGCAACACCGGCCGGCCCAGCGCCATTTTTTACCCTCGCGAAAAGAAGCCGGCCGAAAAGAAGCCGCCGAGCGATGCTAGCAACGGCGCCGCTTCCGCCTCCGGTTGGGAGCCTGCAAGCCCCGCTCCCTGAGGCTCTCGCGGTCAATACGCCGATTGACAGGATTTCCGATCGGCGCACGATGCTCGCTGGCCTTCCCCGGCCGCACCCGAGGTATTTGATTCCGTGTTGAAAATTCTGCCATTCGGCTCGAAGCGTGCGCAGCCCGAACCCCAGGATGAGTGGGGCGCCGACGGTTATGGCTATGCGAACGCTTCCGCCATTGCCGGCCCGGACCAGCAGTCAGAACAGATCGGTGCCGAAGGATGGTTGACGGTCCATCAGGTCCAGAAGAGCTACAAGAAGCGCCTCGTCGTACGCAGCGTGAGCCTCGCCGTCGGCCGCGGGGAATCCGTGGGACTGCTTGGCCCCAACGGCGCCGGCAAGACGACCGTATTCTACATGATCACCGGGCTCGTCCCTGCGGATAAAGGCAGCATCACCATCGACGGCATGGATGTGACGCGCCTTCCGATGTATCGGCGCGCACGTCTCGGCATCGGCTACCTGCCGCAGGAAGCTTCGATCTTCCGCGGCCTTTCCGTCGAAAAGAACATCATGGCCGTGCTGGAGATCGTCGAGCCCTCAGCGAAGAAGCGGCGCGAAAAGCTCGATAGCCTGCTCGAAGAATTCCGCATCACGCACCTGCGCAAGTCCCCCTCCATCGCCCTCTCGGGCGGCGAGCGGCGGCGTTGCGAGATCGCCCGCGCTCTGGCCTCCGGCCCGTCGTTCATGCTCCTGGACGAGCCCTTCGCGGGCATCGACCCTATCGCCGTGGGCGATATCCAGGAACTCGTCCGCCATCTGACGGAGCGCGGGATCGGCGTTCTCATCACCGACCATAACGTTCGTGAAACGTTGAGCCTGATCGACCGGGCCTACATCATCTATGATGGGCACGTACTCACCCAAGGTAAGCCCGAGGAAATCATAGCCAACGATGACGTGCGGCGTGTGTATCTCGGAGACATGTTTGTTAACTCGCGCTGATTACGCGGAGAGACGAAGAAAGTAACGCGGGCGGGGCGCATGGCGCTTTCGACAAAGCTGGAGCTGAAACAGGGCCAGCAGTTGGTGATGACACCCCAACTGCAGCAGGCCATCCGTTTGCTTCAGCTATC
>Ga0182749_1001919_pt1 | contig 15698 bp, 13 predicted proteins | sample eDN3rd37CKraftMG_FD_128875 | JGI IMG/M metagenome (GOLD analysis project Ga0182749, IMG submission 128875) | Enriched Miracle-Growth compost microbial communities from Emeryville, California, USA - eDNA 3rd pass 37_C Kraft MG (version 2) (version 2) ...
GCGATCCGCTTCCTTTCGATGGATGCCGTCGAAAAGGCCAATTCCGGGCATCCGGGCTTGCCCATGGGCACTGCCGATATCGCCACCGTGCTCTTCACACGGTTCATGAAGCATGATCCGAAGACGCCGCACTGGCCAGACCGCGACCGCTTCGTTCTGTCGGCCGGCCACGGCTCCATGCTTCTGTACTCGCTCCTCTACCTCCTGGGATACGAGGACATCACGATCGAGGAAATCAAGAATTTCCGCCAGCTCGGCTCTCGCACGGCCGGCCATCCCGAATACGGTTTCGCTGCGGGCATCGAAACAACCACTGGCCCTCTCGGCCAGGGCTTCGGCAATGCGGTGGGCATGGCCATCGCTGAACGCATGCTCAATACCCGTTTCGGCAATGACCTCGTCAACCATTACACCTACGCGCTGGTGGGTGACGGCTGCCTGATGGAGGGCATCAGCCAGGAGGCCCTTGCGCTCGCCGGTCACCTTCGCCTCAACAAGCTCATCGTCCTGTTCGACGACAACCATATCTCCATCGACGGACCGGTTTCACTCTCCGATTCCACCGACCAATGCGCGCGCTTCGCCGCTTCCGGATGGAACACGCTGCGCGCCGACGGGCATGATCCGGACGCGATCGCTTCGGCCATCGAGACGGCGCGCCAATCCGATCGGCCGACGCTGATCGCATTCCGCACCACCATCGGCTATGGCGCGCCGACCAAGGCGGGCACAAACAAGGTGCACGGCTCCGCGCTCGGCGTCGACGAGATCGCCAAGACGCGCCTGGCGCTCGGCTGGGATGCGCCGCCCTTCGTCGTCCCGTCCGACATTCTTGACGACTGGCGGCTGGCTGGCCTTCGCTCGGCCAAGGAGCGGGGCGCATGGGAAAAGCGGCTCGCCGTTGCCGATACCGAAATGCGCGCGCAGTTCGAGCGTCGCATGCGCGGCGATCTGCCCGAGGCGTTCCCGAGCGTCATCGTCGATTACAAGAAGAAGCTGGCGCAGGAAAATCCTGCCGTCGCCACGCGCAATGCTTCCGAAATGGCGCTTGAGGTGATCAACGAGTGCGTTTCCGAGACGGTAGGCGGTTCCGCTGACCTGACCGGCTCCAACAACACCAAGACGAGCCAGACCACTCCGATCACACCCACGGACTTTTCGGGACGCTATATCCATTACGGCATTCGCGAACATGCGATGGCGGCTGCCATGAATGGCATCGCGCTCCATGGCGGGTTGATCCCCTATGGCGGGACCTTCCTGACGTTCTCGGATTATGCGCGGCCGGCCATGCGGCTCGCGTCGCTGATGCATATCCGCTCCATCTTCGTGATGACGCACGATTCGATCGGTCTCGGCGAAGATGGCCCGACGCATCAGCCGGTGGAACACCTGGCGGCCTTGCGTGCGATCCCGAACCACAACGTCCTCCGCCCGGCGGATGCGACGGAAACCGCTGAATGCTGGCAGCTTGCCCTCGAATCCCGGACGACGCCCTCTACACTGGCGCTGACGCGCCAGAAGCTCCAGCCGGTGCGCCTCGAGTTCGAGGAAGAGAATCTCTGCGCCCGCGGAGCCTATGAGCTTCTGCCCGCCAGCGACGACGCGAAAGTAGCCATCTTTGCCAGCGGTTCGGAGGTCGAGATCGCTGTGAAGGCCCGGGCGATGCTGGAGGAGCGCGGGTATCCGACCCGAGTGGTTTCTGTGCCTTGCTTCGAGCTGTTCGAACAGCAGCCTCAGGATTACCAGGTGGCTATCCTCGGCAATGCGCCGGTGCGGATCGCCATAGAGGCCGGTGTGCGCCAGGGCTGGGACCGTTTCATTGGCGTCGATGGGGTCTTTATCGGCATGCACGATTTCGGCGCCAGCGGGCCTGCGCCCGAGCTCTACAAGCACTTCGGCATCACCGCCGAAGCTGCCGTGGGAGCTGCCGAGGCGCTTCTGCGGAGCTGAGAATTTGCTGCCGGGATCTTGCCTGAACCCGGCATTGCCTGTTTCTTCCACCGGACGCCGTCATGAAAAAGGCGTCCCGCCATGCCAAAACATGACGTCAAGCTCGCCGGAGGTAGTTCATGACCGTGAAAGTAGCCATCAATGGATTCGGCCGCATCGGGCGCAACATCGTTCGCGCCATCTATGAATCGCGCCGCAAGGACATCAGCGTCGTTGCCGTCAACGACCTCGGGCCAGTGGAAAGCAATGCGCATCTGCTGCGCTACGATAGCGTGCATGGCCGCTTCCCGGGCGAGGTGAAGGTCGAAGGCGACAGCATCAGCATCGGTGGGGATACCTTCAAGGTGCTTGCGGAACGTGATCCCTCGAAGCTGCCGTGGAAGGATCTCGGCGTCGATATCGTGCTCGAATGCACGGGAATCTTCACCTCCAAGGACAAGGCTTCGGCCCATCTTACCGCGGGTGCAAAGCGCGTGATCGTATCCGCTCCCGCGGATGGCGCGGATCTGACCGTGGTCTACGGCGTCAACCACGAAAAGATCACCAAGGACCATATCATTCTGTCCAACGCGTCCTGCACGACCAACTGCCTGGCGCCGGTGGCCAAGGTGCTGAACGATGCGTTCGGCATCGAAAAAGGCTTCATGACCACCGTGCATTCCTATACCGGCGACCAGCCGACGCTGGACACGATGCACAAAGATCTCTACCGCGCCCGTGCGGCCGCTCTTTCGATGATCCCGACGTCGACCGGCGCGGCGAAGGCGGTCGGCCTCGTTCTGCCCGAGCTCAACGGCAAGCTCGACGGCGTATCGATCCGCGTGCCGACCCCGAATGTCTCGGTCATCGATTTCAAATTCGTGCCGAAGCGCAAGGTCACGGTTCAAGAGGTGAATGAGGCGCTTGTGGCCGCCGCCACCGAAGGCCCGCTCAAGGGCATCCTCTCCTATACGCGAGAGCCGCTGGTCTCGTCCGATTTCAATCACAACCCAGCCTCCTCCACCTTCGCGCTCGACCAGACGAAGGTGATCGAGGGCGATCTGGTGCGGGTGATGTCCTGGTACGACAACGAGTGGGGCTTTTCGAACCGTATGGCGGATGTGACGTCCGTGGTTGCTAAGACCCTCGGCTGAGTCCAGGGACGTTTTCGATATGAGGGCTCGGCCGTCCGCCGGGCCTTTTTTATTTCTGCCGCGGCTTGCGCCGAGCAATATTTTCACCGCACTTTAGCCGCATCGCTCCCTTTTTAGAGAGGATTATGGATCAGGCTATTTATTTCATAACGCTTATCGGCACTGCTCTGGTGCTTTTCGCCGCGTTTTCGAGCCTGATCGCATACCGTTTCGGCGCGCCACTGCTTCTCATCTTCCTGGGCATCGGGCTCGCGGCGGGCGTGGATGGGCTGGGGCTTTCCTTCGACAACGCTCCCGTCGCGTTCTTCGTTGGCTCCCTGGCGCTGGCCGTTATCCTCTTCGATTCCGGTTTCGGTACATCCTTTGTGAGCTTCCGTTCAGCCTCCGCGCCGGCCATCGTTTTGGCGACAGTGGGGGTCGTGATAACGACGGGCATTCTCGGCGTGGCCGCTCACTATGTCACTGGCTTCGGATGGCTCGAATCCTTCCTGCTCGGCGCCGCCGTGGCCTCCACGGATGCGGCGGCGGTCTTCTTCCTACTGCGCGTCGGCAACAATGCGGTGCGCGACCGGGTACGTTCGACTCTCGAAGTGGAATCGGGCTCGAACGACCCTATGGCCATCTTCCTCACGCTCTCTCTGGTCAGCCTCATTGCTTCCGGCGAAGCGCTGGAGCCAGGTGCGCTAGCGGGTGAGATCGCGCTCGGATTTCTGAAGCAGATGTCGATCGGCCTTGCGGTCGGTTTCGTCGGCGGATACCTGATCGTGCGCCTGGTCATGCGGCTCCGTCTGGAACAGGGGCTACTCCCCATCTTCGTCCTGACCCTGTCACTTCTTCTGTTCGCGCTTACCGGAACAATCGGCGGTTCCGGCTTTCTCGCTGTCTATGTGGCCGGCATGGTGGCGGGCAACGCCCGCATGCGCTCGACCGGCATGTTGAAGCGCTTTCAGGATGGCGTGACGTGGCTGGCGCAGATCATCATGTTCCTGGTGCTCGGCCTCTTCGCCACGCCATCGCAATTTACCGCCATCCTGCTACCTGCCCTTTTTATCGGCCTGTTCCTTATCTTCGTGGCCCGCCCGATTGCGGTAGCGCTCTGCCTTGCCCCATTTCGCTTCACCAAGGCGGAAACTGCATTCATTTCCTGGGTGGGTCTGCGAGGCGCAGTTTCCATTCTGCTCGCGCTTCTGCCGATTATGGAAGAGGTGGAAGGCGGCCGGACCATCTTCAACATCGTTTTCATCGTGGTGCTCGTCTCGCTGGTGCTGCAGGGCTGGAGTATCGGCCCCGTGGCCCGGCGGCTCGGAATGGTCGTGCCGCCGCGGATCGGCCCGGTGGACAAGGTGGAGCTGGAACTGCCAGGTTCGGCGCATCATGAGCTTCTCGCCTACCGCGTGGTGGCGGGAAGCCCGGTGGAACGCGGCGAGCGCATTCCGCGCTGGGCACGCCCTTCCCTCGTGGTGCGCGACGGGCGTTCCATGACCTATCAATATGCCGGCCGGCTGATGGCCGGTGACCGCGTTTATATCTTCGTGCCGGATCGGTACCCGCGCCTCCTCGACCGGCTTTTCGCGAGCCGCACCGAGGTCGATCCGGAGGATGCGGATTTTTTCGGCGCTTTCGCGGTGGACCCCAAGCGGCCGGTGGCGGATATCGAGGCGGCCTATGCGTTAGGCCTTAGCGAGGAAGACCAGGCACTCACGATTGCCGATTTCGTCCGCATGCGCCTTGGCGGGCGCGCGGAATATGGCGACCGGGTCCCGCTGGGAAGCATCGAACTCATCGTGCGCGATGTTGATGAAGATGGCCACATCACTTCCATCGGCCTCTCCGTGGATCCCCCGGCGCGGCCGCCGCAGGTGCCTGTTTTCATCAGCGCCGGTGAGGCACTAAGCCGCATTTGGGAGGCTCTTCAGCGCCGTCGACGCCGGCAGAGCGCACCGTCTGAAGGGGCGGGGGAAGGCGCCCAGGAATAAATCCTGCCTTGCTTGATGCATGGTGGACTGTATGTTCCCGCCCATTGCCCAATTCGAGGAGAGTGAGCCATGGCCGGTTTCAAGACATTGGACGATCTGGGGGATGTCGCGGGAAAGCGCGTGCTCTTGCGCGTGGACCTGAACGTGCCGGTGAAGGATGGGGAAGTGACGGACACGACCCGCATCGACAGGGTTGCGCCGACCATCACGGAACTTTCTGATAAGGGCGCCAAAGTCATCCTGCTTGCCCATTTCGGGCGGCCCAAGGGCAAGCCGGATCCCGAGGCTTCCCTTCGGCCGATCGCACACGCGGTGGAAGCCGTCCTCGACCGGCGTGTCCATTTCGCACCCGACTGCATTGGTGAACCGGCGAAGCAAGCCGTGGATGAAATGGCGGATGGAGACATCCTGCTTCTCGAAAACACCCGTTTTCATGCGGGAGAGGAGAAGAACGACGACGAATTCACTAGGGCCCTGGCTGAAAACGGCGACATCTATGTGAATGACGCGTTCTCCGCCGCTCATCGCGCACATGCCTCAACGGAAGGGCTGGCGCACCACCTGCCCGCCTATGCCGGGCGCACGATGCAGGCCGAGCTCGAAGCACTTGAAAAGGGGCTTGGGAATCCGAACCGGCCTGTGGTGGCGATCGTCGGCGGCGCGAAAGTTTCGACCAAGATCGATCTTCTTACCAATCTTGTGAAAAAGGTCGACGGCCTCGTCATCGGGGGCGGTATGGCCAACACGTTCCTCGCCGCGCGGGGAACCGCTATTGGCAAGTCCCTATGCGAGCACGATCTGGCGGAGACGGCCAAACAGATCATGATTGACGCAGCGACGGCAGGTTGTGCGATCATCCTGCCCGTCGACGCCGTGGTGGCACGGAAGTTCGAGGCGGGGGCCGAGAGCGAGACCGTCGATATCGCCGCCGTTCCGGACGATGCGATGATCCTGGATGTGGGACCGAAATCGGTCGAGAAGGTGAAGGAGTGGCTGGAGCGCGCTCAAACGGTGGTGTGGAACGGCCCGCTCGGCGCGTTCGAGATCGAGCCGTTCGACCGGGCCACGGTGGCCGTGGCGAAATATGCCGCCGAACGGACGCGCGAGGGCCTGTTGGTTTCGGTTGCGGGCGGTGGTGATACTGTCGCGGCGCTCAACCACGCGGATGTGGCGGACGACTTCAGCTACGTTTCGACCGCCGGCGGCGCGTTCCTCGAATGGATGGAAGGCAAGGCGCTGCCGGGCGTGGCAGCGCTGGAGAAATAAGTCGACCGGTTCAGGAAATAATTCGTTACATTTCAATCGATTAGGGAACTTTGGCCGGCATTCCGTTTTCTGCTGCCTTCTGATATTCGGCTTGTATCGAGATAGGAGGCGTAGCATGAGCGAGAGGCTGGAAGACATCGCGGCCAAGATGGTGGCCGACGGCAAGGGGATTCTGGCAGCGGACGAAAGCAGCGGCACGATCAAGAAGCGCTTCGATACGATCGGGCTTGAATCGACCGCGGACAATCGCCGCGATTATCGGGAGATGCTGTTCCGCGCCGACGACGCTATGCGGAACTCCATTTCGGGCGTCATTCTCTATGACGAGACACTGCGCCAGCAGGCGAAGGACGGCACGCCCCTCGTGGAGATCATCAGCCGCGCGGGTGCGGTGCCAGGCATCAAGGTGGATGCGGGCGCCAAGCCGCTTGCCGGCTTCCCGGGCGAGACCATCACCGAAGGCCTCGACGGCCTGCGGGAGCGCCTGAAGGAGTATTACGGGCTCGGCGCACGCTTTGCCAAATGGCGTGGCGTGATCGCCATTTCCGATGATCTACCCAGCTGGGGTTCGGTGAAGCAGAATGCGCAGGCGCTGGCCCGCTACGCCGCCCTCTGCCAGGAGGCCGGCATCGTGCCGATCGTCGAGCCGGAGGTGCTGATGGACGGCACACCGGCAACGCACTCCATCGATCGCTGCTACGAGGTTACCGAGTGGGTGCTGAAGACGGTCTTCACCGAACTCTATGACGCACGGGTTGTCCTTGAGGGCATGGTGCTGAAGCCCAACATGGTGATCGACGGCAAAAATGCGCGCAAAGCCTCACGGGAAGAGGTGGCGGAGAAGACGGTCCGCTGCCTCAAGGCGACCGTCCCCGCCGCGGTGCCCGGGATCGCCTTCCTGTCCGGCGGCCAGTCCGACGAGGAGGCAACAGCGCACCTCTCCATCATGAATGCATCTCATTCGATGCCCTGGAAGCTCACCTTCTCCTATGGGCGCGCCTTGCAGGCTGCGGCGCTCAAGGCGTGGGGCGGCAGGAGCGAGAATGTCGCTGCCGGCCAACGCGCCTTCGCTCACCGCGCGCGCATGAATGCTCTGGCCGCGCGGGGAGACTGGAAGCAGGACCTGGAAGCGGCCGCTTGATAGATCCTTCAGGGCGGTCGGGCAACCGGCCGCCCTTTCAACCTCTCAAGTGCGTCAAACCAACCGTCATCACGATCGCTGCCAGCGCGATTACCGCCAGCTTCCAGAAATCGCGGCGCTGCCTCAGACCAGGTAGGCCCAGGGGGCGGATAAGGTGCAGGATCATGGCAGCCACGATGAGCAGCGATAAGATCTTGGTCATTGAGCAGGCCGGCTAGAGCCTTTCATGGCTAGATTGAATCATTCTGTTTCTCGTCCGGTGAGACGATCCACGCGGAGGGCGGCGCAGCGCGATGCGGGACATCGGGTAAGCCGGCCGACAAAGTGGGCGTCCGCCGGACGGAAACCCGAAGGGCCGGGCCGGTTCGGCCCAATTCCAGCGGGCTTCGGCTCGACCGTATGCCCGATACGGCCTTCGCCAAACCCCTTGACCTTGAGCCAAACCGGCTCCGGCAGAATGCTTCAATCTAACCATGAAAGGCTCTAGAAAAGACCAGGCGGTTTGATCCTATTTCCGCGGCGCTGTCAAAGCGGCTACTTCGCTGCAGGTGGAGTTGGGCGAGGTCTCTTCCGATGCCGGGACGCTTGACCCGCTGCCTTCGCCGGACCAGTTTCTCTCGCACGAAAAAGGGAGTCGCGGCATGGTGCTGGATGGCAAAACGGCGATCGTGACGGGTGGCGCCGGGGGCATCGGCTATGCCGTCGCCGAGCGTTTCCTACGAGAGGGCGCGCGGGTGGTAATCGCGGACATCGATGCAGAAAAGGGCACCCGCGCGCTGAAAGACCTGGAAAAGCTGGGCGAAGCCCGGTTTGCCAAAGCAGATGTCGGAAGAAGTCTCGACGTCCACAATCTGATTGCCTTCACCATCGACGCGCTGGGGGACATTGATGTCCTCGTCAACAATGCCGGGATCACGCATCGCGCCGACTTTCTCGAATTGAGGGAGGAAGACTTCGACCGTGTATTGCGGGTGAACCTCAAGGGCGCTTTTCTCGTCGGCGAGGCAGTCGCCCGTTTCATGGTGGAGAAGGTGCAGAACGGCGGGCCTCCGGGGACGATCGTCAACATGTCTTCGGTGAACGCGGTTTTAGCTATTGCAAATCAGGTGCCCTATTCCATCTCGAAGGGCGGGGTGAACCAGCTAACAAAGGTGATGGCGCTGGCGCTTGCGCCTCATCGCATACGCGTGAACGCGATCGGGCCGGGCTCTATCATGACCGAGATGCTCATGAGCGTGAACGACGATCCGGACGCCCGCGACCGACTTCTCTCGCGCACGCCGCTAGGACGCTTTGGGGACCCGCAGGAAATTGCGGCCATCGCCGCGTTCCTTGCCTCGGATGACGCGAGTTATATCACCGGCCAGACAATCTATGCCGATGGCGGACGCCTGCCTCTCAATTATACAGTGCCGGTGCGGTCGCAGGAGTAAGCCGCCGAGCTCAGCCCACCAACGCTCCTGACAAAACGTTGTCACCACGGGTGTGGGATAATCTTCCAGCTTCAAAAGTGGAGGATTGAGCAATGATTACTGCGAGAAACCCGATCACACGCGCGGTGGAGCGCTGGACGGAAACTTACCGGCACCGCAGGCGCCGCAAGATTGGAGAACGGATCATGAACGAGTTGCCGCTGAGGCTGCAGCGCGATGTCGGCTGGGAGCCGGGCGGACCGACCCGCCGCCGTTGATCCGCCGGCCCTACAGGAGGATGCCATGGTAGCCTCACGGACGATCGGTTTCGTCTTTATCGATAAGCTCGCGGATTGGGAGTTCGGACTGCTGGCGGCTTCCGCCGTCGAGTGGTTCGGCGCCCGCGCCGTTTCGCTGACGCCCGAAGGGCGGCCCGTCCGGTCGATCGCGGGTTTTGAGCTTTCCGGTGAGCGCGGCCTCACGCCCGAGGAAAACAAGGATCTGGATGCGGTAGCGCTTGTCGGCTCAGACGAATGGGTGCCAGGAACCGCGCCGAATCCCGCCCCTCTCCTGCTGACGATTTTGGAGAAGGGCGGGGTTGTGGGCGGCATATGCGCCGGAACGTTGGGGTTGGCGCGCTCGGGCCTCTTTTCAGGCCGCCGCCATACGAGCAACGGGCGCGACTGGATCAAGGAGAAGGCTCCGGGTTATCTGGGTTCGGAATCCTATCAGGATGTGCCGCATGCAGTCACAGACCGTGGCGTGGTCAGCGCGCCAGGGTCTGCTCCGGGTACGTTCGCGCTGGCCTTTCTGGAAGCGCTCTATCCGGAGCGGTCGGCAACAATCGCGGAAATGCGGATTCTTTTCGCCCGTGAATACCGATCAGCCTGACGAGGAATTCTTTTCGAAATCTCGCCGCCACTCCTGACGCTATGTTGTCAGGAAGAATGTGCGAGTTTCCGGCATTGCACAGTGAGAGGAGTACGAAAGATGTCGCCGTTTCTGCCTGAGCATGCGGCCGTTTGGTTCGAGATCCCGGTGACGGACATGGAGCGCGCCAAGCGCTTTTACGGCGCCGTATTGCAGAATGAGCTTGTGGACGAGGAGGGCGGCCCCAATCCAATGACGCGCTTCGTCACAAACGACCAGAAGGCCGTCGCGGGCCATCTCTATCCCGGCAAGCCTGCACCGGAAGGCACCGGTCCGACCGTCCATCTGGCTGTCGCCGCCCCGCTCGAGGAAGCGGTGGAGCGTGTGACGGCGAACGGCGGAAAGGTTGTTTCGCCGATCATCCCTATTTCTGCCGGACGGTTCGTGTATTGTCTCGATCCCGATGGAAACAGTTTCGGGCTGTTTACTTGAGGAGCGGTCTTCATGCGGCGCGCCGATCGGCTCTTCCAGATCGTCCAGCATTTGCGTGGCGGCAGGCTGGTGACGGCGCGCATGCTCTCGGAACGGCTCGAAGTTTCCGAACGCACCATCTATCGCGACATCGCGGACCTGCAATCGACGGGCGTACCAATCGACGGCGAGGCCGGCGTTGGCTATCTGATGCGCGAAGGCTTCGAGCTGCCGCCGCTCATGTTCACGCGTGACGAGATCGTTGCCCTTGTAGCGGGCGCCCGCATGGTGCGCGCGTTCGGCGGCGCGGCTATGGCCCGCGCGGCCGAGGAAGCGCTGATCAAGATCGGCACCGTGCTGCCGCAAAGTGAGCGCGACCGGATCTCGCGCACGGAAATCCATACTCCCAGTTGGGGGATAAGCGAGGCGGAGCGGCAGGCCATAGACGTGATGGAGCGCGCCATCGAGCAGCGGCGTGCGCTTTCGCTGGATTACCGCGATGAGGTGGGCCGGGTAACGCAACGCGACGTACGTCCGCTCGGCTTGTGGTTCTGGGGAAAGGTCTGGACGCTCGTTGCCTGGTGCGAGCTGCGCGACGACTTCCGCACCTTCCGCATCGATCGCATCGTCGTGATGCAGGACGCCGGCCGCACCTTCAAACCTGAGCGAGGAAAGCAGCTCGCTGATTTCTATCGTCGCATGGAACTGCATGAGAGCGGCGGCAACGGACACGCATAGGCTCTGGCAGCTCAGCCGTTGCTTTCAGACTCATTGTGCTATTCGCGACGATGACGCTGCATTGATTTCTTCAAAGGAAAAGGGGCTACCTTTCGGCAGCCCCCGTGTATTCCATTCCTGACGCAGCCAGCGGCTTGAGCAATTCACGCCGCGCCGCGCGTCATGCGCTTCAACCGAGAGGCTGCTCCCGGAAAAGGCAATCCGCCGAGGCCACGCTGGAATTGAAATCACTCGACATTGGATCACCTCCTTTAGTTTGTTGCAGTTGACGCCAATGTGGATGGCAAGAAGGGAATGTACAAGAGGCCGAGGGCATTTTTAGAGCGCGATGTGTTCCGACGGAATCGGAACACGCGCTCTAGCGGTTTGATTTAGCCGCATGATCTTGTCCAAAAAGTCTGCAACTTTTTGGGATCATGCTCTAGCGGCATGAACTTGCGAGCGGCGGCTGCATTGCACCGTTTTCCGCTACCCTCTTTCGCTAGGCCTCCACCTTCTTCTTGTTCTGGCGGTTCTCGACGAGGTCTTCCACCACGGCGGGATCGGCCAGCGTCGAAGTGTCGCCCAGCGCGCCAAAGTCGTCCTCGGCGATCTTGCGGAGGATGCGCCGCATGATTTTGCCGGAACGTGTCTTGGGGAGACCCGGAGCGAACTGGATCTTGTCCGGTGTGGCGATCGGGCCGATCTCCTGACGGACGTGCTCCACCAGCTCCTTCTTCAGCGCATCGGAGCCCTTCTCGCCGACCATCAAGGTCACGTAGCAATAGATGCCCTGACCCTTGATGTCGTGCGGGTAACCAACGACGGCGGCTTCAGACACTTTCGGATGGGAGACGAGCGCCGATTCCACCTCCGCGGTGCCTAGCCTGTGGCCCGACACGTTGAGCACGTCGTCCACACGGCCGGTGATCCAGTAATAGCCGTCTTCGTCACGGCGACAGCCGTCGCCGGTGAAGTATTTGCCCTTGTAGGTGGAGAAATAGGTCTGCACGAAGCGCTCGTGGTCGCCATAGACCGTGCGCATCTGTCCCGGCCAGGACTCGGCGATGCAGAGGTTGCCGGCGCCGGCGCCTTCGATCTCCTTGCCGTCGCCATCGACCAACTGCGGCTGGATGCCGAAGAACGGAAGCGTCGCGGAGCCTGCCTTGAGGTCTGTTGCTCCCGGTAGCGGCGTGATCATGATGCCGCCTGTCTCTGTCTGCCACCAGGTATCGACCACGGGACAGCGTTTCTCACCCACCACGTCATAATACCATTCCCAGGCCTCGGGATTGATGGGTTCGCCGACGGAGCCGAGCACGCGCAGGGACTTGCGCGAGGTCCTGGTGACGAAATCATCGCCCGCGCCCATCAGGGCCCGGATCGCCGTAGGGGCGGTGTAAAAGATGTTGACGTTATGCTTGTCGATGACCTCCCAGAAGCGCGAAGCATCCGGATAGTTCGGCACGCCCTCGAACATGAGCGTCGTGGCGCCGTTGGCGAGCGGGCCATAGAGGATGTAGCTGTGGCCCGTCACCCAGCCCACGTCAGCCGTGCACCAGTAGACGTCCCCATCGTGATAATCGAAGACATATTGATGCGTCATGGAGGCGAAGACGAGATAGCCTCCGGTGGTGTGCAGCACACCCTTCGGCTTTCCAGTGGAGCCGGAGGTATAGAGGATGAAGAGCGGGTCCTCCGCTTTCATCGGTTCGGGCTTGCACTCCGCTTTCGCCTCACGGACTTCTTCGTGATACCAGAGATCGCGGCCTTCCACCCAGTTGATCTTGCCGCCGGTGCGGCGCACCACCAGCACATGGCGCACCTTGGCGCCCGCCTTCTCGGCGATGGCGATGGCTTTGTCCGTATTCTCCTTGAGCGGAATCGGCTTGCCGCCGCGCAGGCCCTGGTCGGCGGTGATCACGAAATCCGACTTGCCGTCCTCGATGCGGCCGGCCAGTGAATCGGGCGAGAAACCACCGAATACCACGGAGTGAATCGCGCCGATGCGTGCGCAAGCGAGCATGGCATAGGCCGCCTCAGGGATCATCGGCATATAGATGGTGACCCGGTCGCCCTTCTTGACGCCGCGCGCCTTGAGCACATTGGCGAAACGGCAGACATGCTCATAAAGCTCGCGATAGGTGATCTTCTTGTCGTCGTAAGGGTTGTCGCCTTCCCAGATGATCGCGACCTGATCGCCGCGCTTTTTCAGGTGCCGGTCAACACAGTTATAGGCGACGTTGGTGACGCCGTCCTCGAACCACTTGATCGAGACCTTGCCCTTGAAGGAGGCGTTCTTGACCTTGGTATAGGGCTTGAACCAGTCGATGCGCTTGCCGTGCTTCCCCCAGAACTTGTCCGGATCCTTGATGCTGTCCTTGTACCATTTCCTGTAGGTATCGCCGTCGATCAGCGCGCGCTTCTTCCACGCTGCTTTCACGCGGTGAACATGCACATCGGACATCTGTTTCCTCCGAATCAGGTCTCAACCGGGGCTCCGTCCCGCCTGGGGCGCGCCCTTATTTCGGGCGGCATTATTACCATTCTGCAGGAGACAGCAATATTAGACGATTGATAGACGCAGCTGCGCAGATGGTGCCGGCCACTGCTAGCACTCGGGAAAATGTGCTGCTAACACATTGTAATTGTAGGAACTTTCTTATTGCGTGAAGCATTTTCACACTGGACGGTCAATCTGTCACGATGCACATTCAAGTCGTAACGGCATTGAAAGGAAAGCAATGCGGAACACACGCGAAACCGAATTGATGCTGGAAGGCTACGGCCTGACAACCGCGCAGTTTCTGTATCACCTTCCCGACCACCCACACCTTCTGCAGACTTTCGTCTGGCAGCATTATGACATCGCTCCCAAATTCCCCGCACTGCATGAGTTCATCGCGTTCTGGCGCGATACGCTCGAGGGTCCATTGCACTCGGTGACCTACACACACCGTCAGCTTATCTCTCCGACGGAATGGCGCAACGTCACGGGCGAGCTGGTGCTGCAATAGGCGGAGAATCGCCTATTGTTTCATCGATCCCGCTCAGCGACGAAGCGAGCCGCGTGGCGGAGGACCGCTGCTTTCTCGCCATATGGCTCCAGCAGCTCTTCTGCTTGGGCAACCAGTCCAAGCAGCTGCCTGCGCGCCCACTCCTCCCCATGCAAGGCGGCAAGAGTCGCTTTGCCCGCCGCTGCGTCCTTGCCGGTCGCCTTGCCCACAGTCTCGGGACTCGCGGTGAGGTCCAAAAGATCGTCTGCGAGCTGGAAAGCAAGGCCGATGGCCGCGCCAAAGGAGGCCAGCCGCTCGCGATCGGCGCGGTTTGCCTCGCCAATGATCGCACCCGCCTCACACGCAAAGCGGATCAGCGCTCCGGTCTTCATCGCCTGCAGCTGCACGATCCCTGCCTCGTCGGGCGGTATTCGTTCGGCGAGCAGATCGAGGGCCTGTCCGCCCGCCATGCCGCCTATCCCGGCCGCTCTCGCCAGTTTCGCTAACAGCTCCACTCTTGTGGCGGCCGCCAGTTCCGTCTCCGCGTCAGCGATGATGTCGAAGGCATAGGTGAGAAGACTGTCACCGGCCAAGATCGCCGTTGCCTCATCGAAGGCGCGATGCACGGTGGGCTGGCCTCGGCGAAGATCGTCGTCGTCCATGGCCGGCAGATCGTCGTGGATCAGCGAATAGCAGTGAACGCATTCAAGCGCGGCCGCCACGCGAAGCGCCGCCATGCCCTGCGCATCGAAGAGCGCTGCACTTTCCAGCACAAGGAAGGGCCGCAGCCGCTTGCCGCCGTTCAGCACGCCATGGCGCATTGCCGCCAGAAGGTGACCAGGACGCAGGATTTCCCCCTCTCGCGCGCGGTCATCGAGAAGGCGGCGCAGAAGGTCCTCGACCGATTGCGCGTTCAAGGCCAACAGGCTTTCAAAGGGAGGCAGGGCAATCTCTTCCATATGGGAGCGATGACCCCATTCCCTCCCGTGGTCAAGCCATCTCGGGCTTGTTTGTGGTTGCCAGCGGGATGGGCTGCCGTTATGCCGAGGGGAGAAATGCAGGAGTACGGCGTGGAGGCACCGTCAGTGGAAGCGGAAAGGCGGCCCAGCGGCGTCCGTCGGCGCCGGCGGCCGGGAATGGCCGGACGCTTGATGCGCCGGCTCATCGGCGCAGCGATCCTCATCGCTATCATTCCACTCGCCCTCACCCTTCTCTACGCCTTGCCCTTCGTGCACCCTGTTTCCACTCTGATGCTGGCCGATCTCGCAACGTTTCGAGGCTATGAGCGGCAATGGACGCCGCTCGAAGACATGGGCGACAACGCGATCCATTCCGTGATGATGTCCGAGGATGGCCAGTTCTGCAGCCATCGCGGAATCGATCTGGCGGAGCTGAGGGCCGCGATAGATGATGCCCTTTCGGGCGAAAGGACGCGCGGCGCTTCCACGATTCCGATGCAGACCGTGAAGAACCTTTATCTGTGGCCGAGCCGGTCCCTCCTGCGCAAAGCGGTCGAAGCGCCACTCGCGCTTTACCTCGATGCCGTGATGCCGAAACGCAGGATCATGGAGATCTACCTCAACATTGCCGAATGGGGACCGGGCATCTATGGCGTGGAAGCGGCGGCGCGGCATTATTTCGGCCGCCCGTCCAGGGATCTGTCCAGCCGCCAGGCGGCTCTTCTCGCGGTGACGCTGCCCAACCCCCACGATCGCAATCCCGCCAAGCCTTCCGCTGGTCTGCGCCGTCTCGCTTCCGTCATA
>Ga0182749_1001920_pt1 | contig 15691 bp, 10 predicted proteins | sample eDN3rd37CKraftMG_FD_128875 | JGI IMG/M metagenome (GOLD analysis project Ga0182749, IMG submission 128875) | Enriched Miracle-Growth compost microbial communities from Emeryville, California, USA - eDNA 3rd pass 37_C Kraft MG (version 2) (version 2) ...
CAAGTGGGCCAGGTGACCTTGGACGTCTCCTGACGAACCTCTTGAATAAACTGGACCGGGTTGTATTTGGCCATAAAATCGACTTTCCCGGGCGCCATGCGACAACCTAGCGCACCCCAGCGCTGGCTGTTTGGCACATCCGGCGCCCTCGCCACGGATGTGACCATAGAATTTGGCAGGGGCGGAGGGTCTCGAACCCCCAACCTTCGGTTTTGGAGACCGACGCTCTACCAATTGAGCTACACCCCTTCTTCGCGGTGAAGCGCGCTTTCCACCACGGGGGCGGCATACTTAGCCGAACTTTTCCCCTTTGTCACTTGCTCGTGACAGAATTGTCGCCGCCCCCTCGATCAGGGCGTCGGCTCCACGACGACCGCCGTTCCGTAGGCCAGTACCTCCGTGACCGCCGAGGCGATCTCATTGGCATCGTAACGCATGGCAAGCACTGCGTTTGCCCCGCGTTCCTCGGCATGGCGGATGAGCTGGTCGAAGGCTTCCTGGCGCGCTTCCTCGGCGAGCTTGGTATATAGGGAAATATGCCCGCCGAAAAAGATCTGGATCGCCGCACCTATATTTCCCACCACGCTGCGGGAGCGAACCGTGAGGCCGCGGACCACGCCGAGTTGCTTCACCACCCGATAGCCGGGAAGGTCGTTGGTCGTTACCACCAGCATGCCCGTGCGCTCCAGCCTTTGCCTGTTCCGGCCTCACCTGACCCGTCAGGTCTTGACCAGCCATTGCCTATATTGGGCGGAAAACATGGTTACCAGCTCGTCGTAATGGGTGGGGGATACCATGGAGGCAACGCCGTTTCAGATCAGAGAGAGGCGGCGTTATCGTGTCTTCACTGGTTGTTGTGCCCAGGTCTTTTTTGTCCGCTTGCCAAAGCGGCCGCCGCGCCGCAATAAACACCGCAGCGCGGGTGTAGCTCAATGGTAGAGCAGCAGCCTTCCAAGCTGAATACGAGGGTTCGATTCCCTTCACCCGCTCCAATTTCAATCCATCTGCAGCACGGCGGCGCCGACGAGGCCGCCCTTGCGCACCGTTTCGATCGCGACGTTCGCGTCGGTGAGCGGGAAGGTCGTCACGTGCGGGCGGATGGGTACACGCGGCGCCAATGCGAGAAACTCGACGGCATCCTGCCGCGTCAGGTTCGCGACCGACCGCATAACCCGCTCGCCCCATAAAAGATCATAGGGGAGCTGGGGAATATCCGACATGTGGATGCCGCCGAGCACCAGCGTGCCGCCCTTATCCAGCGCAGCAAGCGCCGGCGGCACCAGCGATCCTACGGGCGCGAAAATGATCGCGCCATCGAGGGGCTTGGGCGGCATCGTATCGGACGGCCCTGCCCAGACGGCACCCAGCTCGCGCGCGAGCTGTTGGGCCGCGGCATCGCCCGCCCGCGTAAAGGCGTAGACCTCCTGGCCGGAATAGACCGCGAGCTGCGCCACGATGTGGGCCGCCGCGCCAAATCCGTAGATGCCGAGGCGCTTTGCGTCGCGTACCAGCTTCCAGCACCGGTAGCCGATGAGGCCTGCACATAACAGCGGCGCGGCCTCGGCGTCGCTGTAGGCATCGGGCAACGCGAAGGCGTAGCGCGCATCGGCCGTGATGTACTGCGCGTATCCGCCGTCGATCGTGTAGCCGGTGAACTTGGCGCGCTCGCAGAGGTTCTCCTGGCCGCGGCGGCAATAGCGACAGCGCCCGCACGTAAAGCCGAGCCAGGGCACGCCCACGCGGTCGCCGATCTTATGATGTCGCGCCGAAGGTCCGACAGCGATCACCCGCCCCACAACCTCATGGCCAGGGATGACGTGCCTTTTGGGGTGCTGCAGGTCGCCATCGACGACGTGAAGATCGGTGCGGCATACGCCGCACGCGGCCACCTCGATCAGGATGTTGCCACCGGCCGGCGGCTTGACCGCACGGTGCGCCTGGCGCAGCGGCTGTCCCGCTCCATTGAACTCCATGGCGATCATGCGCTTGGGCAGGGATTTCATGGCTCGCCTCGAGAGCTGTGGCCACGGGACTGCACGAGCCTAATATCGGATGCGCAAACGAACGGTCAAAGCGGCCTTCACTGCTCGCGGCCGCGCAGGCTCATGATGTAGGCGATCACATCGTCCCTATCGTCGGGAGGGATGACGAAGTCCGGCATGCTGGGGTGCGACGTCGTCAGCCAGACCACGAGGGCGCGCGGGCTCATGCCCTCCCCGTTTGCAATCTCCTGGAAACTCGGAATGTCGCTGAAGAGGAAGGTCGTCCCCGGCTCGACGGCATGGCAGTCGGCGCAAATCCGGCGCGCATAGTCGAGCCCGCGTTCGGGATTTCCGACTTCGACCGCCCGGGCGGTGGTGGCCAGCGGAACGGGCGCAAGAATGGCGAGGCACGCCATTGCAACGGCAGCGCGCAGGGCGCGCCGAGACGATGACTTCTGGGCCGATATTTTCCGGGCCGACGCGGAGATATCCATGCGCGGCAGCATAGCGAGAACTTCGATGCCCGCCCCCTACGCCCGCTGCGGCAAAGCGGACTGATCGACATCAGCCCGCGGGCGGGAGCGGCGTGGGACAGCAGCGAAGCACGCGGGCGGCGCTACTCGTTCTTCGACAGCGATAACGTCAGGCGGACGATGCCCGCTTCCGCATCGTGGACGGCATCGAAGCCCAGCGACCGGCACAGTTTCAGCATCGCCGTATTTTCTATCAGCACGTCGCCGTGGAGCTCGCCGAGACCTTCGGCGCGAGCATATGCGATGAGGTGCTCCATCAGCCGCGAGCCGAGGCCCTTGCCCTTGAGATCGGAGCGGACGATCACGGCGAACTCGGCGCGGCGGTAGTCGGGGTCTGCGATGAGGCGCGCAACCCCCAGAAGCTCGTTCTCCCCGGCGGCCACGAACGCCATCTCGCGCGCGTAATCGATCTGCGTCATGCGGGCGACGAAGCGCAGGGTGCGCTCGGGCGCGGCGGTGAAGAAACGCATGCGCAGGTCCTGCGGCGCGATCTTGCCAAACAGCGCCACGTATTGCGGCTCATCGTCGGGCCGGATCGGGCGCAGCGTCACCGCGCCGACGCCGGGCACCTCGGCCTTGTGCTCCCACTCGACGGGATAGGGCCTTACGGCCATGGGCTTGCGCGGCTTCAGCGCCGGATCGGCGATGCCCACGCGGGCATCGAGCGCGATCACACCGTGCTCATCGGCGAGCAGCGGGTTGATGTCGACCTCGCGGATCGCGGGATGGCGGGCGACGAGATAGCTCAGGCGCACCAGCGCGAGCGCGATAGCGTCGAGATCGGCCGCGGGCCGGTCGCGATAGCCCTTCAGGAGGCGATAGATGCGTGTTTCGCGCATCATCTGGCTGGCGAGCTTCAGGTCCAGCGGGGGCAGCGCATGGGAGGTGTCCGCCGTCACCTCGACCGACGTGCCGCCGGCACCGAACATCATCAGCGGACCGACGGTTGCATCCTCGCTTGCACCGATGATCAGCTCATGGGCGCGGGCGCGCTCGATCATCGCCTGCACCGTGAAGCCGCGCAGCACGGCGTCCGGACGCAGCTCGCGCACGTTGGCCAGCATCTCCTCGGCCGCGATGCGCGCGTCCCGCGGTGTGGGAATGGCAAGGCGCACGCCCCCTACATCGGATTTATGGGTGAGGTTGTCGGAGACGATCTTGATTACGCACGCGCGGTGATCCTTGAGGATTTCGGCGGCGCGCGCCTCAACCTCCGCCGGATCGGCGGCGCGCAGCGTACGCACCACCGGAATGCCGTAGCTGGCGAGGAGATCCTTCGCCTCCGCCTCGGAGAGCACCGTGCGGTTCGCCACCAGCGCGTCGCGGAGAATGCGGTCCGCTTCCGCCGCATCGAAGTGCATGGCCTCCGGCGCGGAGGGCGGCACCTGCATCAGCTCGTCCTGCGCGCGGCGGTAGCGCACGAGCTGCATGAAGCCTTCGACCGCGCCTTCCGGCGTTGAAAATGTCGGGATATCGGCTTGCGCAAACATGCGCCGGCTCTCGGCGGCGGCGTCGGCGCCGAGCCAGCTCGTCAGGATGACCCGGCGCGGATGCTTGCGGCGGTGCTTGGCGACTTCCTCCACCACGACGCTCGCCGCCGCGTCGCTGGAGGCGAGCGCCGTCGGGCAGTTCATGACGAGCAATGCGTGGGTCGTGGGATCGCCGAGCAAGGCGTCCATCGCGGCGCGATAGCGCTCGGGCGGCGCGTCGCCGATGATGTCGACGGGGTTGGCGCCGGACCATGTGGCAGGGAGTACCCCATTCAATTCATCGAGCGTCGCCTGGGGAAGGTCGGCGAGACGGCCGCCGAGATCGGCAAGCGCGTCGGTCGCGAGAACGCCGGCGCCGCCGCCGTTGGTGAGGATGGTGAGTTGCTCGCCGGTGAGGTGCGGCGACGCCGAAAGGATCTCGGCGGCGTCGAAAAGCTGACGCAGCTCGTTCACGCGCAACACACCGGCACGGCGGAAGGCCGCGTTGTAGGCGGCGTCCGAGCCGGCGAGCGCGCCGGTGTGGGACATGGCCGCCTTGGCGGCGGCGGCGTTGCGGCCCGCTTTCAAAATGATGACGGGCTTGACGCGCGACGCGCGCCGCGCCGCGGAGACGAACTTCGCCGCCGCCGTCATCTGCTCCATGTAGATGAGGACGGCGCGACTCGTCGGATCGCCGGCGAGATAGTCGAGGAAGTCGCCGAAGTCGGCGTCCGCCATGTCGCCCAGCGAGATCACCTGGGAAAGGCCGATACTGCGCGAGGCCGTCCAATCGATGATGGCGGTGACGAGCGCACCCGACTGCGAAATGAAGGCGAGATCGCCCGCCACGGGTATCCGGTGGGAGAAGCTGGCGTTGAGGCCGATGTGCGGCAGCACGAGGCCGAGGCAGTTCGGTCCCTCGATGCGCAAACAATAGGGCTGCGCAGCGTCGAGCATGTGCTGGCGCAAAGGGCCGCCGATGCCCGCGGTGATGACAACGGCGGCGCGGGCCCCCCGGGCGCCCGCTTCGGCAATGATGCCGGGAACGGTTGCGGGCGGCGTTGCAACCACGACGAGGTCCGGCGCGGCGGGCAACGCTGCGAGCGACGGGAAGCAGCGCATCCCTTCGATCTCGGCGTGGCGGGGATTGACGAACCATATCGGTCCGGCAAACCCGCCCGAGAGAAGATTGCGCGCGATGATGGCACCCACCGACCCGGGCGTGGGGCTCGCCCCGACGAAGGCGACGGAGCGCGGGGCGAGCAGCTTTTCAAGATTGCGGACTGTCACGGAGCCTGGGATCCCGGTTCCTGCCGAGCACCCGATTGAGGCGCCCTTTGGCGGTTTAGGACAGCTAACGCGCCTCAGGGTTGAGATTGCTCAAATCGGCACGGCATCAAATCGGCAAACAGGTGAATGACGCGCGGGCGCGTGCGCCGTGACAGCACGCGCTCAGTCGTCGTGCTTTTCGACCAGCGTGAGATCGACGGGGTTGTAGAACAGCTCGAACTTCTTGCCGTCCTTATCCTTGGCGTAGACCTCGTAGCAGGAACCCTCCACCTTGGAGCGCGTGACCGTGTATCCGGCTGCCTTCGCGGCGGCCTCGGCCTCGGCCTGCGGCTTCCACTTGTCCTTCGGCTCCTGCGTACAGGTGTCGAAACCATGCGCCCCGGCCGATCCGGCGAAGGCGACAGCGGCGAGCACAGCGGCCATACCGGCGGCGGTGAACGTGGAAACCTTCATCTGATTCCTTTCCAAGCGATGATTCATTCGTGCCCTCACGCCTACTGCCCATCTTTGACGAAGCCGTGTCACCCGCCGCACCTTATACTTTAGGCCCTGCACTTCAGGCCTCGATGTCGCGGGCCCGACGACATGCCGGCCTTGACGAACGGGAAGCGGGCGGCTTTGCTGGCGGCGTGAACAGGATCGTCAGGCATTTCATGATCGTGACGCTGCTCGCCCTCGCAATGCTCGGGGGTGGCGGCCTGCCTGTACTGCATCTTCACGACCACGCCGGCGCGCATGGCTTCGCGCATGCGCACGACGCAACTGGCCTGCCCGGCGGGAGCGCGGCGACGACGGCCGATGCCGGCTACCTCAGCCATGCTCACGACAGCGGCCAGCGCGACAACCATCCCGTCCCCGATCAGGACTGCATGCACGTGCACGCGCACTGCTGCGTCGCGACTGCCCTGCTCGCTTCCGGTGGATTCGTGCCGCCCAGCACCGATCCGGCGCAAGCTCGCCTCGAGCGCAACGGTGCGCTCCCCTACGGCCAGCTCCCCTATCCTCCCCTGCGTCCCCCACGACTGACGGCGTGATCCGGGGCAGACCGCGCGCGCGGTGTGCCTACGACGATCAGCGCGACGAGCGAATGGGCAAGGCGCCTTAAACGTCCTAGCGGGCATTGCGCCCCCACAGCTCCGTTCTTCCCGCGCTGCCACGATGCCCATCGAGCTTCGGGACGCCGCCATGAACCGCGTTATCGCGCTACTACTTTGCTTTTTCACGCTCTCCGCCGCTGCATTCGCCCATGGTGACCATGACCACGACGAGCCCGCGCCGGCGGCAACGGGTAATCTGCCGCAAATCGAAATCGCCGGCGAAGACCTCGAGCTCGTCGGCGAGGTGGCCGACCGCACCTTGAAAATCTACCTCGACCGCAAGGCGACGAACGCGCCGGTGGATGGCGCGGCCATCACGCTCACGGTGGACGGCATTCCGGGGGGAACCGCCACGGCGGCGAGCGCCGGCACGTACGAAATCGCCGCGCCCTGGGCGGATGATCCCGGCGTCAAGCCGCTTAAGCTCACCGTCGGCATCGGCGGGGCAACGACCGAGCTTTCCGGCGATCTCACCATTCCCGAAGCGGAGCACGCACACGAGATGGCGCCCGGCACGTGGGCAACGGCCGTGGCAAACACCTACACCTGGATCATCGCCGGGCTCGCCGCGCTGTTCGGATTCGTCCTCGCCTTCGCGTTCCGCCCTGTCGCCATGCCCGTGCCTTTCGAGGACGGCACAGCGGATGCGCATGCACCTACGTCCCAGCGCCTGCTGCCGATGCTGCTGCTGGGAGCGGCGTTCGCGATCGCTGCACATCCCCAAGCCGCGCGCGCGCACGAAGGCCACGACCACGCCGACGAGCCCGCACCTGCGGCCGGCGCGCAGACCGCCGTGCCGGGCCGCCAGCCCAATGGCGATGTATTCCTGCCGAAGCCCTCCCAGCGCCTGCTCAACGTGCGCACGGTGATCGCGGAGCAAAAGCCGACGCGCCGCGCCCGTGAGCTGATCGGCACGGTGGTGGCCGATCCTTCGTCATTCGGGCAGGTGCAGGCGCCGATGGACGGGCGTATCGAGCTTGCCGAGCGCGGCATCTCCCATGTGGGCCAGCGCGTCGAGGCCGGCGAAGTGCTGGCGTACCTGTCGCCCAGCATTCCCATCGCGGACCTCGGAACGATGCAGCAGTTGACCGCGGAGGTGGCGGGCAAGCTCAAGATCGCCGAACAGAAGCTCGCGCGTCTGAGCCGCATCGCGGGCGTCGTCGCCCAGAAGGAGATCGACGACACGCGCGCCGAGCTGGAAGCCCTGCGCGAGCAGCAGCGCGTGCTGGTGCAGAAGGACAGCGAGCTGATCCCGCTCACGGCGCCCGTGGCCGGCATCATCTCGGTCGCCAATGTGCGCGCGGGCCAGGTCGTAACGACGCGCGATACGCTCTTCGAGATCGTCGATCCGCACCGGCTGTGGATCGAAGCCATCGGCGGGGCGGAGCACGCCGACCCGGACATTGCCGAGGCCCATGCCCTCGATCCCGAAAACCATTCGATCAAGCTCGCCTTCGTCGGACGCGCCCCTTCGCTGCGCCAGCAGGCGCAGCCGCTGCAGTTCAAGGTGGACGAGACGCACGAAGGGCTCACCATCGGCTCGGCGGTGAAGGTGCTCATCCAGCAGGGCAAGCTCATCGACGGCATCGTGCTGCCGGATGCCGCTGTCGTGCGCGCGCCGAACGGACTGCCGCGGGTGTGGGCGAAGGAAGGACCGCAGCTCTTCAAGCCGCTTCCCGTGCGCGTTGCGCCGCTGGACGGCGAGCACGTGGTGATCCTCGATGGCGTCGCGGCGGGCGAGCGCATCGTCGTCGACGGCGCCGAGCTTATCAACCAGGTGCGGTGAGGCAGCCATGTTCGACGCAATCATTCGCGCCAGCCTCAACAACCGGCTGTTCGTCGTCATCGGCGCCCTGGCGCTGGCGCTTTACGGGCTCGTGACGCTGCGCACGCTGCCGGTCGACGTCTTTCCCGACCTCAACAGACCCACCGTCACGCTGATGGCGGAGGTGGAGGGCCTTGCGCCCGAGGAGGTCGAGCTTCTCGTCACCTACCCGATCGAGACGGCGATGAACGGTATGCCCGGCGTGAGCCGCGTGCGCTCCGTCTCGAGCGCCGGCCTCTCGATCGTCTACGTCGAGTTCGACTGGTCGGTGGATATCTACCGCGCCCGTCAGCAGGTGGCAGAGCGCTTGCAGCTCGTGCGCGAGCAGCTGCCGCGCAACGTTGCCGCGCAGATGGGGCCGATCTCCTCGGTGATGGGCGAGATCATGCTCATCGCCATGTCGAGCACCACGGTCGATGCGATGACTCTGCGCGAGCTGGCGGACTTCACCGTCCGTCCGCAACTGCTGACCGTGCCCGGCGTTGCGCAGGTCATCCCCCTCGGCGGCGAGGTGCGTCAATACCGTATCGTGCCCGATCCGCGGCGCATGACCAGCCTCGATATCGGGTACGACGCCATCGAACAGGCGATCAAGCAGTTCGGCGCCAACACCGGCGGGGGCTTCGTAGACCTCAAGGCACGCGAATACCTCATCCGCAACATCGCGCGCACGACGCGCATCGAGGACTTGCGCAACCTTGCCGTCGCCTACCGCGACGGGCACGTCATCGCGCTGCACCAGGTGGCCGACGTCGACTTCGCGGCGCGCACGAAGCGGGGTGAGGCCGGTTTCAACGGCCAGCCCGGGGTGATCCTCGCCGTGCAGAAGCAGCCCGACGCGGACACGGTGCGTATCACGCGGCAGATCGAGGAGATGCTGCCCGCGTTGCAGCGGATCATGCCGGAGGGCGTGCGCACCACGGACATCCAGTTCCGCCAGGCCGGGTTCATCGAGACGTCGATCGCGAACCTCTTGCGCGTGCTGGTGGAAGCGCTGGTCTGCGTGGCGATCGTCCTCTTCCTGTTTCTCCTCAACTGGCAGACCACGTTCATATCGCTGCTCGCGATCCCCCTTTCCGTCCTGACGACGCTGCTCGTCTTCCAACTCATGGGCATGTCGATCAACACCATGACGCTGGGCGGGCTTGCGATCGCCATCGGCGCGCTCGTCGACGATGCGGTCGTGGACGTCGAGAACATCTACCGGCGTCTCGGGTTGCATAGGGCAGCCGACGGACAGGACAGGCGCTCCCTCATGGAGGTGGTCGCGCAGGCGGCGATGGAGGTGCGATCCGGGATCGTCTATGCGACCGTCGTCATCGTCCTGGTTTTCATGCCCGTGTTCGCGCTGTCGGGCATCGAGGGACGGCTGTTCACGCCGCTCGGCATCGCGTTCATCGTTTCCATCCTTGCGAGCCTCGTCGTGTCGGTGACGGTGACGCCGGTGCTGAGCTACTGGCTGCTGCCGCGCATGCGTAACCTCGCCGAGCACGACACCGCGCTCGTGCGGGTCCTGAAGCGCTGGCAGGCCGCGGCCCTCGACTGGTGCTTCGCACGCCCGGGCTTCGTGATCGGCCTGCCCCTGGTCGCCATCATAGCCGCGGTGACCGCCGGGCTCGCGCTGCCGCGCGCGTTCCTTCCCGCCTTCAACGAAGGCACGGTGCTGGTGAGCGTCGTGCTCCAACCGGGCATCAGCCTTGCCGAATCCGACCGCATCGGACGACTCGCGGAGGAGATCGTCGCCGGGGTGCCCGAGGTGCGGTCCGTGGGGCGGCGCACGGGCCGCGCGGAACTCGATGAGCATGCCGAAGGCGTGCACAACAGCGAGCTCGACGTGGACCTCGTGAAATCGGAGCGCGCCCGCGAGGAGGTGCTGTCGGATATCCGCTCGCGACTATCGGCGCTGCCGGCGAGCATCACGGTCGGCCAGCCCATCGCGCACCGGCTCGACCACATGCTGTCGGGTGTGCGCGCGCAGCTCGCCCTCAAGATTTACGGCGACGACTACGACACCCTGCGCGGCCTGGCGGCGGAGCTGGAAGAGCGCATGCGCACCATTCCCGGCGTCGTCGACCTGCAAACGGAAAAGCAGGTGCGCATTCCGCAGCTACAGGTGCGGGTCGACTATGCCAAGGCGGCGCTCTACGGCCTCAATCCCAACCGCGTAACCGAGGCCCTGGAGGCGCTTTCGAACGGGCAGGTCGTGTCGCAGATCGCCGACGGGCAGAAGCGCTTCGACGTCGTCGTCCGGCTGTCGGATAGCGACCGCAGCACGCGGGCCCTGGGCGAGATGCTGATCGAAAGTCCCGCGGGGCGCATTCCGCTGGCGGCCATCGCTGACATCAGCGAGACCGACGGGCCAAACCAGATCCAGCGGGAGAACGGCCGCCGGCGCATCGCCGTGTTCGCCAATACCGACGGCTCGGACATGGCGCGCATCGTTGCGGATATACGATCCGCAATTTCGAGCACCGCCCTGCCCCAGGGCTACTTCGCGAGCCTCGAGGGCCAGTTCCAGGCGCAGGAGGAAGCCTCGCGCATGATCGGGCTGCTGTCGGCCGCCTCGCTGCTCCTGATCTTCGTGGTGCTCTACACGCGCTATAGATCGGGCGTGCTGGCGCTCATCATCATGGGGAACGTTCCGCTGGCGCTGATCGGCAGCGTCGCGGCGCTATGGATCGCCGGCCAGCCGTTCTCGGTGGCGAGCGCCATCGGTTTCATCACGCTCGCCGGCATCGCGACCCGCAACGGGATTCTGAAGATCAGCCACTACATCAATCTCGTGCTGTTCGAAGGTGAACGCTTCAGCCGCGAGATGGTGGTGCGTGGGACGCTGGAGCGGTTGCGCCCGGTGCTGATGACGGCGCTCGCCGCCGGTATCGCGCTCGTGCCGCTGCTGATCGGCGCCGACGAGCCGGGCAAGGAGATCCTGCATCCGGTCGCGGTGACCATATTCGGCGGCCTCATATCGGCGACGCTGCTCGATGCGTTCCTGACGCCGACCCTGTTTTTGATGTTCGGCCGCAAGCCGCTGGAACGGCTCGCGACGCCCGATGCCGATGGGGTGGTGCGGGAGGCGTTCTAGGACACGTGCGTGTGCAAGCCGGAGATCGGGACTTCCGTCCCGGTCTCCTAGTCGCTGACGGATCGCAGGACGTCCGCCATCACGCCCACGAGCACGTCGATCTCCTCTTTCGAGATGATGAGCGGGGGTGCGAGCGCGATCACGTCGCCCGTTGCGCGCACCAGGAGGCCGCGCTGGAACGCTTCGAGGAAACGGGCATGGGCGCGCCGGCCGGGTGCGCCCTCGATCGGCGCGAACTCGATGGCGGCGATGAGACCGATATTGCGGATGTCCACGACGTGCGGAAGCCCGGCGAGAGAGTGCACGCGCTCCTCCCAGTAGGGGGCAAGCTCGGCGGCCCGGGTCAGCAGGCCCTCCTCCTGCAGCGTCTCGAGGGTGGCGAGCGCGGCGGCGCACGCTAGCGGATGCCCCGAATAGGTGTAGCCGTGGAACAGCTCGATCGCCGTCTCCGGGCCTTGCATGAAGGCATCGTAGATCTCATCCCGCACGAACACGGCGCCCATGGGCACCGCACCGTTGGTGATGCCCTTGGCGGTGGTGATGATGTCCGGCTCGACGCCGAAATATTCAGCCGCAAAAGGCGCGCCGAGGCGGCCGAACGCCGTGATGACCTCATCGAAAATGAGGAGGATGTCATGCCTGGCGCAGATCGCGGCGAGACGCTGCAAATAGCCCTGGGGTGGAACATAGACGCCGGCAGAGCAGGCCACGGGCTCGACGATGGCGGCGGCGATGGTCGAAGCGTCGTGCAAAGCGACGAGCCGCTCCAGATCGTCGGCCAGCTCGGCGCCGTGCAGCGGCTGGCCGCGGCTGAAGGCATTGCGATCCGGATCATGCGTATGGCGCAGGTGATCGGTGCCCGCGAGCAGCGGGCCGAACATCTTGCGGTTAGGGCCGATGCCGCCCACCGACGTGCCGCCCACGTTGCTGCCGTGATAGCCGCGCTCGCGTCCGATCAGCCGCGTCTTGGCGGCGTTGCCCTTCGCGCGGTGATATCCGATCGCGATCTTGAGCGCGGAGTCGACCGCTTCGGAACCGGAGTTGGTGAAGAACACGCGGTCGAACCCGGACGGAGCGATGTTGACGAGCCGTGAAGCGCACTCGAACGCCTTCGTGTGCCCCATCTGGAATGTGCCCGCGAAGTCCAATTCGCCCGCCTGGCGACGGATCGCCTCAACGATCCGGGGCCGGCAGTGCCCGGCATTGACGCACCACAGCCCCGAAGTGCCATCGAGCACGCGGCGGCCGTCCGCGGTCACATAGTGCATGCCCTCGGCGGCCACGAACAGGCGCGGTGCTCGCTTGAACTCGCGATTGGCCGTGAAGGGCATCCAGAAGGCCTCGAGGTCGTTCGGCCGAACTTCCGCGGCAGCGGGCATCTTCTTCGTCATGGGCTCTTCAGCTTCTCAAAAACGGTTGCCGTCACGTCGGAGTACGCGCCTGTTCGAAGGCCTTTGACCTACACAGGCACCGGTATCGTACCGTCGATACAAATAAAGCCCGACGACACGGCGCCATTGACCAGCTTTCTACTATCTTCAGCAAAGGAGGGTCATTCCGCCTGCCCATCTGCCGCCGCTTTTTAACCATAAGCCGGTGATGCGAGTTAGTATGGGTACGGTGTAAAAATGACAGTCGTGGTCGCGTTCGTAAGCCGCAAAGGCGGTGTCGGCAAATCCACTCTCGCCCGCGCGCTCTGTGCCGTCGCCGCCCGGCGCGGCCTCAACACCACCCTGGCCGATCTCGACGAAGGCCAGCGTACCGTCAGCCGCTGGCGGCATCAGCGCGAGCAGCATCGCGTTTTTCCCCCGCTCAACGTCGCGGCCTACAGCAATGTGGATTCCGCCGTCGCCGGCGAATCCGACGTCGACTTGCTCATCGTCGATGGCCCAGGCCGCGATCCGGAGCTGACGGTGGAAATTGCGAGCGTAGCTCATTTCGTGGTGCAGCCCACCGGGGCCTGCTTCGACGATCTCCAGCCCGCGTCGGAGCTGTTCTATGGCTTGCGGGCTTCGGGCATTCCGAAATCGCGCCTTTATGCGGCGCTCTCACGCGTCCTCGATGCCGGCGAGGAAGAAGCGGCCCGCGCCTATCTCGAGGTGGGCGACTTCAATCTCTTGCCGGGCGCGATCGGCGAGCAGGCACGTTACCGCGAAGGCCACAATCGCGGCCTCGCCTTCATCGAATGCCCCGGCGAGAATTTGTCGGCGCCGGGCGGCGTCCTGCTGGGCGCGCTGCTGGCACGCATCGTGGAAAAGCACAGGATGCTGCGCCAGATCCCAAAGCGGGTGCCGGAGCCTCAGCGGCTGCTCTCCTCGCTGGCGGCGCGCTGACGCTTCCACCGCCGGGGCTGCGTGTCTGACGCCACGGCGGTTCAGCGGCGTCCGTCAATTTCAAGCACGCGCATCCATATAAAAAGGCCGCTCCCACCCTGGGGGTATGGGAGCGGCTCAGCGTACGGAAGACGCTTTTTAGTCGGATCAGAACTTGTAGGTGAACCCGGTCCAGACCGTGCGGCCAAGCCCCGGCTTCATGCCGTCCTCACGGTCGGTGAGGTAGAATTTGTCGAGCAGGTTGTCGCCGGCCACGAAGATGCTGGCCCCGCTGTCGCCGAGCTCGAGGTTGAACCGCGCCGACAGCAGCCACACGGATGGCACCCCGCCGCCTTCACCGGCCTCCTCGATCTCGCACTCGTCGGCCTCGCAGTCATATTCTCCACCGAGGCCATACGGCGTGTTGGCCGCATCGGTGAAGAACGAACCGCGGTAGGTCCACGTGGCGCTGGCATTCCAACGCCAACCCGTGGTGCCTTCGACGCCAAGCGTGAGAGCGGCGACATGCCACGGCGTCTCGGGAACGCGATTGCCGTTGTAGATGTCGTCGATATGGCCGTTGTCGTCGTAGGTGTAGGCGTTCTTCAGGATGCTGCGCGCGTAGGTGTAATTACCCGCGGCGAAGAAGTTGAGCGGGCCGCCGGTGAACGGCTGGGAGTTGAGGCGGCCGTAAAGCTCGACGCCGCTGACCTCGACTTTATCGGCACGGCCGAACTCGCGGTCGCCGGTGATGGCCGAGAACGATTCACCGTACTGGAAGTTCTCGAAGAGCTGGTAGAAGCCCGCGACCTCGAAGTTGAAGCCTTTGATGGCCGAGCTGCGGACGCCGATGTTGAAGTTGTCGCCGATCTCATCCGGTGACGGGAAGTCCTCGTTGCGCAGCACGGACGTCGTCAGACCGCGGTGATAGCCGCCGTAGACGGTCGTGCTCCTGAGACCGGTGTAGGCGAACGCAACACCTGGCAGAGCATTGAAGCTCGAGGTGCTTTCGCGCGCGGGATTGGGGTTTGACAGGATGTCTTCAATCTCGAGGCACGTGGTCGCCCCCGGCACGCCATTACAATTCCGGGCGCCCTCCGCCTCGCCTTCCTCGGCAGCGACAACGCGGTTGCGGCGGCTGACATCGTACCACTCGAAGCGGATGCCCGGCAGCACGTTGAAGTCCTTCGCAACGTAGATGTTCGACTGCATGAACGCGGAGACCGTATTGGCATCGAGGGAGCGGTCGAAGAAGTCGACGACGCCCTTGTTGCCGTTCTTCATGATCTCGTTGTTGCGGCCCAGGACGTTCTTGTTCGTCATGTCCTGGTATTCGTAACGGATGCCCGCCTGGAAGTCCTGGCGGAAGCCGAGCAGATCGCGGTTGGCCCACTCACCGCGCACTTCGCCACCGAGGTGACGGAACGTGCGCAGGCGCCCGAACATGCTGTCGATGCCGAGCTTGATCTCCTGCGATCCATCGAGGTCCGTCTCGACGTCGGGCGCAGCGCCCGGCACGCCGGTCGGCAACGATTCCGTCGAAACGAGCTGGTAGCGATCGCGACTATGATAGCCCGCGTAGAAGCGGCTGGTGATCGTGGTATCCTCGTCCAGGTAAGCGTTGTGGACCACCTGGCCGCGCCAGACTTCGCCGGTGTAGGTATTGAGGCCAGCGGCCGGCGCAAAACAGGTCTTGCAGTGCTTCAGCATGTTGAACTGCTGCTCTGCCAGGCCGCCGGCAATCCGCGCGGCGTTCGCCTTGGTGGCCATGGCGGGATCTTCGAACTCGATCTCCAGCTCGCTGCCGAGGAAGTTCTGCTCGTCGTAGTTGTCCTTTTGCCGGGCATGGATAGCCGAGACAACGAGGTCGGAAGATGATCCCTTCCAGCCGACGGCGCCGTAGAAGTCGTTGATCCGCAGCCGCTCGGTATCCCAGGCGCCCTGCACGTCGGCGCCGGTGTAGGAGGCCACGAGTCCGACGTTGTCGACCGACTGCCGCGTGTGCACGTGCCAGCGGGCGGAGATGTCGGTGTCGGACTTGCCGTGCACGGTATCGCCGTACTTTATCTTCACCTCGCCGTCGTCCTCGACTTCGATC
>Ga0182749_1001922_pt1 | contig 15675 bp, 17 predicted proteins | sample eDN3rd37CKraftMG_FD_128875 | JGI IMG/M metagenome (GOLD analysis project Ga0182749, IMG submission 128875) | Enriched Miracle-Growth compost microbial communities from Emeryville, California, USA - eDNA 3rd pass 37_C Kraft MG (version 2) (version 2) ...
CAGTTCCGCCACGACCGCACATCGAGAAGGACCCCGAGGAAGCCGGGGCGCTGGCAGGCGCGTGCCTCTAGCAAAGCGTTTCCCGCTCCGCAATGCCCAATAGCGGCGGCGCCGCTGGCAAGCCCGCCGGCGCGTGCCTCAGGCGCCGTCGGCGGGGACGTTTGGCAGGTGACGCGGCGCGGCGCAGCCTCTATTCGCTCCTGCCATGCGTGCCGATCGCCCCTCCCCGCTGCCCGAGGCGCGCCATATCCTGAGGCTGGCATGGCCGGTGATGCTCACCAGCCTCAACTGGACGCTGATGCACCTGATCGACGTCGCGATCGTCGGCCATGCGGGGACGGAGCAACTGGGCGCTCTCGCCGCCGGGCGGACGCTGACCTACATCACGATCGTCATGGGCCTGTCGGCGATGTCGGGCGTGCTCGTCTTCGCGTCGCGCGCCGACGGGGCGGGCGATCTGCGCGCCACCGGCGACTATCTGCGCCAGGGGCTGGTCTTCGGGCTGCTGCTGGGCTTCCCGTGCATGGCGGTGCTGCTCGCCTGGGCGGAGACGCTGCTGCGCGCGGTCGGCGTCCCGCCGGAGCTTTCGGTCGAGGGCGCGGCGGTGGTGCGCGCCATGGCGCTCGCTTACCCTTTCCAGTTCCTCCAGATCGCGGCGAGCTATTTTCTGGAAGGGGTGAGCCGGCCGCGCCGGGTGATGGTGGTGAACCTCGCCACCCTGCCGCTCAACGCGCTGCTCGCCTGGGCGTGGGTCGGCGGGCATCTCGGCCTGCCGGCGCGCGGCGCGGTGGGCGCGGTGCTGGCCACCGCCGTGGTGTCGGGGCTGGGCGCGGCGGGAATGCTGGTTTCGGCCTGGACGCTGCCCGACGCCGCGCAAAGGGGCGTGCGGGACGTGTCGCGCGCGGCCTGGCGCGGCGCGGTGCGCGGCCTGCCCGCGCAGATGCGCTTCGGCGGCGTGCCCGCCATCGCCTCAGGGCTGGAGCTGGCGGGCTTTTCCTGGCTGATCGTGCTGTCGACGCAGCTCGGGCCGGTCGCGGCGGCGGCGTTCCAGACGGTCTTCTCGCTTCACAATTTCGCCTTCGCGATGGCGCTGGGCTTCGGCTCGGCGGCGGGCGTGCGTGCGGGCAACGCGGTGGGCGCGGGGACGCCGCGCGCCGCCCTGCCGCGCTGCCTGATCGCGGTGGCGCTGGTGGTGGTCGGCATGGGCGTCGTCGGCCTGCTCTTCCTGCTCGGCGGCGCGCATGTCGTGCGGCCCTTCTCGGACGATCCGCAGGTGGTGGGGCTTGCCGCCGTCCTGCTCGTCATGCTGGCGCCGTTCATGTTCTTCGACGGGATTCAGGTGGTGCTGGTCTACACGCTGCGCTCGCTGGGCGATCAGGTGTGGGCGGGGATCAACGGCATCCTCGCCTTCTTCGTCGTGACCGGCGGGCTCGGCTGGTATCTGGTGCGCGCGGGCGAAGGGGCGGAATCGCTGATCTACGCCTCGGCCGCGGGCATGGTGGCGGCCGCCTTGTTGCAGGGCGGCCGTCTGTGGCTGGTCAGTCGCCGCCTGTCCGCGATGCCAGGCTGAGATCCAGGTTCTTCGCGTTCTTCGGCACGTCGAGCGTCGCGCCGTTGAACGTCACCGATCCGCCCGGCGGCAGCGACGCCACCGGGCGCGCGATCGTCCACGCGTAGACGATCCGGTCCTGCGCATCGAGCAGGTTGGCATGGATGTCGGGCACCGGCTGGGTCTTGTCGGTCGGATTGATGATCCGGCCCGTGACCGAGAACAGCTCGTTGCCGCTGGGGATGGTGCGGCGTTCGGGCGCGTGCGTCGCCTCGATCACCAGCGGGACGGCCGGCTCCTTCCACAGCCCCAGCCGCCGCGAAATGTCGGGCGGGCCGAAATAGGCGAGCGCCGCCACCGCGCCCAGCATCACCACGGCGGCCACGACGGCGAGCAGGGTCCAGAGCTTCGCCGGGTTGCGGCGCGGGCGGAACGGCACCTCGTGCGCGAAGGCGTCGAAGCGGCTTTCCTCGCGGGCGGCGGGGACATCCCCGTCGCCATAGACGTGGCGCGTCTCCACGCCCGTCGGGATCGGCGCGGGCGGGACGGGATCCGCGTCGCGCGGGGAGGCGGCCGCCGTCGCGGAAGCGCCGTCGTCCACCATCGCCGCCACGGCCCGGTCCCGCATGTCCGGCCGCGCGTCGTCCGGCGCGTGCGCGGCCTCGCTCCCGCCCGGACGCGCCGGGCGGTCGAGATCGGGCAAGGACGGTTCCTGGAACCAGCTATGCTTGCACGCGGCGCAACGCACCTGGCGCCCGGTCGGCCCGATCGCCGCGTCGGGGACGAGATAGCGCGTGCCGCAGGAAGGACAGGACAGGATCATCGGTGGGGAGCGCTTCCAGCCCGGGGTTATGATTATCGGGGCACGACTAAACACGCCCCGCGCGATGCTGGCAAGCCATGCGTTGTGAAACCTTGGCCCGCGCTTTACGCCGCCGCCCGCCGCGTGCAAATGATCCGCAATGGGGCGAAAGCCCGTTGGGAGGGCGCGAGACGGAGCCGATGGGCGGGATCGTCCAGTTCGAGAATGTCGGCCTGCGCTACGGCACGGGCGCTGAAACGCTGTCCGACGTCAGCTTCAGCCTCGCGCAGGGCGCCTTTTATTTCCTCACCGGCCCCTCGGGCGCCGGCAAGACATCGCTGCTGAAGCTGCTCTACCTCGCCCAGCGGCCCAGCCGCGGCCTCATCCGGCTGTTCGGCGAGGATGTGGTGACGCTGCCGCGCGCGCGGATGCCCGGCTTCCGCCGGCGGATCGGGGTGGTGTTTCAGGATTTCCGGCTGGTCCCCTATCTTTCGGCGTTCGACAATATCGCGCTGCCGCTGCGCGTCGCGGGTGTCGAGGAGCGCGATCTGGAAACCCCGGTGAACGAGATGCTCGCCTGGGTCGGCCTGTCGAATCGCGCCACCGCGCGCCCCGCTACGCTGTCGGGCGGGGAGCAGCAGCGCGTGGCGATCGCGCGCGCGGTGATCGGCCGGCCGGAGATATTGGTGGCGGACGAGCCGACGGGCAATGTCGATCCCGAAATGGCCAAGCGGCTGTTCCATCTGTTCGACGCGCTCAACCGGCTCGGCACGACGATCGTGGTGGCGACGCATGACGTCCACCTGCTCTCGCGCGTCAGCCATGCCGAGATGATGCGGCTCGACCAGGGGCGGCTGGCGGATCCCACCGGGGTGCTGCGCTATCCCCCGCCGGCGCAGGCGGGGCCGGCGGGGCAGGCGGGCCGCGCATGAGGCTGCCGCTCGCCGCCTCGCCCGCCGAGAGGCGGCTGCTGCCCGAGGGGCGGCTGTCCGGGCCGATGCCCTGGGTGATCGCGATCATGATGTTCCTGATGGTGCTCTCCGCCGCCGGCGGGCTCGGGCTGGCGCAGGCGGCGCGCGCGCTGGGCGGCGCGCTGTCGAACCGGCTGACCGTCCAGATCGTCGAGGCCGATCCCGCCCGGCGCGAGAGGCAGGCGGACGCGGCGCTGGCGGCGCTGCCCCGCCTGCCCGGCGTGCGCGCGGCGGCGCGGGTGGACGCGCGCGAGATGAAGCGGCTGCTGGAGCCGTGGCTGGGCGCGGACGTGCTGGGGGGCGACCTGCCGGTGCCCGTGATGATCGACGTCGATCTGGACAGCGCCAGTTCGCGCGATGTCGCGGCGGGGATCGCCGTTGCGCTGCGCCCGCTCGCGCCCGCCGCGCAGGTCGACGATCATGGCCGCTCGCTCGCGCCGCTCGCCCGGCTGATCGGGGCGCTGAAATGGCTGGCGGCGCTGCTCGTGCTGCTGATGGGCGCGGCGACGGCGGCGGCGGTGGCGCTCGCCGCGCGTGCCGCGCTCAACACCCATCGCGCGACGATCGACGTGATGCACCTGCTGGGCGCGACCGACCTCCAGATCGCCCGCCTCTTTCAGCGGCGGATCGCGCTCGACGCGCTGGCGGGCGGGCTGGTCGGGCTGGGGGGGGCGCTGCTGGTGCTCCTGCTGCTCGGCAGCCGGGTGGCGGCGGTGGGATCGGAACTGGTGGGCTCGATGACGCTGCCGCCCGTGGCATGGGTGGTGCTCCTGCTCTTTCCCCTCGCCGGGATGGCGCTCGCGATGGCCGCCGCGCGCTGGACGGTGCTCGCGGCGCTGAGGCGCATCCTGTGATCGCGCGCTTCATCGCGGCGGTGGTGCTGGTCTTCGCGATCGGCTTCGTCTGGTTCGCCGTCACCCTGCCGCACCCCGCCGGCGACCGGGCGACCGACGCGATCGTCGTCGTCACGGGCGGGCCGGGGCGCGTCCAGCGCGGGCTCGCCTTGCTGGAGGAGAAGCGCGCGCAAAGGATGCTGGTGTCGGGCGCCGACCGGCGGGTCCGTCCGCGCGAGCTGGCGGCGGCCTATCACGCGCCGCCCGCGCTCGTCGCCTGCTGCGTCGATCTCGGCTACGAGGCGGCGGACACCCGCTCCAACGCCGACGAGACGGTAGCGTGGCTGCGGACGCATCATTACCGCTCGGTGCGGCTCGTCACGTCGAACTGGCACATGCGGCGCGCGCGTTTCGAGCTGGCGCGGATGCTGCCCGACGATATCCTGCTCGTCCCCGACGCGGTGAGCGCCACGCCCGACCTCACCCTCCTGTTCAAGGAATATTGCAAATATCTGCTGCGCCGCGTGACCGCGCCCCTGGGCTATTGAGGATGGGAGGGGGGACGGCGATGATCCGGTCGATCCTGTTCATGGTCGTCTTCTACGGCGGGACGGTCTTCGCCGTGCTGGGCGCGCTGCCGGTGGGCCTGCTCGGCGCGCGGGCGGTCCGGCGCTATTGCGTCGGCTGGGCGCGCTTCCACCGGCTTTGCGCGCGCCTGCTGCTGGGGATCCGTAGCCGGGTGGAGGGCGCCGTGCCCGGCGGCGCGGCGATCGTCGCGGCCAAGCACCAGTCGATGTACGAGACGCTGGAGCTGCTGGTGATCCTCCATCAGCCGGCGGCGGTCGCCAAGCGCGAGCTTGTCGCGATCCCGCTCTGGGGACGGATCGCGCGGGCCTATGGGGCGATCCCGGTGGACCGCGCGGGATCGGCGGCGGCGCTGCGGGCGATGGTCGCGGCGGCGAAGCGGGCTGCGGCGGAGGGGCGCGCGATCGTGATCTTTCCCGAGGGCACGCGCGTGCCGCCGGGCGAGCGGCCGCCACTGCGCGCGGGCTTCGCGGGGCTCTACCGGCTGCTGGGCCTGCCGGTGGTGCCGGTGGCGATCGACAGCGGCCGTCTCGCCCCGCGCGGCAGCTTCGTGAAGCGGCCGGGGATCGTCACCTTCCGCTTCGGCGCCCCCGTCCCGCCGGGCCTGCCGCGCGCCGAGGCCGAGGCGCGCGTCCATGCCGCGATCAACGCGCTGGAGGTGTGAGCGGCGGAATTATTCGTGCGCGCGGCCGAAATCGGGGCGCGCGTCGTCCTGTCCCTGCTCGATGATGCCGCGCCGGATCGCGCGGGTGCGCGAGAAGAGGTTGAACAGCGTCTCCCCGTCGCCCCAGCGGATCGCGCGCTGGAGCGCGGTCAGGTCCTCCGAGAAGCGCTGGAGGATCTCCAGCACCGCCTCGCGGTTGTTCAGGAACACGTCGCGCCACATCGTCGGATCGGACGCGGCGATGCGGGTGAAGTCGCGAAAGCCGCCAGCGGAATATTTGATGACCTCGCCGCGCGTCACCTCCTCCAGATCGGACGCGGTGCCGACGATGGTGTAGGCGATCAGGTGCGGCACATGGCTGGTGACGGCCAGCACCAGGTCATGGTGGCGCGGGCTCATGATCTCGACATTGGCGCCCATCGCCTCCCAGAAGGCGCGCACGCGCTCGACGGCCTGTTCCGGGGCGTCCTCCCCGGGCGTCAGGATGCACCAGCGGCCGTGGAACAGGGTGGCGAAGCCGGCGTCGGGGCCGCTATGCTCCGTGCCAGCGACGGGATGGCCGGGGACGATCGTGGCATGGGGAAGCGCCGCGCGCAGCGCCTCTATCACGCTCGCCTTCGATCCGCCGACGTCGCTGACGATCGCGTCGGCGGGAAGCTCGTCCGCGATCGCGGCGGCGACGTCGCCCATCGCGCCCACCGGGATGCACAGCATCACCAGATCGGCGTCGGTGACGGCGGCGGCGGCGGTGTCGGCGACATCGTCGAGCAGGTCGATCTCGCGCGCCCGCTCGCGCACCGCGGGGTCCTCGTCATGGCCGGTCAGCCGCACCGTCGGCATATGCTGGCGCACGGCGCGCGCGATCGACGAGCCGATCAGCCCGAGGCCGATGATGGAGACGCGCGCGAAGGGCAGCATCAGCCCGCCGCGCCCACGATGTCGCGCAACGCGGCGGCGAGGCCGCGCATGTCCCGCTCGGTCCCGATCGAGATGCGCAGCGCCTGCGGCAGCCCCTGTCCGGGCAGCCAGCGGACGATATAGCCATGCTCCATCAGCCGGTTGTATGCCGTTTCCGCCGACACCGCGCCCTCGAACAGGACGAGCAGGAAATTGGCCTTGGAGGGCACCGCGCGCAGGCCGGCATTGCCCATCGCCGCGATCTCGTCCGCCAGCCACGCGCGCCACCGGGCATTGTGCGCGCGGCTATGCGCGACGAAGGCATCGTCGGCGGCGGCCGCGATCGCCGCCTGCTGGCCGGCGATGGTGATGTTGAAGGGCGCGCGGATCCTGTGCATCGCCTCGATCACCGGGGCGGGGCCGTAGCCCCAGCCGATCCGCTCGGCCGCGAGGCCGTAGATCTTGGAGAAGGTGCGCGTGACGAGGACGTTGGACGCCGTGCGCGCCAGCTCGAACGCGCCGTCGTCGTCCGCGGGATCGAGATATTCGGCATAGGCCTGATCGACCACGAACAGGCAGTCGGCAGGAAGCCCGGCATGGAGCCGCGTCAGCTCGTCGCGCGGCAGGAAGGTGCCGGTGGGATTGTTCGGATTGGCGATGAAGACGACCCGCGTGCGCGGCGTGACGCTGGCGAGCAGCGTGTCGACATCGGTGGCGAAATCCCTGTCGGGCGCCTCGACGGGGGTGGCGCCCACCCGCCGCGCCGCGATCGGATAGACCGAGAAGCCGTAGCGCGCGAACAGCACCTCGTCACCCTGCCCGGCATAGGCGCCGGCGGCCAGATGGAGGATCTCGTCCGATCCCGTGCCGTAGATCACGCGGGCCGGATCGAGCCCGTATTTCGCCGCCAGCGCGGCGCGCAGCGCGGTGGCTTCGGCGTCGGGATAGCGATCGAGCGAATCGGCCGCCGCGAGGAAGGCCGCGCGCGCCGCCTCCCCCGTGCCCAGCGGATTCTCGTTCGACGAAAGCTTGGCGGCCTTGCGCCCGTCGCCGGTGCTGCTGCGGCCGGGCACATAGGGCGCGATCGCCTCGATCCAGGGTTTGGGGCGCAGGAGGGGGGCGGACTCGGTCATGGCGAGCGCTTTAGGGGTGTTGCATGTGCGTCGTCTACCATGCACTAGCGGCTGCTCATGTCGGATCTCGACCAGCGCTTCGGCCTTGCCCGTTCCGTGACGCTTCCCGGCCCGCTGCTGCTGGACGGCGGTGCGCGGCTGGGACCCGTCGAGATCGGCTACGAGACCTATGGCCGGCTGAACGCGGACCGTTCCAACGCCATCCTGATCTGCCATGCGCTGACACTAGACCAGCATGTCGCCTCCACCCATCCGATCACCGGCAAGCCCGGCTGGTGGACGCGCATGGTGGGGCCGGGCCGCCCGATCGATCCGGCGCGCCATTTCATCGTCTGCGCCAATGTGCTGGGAAGCTGCATGGGCTCGTCCGGCCCGGCCTCGATCGATCCCGCCTGCCTCATGCCCTACGGGATGCGCTTTCCGGTCATCACCATCCGCGACATGGTGCGCGCGCAGGCGATGCTGCTCGATCATCTGGGGGTCGGCGCGCTCAGCGCCGTCATCGGCGGATCGATGGGCGGGATGCAGGTGCTGGAATGGGTGGCGACCTGTCCCGATCGGGTGCGATCGGCGGTGGTGATCGCATCGGCCGCGCGCCATTCCGCGCAGAACATCGCCTTCCACGAGGTCGGGCGGCAGGCGATCATGGCCGATCCGAAATGGCGCGGCGGCGATTATTACGCCGATGGCGATCCCCCCTCCGCGGGCCTCGCGGTCGCGCGGATGGCGGCGCACATCACCTATCTGTCCGAAGCCGGGCTGACCGAGAAGTTCGGCCGCCGCCTCCAGGCGCGCGACGCCAAGAGCTTCGGATTCGACGCCGATTTCCAGGTGGAAAGCTATCTGCGCCATCAGGGCGTCAGTTTCGTCGAGCGGTTCGACGCCAATTCCTACCTCTATATCACCCGCGCGATGGATTATTTCGATCTGGCGGAGGAGCATGGCGGCCTGCTCGCCAATGCCTTCCGGGGCGTGCGCGCGCGCTTCTGCGTGGTGAGCTTCGATACCGACTGGCTCTATCCGACGGCCGAATCGCGCGCGGTTGTCCATGCGCTGAACGCGGCGGGGGCGGCGGTGAGCTTCGTTGAGCTTTCCTCCCCCTTCGGCCATGACGCCTTCCTGCTCGACGTGCCGGAACTCTACCGGGTGGTCGACGGCTTCCTGAAGGCGGGCGAGGCGTGAGCGCGCTGCGCCCCGATCTCGCGATCATCGCCGAGCATGTGGCGCCCGGCAGCCGCGTGCTCGACGTCGGCTGCGGCGACGGCGAGCTGATGGCGGAGCTGCGCGATCGTCGCGGGGTGGACGCGCGCGGGATCGAGATCGACGGCGCCAACGTCTCCGCCGCCGTCGCGCGCGGCCTGTCGGTGGTGCAGGGCGATGCCGACACCGATCTCGCCAACTATCCCGACCAGGCATTCGACTATGCGATCCTGAGCCAGACGCTCCAGACCGCGCGCGCTCCCGATCGCGTGCTTGAGGAATTGCTGCGGATCGGGCGGCGGGCGTTCGTCTCCTTCCCCAATTTCGCCTATTGGCGCGTGCGCTGGTCGCTGATGTGGGGCGGGCGGATGCCGGTGACGCCGGCGCTCCCGGTGAGCTGGTACGAGACCGAGAATATCCACCAGCTCACCATCGACGATTTCCGCGCCTTCGTCGCCGAGCGCGGCATCACGGTGGAGAATGCGTGGTTCCTGCGCGGCGACCGGCGGACGAGCGCGGCGGCGGCCAATTTCCGCGCCGAACATGCGGTGTTCCTGCTGCGGCGGTAGGGGGCGGCGCAGGGGCCGCCCCTCCCCGCTTCATCCCCGCAGCCGCGCGCCGAGCTTCGCCGCCGCCGCGACCACCTTGTCGGCGATGGCCGCGAGGTCGGCCTCGGTGAAGCTCTTCTCGACCGGCTGGAGCACGATTTCCACCGCCAGCGACTTCTCGCCCGCGGCGACGCCCTGGCCGGTGAAGCGGTCGAACAGCCGCGCCTCGACGATCGCGGCCTTGTCCGCCCCGCGCACCGCGCGGACCAGCTCGTCGGCGGGAAGGTCCACGGGGACGAGGAAGGCGAAGTCGCGCGTCACCGGCTGGAGCGCGGGGGGCGCATAGGCGCCGCGCATATGGCCGCTCGCCCGCTTCGCCGGGATCGCGTCGAGGAAGATCTCGGCCGCCATCACCGGCCCGTCGAGATCGAACGCCGCCAATGTCCGGGGGTGCAGCTCGCCGAATTCGGCCAGCACCGTCCTGGGCCCCAGCCGGAAGCTCGCCGCGCGGCCGGGATGATAGACGTCGGAAACGGGCGCCATCACCTGCAACCGATCGACCGGCGCGCCCGCCGCCGCCAGGATCGCCATCGCCTCGGCCTTGGCGTCATAGGCGTCGAAGGGTCGCGCCTTGCCCGTCTGCCAGCCGCGCGCGTCGCGCTCGCCCGCCAGCACGAGGCCCAGCGTCGGCCGCTCGGCCTCCGCGCCATAGCGCCGCCCGATCTCGAACAGGCGGATCGAGGCCGCGCCGCGATCGGCATTGCGCCGCGCCGCCGCGATCAGGCCGGGCAGCAGCGAGGGGCGCATCACCTTCAGTTCCTCGCTGATCGGGTTGGTGAGCGTCCAGTCGCCGCCGCCGAACGGCGCCGCCTCGGCCTCGGAGACGAAGCTCCACGTCACCGCCTCGTTCAGCCCGCGCGCTGCCGCCGTGCGCCGCGCCCGCCGCTCGACGAGCTGGGCGGGGGTGGCGGTCGGCCGCGCGACGCCTTCCGCGCGGGGCAGGGGCGTGGAGGGCAGCCTGTCGATCCCCTCGATCCGCACGATCTCCTCGACGATGTCGGCCGGGCCGTCCACGTCGCGCCGCCAGCTCGGCACGCGCACGTTCCACGCCGCGTCGGTGCCGAAGCCGAGCTGGCGCAGGATCGCGCGCTGGCGATCGGGCGGAACCGTCATGCCCGCGAGCTTCGCCGACAGCGTCGGATCATAAGGGACGATCTTCGCGTCGAGCGGGGGCTCGCCCGCCTCGATCGTCCGGGTCGGCTCGCCGCCCGCGATCGCGCGGACCATGCCGGTGGCGATCGCCAGCCCGTCGGCGAGGAAGGCGGGATCGACGCCGCGCTCGAACCGGCTGCGCGCATCGCTGGCGAGGCCGAGCGCCTGGCCCGTGCGCGCGATCGACGCGGGATCGAACCAGGCGCATTCGATCACGATATCCGTCGTCGCCTCGGTCACGCCCGAATGCTCGCCGCCCATGATGCCGCCGATATCGTGAACCGACACATCGTCCGCGATCACCGTCATCGAAGGATCGAGACGATAGGTCCTGCCGTTCAGCGCCAGCACCTCCTCGCCGTCCTTCGCCTTGCGGGCGACGAGCGCGCCCTTGAGCTTGGCGAGGTCGTAGACGTGGAGCGGGCGGCCCAGATCGATCATGATGTAGTTGGTGATGTCGACCAGCGCCGAGATCGGCCGCATCCCGATCGCCTTCAGCCGCCGCGCGAGCCAGTCGGGCGAGGGGCCGTTGGCGACGCCGTGGACGACACGGCCGAAGAAGGCGGGGCAGCCCTCCGGATCGTCGGTGCGGATCTCGATCGGGCAGGGCGCCTTGGGCCGGAACAGCGGCACTTCGAGCGGCTTCAGCGTGCCGAGCCCGGCGGCGGCGAGATCGCGCGCGATGCCGCGCACGCCCATGCAATCCTGCCGGTTGGGCGTGATGGCCACCTCGATCACCGGATCGTCGAGCCCCGCCCAGGCGGCATAGCCCTCGCCCACCGGCGCGTCGTCGGGCAGCTCGATGATGCCGTCATGCTCGTCGCCCAGTTGCAGCTCGCGCACCGAGCACATCATGCCCCGGCTCTCGACGCCCCGGATCGCGGCGATCTTCAGCGTGATGTCGCTGCCCGGCACATAGGCGCCGGGCGCGCCGAACACGCCCAGCAGACCCGCCCGCGCATTGGGCGCGCCGCAGACGACCTGCACCGGCTCGCCGGCGCCGGTATCGACGCTCAGCACCTGGAGCTTGTCGGCCTGCGGATGGCGCTCGGCGGTCAGCACCTTCGCGATGGTGAAGGCGCCGAGCTTCGCGGCGGGATTCTCCACGCCTTCCACCTCCAGGCCGATACGGGTCAGCGCGTCGACGATCGTGTCGAGCGTGGCGGCGGTGTCGAGATGCCCGGCGAGCCAGGAAAGGGTGAACTTCATGCGCCCACTCCCCCCGACAGCGTGGGCACGTCGAGCGCGCCGAAGCCGTAATGCCGAAGCCAGCGCAGATCGCCGTCGAAGAAGGCGCGCAGGTCGTCCATGCCGTATTTCAGCATGGCGAGCCGGTCGATCCCGCAGCCGAAGGCGAAGCCCTGCCACTCATCGGGATCGAGGCCGCAATTGGCGATCACCCTGGAATGCACCATGCCCGATCCCAATATCTCCATCCATCCGTCGGGCTCGGCGCCGCCGACGATGCGCCGCCCGTCCTTGAGGGTGTAGCCGACGTCCACCTCCGCCGAGGGCTCGGTGAAGGGGAAATAGCTGGGGCGCAGGCGCAGCACGATGTCGTCGCGCTCGAAGAACGCCTTCACGAACGTTTCCAGCGTCCATTTGAGGTGGCCCATATGGATGCCGCGATCGATCACCAGCCCCTCGACCTGATGGAACATCGGCGTGTGGGTGGCATCCGAATCGGAACGGTAGGTGCGTCCCGGCGCGATGATCCGGATCGGCGGTTTCTGCGCCATCATCGTGCGGATCTGCACCGGCGAGGTGTGGGTGCGCAGCAGCATCTTCGTCCCGTCCGCCTTGTCCGGGAAATAGAAGGTGTCGTGCATCGCGCGCGCCGGGTGGGTCTCGGGGATGTTGAGCGCGGTGAAATTGTGCCAGTCGTCCTCGATCTCGGGCCCGGTGGCGACCGCGAAGCCGAGGTCGGCAAATATCTCCGCCAGCTCGTCCATCACCTGGGCGACGGGGTGCACGCTGCCCTGCGGCGCGGCGGCCGCGGGGAGCGTCATGTCGATCGTCTCGGTGGCGAGCTTCGCGTCGAGCGCTGCAGCCTCCAGCGCGGCCTTGCGCGCGGCGATGGCGTCGGCCACCTCCGCGCGCAGCCCCTGGATCGCGGGCGCGCGCGCCTGCCGCTCCTCGCGCGGCATCGCGCCCAGCGTCTTCATCAGGGCGGCGATCTCGCTCGCCTTGCCGAGCGCCTTCACCCGCACCGCCTCGATCGCGTCGAGGCTGTCGGCGGCGGCGGTATCGGCGAGGAGAGCCGCCCGTATGTCGTCGAGATCGTTCATTGCCCACCCGTCATTCCCGCGAAGGCGGGAATCCATATATCCTGTCGCTTCGAAATCGCGGGACCGAAGCCAAGTCCTGCCGCCCGATCGACCCAGCCGGGACTGGATACCTCGATCAGGTTGAGCTTCCAGTCCCGATTCCACTTCTTGAGCTGCTTCTCGCGCGCGATGGCGGTCGGCATATCGCCGAACAACTCGAAATGGACGAGGCGGGTTACGCCGTAGCGGCTGGTGAAGCCCTTTATCAAGCCTTCGCGATGCTGGTGGAGTCGTGTGGCGGGGTCGGATGTCACGCCGATATAGAATGTGCCGTGCCTGCCGCTGGCCAGAATGTAGATAGCCGGCTGCCGCTCACCCATCGTTCCCCCGGATGCCGTTTCCGCGCAGGCGGGCGGCCATATCCCACGCTTTCCCGGAACAAGGCACGACGCGGGCTATGGATTCCCGCCTGCGCGGGAATGACGATGTTGTGGGGAGGAAGGCCGGAAAGCAAGAGGGCGCGAGCTGCGTCTCGCAGCCCGCGCCCCCGAAAGCTTCGATCGGCTGCCTTACGCCGCGACGCGCGCGTCTTCCGGCAGGGCGGCCTTCACCTGCGCGACGATCGCGCTGAACGCTTCGCCCTCGTGCATCGCGATGTCGGCGAGCACCTTGCGGTCCAGCTCAAGCCCGGCCAGCTTGAGGCCATGCATGAAGACGCCGTAGGTCAGCCCCTCGGCGCGGACCGCGGCGTTGATGCGCTGGATCCAGAGCGCGCGGAAGCTGCGCTTTTTGACCTTGCGGTCGCGATAGGCATATTGCCCGGCTTTCTCCACCGCCTGGCGGGCGATGCGGATGGTGTTCTTGCGGCGGCCATAATAGCCCTTGGCCTGATCGAGGATACGGCTGTGCTTCGCCCTCGTGGTCGTACCGCGCTTGACGCGTGCCATAGTGCGTTACTCCCTTAGTTCAGGCCGTACGGCGCCCACTTCTTCACGTGCGCCACATCGGCGTCGGAAAGAACGGAGGTGCCGCGATTCTGGCGGATATATTTGGAATTGTGGCTGATGAGGCGGTGGCGCTTGCCGGCGACGCCGTGCTTCACCTTCCCCGTGGCGGTGATCTTGAAACGCTTCTTGACCCCGCTCTTGGTCTTGAGTTTGGGCATTTTCGTCTCCTGATATGCGACGCTTGGGAACGGCCACGGCAGCCCATACCGGCCGGGCAGTCCTGACAAATCGCGTGAAGCGCGCGCCTATAAGCAGGAACTCCCCGCTTGGCAACCGCGCGACTCAGCCGAGCAGGGCGAGAACCTCGTCCGCCAGCGCCGCGTCGCCCATGGCCACGACCCGGCCGTCGCTCTGCGCCGTGAGCGGCTCGCCCCGCCAGCCGCACATGCGCCCGCCCGCGCCCTCGACCACGGGGACCAGGGCGGCGAGGTCGTGGAGCTTCAGCCCCGCCTCGACCACCAGGTCGAGATGGCCCGCGGCGAGCAGCGCGTAATTATAGCAGTCGCCGCCCCAGAGCGTGTCGCGCGCGGCGGCGCTCAGGGCGCCGAAGCGCGCCAGCTCGTCCGCGGAGAAATAGCCGGGGCCGGTGGTGGCGAGATGGGCGGCGGCGAGCGCGTTGCAGGGCCGGGCGCGCACCGCGGCCCCGTTCAGTGTCGTCGGCCGCCCTTGCGCCCCCAGCCAGCGTTCGCGCGCGATCGGCTGGTCGATCACGCCCAGCACGGGCTTGTCCGCCTCGACCAGCGCGATCAGCGTGCCGAAGATCGGCCGCCCCGCCACGAAGCTGCGCGTGCCGTCGATCGGATCGAGCACCCAGAGGCGCTCCGCCCCCTCGCGCGTGCGGCCATATTCCTCGCCGATGATGCCGTCCCGCGGCCGCTCGGCCTCCAGGATCGCGCGCATCGCGGCCTCGGCCGCGCGATCGGCCTGGGTCACGGGCGAGGCGTCGGCCTTGCTCTCGATCGTGAAGGGCTGGCGGAACCAGGGCCGGATCGCCTCTCCCGCCGCATCGGCGAGGCGCTGGGCCAGCAATATGTCATTCTCGGTCATCAGGCCCGCCTAGAGCATTTTTGAGCCCGGCGGAACGTTCGCGCGCGGCCGCCGGGGCGCTAAGCTGGCGGCCGAGTCGCCAAGGCGCGAAACCGTGAAGGAGCGAGCCTCATGCCCCGCCAGTCGCTGATCCCCTGCCTGCGCTACAAGGACGCGCCCGCCGCGATCGATTTCCTCTGCCGTGCCTTCGGGTTCGAGCGGCACGCGGTCCATGCCGACGACAAGGACCCCGCGATCATCCATCACGCGCAGCTTCGCCTCGGCGATTCGATGGTGATGCTGTCGTCCGCGACGCGAGGCGGGGCGCAGAAGCTCTATCGGTGGAAAACGCCGGCGGAGGCGGGCGGGGTCACGGCATGCATCGCCTGCGTGATCGAGGACCCCGACGCGCATTTCGCCCGCGCCCGGGCCGAGGGCGCGGAGATCGTGACCGAGCCGCATGACAATGAGGGCTATCCGGGCCGCAGCTATAATTGCCGCGACCCGGAGGGGAATGACTGGGATTTCGGGACCTACGATCCCTGGGACTGACCCCCCGGGAACCTCAATCGAACAGCGAGGAGACCGAGCTTTCGTCGGCGATGCGCTTGATCGCCTCCGCGAGCAGCGGCGCGATCGTGAGATGGCGGATGCGCTTCGCCTCGACCACCGCCTGGGGCGAGCCGATCGAGTCGGTGACGACCAGCTCGCTGAGCTGCGATCCCTCCACCCGCGCCACCGCCCCGCCGGACAGCACGCCGTGGCTGACATAGGCGACGACGCCGTCCGCCCCCGCCTCCAGCAAGGCGGCGGCCGCGTTGCACAATGTGCCCGCCGAATCGACGATATCGTCGACGAGGATGCAGAAGCGGCCCGACACGTCGCCGATGATGTTCATCACCTCCGATTCCCCCGGCCGCTCGCGGCGCTTGTCGACGATGGCGAGCGGGGCATTGTCGAGTCGCTTGGCGAGCGCGCGGG
>Ga0182749_1001923_pt1 | contig 15671 bp, 12 predicted proteins | sample eDN3rd37CKraftMG_FD_128875 | JGI IMG/M metagenome (GOLD analysis project Ga0182749, IMG submission 128875) | Enriched Miracle-Growth compost microbial communities from Emeryville, California, USA - eDNA 3rd pass 37_C Kraft MG (version 2) (version 2) ...
AATGTAGATTCGGATCGGATCATCCCAATGACGCGCATTCGACGAATTGATCGCGTACTCGGCCGTCTCCGGCGGTAGCGAGATATTTCGCGCGGTCATGCGATAGGTTTGCGTTTCCCGGTCTAACGTAAAGATGTGGGTGCCAACGCCGACGGTCAGCACCAGGACGGTCTGCGGACCATAGACGACGAAACCAGCTGCGAGCTGGTGCGAGCCCGGACGCAGGAAAGCCGCTCCGCCGACAGAGGAGGGATGGCTCGGCAGGATCGAAAAAATCGTACCGAAGGAAATGTTGGCATCGACATTCGACGACCCATCGAGTGGATCGGTCGCGACAAAAAGCGGTGCATCCGGCCGGAGGAGGATGGGCTCCTCCGATTCCTCCGATGCCAGCGCCGCGACAGGAACCGATTTCAATACATCCGCGATCATGCTGTTGGTGAGAAGATCGATTTCTTTCTGCTCGTCGAACTCACCGGCACGTGACACGACCCTGCCGAGCTTGCCGCCAAGAGCGCCGCGTCCAACGACCTCGGATATACGGATGCTGGTCTCGGCCAAAGCAATCAGCGTGTCGGCCACCTGAAGGCGCGTGCGGCCCTCAAGTGTCCAATCCGATAGATACTCTTGCAGTGTGACGAGACCCATTGCTCCCTTCCACATGCCCGCGAGACACGCAGCGCCGCATCTTATCTAATCCTATTTGGATCGGAGAAGCGAGCGAGACCGCGGCGCTTTCAATGCATAGACAAGTGCGTTTAGACTTTTGCTGGGCCGCAATATAGGGGCCGGTTGGCCGAGCCGCGGTGCACTCCGTCGCTGCGAAATTGCTTTTGTAAACGTTAACTAAAATCTTCGCGCGACGAGGTTCGCGTACGCACGAGCAGGCGGGTGGGAGCTAGATCTTGAACTCTTCGATGGTCGAGAAGGCGTGCCTCAGAGCCTCGGACCATGCGCTGGATAATCTCCGAAAGTACTCGTCGTCCGCACTGATGCGCATTTCCTGCTGCACGTCGAGGCTGTCGCGCTCGTAGACGACAAGATCGATCGGGAGTCCGACGGACAAATTTGATCGGAGCGTGGAATCGAAGGAGAGCAGGATCAATTTTGCGGCCTCGCCTAGTCGCATGTCGGAGCGGGCGACGCGATCGAGCATCGGCTTACCGTACTTATGCTCGCCGATCTGCAAAAAAGGCGTGTCGCTCGTCGCCTCTATAAAATTGCCTTCCGGATAGATCTGAAAGAGCCGGGGCGCCTCGCCCTTGATTTGACCTCCGAAGATGAATTGCGCATTGAAGCCGAGGTTGCTTGCTGCAAGGGCAGGGCCGTCGATGTTGCGCGCTTCCCGCACGGCATCACCCACGACGCGTGCGGCGCGGAACATGTTCGCCGCGGTGAAGAGAGACGGACCTTCCGCCTCGTCATTGGATAGCGGCTCGTTGAGCAAGCTGATGACGGATTGCGCAACGGCGAGATTTCCAGCGCTCATCATGACCATCACCCGATCGCCGGGCTTTCGCCAGAGCTGCAGCTTTTTGTACTGCGCGATATTGTCGAAGCCTGCATTCGTCCGCGTGTCGGCCGCGAAAACCAGGCCTCGTTGAAGATGCAGCGCCACAGCATACGTCATTCGTCATCTCCGGTCGGCAGCTACGCTGCTGCTGACTGATTTGCTGGGGAACTTCGGCGGCGAGGTCAAGCTCTTCGTTGGCAAGTGCTTAGCAAGATCCGTGACCCGGCCTGCATTCCCCCCTGGAGCCAATCCTCGGCGGAATATCTGAAATTACATTGCCGGAGGGCCGGCGACGTCTGAAACCGACGGAGCGGACCGGGTTTTCAGGCCCCACCCGGTCGCGGCGCCGAGGAGCATCATCACCGTTCCAGCGAGATGCAGCGTCCAGGCTGTTCCGAGCGCGGCGAGGCCGATACCAAAGACGACCGGCCCGAAGGCCAGTCCGAGAAACATGAAAAACGAATGCATCGCGACGGCTGAGGCACGATTGTGTGGCGCAAGTTCAGTCGCCTGGGTCTGAAGTGAATTGTGGATCATGTAAAAGCCGACCCCGACAATGACGAGGGTCGCCATTGCCAATGGCCATTGGGTCACGAGCGATAAGAACCATAATCCACAACCAGCTACGAGTCCGCCCGCAGCGATCAGCTTGTAAACACCAAGGCGGCCGAGCATCAGGCGCACGAGGGTGGCATAGATAAATCCGCCCAATCCAAAACCGGCCAAAACGAAACCCGCCTCGCGAACGCCGCCCGCGCCTCGCTGTTCGAGAATAACGGCGATGTATGGAAACAAGCCGAAGATCACGATGCCTTCCACAAAGACGGCTGCGAAACAAACAACCGACCTTGGGTTGGCGAAGACGCTGCGATAGCCGTTGATAAATTCCTTGAGGCTCGGCTTTTGCCGGCGTGTGCGGGCCGCGGGCCGCAATTGCATCAGCGTGACCGCAAACGCAGCGAGCGCCATCGCCGTCGCGACAGCCATTGCAATGCGCCAACCCAAGAATGACGCAACGACGCCAGAGCCGATCGAGCCGATCATCTGCCCGCCAATGATCGCGGTTAGAACACGAGAAAGAGCAAGTTGGCGTTCCGACATCGGAAAACGATCGCCGACTATGGCGAACGCCAGCGGGATGATGCCTCCCGCCGCAGCGCCGCCAACGAGACGTGAAAACGCGAGCGCTTCGAGCGTCGGCGCGAGGGCCAAAGCGGCAAGGCAAAGCGACAGGACGCCCAAGGCAATCTTAATGATCCGCGCCTTGCCAAGTGTGTCGCCGAGCGCACCGAGAATTGGCTGCGCGAGCGCATAAGGAAACGCGTAGAACGTCGCGAGCATCGCCACGGATGCGGGGTCGACATGGAGATCTCGCGCGATATCCGGAACGACGGGATCGATGATCCGCAGCGACATCGAGCTGATGAAGCAGCCCGCTGCGAGAATGGCGAGGAGGGGCATTCCAGGGATCGGTTGTATGGACGAAAACGAGAGACCTTCCTAACAGACCCGCGGCAGAGGCGATACGACCTGTCCCGGATGGCAGATATGTATCAGGTCGTGATCGCAGGGCCCAAGCTCGCCATCTCAACTGCGCCGAAGAGTCATCTCATTTCCGGCAAATGCCCAAACCCTGGGTGGCCTTGCTCGAACTCGTGCGTTCGATGCTGGCGGCTCCGCTGCAGGGAACCGCCAGGATCTCGCTTTGCCTCAGAACAGGCCCTGGATCTGCCCGTTGTCGTCGAGTCGGATTGAGTTTGCGGCCGGAACGCTCGGCAAGCCTGGCATCGTCATGATCTCACCGGTCACCACGACGACGAACTCTGCACCTGCCGATAGCCTAAGCTCGCGGATCGGAACAACGTGCCCGGTTGGTGCGCCGCGCTTGTTGGGATCCGTCGAAAACGAATATTGCGTCTTCGCCATGCAGACCGGGAAGTGTCCGAAGCCACCCGCTTCGAAGTCGCGGAACTGCGTCTCGACGCTTGCATCGCAGGAGATATCGGCCGCGCGATAGATTTCTTGCGCGATCGTCTTGACCTTGTCGCGCAGCTTCATCTCGACCGGATAGAGCGGCTTGAAATTCGCCTTGCCCTCATCGACCATCTTCACGACGTGGTGCGCGAGCGACTCCGTGCCTTTGCCGCCATCCGACCAATGCGTGCACAGGAATGCCTTCGTGCCCATGCTCTCGGCGGCCTTCTCGACCTCGGCGATTTCGGCGTCGGTGTCGGTGATGAACTTGTTGACCGCGACAACAGCGGGGACGCCGAACTTATTGACGTTCTCGATATGGCGCTTGAGGTTTTCACAGCCCTTGGCGACAGCCGCGGCGTTCTCGGCTTTCAGGTCATCCTTGGCCACGCCGCCGTGCATCTTCAGAGCGCGAACAGTGGCGACGATGACGACCGCCGACGGTGCAAGACCGGCCTTGCGGCACTTGATGTCGAAAAACTTTTCGGCTCCGAGATCGGCGCCGAAGCCAGCTTCGGTCACGACGTAATCGGCGAGCTTCAGCGCCGTTGTCGTCGCGAGCACGGAATTGCAACCGTGCGCGATATTCGCGAACGGGCCGCCGTGGATGAATACGGGATTGTTTTCGAGCGTCTGAACAAGGTTCGGCTGCAGCGCGTCCTTCAGGAGAACGGTCATGGCGCCATCGGCTTTCAGATCGCGGACGCGTATCGGCTTCTTGTCTCGCGTGTAGGCGACGATGATGTTGCCGAGGCGCTGTTCGAGATCCTTGAGGTCCTTGGCGAGGCAAAAGACGGCCATCACCTCAGACGCTACCGTGATGTCGAAGCCGCTTTCACGCGGATAGCCATTCGCGACGCCGCCGAGCGAATTGACGATCTCACGAAGGGCGCGATCGTTGACGTCGAGAACGCGCTTCCAGGTGACGCGGCGCTGGTCGATGCCGAGCGTGTTGCCCCAATAGATGTGGTTGTCGATCATCGCGGCGAGCAGATTGTTGGCGCTGGTGATCGCGTGGAAGTCGCCGGTGAAGTGCAGGTTGATGTCTTCCATCGGCACCACCTGGGCGTAGCCGCCGCCAGCCGCGCCACCCTTCATGCCGAAGCACGGGCCGAGAGACGGCTCACGCAAAGCCATGATGGCCTTCTTGCCGATGCGATTGAGCCCATCGCCGAGACCGACCGTCGTCGTCGTTTTTCCCTCACCCGCTGGGGTGGGGCTGATCGCCGTTACGAGGATCAGCTTGCCGTCCTTATTGCCCTGAATCTTGTTGATGTAATCAAACGAGACCTTCGCCTTTGTCCAACCGTAGGGGATCAGCGCGTCGGCGGGCACGCCGATCTTGGCGGCGACGTCTGCAATCGGCTTCGTTTTGGCTTCGCGCGCTATTTCAATGTCGGTCTTGACGGACACAGGAAATTCCTCCGAGGAAATCTTATTTCTCAGCACTGAATTCTTACAGTTCTGAGCGATTGGTGGGCGCGCGATATTGGACTTTCACGCGCGGCGCGCCAAGCGGCTGCGTCTAAAAATCTCTCTTTGTGCTCGCGTAAGATTATCGCGTTGCGCACCACGAGATTGCAAAGCGGCCCTTTTGCAAACGTTCGCAAATGAACGGCGACCGCCCCGGCCATCGATAATGTGATGCGGGGCGCGATTCATCGGGCCGAAGAATGATAGGGAATGCCTTGCACTATAAAGTCGCGCCGCTGTCAGTTCGCCCTGGCGAGAAGACATTCCGGAAACGCGCCTATTGATTATCGAAACGAGCTACAGTGAAGATGGGACAAGCAATCACTTCGACATGTTTATCGGTACGCCAATCCATTTGAACGTTCCGGCTTCATCATCGAAACCATTCAGAAAATCCGGGCGCAATGACATTGCGTGTTTGCGAACTTGCGGAGCGTCCCTCCTCCGAGGTCCGCCGGCGCGGGCGGCTGGTGACGGCGGACGTTCAAGCACGGCGTTCGTCACCTGATGCCGGAACGTCCACCGCCGCTGCCAATTTTCATCAGGCGGCGCCGCACTCCATGTTTGTCGGAATGGCCTTCGCCAACTCGTCCGCAGTCATGTCCTTGACGTGTGTTGCAACGGACCAGCGGTGACCGAAGGGGTCTTCGACCTGACCGTACCGATCGCCCCAAAACATTTCGGCAACCGGCATCACGAGTTTGGCTCCGGCCTCGACAGCGCGTTGCGCAAAGCCATCTGCGTCCTCGACGTAAAGATGTAGTGTGACGGGTGTCCCTTTCAGCGCCTTCGGACCCAGTGCGCGCCATTTTGGCTGCTCATCTGTGAGCATGACGCGTGCGTTTCCAATCTGGATGCAGGCGTGCATAATTTTTCCGTCAGGTCCCGGAAGCCGGATCAATTCGGTGGCACCAAAAGCTTTTTTGTAAAACTCGATGGCGCCGGCGGCGCCAGCGCAAACAAGGTGAGGCGTTACGGTGCTCATTCCCTGGGGGATAGGCTCGACCTTTGCATTGGCCATGTTCATCTCCTCAAAATTAAAAACGTGAACGCATGTGCCGAGCGGCGCCATCGCCGTTCGCAATAAGACGAATGAAAGACAGCCATGCCGACAGGCGGCGAAAAAATTTCCGGCAGGCTGAGATGAGGAAACTCTCGTGTCGGTTTCATGTCAGTGAGACATCACTTGATGGCAAACGCGCGGGGCTCATTGCTTTGGCGATGCCGATCCGAAACAACGGAGACAAAGCATTCCTTGCCGCCGATTTCGAATTATTCGATCGCCTGTGGCCAAAAAAGCCCATCGGAGTTTTCGATAATTCCCGATTCCGATTTTACGATTTGTTTTTTGCAAAATGGCACGGCTGCTCTATTTGACCGGAGATAGCCGCCAAAAAGCGATGATGATTTCGCGCAATGACTCAATGTCATGCAATTCAATTGATCAATTGGATTGAGCAAGCTGCCGTTTCGTTCATCGACTTTACGAAAGGGTAAGTACCGTTTCGGCGTTGCATCTGCTTAGGCTGCCCGCCGTCGATTCAGCGCGCGGCACCAGCATTCGGTGGGACTGTAAAAAGTATGCCGCCGACGCGCTCGACGCCATGAAACAGGGTAGCAAGTCACACCAGCTTGCGGCTCGCTTAGGAGATAGACACATGAAAACGATTCTGGCCGCAGCGGCTTTCGCTGCTCTCGCTCTCGGTTCTTCGGTGGCGGCGAATGCCGTTACGCTCTCTGGCATTCACACCGGTGACAACGCAACGCTGGTCCAGCAGACCGGCATGCATCACCGCCACCGCCATTGCGCCGTTCGCCACGGCCATCGCCACTGCTGGTGGAAGTAATTTCGTCGAAACCGGCGAATAGACTATTGGGAGGTGGCGCTTCGGCGCTGCCTCTTTTTTTTTCGAATGCTGCTAGCCCACCGCGCGGACAACGAGGACCGTTGCATTGTCCTGATAGGGCTCGCGTACGGCTTCAACCGCACGAATGATGGCCTTCGCAACCGCGGCGGCGCCATCCTTGGCATAACCCTGGATTACTCGCGCAATTTCGTTCTGATCGAGGGTCGCGACGCCGTCGCTTGCCAGCACGACGTAATCACCGGCTTCGAGAGCGAGGGGGCGCTGCGAGACGTCGAGCAAGTCGATGTCTTCTCCCGTTACCGCCGAGCGCAGCATGTGACGGCGCGGGTCGCGGCGCGCTTCGATCTCCGTCAGCTTGCCTTCGGCGACCATGCGATCGAGTTCCGGCGCAAGCGAATGATCTTCATTCAGCAGCGCGACCTCGCCGCGGCGGAAGAGAAACAGCGGACTGTCGCCGACGCTCACCCACTCGATGCCGCTAGGTCCGAACGCCGCGCCGATCAGCGTCGAACCCATACCGGCGAGCAACGGATTCTCCTCGATCTTCCCGGCAACGGCCTTGTTGGCGGCCTTCAGCGCCGCAATGAGGCGGTCTACGGATGATCCGGAATGTTTCGCGACGGCGACGAGAAATTCCTCGCACACTGTCCGGCTTGCGAGCGCGCCGCCGGCATGGCCGCCCATCCCATCGGCGAGAACTGCGAATCCGCCAGCGTCATACGCGGGCCCTTCGCTCGATAGCACCACGCCTTCACCGCCATCCGGCCGGAAGGCGGCTGCATCTTCCTGGTAATCCCGGGCTCCGCGCGTCGCGGCGACAGCATGCTCGAACGGCAGCATTCGATCCTTAAGCTTCGGAAATCTCAGACCAGTCGAAATCGCTTCCGCAGAACGGCAGGAATGCGACTTGCGTACGTCCGAGCGTGATGACGTCCATAGGCTGCAGCGGCACAGGTCCTGCCGGTCGTTTGTCGTTCACAGACACGACATTTGTCTTAGCAAGGTTTGGCACAAATAGGAAAGATCGATCGGTTGAATCGTAGCGCAAATAGGCCTGCGCCTCGTTCGAAATTGCCTCGTCGCCGAAATCCAGCGGAATGCGGTTGCTGGTCGAGCGACCGACGGTGTTGTTGCCCTCGAACACGGGCCGGTAGGAGCCGAGCCCCGGCCCGCCGACGACGATCAGGAATCCGACGACGGGGTCGCGCTCGAAGACATTGCGTTCAATCTGCTGGCGGCCTCTGACGAGAACGGTGCGCGGAGATGCTTCAGGTTCAGGCTCGGCCTTTTTTATCTTTTCGGGGCGGACGACGCGCGTTGTGGGCGGAACGTCCTCGTCGTGGCCGGCTGCAAGCGATTCCGGCCGCCGTATCGCGTGCTCCGGGGCAGTGCGCGCCAGGCGGGCGGCTTCCTCGGCGCTCAGGCTCTGCGGCTTTGGCAACGGCGGAGGTCCTTTGTCATCGCTTGCCTTTGCTGCAATTGGAGATGCTTTCGGCGTTACGATCTCGATCGGCTCATCGTCGCGTCCCGCCGCAAGCAGGGCGTCACGCAACGAACCAAGGAATTTGTGCCCCTTCACGGCTTTCGCCTCGTTCCCCGCGGTCGTCTCGCCGTGCTCGGCCATGCTTCCCTCTCCTTGTGGTTTGTCATGCACGGCAGACGCCGCGCCGTTGAATTCAGAGTGCAACGCATGAACTGAAAACGCGTGGAAACGCTTGAAGAACTGGCTATGGGAGCCCGACGTGAAATCGCAATTTCCCGGGACCCAGCTGAATGAGATCACCGTCGCTGAGGCGCGCTTCGCAGCACCGCCTGCCGTTGACGATGAGTCCGTTGCTTTTGACACCCGACAAATCAGTTATGTGCCAAGTGTCATAGTCTTCACGATGAATTGCGGCGTGATAACGATGGACCGCGCCGCTCGGAATGCGGATGTCGTTGTCTTCCTCGCGCCCGATCCGCAGCATGTCGCGTGGAATCGGGCAGCGCATGACCGCTTTTCCGGCCTCGATCTCGATGAACGGATTTCCCCTGGCGACGACTGGCTCGCAGGCGATTTCCGCCTCGAAATCGTCATCTCGTCCTGCCTTGTAGCGTCGCGTTGCATCGGCCGGCAAACGAACCACGCGGGATGCGCGAGAAAAAAGCGTGAGAAGCGGCAGCCCGATGCCTAGGCCAAGGCCGAGCATTAGAGCGGGCGCGACGCTGTAGCCGCGGATAATCGCGATCTTCGCCGCCTCGGCGAGGTGCAACCCGGCGGCGCCCCCGACCCCGTTGGCGGGCGGACTCGATGCGATGAACAGGATCAGAGCGGAAAGTGCTCCGATCACCCATATGCCAGCTCGCGAAGGCGCAGCCATCATGATTTATGCCCAAATCGCGTCTAGCGATTCTGGTGCAACGATGGCGGCGGCAAAATGGCCGGAAAGCGACACCATCGGGATTAATTCATCCAACGTTTGTTGCCCGTCGAGAAGCCATATTCTTGCGCAATGCGAGCGAAGCATAGACAAGGGTGATCGGGCTGGTCTCTACGACCGGCAGCAAGAAAAAAACATACAACCGCAAGCGCGGACGCGCGCGTGGGGACCATGACGCAGCTTGTCGCTTTACCTGACGGCACGGAGCTCGCGGGCGATTACAGAATCGTGCGCGTTCTCGGAGCGGGCGGGTTCGGCGTCACCTATCTGGCGGAAGAACCGGAGCTTTCGCGGCTCGTCAGCATCAAAGAGTATTTCCCGAGCGATTTCGCGTCGCGGTTGCAGTCGCTGGAGGCCACGCCGCGCTCGGAAGGGTGCACAAGCGATTACAACTGGGGCCTCGACCGCTTCGTGGACGAAGCGCAGACGCTTGCCAAATTCAATCATAACAACATCGTCAAAGTGCATCGCGTCTTTCGCGCGAACAATACCGCGTACATGGTACTGCACTTCGAGGAGGGCAAAAGCCTCAAGACGTGGCTGAAGGATCTTGGCCGGGCGCCACGACAGAAGGAACTCGACGCCATCGTCGGGCCGCTGCTCGACGCGCTGGAAGTCATCCATAATGCCGACTTCCTGCACCGGGACATCGCACCCGACAACATCATCATCCGCAATCTTGGCGATCCGGTGCTCATCGACTTCGGAGCAGCGCGCAGCGATATCGCCGCTCACTCCAAGACGAAAACCGTGTCGGCTCTCGTCAAGCCAGGGTACAGCCCTTACGAACAGTACGCGGAGACGAGCCGGCAGCAAGGGCCGTGGACCGACATCTATGCCTTCGCGGCGACGCTCTATCACGCCGTAACGGGCAAGCGGCCGCCCGATTCTCCTTCGCGCATGCTGAAAGACGAGATGGTGCCGGTACGCGAGGCTGCGCTCGGCGGTTATCGCAGCACATTTCTCGATGCCATTCAGCAGGGTTTGATGCTGGCCGTCGATGGCCGTCCTAAGTCGGTCGCCGTTTGGCGAAGCGCTCTGCTCGCGCCTGAGCAGGAGAGGCCCGGCATCTTCCAGCGCTTCAAGGAAAAGACCGAAGTTCGCCGACGGAAGGAAGAAGAGCAGCGGGCAACCGAGGCGATCGTGAGCACGGTCGTGCCGCCGCCGCCCGACGCTCCGGGTCCAAAGGGCGGTCTCCTGGATTTTCTCGATGCGCTCAAGCAGCCCGCGGAGGGGAAGGCACCGGCTCCGCCGCCTGCTACAAATATTCCGGCACCGGCCGCGTCGAAAATCCAGCCCGCAGCCAACAAGGCGAAACCCGAGAAAGCGAAAGTAAAAAAAGAGAAGGCGGCGGCAAAGGTCCCAGTGCTTCCGCCGCCGCGGCGAGCCGCCGAGAAATTGCGCTCGAAGGATAAATCGCGACTCAAATCCGATGTCGGGCGGCGTCCCCTGACGCGCGGACTGAAATCGCGCGTGATCGTCGCCGTGGCGCTCGCCGGTATCGGCTTCGCGTTCCACGATCGGCTGCCTCAGCTCCTCAACGTACAAGAATCGGACATCACGACCGGCGCGATATCGCGCTCGGCCAATGCAGAGCCATCCCTCAAGCAGACGGCCCAGATCAAAGCGGATGATGGCGCGATCGAGGACCTGGCGCTGAGCGGCGACGGCCGATTGATCGTCACCGTTTCACGTCAGCCCGAACTTAGAATCTGGTCCTTTGATTCACATGAGCCCAAGGGCATCATCACGCTCGATGACGGTCCGGCGACATCGCTGGCGGTGCGCAACCATCGCGCCGTGACCGGGCATGCCAATGGCGCCGTCGACGTGTACGACCTCGACAGCAAACAGCGGCTCTACCGTTTCAAGCGCAACGACGCGCGGATCTGGGCTGTGGCGTTCGTTGGCTCGGACGATCGCATCGCCGCCGCCAGTCACGACTGGACGGTGAGCATCTGGGAAAGGTCATCCGAAAACACGCCAGCCGCGGTTCTCGAAGGCCACGAGAACGCGGTGCAAGCCGTTACAGCGGATCCTTCCGGGGAGTGGCTTGCCTCCGGAGGAGCCGACCGCACGATCAAGATCTGGAATGTCGATGGGAAAGACGTTCGGCGCACCTATCGCAACAACAGCGATTTTATTTCGGCGCTGGCATTCTCGCCAAATGGAAAGCTTCTTGCTAGCGGCAGCCTCGACGGCACCGTTAAAATCCTGTCGCTCAATTCGTATCGCGTACAACGCACCTTCACCGGCCAGAAGTCACGTATCACTTCCCTAGCGTTGTCGAGCTTCGACGATCTTCTCGCCTCGGCGTCAGAAGACGGCGTCGTGCGCGTGAGAAGCCTAAAACGTGCGCGGCAACTGCTGGCACTTCCCGGTCTTGGCTCGGGGGCGAAGACCGTGGCGTTCACCCACGATGGGCGGACCTTACTGACGGGCGGACAAGATGGAGTGGTGAGGTTCTGGCAGACTGCCGATCCTCAGGTTGCACAACAAAATTGACTTCAATCAATTCACGTTCGCGACTTTAGTGGCGAACGGCATTATGCTCCGCCCGTCGAATCGATGGAGGAGCCCCCGCTATGGATATGGACGCTGTCCTACTGGCTCGCATCCAATTCGCGTTTACGATCACGTTTCACATCATTTTTCCGAGCTTCTCGATTGGGCTCGCCGCCTTCATAGCGACCCTGCTTGTCCGCTGGCGCATGACGGGCAAAGAGCATTTCCGCAAACTGGCGCGGTTCTGGACAAAGATATTCGCAGTTTCATTTGCGATGGGCGTCGTTTCGGGCATCGTCCTTTCCTACCAGTTCGGAACGAATTGGGCGGGCTTCTCGACGGTTGCCGGAAATATCGTCGGCCCGTTGATGGGCTATGAAGTCTTGATGGCGTTCTTCCTCGAAGCGACGTTCCTCGGCATCATGCTGTTCGGATGGGAGCGCGTCTCGCCAAATCTCCACGTCGCGTCGGCCATTCTGGTTGCGCTTGGAACATCGATGTCCGCGTTCTGGATTCTCGCCGCCAACAGCTGGATGCAGACGCCGGACGGTTTCGAGATGAGGAACGGCATCGCCTATCCCGTCAGCTGGTTTCACATCATTTTCAATCCGAGTTTCCCATATCGTTTCGCGCATATGTTCACGGCCGCATACTTGACGACCTCCGTCGTCGTGCTGGCTGTCGGCGCGCGCTATCTGGTGACCAATCGCTTCATCGAAGAATCAAAGACGATGATCCGCATGGGCCTCGGGATGGTCGCCGTTCTTGCGCCGCTGCAGCTCTTCATCGGCGACCAGCACGGGCTTAATACCGCGGAATATCAACCGGTGAAGCTCGCCGCGATGGAGGCCCATTGGGACGGCAGCAAACCGGCCGAGCTCGTGCTGTTCGCGTGGCCCGACGCCAAGGCCGAGACCAATCATCTTGAAATCGGCATTCCCCACCTCGGCAGCCTGATCATCACGCACAACCCAGACGGCCTCTTTAAGGGGCTCAAGGATTTCAAACCGGATGAACGACCGGCGCTGCTGCCGATCTTTTTCGCATTCCGGGTCATGGTCGGCATCGGACTGTTGTTGATCGCCATTGGGTTGACCGGCGCCTATCTCTGGTGGCGCGGCATGTTATTCAACGCGACGTGGTACCTGAAACCGCTGACTTACGCTTGGCCGCTGGGCTTCGTTGCGATCATCTCGGGGTGGTGGGTCACCGAAACAGGACGCCAGCCTTATCTTGTCTACGGCATTCTCAAAACGGTGGATGCGGCCTCACCTGTCTCGTTCGGCGCGGTCCTGACGACGTTGATCCTTTTCGTGATCATTTACACGAGCGTCTTCTCGATAGGCATCCTGTACATCAACAGGCTGATCGAGAAAGGCCCGCAGGGTAAAGCTATCGCGGTTGACGGCAATCCTTCCCTCGGCGCGCATCCGCTCACCGCTGCGCAAGGCGCGACGCGCAGCGCCCTTGGATCGGAGGAGTAGCATCGATGGACATCGTCTCTTACATGCTGCCGCTTGTCTGGGCCGCGATCCTCGCCGTCGCGGTGACGCTCTATGTGATCCTCGATGGCTTCGGGCTTGGCCTCGGCATTCTTTTTCATTTTGAACGCCGCGAAGGGCAACGCGACGTCATTATGAACACGATCGCGCCGTTCTGGGATGGAAACCAGACGTGGCTGGTGCTCGGCGGCGGCGGCTTGCTGGCGGCATTTCCAAAGGCTTACGGCGTGATCATGTCGGGCCTTTATATTCCGATCATCGTGATGCTGCTGGCGCTGGTATTTCGCGGCGTCGCGTTCGAATTTCGCTGGGTGGCAAAGCCGCGTCAGGAGTTCTGGGATCTCGCCTTTTCCTGGGGCGCTCTGGTCGCCGCGTTCTCGCAGGGCGTCGTGCTTGGCGGCTTGCTGCAAGGCCTCGCGGTTCAAGGTGATCGTTTCGCCGGCGGGACGTTCGACTGGCTGACGCCCTTCGCACTCTTTTGCGGCGTCGGCCTCGTTGTCGGCTATGCGCTGCTCGGCACGACCTGGCTTATCTACAAAACCGATGGGGAACTTCAGGACTGGGCGCGCAACCTCGCGAAGATCGCTCTCCTGCTCGTTGTGGCCGCGACCGCTATCATCAGTCTATGGACCCCCTTGACGGTCCCGCGCATTGCCGAGCGATGGTTCACATGGCCGGACATCGCGTTGTTTGCGCCCGTGCCGCTGCTTGTGATTTATGCCGCGTGGCGCTGCTGGCACGGCATCGAGAACATCGGCAACGACGCGGAGCCGTTTATTGCTGCGGTCGCCCTGTTTCTCTTGGGCTTTGTCGGGCTTCTTATTTCGAACGTGCCGTACCTTGTGCCGGCGTCGATGACGGTTTGGGAGGCGGCGGCGGCGCCCGGCTCACAACTCTTCATGCTGGTCGGGACGCTTTTGCTTCTGCCGATCATCCTCGGCTATACGATCTTCGTTTACTGGACATTCCGGGGCAAAGTGCGGGCTGGCGAAGGCTACCACTGACGGCTGTTTCATATTTCAGCCTCACCAGAAGAAGGACAGCCGCCCTTGGGCCAAAGGGCTGCCATACTTCGTTCTGAATAATCAGAAGTGAGTCGTGCGGGAGATTGCCAGAAATGTTCGGCTGGCGGAGGCGCAGCGAAGGATTTGAATGGAAGGAGTACGTGCGCACCACTGTTCTGGTGCGGCGCGCGGACCGGCAGAGGCGCGTCGAGGATGCGCGCGCGGCGGCTGTCGAGAAGGTCAAGAACGTGGCCGATGCAGGAGCGGAAGCCGGGCGGGCCGGCGTATCGTTCATGGGATCGCAGTTTTCTAAATTCCTTTGGGTGATCAGCGAAGCTCTGCTGGATTTCGCCGCGGCCATCGTCAGCGTCATGCTTCGCTGGTCGAAATTCTTGTTTGCCGTTCTCTCAGACGCCTCAACCGCGATTATAACTCCCTTGGGCAACGTGCTTGGCCGCCGCATCGCGGCAGTACGTACCAAGATGCCTAATCTACCGAAGATGCCTGATCTGCCGGACTTTGCGCAAAAACTGCCGATCAGATCGCATCACATCGTCGGCGTGCTTGTGGCGTTGGGTTTGATCTATATCGGCGGCCCCATTCTCAGAAGCGCTGACGGTATCGCCGTTGCGAAATTTACGCCCGACGCAGGGAAGGCAGCCGTCGGCACAACGGCGATTGCGGGAAGAGCCGTCGCGGTCAGCGGCGACCTCATGCGCATCGGCGGTACGCTCGTGCGGCTTAGCGGCGTAGAAGCCCCGGACGCGCATCAGCCTTGCCATCGGGCCAACGGACGGCGGTGGAACTGCGCTTCGGCTGCGAAAGCAGGGCTGGCGCGTCTAATCCGTCGCCGGACGGTTTCGTGTACGCCGATGGGACAAGAGGACGGCGGCACCGTCATTGCGCAATGCCATGCCGGAAAGACAGATGTTGCGACGGAGCTAGTCCGGCACGGATATGTTTTTGCCGTCCGTTCGTTCTTTGGCTCGTTGAGCGGCGAAGAGGATACAGCGCGCGCCGCCAAGGTCGGCATTTGGCAGGGCGAAATCCAGCGCCCGCAGGCTTGGCGCGATCAGCAATGGCAGGAGGCGACGCGCGGCGCGCCGGACGGCTGCCCGATCAAAGGATACATTCGCGCATCCTCGAAGCTCTATACGCTGCCGTGGTCAGAAAACTACGACCGCACCAAGGTTCATACAGATAAGGGCGGGCGCTGGTTCTGCAGCGAGGATGATGCGAAGGCTGCCGGGTTCGCGCCGTCGAACCGCTCTTAGCGGCTGTCCCTATTTTCTTAACAAATACAAAGAACCCGCGGTCGGGGGAGACCGCGGGCGAAACAGAACCTGCGCCCTGTGGGGGTAGTTGGGACGGCGCAGACGCTCTACCGCAATACTACATCGCAGTGCGGCGAG
>Ga0182749_1001924_pt1 | contig 15670 bp, 12 predicted proteins | sample eDN3rd37CKraftMG_FD_128875 | JGI IMG/M metagenome (GOLD analysis project Ga0182749, IMG submission 128875) | Enriched Miracle-Growth compost microbial communities from Emeryville, California, USA - eDNA 3rd pass 37_C Kraft MG (version 2) (version 2) ...
GCCTTCAGCTGGGCGTGCGGCGATCTGTGGTTTCTCGCCGAGCTGTTCGTCGCCCCCGGCGTGCAGGGTGGCGGCATCGGCCGCGAAATGCTGCGACGGGCGCTCGGGCACGCCGAGCGCGTCGGCGCGACGACCCGAGCGCTGATCACCTTCACGTTCAACACGGTCTCCCAGGGCCTCTATATGCGGCACGGCCTGTATCCGCGCCTGCCGCTGTACATGGTGAGCGCCGACCGCGCCGACCTGCATCTGCCGCGGGCGGATCCGGGCATCGCCACACTGCGGGCGTCGGAGGCCGATATCGCAACGCTCGCCGCGTTCGACGTGAGCGCGCTGGGCGTGGCGCGTGAGCGGCATCATCGCTTTCTGCTCGGCGAGCCGACGATGCAGTGCCTCCTGTTTCACGACGGCGGCGCCTGCGTCGGCTATGGCTATGTGGCGGCGTCCGGTCATGTCGGCCCGCTCGTGGTGACACGCACCGAGCTCATGGCAGCGGCGCTTCGCAGCGCGCTCGCGCATGCCGCCGACACCGGCGCCGGACAGGTGTCCGCCTTCGTACCCGGCAACAGCGAGGCGGCGCTTGCGGTCGTCGCGGAGCAGCGCATGCGCATCGCCTTTCCGATGGTGCTGGTGTCGAACCGCGCCTTCGGCGACTGGACGCGGTACCTGCCGCGCAATCCCGGATTCATGTGAACGCCGCCGCCCCGGCGGCGCGACCCTCACGTCGCCACGAACAGCAGCGACTTCGTCGACCTGGCGAGCAGCGCGGCGGCGGTGTCGCCGAAGAACAGTTTGTCGCCGGGCCTCCGGCCGACGCCGAGCACGACGAGGTTGTTGCGGCGCCGGCCCATCTCCTTGACGATCGCCTCGTCGGCGGCGATGTCGGCGCGCACCGCGGTCTTGATCTGCAGCCCGTAGGTCTCGGCCAGCGCCACGATGTCCTTCAGGATCGCTTCCTCGTACTGGCGCGAGCGACGCGGCTTGTTCTTGCTGCTCGGCGCGACATAGAGCGCGGTCAGCGGCGCCTTGGCGGCGCGGGCCATGGCGATCGCCACCTCGGCGGCGCGGCGCGAGGGGTCGGTGCCGTTGACCGGCACGAGGATGCTCAGCCGGCTGTGCAGCGGATCGTCCAGCTGCCCGTCGCGCGCCACCGCGACCGCGAGCGGGCCGGGGAAGCCGGCGGCAAGGTTGGTGATGTCGTCGTGAAACTCGTTCTTGTTGGCGACCATCTTGTCGAGGCCGATCACCATCAGGTCGTAGCCCTTCTCCGCCTCGGCGGCGACGGCTTCCGCCTTCGGCGTCTTCTCGACCAGCGTGGTGACGTCGATCTTCGTCTCGTGCTTCTCCTCATCGCGCTTCGACTGGTCGCTGCGCACGGCGACGTCCTGCACGGTCTCGCCGATCTCCTTGGCCTTGTCCCTGGCCTGCTCGACCGCGCTCTTGCTCGGCCGTTTCTTGCCGTGGATGTGCATCACCGTGGTCGGCATGGCGTTGGCGCCGGCGACGATGCCGCCGATGCGGGTGGCGAAGCGGCCGTTGGCGCTGTCGTCGATCGCGAGCAGCAGCCGCTCGAGCTTCGGCACGAAGCCCTTCGCCTCCATCTCCTCGCGCTCCAGCCGCTGCTTCTCCTCCTTGCGCATCGGCACGCGCGACAGCGCCCAGCGCAGCGTCGGCGGCATCGCCATGGTGGTCACGACCGCCATGGCGACGATCATGGTGAAGAGATCGGAATTGAGCGCGCCCATCGACAGGCCGATGGTGGCGATGATGACCTCGGTCGAGCCGCGTGCATTCATGCCGCAGGCCAGCGCAAAGCCTTCGCGCCTCGTCAGCCCGCCGAGCTCGGCGCCGAGGAAGGCGCCGCCGAACTTGCCGAGGCTGGCGACGAGGATCAGCCCGACGGTGAACAGGGCGATGCGCGGATCGGCGAGGATCGTCAGGTCGGCCGACAGCCCGGCCAGGCCGAAGAACACCGGCGCGAAGAACGCGGTGATGAGCCCGCGCAGCTGCTCGTCGATATGCTTGCTCAGGATCGGGGATTCGCCGACCAGCACGCCGGCGACGAAGGCGCCGAGCACGGTGTGGACGCCGATCGCATGCGTGATGAGCGCCATGCCGCCCATGAAGACGAGGATGGCGGTGATCACCGCGTATTCGCTGACGAAGGTGTCGTTGACCCAGCGGATGGCGAAGAACACCGCGCGCCGGCCGATGGTGAAGCTCACCACCATGAACACGAGGGTGCCGACGACGCTGCCGGCAAGCGACATCGGCTCGACCTTGCCGTGCAGCGCCAGCGAAAAGATGATCGACACGATGATCCAGCCGAGGCTGTCGTCGATGATCGCGGAGGCGATGATCACCTGGCCGACGGTGCGGCGCATGAAATTCATCTCGCGCACCACCATCGCGACGATCTTGACCGAGGCGATGGCGAGCGAGGTGCCGAGGAACAGGGACGTGATGACGCGCTTGTTCGGGTCCGGCAGTAGCGCGTCGGGCAGCATTTCGCCGAGCCCGAAGCCGCAGGCGAAGGGCACGACGACGCCCATCAGCGAGGCGAAGACCGAGGCGCGCCCGGTCTGCCGCACGAGCTTGAGGTCGGTCTCCATACCGGTGAGCAGCAGCAGCAGGAGGATGCCGAACTGCGAGATCGCGTCGATCATCGCCTTCTGCTCGGGCGCCTTCGGATAGAGCGCGTGCTGCAGATCGGGCAAGAGCAGCCCGAACAGCGACGGTCCGAGGATCAGCCCGGCCATCAGCTGGCCCATGACGGCGGGCTGCCCGATGCGCAGCATTGCCTCGCCGAGCAGGCGGCCCACCAGCATCAGCACGATCAGTTCGATCAGGAACACGATTTCGGAGGGGCCGTGCGCCTCGCCGGGCATCTGGGCGAAGGCCGGGGCGGCGAGGAGGCCGGCCGCCGCAATCGCCACGGCGGCGAAGGTCGGGTCGCGCAGGCGCGGCAAGGGCATCGCGCTCGTCTCCATGGCGGGCTGGGCCCGCTACCTCCGGCGGTCTTCGGGCCGCACGCGTTGGCAACGCTGCACGCACGCTCGCAGCGCCCCGTCCGGTGCAGTTTTCGGCGGAAGTCCCCGACGGCCGTCAGGCCTGGTCAACCCGACGGAACCGGGGAAGTTCCCGGGCCGGGAGGGCGGGCTTTGTTGCGAGTCGTTTGCAACTGACTTGACGGTGGAACGATTGCTGATAAGGTCTGTTGCTATTAATTCGCAACTGCAAGAGTGGCCGTCAACAGGTCTGCGCGGCCCGCGGAAACAGGTTACATGGCATGAGCAGCTTGACCTCCTCCCGCGAGAAAGACCCCGTGCACGGCGAATCCCCCTCAGGCTGGCGAGCGTCGCGCGGCGGCGAGGCGGTCGATCCCAGCCTCTCGGAGGCGCACGCCACCATCGCGGTCCCGCGCGGCGGTTCCTGGTTGCGGCGGCTGCTGGCCTTCTCCGGCCCCGGCTACATGGTTTCGGTCGGCTACATGGACCCGGGCAACTGGGCCACCGATCTCGCCGGCGGCTCCCGCTTCGGCTACACGCTGCTCGCCGTCATCATGATCTCCAATCTGATGGCGATCCTGCTGCAGGCGCTGGCGGCGCGGCTCGGCATCGCCACCGGCCGGGACCTGGCGCAGGCCTGTCGCGACGCCTATCCGCGGCCGGTCGGCTACCTGCTCTGGGTGGCGTGCGAACTGGCGATCATCGCCTGCGACCTCGCCGAGGTGATCGGCACGGCGATCGCGCTCAATCTCCTGTTCGGCATTCCGCTCGTGCTCGGCGCGCTCATCACCGCGCTCGATGCGTTCCTGGTCCTGATGCTGATGAACAAGGGCTTCCGCTTCCTGGAGGCCTTCATCGTCGCGCTGCTGATCGTGATCGCGCTCTGCTTTGCCGTGCAGATCGCCCTCGCAGCGCCGCCGGTCGCGGCCGTGCTCGGCGGCTTCGTGCCGACGCGCGAGATCGTCACCAATCCGGAGATGCTCTACATCGCCATCGGCATCATCGGCGCGACGGTGATGCCGCATAACCTTTATCTGCATTCCTCCATCGTGCAGACGCGCCGCTACGAGCGCAGCGACGCCGGCCGCGCCCATGCCATTCGCTGGGCCACCATCGACTCCACGATCGCGCTGATGCTGGCGCTGTTCGTCAACGCCGCGATCCTGATCGTGGCGGCGGCGGTGTTCCACGCGAACGGCAAGGAGGTCACCGAGATCGACGAGGCCTATCACCTGATGTCGCCGCTGCTCGGTGTCGGCATCGCCTCGGTGCTGTTCGCGGTCGCCTTGCTCGCCTCGGGCCTGAACTCGACCGTGACCGCGACGCTCGCCGGCCAGATCGTGATGGAAGGCTTCCTGCGCATCCGCCTGCCGCATTGGGTGCGGCGGCTGATCACCCGCGCCATTGCGGTTGTGCCGGTGGTCGTCGTCACCGCGCTTTACGGCGAGAGCGGCACCGCGCGCCTCCTGATCCTGAGCCAGGTGATCCTGTCGATGCAGCTGCCCTTCGCGGTGATCCCGCTGGTGATGTTCACCGCCGACCGCGCCAAGATGGGCCGCTTCGCGATCGGCCGCCCGCTCGCCGCGCTCGCCTGGATCGTCGCCGCCGTCATCGTGGTGCTGAACCTGAAGCTGCTCGTCGACACCGTCGCGGGCGGGTAAAGCGGGCTTCGCGCATCGCGGATCGCAGAGGCTATTCTCAACACGGAATGGTTGTGCTTCAATTCACCCTCGCGCCAAGGGGCGCGGGGGCTTGTCATGCGTATCGGTTGGATAGCCGCGCTCGGCGCGGGGCTGTTTCTTTGCGGCTGCGCGTCCGTGGTGCGCGGCACGACTGAACAAGTGACTTTCGATTCCGACCCATCCGGCGCGGAAATGCGCTCGGTCATTTATTATCCCTGCGGCGGCCCATGTCCGGTTCGCGACGAGGCCGTCGGCAGTGCTGCTGCTTATTCCGGCTCGGACGTGCGCACGCCCGAGGTCCCGGGGCCGGCCTGCATCACACCGTGCACCGCTCAGGTCGCTCGCAACGAAGAGCTCCTCGTCACATTCAGCAAGGCAGGATACGAGCCTCAAACCGTTCGCCTCACGACCAAAGCGAGCGGCGGCGGTGCTGCCGGCATGGCGGGGAATATCATTTTGGGCGGCGCGGTCGGCCTCGTCGTCGACGCCGGCACGGGCGCGGCGCTCGATCATTATCCAAATCCGCTGAAGGTGTTGCTCAAGCCATTGCCGAAGGGCGGCAAATAGAGCGGCCGGCTCAGCTCTCGAACCGCTCCCAGCCCGCCGGCATCAGCCGCTCCTGCGGCAGGAAGCGGCCCTTGTAGTCCATCTTGCGCGAGCCCGAGACCCAGTAGCCGAGATAGACGTAAGGCAGGCCCATCTTCAGCGCGCGGTCGATGTGGTCGAGGATCATGAAGGTGCCGAGCGAGCGCTCCGCCTCGCCCGGCTCGAAGAACGAATAGACCATCGACAGCCCGTCATTGAGCACGTCGGTGAGCGCGACCGCGATCAGTTCGCCGGCGCCGCGGCCGGTGAGGGCGGAGTCGGGCCCGCGCCGCCGGTACTCGATCACGCGCGTGTCGACATGGCTGTCCTCGACCATCATCGCGTAGTCGAGCACGGTCATGTCGGCCATGCCGCCGTCGCGGTGGCGGGCGTCGAGATAGGCGCGGAACACCGAATACTGCTCCGAGGTCGGCGCCGGGCTGCGCGCCTCGCCGACGATATCGGCGTTGCGCTCGCTAACGCGCCGCATGTTCCGCGACGGCCGGAAATCCGCCGCCACCACCCGCACCGAGACGCAGGCGCGGCAGCCCTCGCAGGCCGGACGGTAGGCGATCGACTGGCTGCGGCGGAAGCCGCCATGGGTGAGCAGGTCGTTGAGCTCGCCGGCGCGTTCGCCGACGAGGTGCGTGAAGACCTTCCGCTCCTCCTGGCCCTTGAGATAGGGGCACGGCGAGGGCGCGGTCAGGTAGAACTGCGGCGTGTCGCGGGAGTGCTGGGTCACCGGTCAGGCCAGGTCTCTGTTCGCCCGAGTCGTCGAAGCATTGCGCGCTCCGGTGCCCGCGTCAAAGGCCGTTGAAGGAACCGGCGCCGGCCATCCCGCCGCGCAGCATGGCCGCGCGCCGGGCATTGTTGATGACCACGGTGCCGAGGATGATGTCGTGCAGCAGCCGCCGGCGCTCGTTGAAGAAGGCGACCAGCAGGATGAACGGCGTGAAGAACGACACCGTGCACCAGAAGACGATGGCGTGCACGGCGCCGAGCACGAAATAGGCCGGCGCCCCGTACCAGGTGCGCATTTCGAGGTCCATCACCCGCATGCCGATGGTGGCGGAGGCGGGCGAGCCGAGCGTCGCGCCGAAATAGACGAGCGCCCAGACGACGGTGGCTGGCGGCAACAGCCAGTAGAGCGCGAAGCCGAAGCCGAGCGTGATGATGCCGAAGGCGAAAATGAACATCGCCGCCAAAATGACCGGCGCGGCAATCAACACGAAATCGATGGCGAAGGCGATGACGCGCCGCGCCAGCACCCCCTCGAACAGTTCCGGCGACAGCGCGGGATCGTAGGCATGCGGCTTGATATCGATCGGCATCCGGTACGACGGCTCCCCTGAGGCGGGCGGCGGCTGGATTGTCCGCCGCTTGCCGCCACATGGGGCGAGATTAGCCGAACTGCAAGCGCGGCGGAACGGCCCGGGCTGGCCGCGGCGGGCTGGCTGCGGCATGGTAGGCGGCGCAAGCGGAGAGTCGATTTTGACCATTACCGTCGAGGATATCGAAGCGGCGCGGCGGATCATCGCCGGGGCCGTGCTGCGGACGCCGATGCTGCCGGCGCCGAAGCTGTCGGCGCTGACCGGCGCCGAGGTTTTCGTCAAATACGAGAACCTCCAGGTCACCAATTCCTTCAAGGACCGCGGCGCACTGGTGAAATTGTCCTCGCTCGGCGAGGCCGAGCGCGCCCGCGGCGTCATCGCCATGTCGGCCGGCAACCACGCCCAGGCGGTCGCCTACCACTCGGCCCGGCTCGGCATCCCGGCGGTGATCGTGATGCCGGTGACCACGCCCTTCGTGAAGGTGGCGGCGACGCGTTCGCACGGCGCCGAAGTGGTGCTTTACGGCGAGAGCGTCGCGGAATCGCAGTCGCGCTGCGAGGAGATCCAGGCCGAGCGCGGGCTGACCCTCGTGCACCCTTACGACGATGCCCGCATCATGGCCGGGCAGGGCACCATCGCGCTCGAAATGCTCGAGCAGGTGCCCGATCTCGACACCCTCGTCATCCCCATCGGCGGCGGCGGCCTGATCTCCGGCAACGCAGTGGCGGCCAAGGCGGTAAAGCCGTCGATCGACATTATCGGCACCGAGGCCGCGCTCTATCCGTCGGTGTGGAACGCGCTCAAGGGCACGAGCCTGCCGATCGGCGGCCCGACGCTCGCCGAGGGCATCGCCGTCAAGAACGTCGGCAAATTGACGCTGCCGGTCATCCGATCGCTCGTCTCGGCGATCATCCTCGTCAACGAGGCGCAGCTCGAGCGGGCGGTGAACGCCTATCTCACTTTGCAGAAGACCATGGCCGAGGGCGCCGGCGCCGCCGGTCTTGCCGCCCTGCTGGCCGAGCCAGAGCGCTTCCGCGGCAAGCGCGTCGGCCTCATCCTGTGCGGCGGCAATATCGACCCGCGCATCCTCGCCTCGATCATGGTGCGCGAACTCGACCGCGAGAGCCGTATCGTCTCCTTCCGCCTGACCATCCCCGACCGGCCCGGCGTGCTCGGCACCATCGCCACGCGGCTCGGCGAGCTCGGCGCCAACATCCTCGAAGTCGATCACCGCCGCCTGTTCCTCGACGTGCCGGCCAAGGGCGCCAAGCTCGACGTCACCATCGAGACGCGCGATGCCGCGCATGCCGACGAGATCTTCACGGCGATGGCGGCGAGCGGCTATCACCCGGTCCGGATCGACACCGGCGCCGCGATGGAGTGAGCGGCGGGAAAGGTCCTTGCCCGTCGTCGGCCCGCCGCAGCACGGCGCATATCGTCGCGGTATCGTGGGCGGAAGAACCGCCCCCGCCGGGCAAATCTCTTCCCCGCGGCCCATCACGGCGATGACGAACGATGGGCCTGCGCCCGTTCGGCGACATGATTCTTGCCCGCGCATGCGGGCCGATTCGCAGAACGTCCTTCTCTCAGCGGCGGTGCGCGGCGCAAATGGCATGCGCCAAGGCGCGCCGGTCTGGAATTAAATTTTTGCTTTGACGGCGCGATGTGCGACGCCTTGATTGCCCGCATGCTTGATCGCATCGGATCGCTCGCCGACAGTCTTTCCGCCGCGCTCTCGCCGCTGTCGCCGGCCGAGCGCCTCGTCGAGCTGCGCCGCACGCTGTCCGGCCGCATCGTCTTCACCCACGGCTTCGGCGTCGAGGGCCAGCTCATCTTTCATTGGCTGTGCGAGCGCGGTCTCGACATCGACGTCGTCACGCTCGACACCGGGCGGCTGTTTCCCGAGACCTATGCGCTGTGGGCCGAGACCGAGCGCCGCTACGGTCGCCGCATCCGCGCCATCTATCCCGAGCGCGCCGCGCTCGAGGCGATGGTCGACCGTTTCGGCATCGACGGCTTCTACGAATCCAAACAGGCGCGGCATGCCTGCTGCAACGTGCGCAAGGTCAGGCCGCTCGAGGCCGCGCTCGAGGGGGCAGCCGCCTGGATCACCGGCGCGCGCGCCGACCAGAGCGAGACGCGGCGTGAGGCCGGCCTCGCTTCGATGGACGCGAGCCGCGGCGTGCTGAAGTTCAACCCGCTGATCGACTGGACGCGCGACGAGGTGCTGGCCGCCGTCGACGCCGCCGGCGTGCCGGTCAACGCGCTGCATGCGAAGGGCTTCGTCTCGATCGGCTGCGCGCCGTGCACGCGCGCGATTGCCCCCGGCGAGCCGGAGCGCAACGGCCGCTGGTGGTGGGAGACCGACGGCGTCAAGGAATGCGGCCTGCATCTGCCGCGCGCGGGTGCGCACGCCAAATCAGCCTGCGGCTGACTGTCCCGTCATGGCCGGGCTTGTCCCGACCATCCACGTCGTCGTCGCGCGCGAAAATCCTACGCCGCCGAAGAGGCCTGCGCCGGCGTGCCGGGCCGCAGATGCGTGCGCACCGGGTCGCTCGTATGGATGCCGAGCAGATTGATGCCCGCATCGACGACCTCGTAGCCGTGCACCGCCATGAAAGCGCGCAGGAGCTCGCCGCCGGCCTTGTTCTGCTCGACGAGCAGGATCGGATGATGCGCGTCGATCAGGCCGCGTGCGCCTTCCAGGGCCTCGAGCTCCATGCCCTCGACGTCGATCTTGATGAGGTCGACGCGGGACAGGTTGAGCGCATCGAGCGGCACCTTCTGCACCGGCGTCATCTTGTCGTCGCTGTAGTCGATGGCCTGGCCGATCGGCTCGTTGTCGGGGGCCTGCCGCAGCTCGAGGCTGCCGAAGTTCGCCGGTGCGAGGTAATCGGGGCAGGGGACCTTCATCACGCCGGCCTCGGCCGCGACCGCGCCGTGGATGGCGATGGCGTTGAAGCAGTTGTTGAGCGCGATGTTGCCGGCGAGCGCGTAGTAGATGCGCTCCTGCGCCTCGATGGCGACCACCGAGCCCCAGCCGGTCATGGCCATCGCCCATTCCAGCGTCTGCACGCCGATATTGGCGCCGCAGTCGATGGCGGTGACGCCGTCGCCGTGGAACTCGCGCCGCAGCATCAGGAGCTTGACCGCCAGCTCGGCCTCGACCGCGTCATAGGCGCCCTGATCGAGGATCTGGAAACCGACGCCGTCGCTCTGGCCGTCGTCGCGCGTGCGGTAGTCGAGCCGGTTGACGATCATCGCGCCGTGGTTCGATGCGGCGAGCACGAATGCGAGCTTGCGCGCGGACTGGAGCATGCGGGCCTCTGGGGTCGGAAAGAACGGCGGGACGCGCCGGCACGTGGGACGCACGCATACGCGGCCGGCCGCGCTGCGGCCGGTCGAATCATGTCGCCAGTATAGACCAGAGCCGGCTCAGGCCTTGCCTTGCATCGCCCGCCAGACGCGCTCCGGCGTCGCCGGCATCTCGATGTGGCTCACGCCGAATTCCGCCAGCGCATCGACCAGCGCGTTGACCACCGCCGGCAGCGCGCCGACGCAGCCGGCTTCGCCGACGCCCTTGACCCCGAGCGGATTGGTCCGGGTCGGCACCGGATTGGCGGCGACCTCGATCTCGCAGAGGTCGTGCGCGTGCGGCATGGCGTAGTCCATGAACGAGGCCGTCACGAGCTGGCCCGCGGCATCGAAATGGATGTCCTCCATCAGCGCCTGGCCGGCGCCTTGCGCGATGCCGCCCTGCACCTGGCCGTGCATGAGCAGGGGGTTGATGACGGTCCCGACGTCGTCGACGACGCTGTAGCGCACGATCTGCACCTGGCCGGTGTCGCGGTCGATCTCGACCTCGCAGACGTGGCAGCCGTTCGGGTAGTTGGCGATCGGCGCATTGAACACCGCATTGGCGAACAGGCCGGGCTCGAGGCCCGCCGGCAGGTTCTTCGGATCGAGCGCGGCGGCGCCCAGCTCCTTGATCGACAGGGTCCGGTTCGTCGTGCCGGTCGAGAACACGCCCTCGTCGTAGCGCAGCTCGTCCGGCGCGACCTGCAGCATGTGCGCGGCGATCGCGCGCGCCTTTTCGACGATCTTCTCGCTCGCCATGTGGAAGGCGGTGCCGGCCATCGCCGAGGAGCGCGAGCCGCCGGTGCCTTCGCCGAAGAACACCTGATCGGTGTCGCCCTGGATGTACTGCGCCTCGCTCGGATGGATGCCGAGCTTGTCGCAAACCACCTGCTTGAACGCGGTCTCGTGGCCCTGGCCCTGGTTGTTGGCGCCGGAGAACAGGAGCAGCGTGCCGTCGCGGTCGACGCGCACCTCGGCGCCCTCGAGGCCGGCGGGCGCGGCGCGCTCGATCGTGTTCGACATGCCGAGCCCGCGCAGCCTGCCGCGCTTGGCCGACTCCGCCTTGCGCGCCTTGAAGCCCTTCACGTCGGCCAGCTCCAAAGCGAGGTTCATGTTCTTTTCGAACTCGCCGCAGTCCCAGGTGAAGGTCAGCGGCGTCTTGTAGGGCATCGCGCTCGGCGGCACGTAGTTGCGCCGGCGCAGTTCGGCCGGCGCGATGCCGAGCGCGCGCGCCGCGCAGTCGACCATGCGCTCGATGACGAAGCCCGCCTCGGGGCGGCCGTTGCCGCGATAGGGGCGCACCGGATTGGTGTGCGTGAATACCGCGCTGATGTCGACGTGGATCGCCGGCGTCTTGTAGGTGCCGGCGAGCGAGCCGGCGTTGAACACGAAGGCCGGCATCGCGGTCTGCAAATAGGCGCCGATGGCGGCGACGGTCTTCACCCGGAAGCCGAGCATGGTGCCGTCCTTGGCGAGCGCCATCTCCGCTTCGGTGACGTTGTCGCGCCCTTGCGCGTCCGACAGGAAGGCCTCGGTACGCGTCGAGATCCATTTCACCGGCCGCCCGGTGAGCTTCGAGGCGAGCAGGACGAGCGGCATCTCGTTGAAGATCGGCGACTTCATGCCGAACGAGCCGCCGGTATCGTTGGTGACGATGCGGATCTTGCTCTCGGGGATGCGCATCATCCTGGCGAAGTCGATGCGCGTCGGGTGCGGCCGCTGGATCGCGGTGTAGAGCGTGTAACGCTCGTCGGCGGCGTTGTAGTCGCCGACGGCGCCGCGCGGCTCCATCGTCGCCGCGGTGACGCGGTTGATGATGAACTTCTCGCGGACGACGTGGTCGGCCTTGGCGAAGGCGGCATCGGTCGCCGCCTTGTCGCCGATCAGTTCGACGAAGCAGATATTGTCCGGCGCGTCGTCCCACACTTTCGGTGCGCCGGGCTGCGCGGCCTGCTCGGTCGAGGTGACGGCGGGCAGGGGCTCGAAATCCACCCGGATCATTTCCGCCGCATCGAGCGCCTGCGCGACCGTCTCGGCGACGACGAAGGCGACCGGATCGCCGACCCAGCGCACGCGGTCTTCGGCGAGGATCGGGTAGCGCGTCTTGATCATCGACGAGCCGTCGCGGCGCTTCAGCCCGCCCGGGATCGGCAGATCGCCCCAGCCGGCGGCCTTGATGTCGGCGGCGGTGAGGACGGCGAGCACGCCCGGCGCCTGTCGCGCGGCGTTAACGTCGAGCGAGGCGATCCTGGCGTGCGCATGCTGCGAGCGCAGCACGACGCCGTGCGCCATGCCGGGCAATTTGATGTCGTCGACATAGCGGCCGCCGCCGCGCAGCAGCCGCGGGTCCTCGAATCGAGATACGCCCTGGCCGACGGCGAATTCACCCATTGATCGTGCCTTCTTGTCCTGGTCGTTCGTTCACCGGGCCGGTGAGGGGAGAAAACGTGCGAGAATATCAGCCCTTGCTCAGCTGCTCCGCGACGCGCGGCGCGAAATAAGTGAGGATGCCGTCGCAGCCGGCGCGCTTGAAGCCGATGAGGCTCTCCGTCATCGCCCGCTCGCCGTCGAGCCAGCCGTTCTGCGCCGCCGCCATGATCATCGCGTATTCGCCGGACACCTGGTAGGCGAAGGTCGGCACGCCGAACGTGTCCTTCACGCGCCGGCAGATGTCGAGGTAAGGCATGCCCGGCTTGACCATGATCATGTCGGCGCCTTCCTCGATGTCGAGCGCGACCTCGCGCATCGCCTCGTCGGAATTGCCCGGGTCCATCTGATAGGTGCGCTTGTCGCCGGTGAGCGTCTTGGCCGAGCCGATGGCGTCGCGGAAGGGGCCGTAGAAGGCGGAGGCGTATTTCGCCGCATAGGCCATGATTGAGACGTCGGTGCGGCCGGTCAGATCGAGCGCGCGGCGGATGGCGCCGACGCGGCCGTCCATCATGTCCGACGGCGCGATGATGTCGCAGCCGGCCTCGACCTGCACCAGCGCCTGCTTGACCAGCACCGCCACTGTCTCGTCGTTGAGGATCTCGCCGTCGCGGATGAGGCCGTCATGGCCGTGGCTGGTGAACGGATCGAGCGCGACGTCGCAGAGGACGCCGATGTCCGGCACTTCCTTCTTGATGGAGCGGATGGCGCGGCAGACAAGATTGTCCGGGTTGAGCGCCTCGCTTCCGGTCTCGTCGCGCAAGGACGGGTCGGTGTAGGGGAACAGGGCGATGCAGGGGATCTTCAGTTCCGCCGCCTGCGCCGCCGCACGCGCGATCTCGTTGACCGACAGGCGCTCGACGCCGGGCATCGAGGCGACCGGCTGGCGGCCGTTGTCGCCGCCCATGACGAACAGCGGCCAGATCAGGTCGTCGACGGTCAGCACGGTCTCGCGCACCAGGCGGCGCGCCCAGTCGGCGCGCCGGTTGCGCCGCATGCGGACGGTCAGGTCGAGGGGCGCGGGCGTGGCCTCGCTCTCCTCGTGCGTGACCGGGACGAAACCGATTGACCGCTGCAGCGGCCGGCCGAACTTGATTGCCATGACGGGTCTCCGAACCGGGGTCTTTTAGCCCGTCCCGCCTGCGACGGCTACCCGCCGCCCGGCATGGCCGGCCGGCTTGCCAAGGCCGGCGAAGGGCTTATTTCTTTCGGTGAAACGAGGCCACGTCCTCGGCCCGGCAACGGGTGACGATGCCCGGGACGGCCCGGCTCCCGTACGCAAGGAGGGCCGGACATGGCCTGGATCGTTCTGGTGTTCGCCGGACTTCTCGAGATCGTCTGGGCGGTGGCGATGAAGCAGTCGCACGGCTTCACGCGCCTCGTGCCGAGCATCGTCACCATCGCCGCCATGATCGGTAGCGTCGTGCTGCTGGCGCTGGCGATGCGCACGCTGCCGCTCGGCACCGCCTACACGGTGTGGACCGGCATCGGCGCGGTCGGCGCCTTCCTCGTCGGCATCATGGTCCTCGGCGAGGGCGCCGGCGCGCTGCGGCTCGCGGCGGCGACGCTCATCGTCGCCGGCCTCGTGCTGATGAAGGTCGCATCGCCGGAGTGACGGCGCTTCAGGACGCCGCGCCGCCCGCCTCTTTCTCCATCTCGGCCGCGACTTCGAGGCACTGCTTGTCTCGGTAGATCGAGGCGATGGCCATCACCTTGCCGCCCTTGCGGTAGCGCACGAGGCAGTCGCGCGCCTTGACGTCGCCGTCGATCTCGATCGCGTCCCATCCTTCGGCGTGGCCGACATAGTTGATCGGCACGTCGTAGTGCTGGCTCCAGAAGAACGGCACGGCGCGGTGCGGCGTGCGCTCGCCGAGCATGTTGAGCGCCGCGGTCTGGCCCTGCCGCTCGGCGACGACCCAGTGCTCGACCCGGATCTTCGCGCCAGTATAGGCGTCCGGCCAGCGGGCGATATCGCCGGCCGCCCAAACGTCCGGGGCGCTGGTCTGCAGGTATTCATCGACGCTGACGCCGCGATCGATGGCGAGACCCGCCTTCTCGGCGAGCGCAAGGCGCGGCCTGACGCCGACGCCGGTGACGACGAGATCGGCCGCGAGCGTCCCGCCGCTCTTGAGGGTCACGTGTTTCGCCGCGATCGCCGCGACCGAGTCCTGCAGGTGGAAGACGACGCCGTGCTCCTCGTGCAGCGCGCGCACGAAGTCGCCGAGCTCGGGGCCGAACACCTTTTCCAGCGGCCGCGTCTCCGGCGCCACGACGTGCACGTCGAGCTCACGCGCGCGCAGCGCGGCGGCGACCTCGAGCCCGATGAAGCTCGCGCCGATCACCACCGCGCGTTTCGCGCCCTTGGCCGCGGCGGCGATGGCGCGGCTGTCGTCGAACGAGCGCAGCACGTGCACGTGCGGCAGGTCGGCGCCGGGCACCGGCAGCCGCACCGGCTCGGCGCCGGTCGCCAGCAGCAATTTGTCATAGGGCAGGGATGTGCCGTCGCCGAGCGTCACGGTCTTCCGCTTCGGATCGAAGGCCGACACTTCGGTCTTCAGCCGTAGCCCGACATGATTGTCGCCGTACCAGTCGTCGCCGCGCAGCGGCACCCAGTCCTCCGGCGCCGAGCCGGCGAGATAGTCCTTGGACAGGTTCGGCCGGTCGACCGGTGCGGCGCTGTCGTGCGACAGCATGATGATGTCGCCGCCGAAGCCGCGGCGGCGCAGCATCTCGGCCGCGGCAAAGCCGGCGGCGCCGCCGCCGACGATGACGATGCGGCCGCCGCCCTGCGTCTTCGGCTGCGGCTGCTCTTTCTTGGCGCCAACCACGATGCGGTCGTCGCGCTCGCTCACGGCATAGCAGTCGAGCGGGCTCAGAGCCGGCGCCGCCAGCGCCTCGCCGGTGCGCAGCGAGAAGCAGGCATGGTGCCAGGGGCAGCGGATGGTGTCGCCGACGATCAGCCCGTCGGCCAGCGGCCCGTGATAATGCGTGCAGTGCGCGGCGAGCGCCGACACCATGCCGCCGCGGCGGACCAGAAGGACGGCCTCGTCGCCGACATGGCCGGCGAGCATCGCGCCCTCGGCCAGCTCGCCCGATGGAATGCCTTGTGCGAGATCGGGGCCCTTGTCGTCGTCGGCCATGCTGGATCCTCCTGTGTTGCCACCGACCGTTAGATGCGCGAGCGGCCGGAAAATTCCCTGCGATCAACGCGCCGGCGCCGCCGCGGTTGCCCGCCGGCGACCCGCTTGCTAAGCGGGGGCAGAGCGGGGCGGATCGCGAC
>Ga0182749_1001927_pt1 | contig 15658 bp, 11 predicted proteins | sample eDN3rd37CKraftMG_FD_128875 | JGI IMG/M metagenome (GOLD analysis project Ga0182749, IMG submission 128875) | Enriched Miracle-Growth compost microbial communities from Emeryville, California, USA - eDNA 3rd pass 37_C Kraft MG (version 2) (version 2) ...
AAACGCGAGCAGAGGAACCGTTACCGCCGCCAGCCCTGAAGGCACGATGACGGTGCCGGCAGAACCTTCGAGTTCATTCATCGCCTCCGCCAGCGCATCGGAGGTCGGGGTGCCGCGCGTCCCGTAGGTGTATTTCTGGTTGCGCGCGGCCATGGTCCCGGTATCCGGGAAGAGCACCGTCGAGGCATGCACCACAGGCGGATTCACGAAACCGTGATAGCTCATGGGATCGTTGCCCATATGGGCAAGCCTGGTGTTTATGCCGCCTTTCCCGTTCGTGGCCATTCTACTCTTCTCCGTCGCTTTCTTTGCGCCTCGCCAATTTGGCTTAGTTCCTTCGTCGCCCCTCCACAAGGCTGGGCATATCTCCACTCTTTCGCGTAAGCTCTTGACCCGCGCCCATTTATTAAATTTGATGGAAGCCGTGCTTGGGAGAAAGAGCCGCTGCCGTGAGACAGACATTCGGCTTCTGCACGCAACTGGGGATGAGCCCTGCATTTCAGAATAAGGGTCAACAATCATGAACAATCTTGTCAAGGCACTGCTTGGCTCCGTAGCAATCGCCTATGCCGCTATTCCTGCTTCCGCGGCCACGCTTGACGATGTGAAGAACAGGGGCACACTCCGCTGTGGTGTGAATACCGGCTTGCCGGGCTTTGCCTCGCAGAACGATCAGGGTGCGTGGCAGGGGCTGGATGTCGATTACTGCAAGGCGGTTGCCGCCGCGGTTTTCCAGGGCGATGCGAGCAAGGTGCAATATTCGCCGCTTTCGGCGGTACAGCGTTTTCCTGCCCTGCAGAACAATGAGATTGATCTTCTTGCCCGTAACACGACCTGGACGATGAACCGGGATACTGCCCTCGGCCTCAATTTCGTGGGCGTGAATTATTATGACGGCCAGGGGTTCATGGTCCGCAAGGATTTGAACATCACGTCGGCGCTTCAGCTATCCGGCGCCACCGTATGCGTGCAGGCGGGCACGACGACGGAACTGAACCTGACCGACTACTTCCGGGCGAACAACATGGACTTTAACCCGGTCGTGATCGAGCAGCAGTCCGATGTGAACTCGGCCTATGAGCAAGGGCGCTGTGACGTGCTGACGACGGATGCGTCCGGCCTATATGCGAGCCGGCTCGAGCTTGCCAATCCCGACGAGCATGTGGTTCTGCCGGAGATCATCTCCAAGGAACCGCTCGGGCCCGTGGTTCGTCAAGGCGACGAGCAGTGGTACGATATCGTCAAATGGATCCATTTCGGCCTGCTCAACGCTGAGGAACTGGGAGTGACCCAGGAGAATGTTGAGGAAATGGCGGCGAATTCCGAGAACCCGGATATTCGTCGGCTCCTCGGCAAGGATGGCACCTTTGGCCAGGATATCGGCCTCACCAACGACTGGATGGTGCTCGTCATCAAGGCCGTCGGCAACTATGGCGAGATTTTCGACCGCAACGTCGGTCCGAACACGCCGCTCAAGATCCAGCGCGGATTGAACGCGCTTTGGACCAAGGGCGGCTTGCAGTACGCGCCGCCGGTCCGCTGAGCGGATGTGCCGGAGCCGCGACCGGAACGTGTTTGCGGCTTCTTCGTTGGCCAGGCTGTGGCAGCCGTCTCGATAGGGACGGCTCACGGCGCCGCATAGGCAAATCGGATGACGGTCGATACTTCGAGCATTTCGCTGCCGCGTGAGCGCGTGGGGCTCATGCGAGATCCGCGCACGCGCGGCCTCATTATCCAGATCGTGTTGATCATTGCCATTCTGGCGTTCGCCGCATGGCTTATCAACAACACAGTGCATAATCTCACGCGCGCTCACATCGCTTCCGGCTTCGGTTTCCTCTCCTCGCGCGCGGGCTTCGATATCGGGCAAGTGCCCATCGCCTATTCGGCGAACTCCAGCTATGGCCGCGCGTTGCTGGTGGGGGTCACCAACACGGTGATCGTTGCCGTCGCCGGTATCGTGCTCGCCACGATCGTCGGTTTCATCATCGGCATCGGTCGCTTGTCCCGTAATTATCTCGTGCGCGGACTTTGCACCGTCTATGTGGAGACGTTCCGCAACGTTCCGCCGCTCCTGGTCATCCTGTTCTGGTATTTCGGCGTGCTCTCGGTCCTGCCGTTGCCCCGAGAAGCATTCGAACTGCCGTTCGGCTCATATCTGTCGAACCGTGGCTTGCAGACGCCCTCGGCGCATTTCGAGCCTCTGGCGGTGTGGACGCTTCTCGCTTTCGTGGTTGGGATTGCGGCGGCGGTTCTCCTGGCGGGCCAGAACAAACGCCGGCAAATGCAGACAGGCACGAGGCGCTCGATCCTGTGGCCGGCGCTCGGTCTCGTTATCGGATTGCCGCTTGTGGTCTTTCTGGCGACCGGCCTTCCCATCACTTTCGAGGTGCCCCAGGCGACACGCTTCAATCTGGTGGGCGGCTGGCAGATCAGGCCTGAATTCCTGTCGCTCTTCCTGGCGCTTTCCTTCTACACTGCCGCCTTCATCGCCGAGATCGTGCGCGCCGGCATTCTCTCCGTTTCCAAGGGCCAGACGGAAGCAGCCTCGGCCCTCGGGCTCACACGCCGGCAATCGCTCAGGCTGGTCATCGTCCCGCAGGCGTTCCGCGTGGTGATCCCGCCCCTGACGAGCCAGTATCTCAACCTGACGAAGAATTCCTCCCTTGGTTTGGCGGTGGGCTATCCCGAACTCGTGGCGGTCGGCTCTACCGTCCTGAACCAGACCGGCCAGTCCGTCGAGGTCGTGGCGATCTGGATGGTGGTCTATCTGGGGCTGAGCGTCGCCACGGCGGCCTTCATGAACTGGTTCAACGCCCGCGTGGCGCTTGTGGAACGATAGGAGGCCGCGATGGATGAACGGGTTGCAGCCTATGTCGCCCCCGAGCAGAAGCAGGCCTTGCCGCCGCCTCCGAGCGAATTCGGCATCGTGGCCACCCTCAGGAAGAACCTCTTTGCCACTCCGCTCGATTCACTGATCACGATCGTGCTCGGGCTCTTCACGATCTGGGCTGCCTGGCGGCTCGTTCAGTGGGGGCTTTCAAGCGCGGTTTTCACTGGCGAAAATCGTGAGGCCTGCCTCGCAGGCGAGGGCGGCGAGGTCGGTGCCTGCTGGGCTTTCGTTCGGGCGAAGCTGGGCCAGTTCGTCTATGGGCTTTATCCCCTCGACCAGCGCTGGCGCGTGGATCTTCTCTTCATTCTTCTCGCCGCGCTAATGGTGCCTTTGGCGATTCCCAGCGCGCCTTATAAAAGGCTGAATGCAATCCTGCTGGTGCTCGTGCTCCCCTTCGTCGCCCTGGTTCTGCTCACCGGCGGCAATATAGGCATCAATGGCGGCTGGGTGGCTTTCCTCTTCATCATCTCCGCCTTTGTTTCCCGCGCATTTGCCGCCGGCAATGTGACGGCACCTCCGTTCCTGCTGAAGCTCGCGAGCAGTCTCGCATTGATCGCGCCGGTTGTGCTCCTGGTGGCAAATTTTGTTGCGAGCGGCAGGGTGACGCTGCTCGATTTCCGCTTCTCCACCCTTTCGCTGCTTGCCTTCCTGCTGGCGGTCGTCTCGATCTCCGCAAGCGTCCTTTCCGCGCTGCGCGCCGCAGAGCCTCGCCACGCGGGCCCTCTGTGGATCCTCCTCCCGCCGTTGATCACGGCCGTTTTGATCGCGGTGCTCGCCGCTGATTTCGGCCTGCCGCATGTGCCCACCAATCTCTGGGGCGGCCTCATGTTGACGCTTGTCGTGGCGCTCACGGGCATTGCCGCGTCGCTGCCGCTTGGTATCCTGCTTGCGCTCGGCCGGCGCTCGCACCTGCCGGCGGTACGCCTTTTCTCCATTATTTTCATTGAGTTCTGGCGCGGCGTACCGCTGATTACGGTGCTCTTCATGTCCACCTTCATGATTCCGCTGCTGCTGCCGGAGGGGCTGACCTTCAACCAGTTGCTCAGGGCTCTGATCGGCGTCGCAATCTTTTCCGCGGCCTATATGGCCGAAGTCATCCGGGGAGGGCTGCAGGCCATTCCGAAGGGCCAGTACGAGGGCGCGGAGGCGCTCGGCCTCGGCTATTGGCAGATGATGCGCCTTATCGTCATGCCGCAGGCGATCAAGCTTGTAATACCGGGGATTGTGAACACCTTCATCGGCCTCTTCAAGGATACGAGTCTCGTCTATATCATCGGCCTCGCCGATCTTCTGGGCACCGTGCGCCGGGGCTTTGCGGATCCGAACTGGATCACGCCGACGACAGCGGCGACGGGACTGGTCTTCGCGGGGTTCATTTACTGGGTCTTCTGCTTCGGCATGTCGCGCTATTCTATGTTCATGGAACGCCGGTTCGAGACCGGCCACAAACGATAGGGAGAGCACGATGGCTGCTCAAAATCTCGCCGCCGCCGAGGACATCCAGGTGGATCCGTCTAAGCTCAAGATTTCCGACACGGAAGTCGCGATCGAGATCGTCGGCATGCACAAGTGGTACGGCGACTTTCATGTGCTGCGCGACATCAATTTGAAGGTCATGCGCGGTGAGCGTATCGTCGTCTGCGGCCCGTCCGGCTCAGGCAAATCGACGATGATCCGCTGCATCAACCGGCTGGAGGAGCATCAGAAGGGCAGGATCGTCGTTGATGGCATCGAACTCACCAACGATTTGAAGAAGATCGACGAGGTGCGCCGTGAAGTGGGCATGGTCTTCCAGCACTTCAACCTCTTTCCGCACCTGACGATCCTCGAAAACTGCACGCTCGCGCCCATCTGGGTGCGCAAGATGCCGCGCAAGGAAGCCGAAGAGATTGCCATGCACTACCTGAAGCGCGTGCGCATTCCAGAACAGGCGAACAAATATCCCGGGCAGCTTTCCGGTGGCCAGCAGCAGCGCGTGGCGATTGCCCGTGCCCTCTGCATGAATCCGCGTATCATGCTGTTCGACGAGCCCACCTCGGCCCTCGATCCCGAGATGATCAAGGAGGTGCTCGACACGATGGTGGACCTGGCCCAGGAAGGCATGACCATGATCTGTGTCACGCATGAGATGGGCTTCGCGCGCCAGGTGGCAAACCGAGTGATCTTCATGGATCAAGGGCAGATCGTCGAGCAGAACACGCCGGACCTGTTCTTCGAGCACCCGCAGCACGAGCGCACGAAGCTGTTCCTGTCGCAAATCCTGCATTGAGCCGACGGAAGCGACCGACACACCCGGTTGCCTGCTGGCGAGAGTGGAGCCTACGAGCGCTCCACTCTGGCAGCATCGTAGCCGTAGAGCCAGTCAAGGTCGGCGGCGAGGCGCTGCTCGCTTCTGAGTTTTAGTGCAAAGTTGCGGGCAACGGCCACCGGCCCGCCGGCATGCCAAACGAAGCGGTTGAAATCCCCGCGCCTTGCCACTTTGTCGAGGCGCGGTTTGCGTAGGCTCTCGAACGCTGCGAGCGCCTCCGCGACGCTGTCTCTGCCGGCAAGGAGAGCCGCGAGAGCCGCCGCGTCTTCTATGGCCATGGCAGCTCCCTGGGCGGCGTAGGGAGTGAGCGCGTGAGCCGCATCGCCGATGAGGACGAGGCCTCTGGGGTCGATCCAGCGCCCGCCGCCTGCCGTTGCATGCACCGGCCAGGCGGTCCATGCGCCGGCCTTATGGATCACCGCCGAAAGGGCAGGCGCAGCCCTCGTTGTCACCCTCAGGAGATGAACCATGTCGGCGACATTGGCCCAGCCGCGCCTGATCTCGGCGCTTCGGGCCACCACAACAAGATTCGTTGCCGTACCGCCGCGTACGGGATAGGCGATGAGGTGAAAATCCGGTGAGAGGAAAGCGGTCACGGCATTGGGCGTCAACGCGTCTTCCACCGGACGAGGGACGACAGCGCGGTACGCTACATAGCCGGTAAAATGGCTGGGTTTGCCGCCGGTTAGCTGCCGCAGGCTTGACCAGACACCGTCCGCACCCACCAGCAGATCGCCCTCGTCCTCGCGTTCCCCCTCCTGTTCCCGCACCCGGGCGGTTACGCCGCGAGAACTGAAATCCGTACCGATGAGTTCTGCGCCGGTCCTGAGCGTGATTTCCGGTGTCTGCTCGACTTTTTCCACGAGCACGCGCTGCAGGTCGGCCCGGTGCGCGACCAGATAGGGCGCGCCCCAGCGCTCTTCGGCGGCAGGTCTAAGCGGTACTTTCGCCAGAACGGCGAGGCTTGTCGCGTCCTTGAGAACGATCGCGTCAGGGCGGACGGCGTCCTTCTGCAGATCATCCAGCACGCCGAGCTGGTGCAAAATGCGCGTTGCGTTGGGTGAAAGCTGCAGGCCCGCGCCCACTTCCTCCAGCTTCTCCGCCCGCTCAAGGACGACGACCGAAAATCCTTTGGCGGCAAGGGCCAGTGCAGCCGTTAGCCCGGCTATGCCGGCACCGGCAACAACAGCTCTGGCCAAGGCAGGATCACACCGCTTCTTCGCGCAGGACGCAGTCGGCAGGCACGCTTTCCTCTGCCTTCAGGTTCGGATTGTAGCGGTAGAGCGTCGAGCAATAGGGGCACACGCGTTCACTGTCGTCGCCCATGTCGAGGAAGACATGGGGGTGGTCGAAAGGCGCCTTGGCTCCAACGCACATGAATTCCTTCACGCCGATCTCAATCGACCGATATCCATTGCTGTTGTGGAAATGCGGTGTTGCGTGGCCGGCCATGATTGTCTCCGCAAAAGCGCTCCAAACCTGTCGCGCTCGGTTTGTAGGCATTATTGGCGTCTTTGCAAGGTGCTTTGGCCGCAGCAGACCTCCGGCACCGCTCTTGGGACCGGCAAGGCCCGGACCCATTCTTCGATGGCGGGGCCGTCGGACCGACGAGAAAAGAGATGTAAAGCATTCTATGATATGAAACTGTCGTAAAATACTGGCAACACATTATGTGTTGCGGGAGAGCCGTGTGGGTGAGGGCAGCGGAACGCCATGAATGAGTTGAAGCCGGTCAAGACGGAATTTCCCAATTCGGCGGATGGTGTGGCGCCGATAGCGCTCACCAGCCCCGACCGCTTCGTCAATCGCGAGTTCTCCTGGCTGCAGTTCAATCGCCGCGTGCTCCAGGAAGCGCAGAACACGTGTCATCCGCTGTTGGAGCGCGTCCGGTTTCTATCCATCTCGGCCGACAATCTCGACGAGTTCTTCATGGTCCGCGTAGCCGGGCTTGCCGGCCAGGTGCGACAGGGGATCCTGGAAAAGAGCGCGGACGGCCGGACGCCGGACGAGCAGCTGGAACAAATCCTGCGTGAGGTGAGCAGGCTGCAGATCGAGCAGCAGCAAAGCTTTGCCCAACTCCTGGAGCTTATGAAGAAGCAGGGAATCGCGATCGTCAGGCCGGATGCATTGTCCAGGGAAGACCGCTCCTGGGTAGAGCAGCACTTCATGGACGAGATTTATCCGGTGCTGACGCCGCTCTCCATCGATCCGGCGCACCCTTTCCCGTTCATTCCCAATCTCGGCTTCTCGATAGCGCTCGACCTTCAGCATCTCGTGAACAAGGAGACGATGACGGCGCTCCTTCGCCTGCCGCCGACGCTGCAGCGCTTCATTGCACTTCCCGACCGCCCGAAGCTCGTACGCTTCATCGCGCTTGAGGATGTGGTGGAGATGTTCATCGGCAAGCTCTTCCCGGGCTACAAGGTGAACGGTTCCGGCACCTTCCGCATCATTCGCGACAGCGACATCGAGGTGGAGGAGGAGGCGGAGGATCTGGTCCGCTTCTTCGAAACCGCGTTGAAGCGCCGGCGCCGCGGCTCGGTGATCCGGATCGAATTCGAAAGCTCGATGCCGGAGGATCTGCGGGATTTCGTGGCGACGCAGCTTGGCGTCGCGGGATCGCGCATTAGTGTCCTGGACGGGCCGCTCGCGATCAACCAAATCTCCGAGATCGTCAAGCTGCCGCGGGACGATCTCAAATTCCAGCCCTACAATCCGCGTTTCCCCGAGCGCATCCGCGAGCATGGCGGCGATTGCTTTGCCGCAATCCGGGAGAAGGACATGATCGTCCATCATCCCTACGAATCCTTTGACGTCGTGGTGCAGTTCCTGCGCCAGGCCGCTCAGGATCCGGAGGTGGTGGCCATCAAGCAGACGCTCTACCGCACGTCCAACGACAGTCCCATCGTGCGCGCACTGATCGATGCTTCCGAGGCGGGCAAGTCGGTGACGGCCCTCGTCGAGTTGAAGGCCCGCTTCGACGAGGAGGCGAATATCCGCTGGGCGCGCGATCTCGAGCGCGCGGGCGTGCAGGTCGTTTTCGGCTTTCTCGAACTCAAGACGCACGCGAAGATGTCGCTAGTAGTGCGCCGCGAGGACGGCCGCTTGCGGAACTATGTCCATCTCGGCACGGGCAATTACCACCCGATCACGGCGCGGATATACACGGACCTGTCCTTCTTCACCGACGATCCGGCGATAGCTCACGATGTGGCGAAGGTTTTCAATTTCATCACCGGCTATGCCGAGCCCGATGTGAAAATGAAGCTCGCCGTTTCGCCATTCACGTTGAGGAACAGGATTCTGGAGCATATCCACGCCGAGATCGAGCACGCCAAGGCGGGGCGGCCGGCACAAATCTGGATGAAAATGAACGCACTCGTGGACCCGCAGGTGATCGATGCGTTGTACCAAGCGGGCCGCGCGGGCGTGGAGATCGATCTGGTCGTCCGCGGCATCTGCTGCCTGCGTCCGCAGGTACCGGGCCTTTCGGAAAACATCCGCGTGAAATCCATCGTTGGCCGGTTCCTGGAACACAGCCGCATCTACTCCTTCGGGAACGGCCACGGGCTGCCCTCGGACGAAGCAATCGTCTACATCTCTTCGGCCGACCTGATGCCGCGCAATCTCGACCGCCGGGTGGAATGCATGGTGCCGATCACGAACCCGACTGTGCATGAGCAGGTCCTCGGTCAGATCATGCTGGGCAATATTATGGACAACCAGCAAAGTTTCGAAGTATTGCCTGACGGAACCTCCCGGCGGATGATGCCTGAGGAGGGCGAAGAAGCGTTCAACGCCCAGGAATATTTCATGACCAATCCCAGCCTGTCGGGCCGAGGTGAAGCTTTGAAGTCCCATGCTCCCAAGCGAATCGCTGCGTTCAAACGGCGAAAGAAGGCCGTTGCCGCCGGCTGACCGCGTGGGAATCGAGACTTCGCAAGGCCGGTTGCAGGACCGGCGACCCGTATCCGTTATCGATATTGGCTCCAACTCGATCCGGCTTGTGATTTATGAGGGGATCGCGCGTTCCCCGACGGTGCTGTTCAACGAGAAGATGCTGGCGGGCCTTGGCCGCGGCATCGTCACCACGGGCGAGCTCGATCCAGAGGGCGTGAGCCGTGCCGTCCTGGAATTTCGCCGCTTTCGCGCGCTGTCGGAGCAGGCCGGAGCCCAATCGCTGCATGTCGTCGCGACCGCGGCCGCACGCGAGGCGAAGAACGGACCGGATTTCATCCGCCGCGCCGAGGAGATTCTGGGAACCCGCATCAAGGTGTTGTCCGGCCGCGAAGAGGCGTATTACTCCGCCCTGGGCGTGATGTCGGCATTCTATAAGGCTGACGGCATCGTGGGCGACCTGGGTGGCGGCAGCCTCGAACTCGTCGACGTCAAAGATGAGGCGATCGGAGACGGCATCACCCTGCCGCTTGGAGGTCTTAGGCTGCGCGATATGGCGGGCTCATCCTTGAGCGAAGCGACCCAAATTGCACGCAGGGAGATCGCCCGCGCCCCATGGCTCGACCATGGCGAGGGCAGGGCCTTCTACTGCGTGGGAGGCACATGGCGAAATCTCGCGCGGCTGCACATGTGTGCCACCCATTACCCGCTGGAGGTGATGCACCATTACGAGATGGATCCGGCCGGCGCTACTGCTTTCCTGAAGCGCGTTGCGCGCGGCGATATCGAGAAGATGCGCGGCATCGAGGGCGTTTCGAAGAGCCGCAGAGCCCTGCTTCCCTACGGTGCGATCGTGCTTCTGGAGATCATCCGCGCCGCGAAGCCGTCGAAGATCGTTCTCTCCGCGAACGGCGTGCGCGAGGGTTACCTTCATTCGCTCCTTTCCGAGGAAGAGCAGAAGGCAGATCCGTTGATTTCCGCAGCGGAGGAAATGTCGCTTCTGCGCTCGCGTTCCGTCACCCACGCACAAGAGCTTGCCGAATGGACAGGCGAGGCGTTCTCGGTGCTAGGCATCGAGGAGACGGAGAACGAGGCGCGTTATCGACGCGCCGCGTGTCTGCTCGCGGACATTGGCTGGCGGGCGCATCCGGAATATCGCGGAACGCAGTCGCTCAACATCATCGCGCATGGTTCCTTCATCGGCATAGATCATCCAGGTCGCGCCTTCATCGCGCTCACCAGCCTGTTCCGCCATGAAGGGCTGTTCGACGACGCCCTTTCGCCGGAGATGCGCAAGCTCGCCACACCCGTCTATGCGGAGCGGGCACGGCTCTTGGGCGGGTTGATGCGGGTTGTCTACCTTTTGTCGGCGTCCATGCCGGGCGTCATTCCGCGGCTCAAATGGGAGAAGAGGCCCGACGGAACGCTGGCGCTGCTCATCCCGCGCGACCGCGCCGGTTTGATGGGTGAGCGCCCGCAGGGCCGCGTGGCTCAGCTTGCCAAGCTGACGGGCAAGAAACTCGTGCTGGAGCTCTCCGAATAGCTACTCTGCAGCGCTGCGCAGATGGTCCGCTGGCGTGAAGGTCTCGATGCGTCGGTTGGCGAAGCGCAGCGCGATTTCCCCACGCAGGAGCTTCAGCGCCTCTTCGCCGAAGACCTCGCGTCTCCAGCCACTGAGGGCAGGCACGTCGGCCTTCTCGCCATCGGCGGCGATTTTTTCGATGTCCTCGGTCGACGCAAGCATCTTGGGCGCCACGCCCTCTCTTTCCGCCACGAGCTTGAGCAGAACTTTTATCAGCTCCGCCGCCGCTGCTGCGCCCTCCTGTGCATGGTGATGCCTCGGCAGTTTCGGCAGCGCTTCCTTCGGCAGGGCCAATGCGTCGTTCACTGCTTTGAGCAGGGCTGCTGCGGACGTTGACCGCTCCCAGCCTTTTGGAATGGACCTCAGCCGGCTCAAGGCTGCGACGTCCCGAGGCTGCTGCTGCGCGACCTCGTAGAGGGCATCGTCCTTCATCACGCGGCCGCGCGGCACGTTGCGTTCGCGCGCTTCGCGATCGCGCCAGGCGGCGATATGCTGCAGCACGGCCAGCTCGACAGGCTTGCGCGCGCGCATTTTGAGCCGTTTCCAGGCGTCATCGGGATGCGGATCGTAGGTTTCCCGCGCCGTCAGGACATCCATCTCCTCCTTGAGCCACTCCTCGCGGCCCTCCCGCCCGAGCTCCGTTTTCAGATGCTGATAGACAGGGATGAGATGGGTGACATCCGCCAGGGCATAGCGAAGCTGCTTTTCCGAAAGCGGACGGTGCCGCCAATCGGTAAAACGCGATGTCTTGTCGATGTGCTCGCCCGTGATCCTCAACACGAGCTGATCGTAGGAGATGCTGTCCCCGAATCCGCAGACCATCGCCGCCACCTGGGTGTCGAAGATGGGATGAGGAATCAGTCCGCCGCGGTTGTAGATGATTTCGATGTCCTGCCGTGCGGCGTGGAAAACCTTCATCACCTTCTCATTGGCCATGAGGCTGAAGAAGGGAGCAAGATCCATGTCTTCTCCGAACGGGTCCACCAATGCCGTGACGCCCGGCGCGGCCATCTGGATCAGGCAAAGTTCAGGCCAAAAGGTGGTTTCGCGGATAAACTCGGTATCTACGGTGATGAAATCGGATTTTTCAAGCGCGGCGACCGCCTTTTCCAGCTCTGTGCGCGATTTGATCAGGTCCATGCCCCTTCTTTAGGCGCTGATGGAGCAAATGTGAAGGATGTCGTTCGGCAGCTTTCCGGCCCGCATTTGGCGAACTGGCGGGGACGGGGCTTCTGCGCCTTGACAAAAGCGGGCGCGCATGCGCTTTTCGCGCGGTTTTTGGACGGGCAATCGGGCCCGCTTCCTGTCACCTTTCAGGACACGGAAAAGAGATAATGCACCGTTATCGCAGCCACACCTGCGCAGAGTTGAGGCCATCGGACGTCGGTACCACCGTCCGGCTCTCCGGCTGGGTCCACCGCGTGCGCGATCATGGAGGCCTGCTCTTCATTGACCTGCGCGACCATTACGGCATCACGCAGATTGTCGCCGATCCGGACTCGCCGTCCTTCAGCGCCGCGGAGAAGGTGCGCGGCGAATGGGTCATCCGCGTCGACGGCGAGGTGAAGGCGCGCACGCCGGAAACGGTGAACCCGAATCTGGCGACCGGCGGGGTTGAGATTTTTGCCCGTGAGATCGAGGTGCTGGGCCAGGCCAAGGAACTCCCGCTGCCGGTCTTCGGTGAGCCCGACTATCCCGAGGACATACGCCTCAAATATCGCTTCCTCGATCTGCGCCGCGAGACGCTGCACCGGAACATCGTCGCGCGCACGAAGATCATCGCCGAAATGCGCAAGCGCATGACGGAATCGGGCTTCACTGAGTTCTCGACGCCCATCCTGACGGCGTCGTCGCCCGAGGGCGCGCGCGATTTTCTGGTTCCTTCGCGGCTGCACGCGGGCAAGTTCTACGCGCTTCCCCAGGCGCCGCAGATCTATAAGCAGCTCATCATGGTCTCGGGGTTCGACCGCTATTTCCAGATCGCGCCCTGCTTCCGCGACGAGGATCCGCGCGCCGACCGGCTTCCGGGCGAGTTCTACCAACTCGACCTGGAGATGAGCTTCGTCACGCAGGAGGACGTGTTCTCCACCATGGAGCCCGTCATGCGCGGCATCTTCGAGAGCTTTGCCGAGGGTAAGCCGGTCACGCAAAAATTCCCGCGCATTCCCTATGACGAGGCGATGCGGAAATATGGCTCCGACAAGCCGGATTTGCGCAATCCGATCGTGATGGAAGAGGTGTCGGAGCACTTCCGCGACTCCGACTTCAAGGTTTTCGCCAACATCCTGGCGAACGACCCGAAGGCGGAGGTTTGGGCAATCCCGGCTAAGACCGGCGGCAGCCGCGCCTTCTGCGACCGCATGAACTCCTGGGCGCAGGGGGAGGGGCAGCCGGGGCTCGGTTATATTTTCTGGCGGAAGGAGGGCGAAACGCTCGAAGGCGCAGGCCCGATCGCCAAGAATATCGGCCCCGAGCGCACGGACGCGATCCGCACCCAGCTTGGCCTGGGCGACGGCGACGCCTGCTTTTTCGTGGCGGGCGATCCGAAGAAATTTGTCGCCTTTGCTGGTGCTGCCCGCACACGCGCCGGCGAGGAGCTGAACCTCGTCGACCGCGACCGCTTTGAACTCGCCTGGATTGTCGACTTCCCATTCTACGAGTGGAACGAGGATGAGAAGAAGATCGATTTCGGCCACAACCCCTTTTCCATGCCGCAGGGCGGCATGGAGGCGCTCGAAAAGCAGGAGCCCCTGTCGATCAAGGCCTTCCAGTACGACATGGTCTGCAACGGCTTCGAGATTGCCTCGGGCGGCATCCGCAACCACATGCCCGAGCTGATGGTGAAGGCGTTCGAGATCGTGGGCTTCGACCGGCAGACGGTGGAAGAGCGTTTCGGCGGTCTTTACCGTGCTTTCCAGTACGGCGCACCGCCGCACGGGGGCATGGCGGCCGGCATCGACCGCATTGTCATGCTGCTTTGCGGCGCGAAGAACCTGCGCGAGATCACCATGTTCCCGATGAACCAGCAGGCGATGGACCTGCTTATGGGCGCGCCGTCCGAGGCGACGCCGCAGCAGCTTCGGGAGCTGCACATCCGGCTTGCGCCGGCGGCGAAGGAATAAGGCAGCGGCGGCAGGCCGGACAGAGCCTGCCACCGCCTGCTTCCACGCTTACTGGTTCGCCTTTACTGTCAGCCCGATCTGCTTCACCAGCATTTCGGGCGAGGCCATGGCGGCTGCTGCCAGCATGGCGAAGGGCACCGGGTTCTCCGGCTTTGCGCTGATTTCGATATTCCCCGGATTCTCCAGGAAGGTGGCGACCGCCTCGGCAATCGAATCCGCCGTGTCCGCGCCAACATACGGGCCAAGCTGTGCCGGGATCATCGCCTTCACCTGTGCGATCAGCGCGTCAGGCGTGCTGCCCATCTGCTCTGCCTGGTAATCGAGCAGCTTGCCCGTGAGCGAATCGTCTGTGAAGCGGATAGCCGTCCCCTGGAAGGTGAGCTGCTGCAGGAGGCCCAGCATCGCCATGCCCTGCGTTGCCTTTTCCTGATCGCCCTGCTTCTGTTCCATCTGCTTCGCGATTTCGGTGGCAGCCTGGATGAATTGCGGCGTGTAACCGGCGATATCGAAAAGGAAACTCAGCGTTCCGGCGTCATCGATCACTGCCTCGTAGCGCGAAAGGGCGAGGCGGCCATCGGAAGGCTGCCACCGTCCCTCCATCGTCGCGCTGCCGCTGATCTGCTGATAACCCAGGTCCTCGAGCGCGCCGGCCGCGTTGCCGCTTTGGGCGAGCGACTGGAGATTAAGGTTGAAGGATTCCATGGTGCCGTTGAAATCCACCGCGCTGTTGTCGTCGGGGATGGTCAGGTCGGCAGTAAGGTTCTCGACGGTGGCGAGAGGCCCGGACTCATTCTCCACATCGATGCGCGCCACCGAGGCGTGGTCATAGCGCATGAAACCCCCGAAGGGATCGGAAGCCTCGTCCCTCGGCAGCACCATGCCCTCGATCGAAGTGTCCACCATCGAGAACTTGAGATCGCCCTCCTGATGCTCCAGCGCATCCAGAGCGAACGTGCCCACCCGGTAGGTACCGTCGGGTTCTTCGGTCACGTCCTGCAGAGTGAGGTCGCCGAGATTGAACGGTTCTCCACCCTGGGGGCCATTTATGGCAGAGCCCGTCAGGGTCACGTCGTCGCCCGAGAGCTGCGCTTCCTGAAAGGTCAGATCGATGCCTTGCTTGGCAAGCAGCGTCTTCAGGCGTTCTCCCACCGCTTGCGCCTCGACAGCGAAAACGTGGGAAGAGCTCACCGTTACCAAAAGGCCGGCGAGGAAGAGAGGGCGAAGGCGAGGGCGTTCCATGGTCTTTCCCATGTTGATGGCTGTCCTTTGAAGACAAGCTGTTGCGCAGAATTCGCGCCAGAAGATGGCCGTGGCTCGGGCTCGTGTCAATTTGGCCACTTGCGTATGATGAATCTCTGCGAAACGGCTAGCGGCAAAACGCGCTGATCGCACCACTTGGCCGTGGACAGGGCGGTCCCGCGCCACAACGCGCACTTGTCGTGGCGGACGATGTCCGTTAACCCAAAACCATGGGAAAAGACGTGCTTCCGCCCGATAATGGTGATTCGGCGCTCCCGGTCGACCTGAAGAAGGCGCTGGAGGAGCGCTACCTCGCCTATGCGCTCTCGACCATCATGCACCGGGCGCTGCCCGATGTGCGCGATGGGCTGAAGCCCGTGCACAGGCGCATCATGCACACGATGCGGCTCCTGCGCCTCAATCCGGAACAGGGTTTTGCCAAATGCGCCCGCATCGTGGGCGATGTCATGGGTAAGTTCCACCCGCACGGCGACCAGTCCATCTACGACGCGCTGGTGCGTCTGGCGCAGCCCTTCGCCATGCGCTACCCGCTGGTGGACGGGCAGGGCAATTTCGGCAACATCGACGGCGATAATGCCGCCGCCATGCGCTACACG
>Ga0182749_1001934_pt1 | contig 15629 bp, 18 predicted proteins | sample eDN3rd37CKraftMG_FD_128875 | JGI IMG/M metagenome (GOLD analysis project Ga0182749, IMG submission 128875) | Enriched Miracle-Growth compost microbial communities from Emeryville, California, USA - eDNA 3rd pass 37_C Kraft MG (version 2) (version 2) ...
CGCCTTCGGCGGATGCGGCACCGGCGCCGGCTTCACCGCCGCCGGCACCGGCGCGGGCATGGCGGCGCCCTCCGGCATCGACTGCACGAGGTCGGCGAGCGAGGTGCGGCAGTTCGCCGACAGTCGCGCGTCGTTGCGCTGGAGGCAGGTGAGCGCGTCGGGCCCTTCCGGCACGTTCTTGCAGAGTTTGCGGAAGTCGCCGCGGCAGGTGAACTTCATGGCCTTCAGCTTCGCCGGGTCCGGACCGGCGACCGGCGCGGCGGGTGCGGCCGGGACCGCGGCCGCAGCGGCGGGCGCTGCGCCCGGCGCGGCCATGGTCGCGGCGACGACCTTCTTGCAGGAGGCCGACAACGTCGTCACGTGGCCCTGCAGGCAGGCGAGCGCCTCCTTGCCGCCGGGCTGCACGCCGGCGCATTTGGCCATGAAGTCGCCACGGCAGGCGGCGCGCATCGCGCCCTGCTGCTCGGCGGTCGGCGTTGCCGCCACGGCCGCGGCGGGCTTGACCGCAGGCTTGACGACAGGCTTGGGGGCGGGCTGAGCGACGGCCTTGGCCGGCGGCGGCGCCGGTGGTGCGGGCGGTGGCGGCGCTGCGACAGCGGCCGGCGCCGGAGCCGGCGCGGGCACAGGCGCAGCGGCAGGCGTGGGGGCGGGTTGCGGGGCCGGTGCGGGCTTTGCCTCGGCGGCCGGCGCGGGAGGCGGCAGCGTGGCGCGCACAACGCCCTGGCAGGCACCCGAGAGCTTGTCGACGTTCTTCTGCAGGCAGGTCAGCGCGTCCTTGCCGCCGGGCGAGACGCCGGAACAGTGCGACATGAAGTCAGAGCGGCAATTCGACCGCAGCGCGCTCTGCTGCGCGCTCGAAATCTGGGCCTCGGCCGCCGTCGCGGCCACGAGCGCGGCACCGGCGAGGAATGCCGTGAGGATAGCGTAGCGAGTCATCGTGAGCCCCCGGAAAACGGTATGGTTCGGTCCATACGCGGCTGGCGTGTGCACAGGGGATGGTAGCGGCCGGGCGGATATTGTCAGCGGTAAAAATTTGGGCGCAAATGGCCGCTAAGCAAACGGCATGGATTCGTGCGACATGCGGGGCCCGCGACGGGCCGCGCTGCGCTTTTTTGCCAATGAGGAGTTTCCCGACATGGCGATGGACGCTGGCGAAATCGAGCGGCTGATCAAGGCCGGCATCCCCGACGCCCAGGTGACGATCCGCGACCTTGCCGGCGACGGCGACCACTATGCCGCGACGGTCGTCTCGGCCGCCTTCAAGGGCAAGTCGCGGGTGCAGCAGCACCAGCTCGTCTACCAGGCGCTCAAGGGGCAAATGGGCGGCGTTCTGCACGCTCTGGCGCTGCAGACGGCGGCCCCGGAGAGCGCCTGAGCGCGGGGCAGACCCGCCGGAACCGTGAGGCTTGCCCCTTGGGGTGACAGGGGGATGTGCGCTACATATATCGAAGACGAGGGCGATCCGACCGCGCCGCGACGGCGCTGCCGCCTGACAGAACAGGATCTCAGGACGCGATCAGATGGGCATCGAGCAATTCATCGACAATGAAGTCAAAAGCAACGACGTCGTGCTGTTCATGAAGGGCACGCCGCAGTTCCCGATGTGCGGGTTCTCCGGGCAGGTGGTGCAGATCCTCGACCATCTCGGCGTCGCCTACAAAGGTATCAACGTCCTCGAATCGGACGACATCCGCAACGGCATCAAGTCGTATTCGAACTGGCCGACCATCCCGCAGCTCTACGTCAAGGGCGAGTTCGTCGGCGGCTGCGACATCGTCCGCGAGATGTTCCAGGCGGGCGAGCTGCAGGGCCTGCTGACCGAGAAGGGCGTCGCGGCGGGCCAGAGCGCCTGACGCGGGGCGCCGTGACGAAAGCCCTGCTGATCGTCGCGGCGCTGATCGACCTTGCCTTGGCGGCGCTGCTGATCGGCGTGTCCGGCTTCATCGTCGGCGGCGGCCCGGAGAGCCTGAAGGCGAGCGGACTTGAGACGGCGGCCTATTGGGCCGCCGTTGTCGTTTGCATCGCCGCGCCGGCCGCCGGCTTCATCCTCAACAGGAAGGGCAGGACGCCGGCGGGCCTGATCGCGGCCTGGTTGCCGGCTGCCGGCGCGCTGGTGGCGCTGCTGGCGCCGGCGCCGTATTGATCGCGATCCCGTCCAGTTCAGTCATGATATCGGCCGGCAGATCGAGGTCCGCCGCGGCCAGATTCTCGCGCAGATGCGGCACCGACGACGTGCCCGGAATGAGCAGGATGTTCGGTGCGCGCGCGAGCAGCCAGGCGAGCGCGACCTGCATCGGTGTCGCCGCAAGCCGGCGGGCGACGCTCGACAGGGTCGACGACTGCAGCGGCGTGAAGCCGCCGAGCGGGAAGAACGGCACGTAGGAGATGCCGTCGCCCGCAAGCTGATCGATCAGCGCGTCGTCCTGCCGGTGCGCAAGATTGTAGTGGTTCTGCACACAGACGATCTCGCAAATGGCGCGCGCTTGCGCGACCTGCGCCGTCGTGACGTTGCTCACGCCGATGTGGCGGATCAGGCCTTTGTGCTGCAGCTCGGCGAGCGCCGTCACCTGCGCCTCGATCGAGCCTTCGGCTGGACCGTGGACGTCGTGCATGCTGCGGAAGTTCACCACCTCGATCGCGTCGAGTCTCAGATTGCGCAGGTTGTCCTGCACCGCCTCGGTCAGTTCCTGCGGTGACATCGCCGGAATCCACGAGGCGTCGTCGCCGCGTCGCGCAGAGACCTTGGTGACGATGACGAGGTCGTCCGGATACGGGTGCAGCGCCTCGCGGATGATCCGGTTGGTGATGTGGGGGCCGTAGAAGTCGGACGTGTCGATGTGATTGACGCCGTGCGCCACTGCCTCGCGCAGCACGGCGCGGGCGGCCGCCGGGTCCCTCGGCGGGCCGAACACGCCGGGCCCGGCGAGTTGCATGGCGCCGTAGCCCAGGCGGCTCACGGTGCGGTGGCCCAGTTTGTAGGTGCCGGCGTTCTCGATGCTGGTCATTGCTTGCTCTCCTCGGTGACGAGCCGGGAGATAGGTCATTGTTCGTTCCACGATAATCCGGCACAATATGAACGGCTTGTGCGGAATAATGAACAATGCAGGTTGACCTCGGAGATCTCAGTGCCTTGGTAGCCGTGGCGCGGGCCGGGGGCTTCCGGGACGCCGCGCGCATCAGCGGCGTCAGCGCGTCGGCGCTGAGCGAGGCGGTTCGCCGGCTCGAGGCCCAGCTCGGAGTGCGGCTGCTCAACAGGACGACGCGCAGCGTGGCGCCGACCGAGGCGGGCCAGCGGCTGCTCGAACGCCTGTCGCCGGCCTTGAACGAGGTCGAGGCCGCGCTCGACGTGGTGAACCTGTTTCGCGACAGACCGGCGGGAACGCTGAAACTCAATGTTCCGGTGAGCGCATCGCGGCTCGTTCTGCCGCGGCTCGTGCCGCCGTTTCTCGCCGCCTACCCGGACATCAGGCTGGAGATCATCGCCGAGGATACCTTCGTCGACGTGCTGGCCGCCGGTTGCGACGCCGGCATCCGCTACGACGAGCGGCTCGAACAGGACATGATCGCCGTGCCGATCGGGCCGCGCGAGCAGCGCTTCGCTGCCGCCGCCGCGCCGGCCTATCTCGAGCGTCATGGCCGGCCCGGGCACCCGCGCGATTTGCTCGGCCATGCCTGCCTGCGCAGCCGCTTCTCCAGCGGCACGCTGACCGCCTGGGAGTTCGAGCGTGACGGCGAGATCGTGCGGGTCGATCCCACGGGACCACTCGTCGTGAGCGCGGGCACGGCCAGCGACCTCGCGGTGGAAGCGGCGGTCGCCGGCGCCGGCATCATTCAATTGTTCGAGGACTGGCTGCGCCCGAATTTCGCCAGCGGCGCGCTCGTCCCGGTGCTGGAGCCGTGGTGGCAACGGTTCTCCGGGCCGTTCCTCTACTATCCCGGGCGCCGGCTGGTGCCGGCGCCGCTGCGCGCCTTCATCGACTTCATCAAGACGCTTTAGCCGCCGGCACGCGCCGCAAAAACAAAATCCCCCGCCGGAGGGGCGGGGGATTTGTAATTCGTCGCGGTCGTCGGATCAGCGGGAGTAGTACTCGACCACCAGGTTCGGCTCCATCTGGACGGCGTAGGGCACGTCCGTCAGGACCGGGATGCGCGAAAGCTTGGCGCTGATCTTGGCGCCGTCGAGCTCAATGTAGTCCGGCACGTCGCGCTCGGCCAGCGCCTGCGACTCCAGCACGATCGGGAGCTGCTTCGACTTCTCCTTCACCTCGATCACGTCGCCGACCTTGAGGCGATAGCTCGGGATGTTGACGCGCTTGCCGTTCACCCGGATGTGGCCGTGGTTGATGAACTGGCGGGCGGCGAAGACGGTGGGCACGAACTTGGCTCGGAACACGACCGCGTCGAGGCGGCGCTCCAGCAGGCCGATGAGATTGGCGCCCGAGTCGCCCTTCATCCGCGTGGCATCCTTGTAGATGCCGTGGAACTGCTTCTCGGAGATGTTGCCGTAATAGCCGCGCAGCTTCTGCTTGGCCTTGAGCTGCACGCCATAGTCGGACAGCTTGCCCTTGCGGCGCTGGCCGTGCTGGCCGGGGCCGTACTCACGGCGGTTGACCGGGCTCTTCGGGCGACCCCAGATGTTCTCGCCCATCCGGCGGTCGATTTTGTACTTGGATTCCAGGCGCTTGGTCATCGCGTCCTCGCGTTGATGATGAATGAGGAACCGCGCCCTCCTCTGACCGGGGTCTCCCCCGGTCCGACAGGAAAAGCCTCAAAAGCGCAAGGCCTTGCCACGGGTCGCGAAACGTCTAAGGCGGCCCTTTCGGGGCCGCCAGGACGGGCGGTTTGTAGGGGCGAACGGAGCCGGTGTCAAACGCCTTGGGCGCGCGTCTCCGCCGGAAGCAGGGGTTGCGGATCGCGACCAAACCCGCCATTTTTCCGGCATCAGGCCGGGCCCCTCTGGCAGTCATGGGACTGCGATGTCGGACTGATTGAGCCCCGGGGCCCGCTATGACCGATCTTCTCGCATCGCTATCCCTTTCGCAGGAGGCGCTCACCGCGCTGTTCCAGGTCATCGTCATCGACCTGGTGCTGGCGGGCGACAACGCCGTCATCATCGGCCTTGCCGCCGCCGGCCTGCCGCAGGCGCAGCGCACCCGCGCCATTCTCGTCGGCATCATCGCCGCCACCGTCCTGCGCATCGGCTTCGCCGCCGTCGCGGTGGAGCTGCTGGCGATCGTCGGCCTCATCTTCGCCGGCGGCATCCTCCTGCTCTGGGTGAGCTGGAAGATGTGGCGCGAACTGCGCGCCGACAAACACGGAGCGGAGGAGGGGGCCGGCGCGGCCGAGGCCGCCGCGCCGCGCAAGACCTTCGCCCAGGCGGCCTGGCAGATCGTCGCCGCCGACGTGTCGATGTCGCTCGACAACGTGCTCGCCGTCGCCGGCGCGGCGCGCGATCACCCGATCGCGCTGGTGGTCGGGCTCACGCTGTCGATCGTGCTCATGGGCGTCGCCGCGAACTTCATCGCCCGCACGCTCAGCCGCCACCGCTGGATCGCCTATATCGGCCTCGCGATCATCCTCTACGTCGCGCTCGACATGATCTGGCGCGGCTTCTGGGAGATCCACGCGCTGGCGGCGAGCTAGAAGCCGAAGGTCGCCAGCATCCGCGCCAGAGCCGGCGGCGGCACGCGCCCCGACGTGAACGCGATCGTCTGTCCGCCCGGCGCGGCGGCCGGCGGCCGCGCCTCGAGCAGGTCGGCGACGCGGCGCGCGATCGCCGGCGCCGGGTCGAGCCAGGCGACCGGCCACGGCGCGATCGCCTGGAAGCGGGCGAGCAGCAGCGGATAATGCGTGCAGGCGAGCACGACGGTGTCGGTGCGCCTGCCGTCCGTTTCGACGAAGCAGGGCGCGATTTCGGCGGCGAGATCGGCGTCGCCGACCGCCTCGCCGGCGAGTTCCCTCTCGGCGAAGGTGGCGAGCCGCGGCGAGCCGACCAGCACGACGTCGCAGCCGGCGGCGAACTGGCGGATCAGCGCGCGGGTATATTCGCGGCCGACGGTCGCCTGCGTGCCGAGCACGGCGATGCGTTTCGATTTGGACTGCGCGCAGGCCGGCTTGATCGCCGGCACGGTGCCGACGAAAGGCACGGAAAAGCGCGCGCGCAGATCCGCGAGCGCCAAAGTCGACGCGGTGTTGCAGGCGACGACGATCAGATCGGGCGCGTAGGCGGCAATGGCCTTGCCGATCACCTCGGCAATCCGCGCGATCAATTTGTCCTCCGGCTGGTTGCCGTAGGGGAAGCCGGCGTCGTCCGCGAGATAGACGTAATGCGCGTCGGGCCGCGCGGCGGCAATCTCACGAAACACCGTAAGCCCGCCGAGACCGGAGTCGAAAACCAGAACGGTCACGGACTCGCGCGGCGGCATGGCTGGCGCTGTGGGATTCGACATCAGGCCGGCAGGTAAAACACGGGCCGCGCGGCCTGACAATGCCCGCATGCGAGGCCGAGAACAGGCGGCGCCGTTGCGGCGCAGCCTCGCAGGGCAGGGCGAATCGGCTACACAAATCAAATGTCGGGGGGCAACGATGCTTTATGCGATTTTCATGGCGGCGATCCTCGTCGTGCTTGGCGCGATGTGGCGCGGGCATCGCGCCGCGATGCCGCTGTTTCTGGCGACGGTGGCGGTCACCACCGTCTATCTCATCGCCGATATGACTTCGCCTCTCACGCTGAGCTTCTGATGCCGCACATTTATCTTCTCGCCGCGACGGCCAACGCCTGGACGCTGATCCTCATTCTGGGCGCGGCCTTCTGGGTCCAGTTCGCGGCCGGCGAGCCGCCGTGCCCGCTGTGCGTCCTGCAGCGCATCGGCCTGATGTTCTGCGCGCTGGGGCCGGTTTATCTGCTGATCGGCCAGCGCAATGGCGACGTCTCGGTGCGCAACGTCGCGGTGGCCGGCGGCATCGGCATCGTTGCCGGTCTTTTCGGTGCTGCGGCGTCGGCCCGGCAGGTGCTGCTGCACATTCTGCCCGACGATCCCGGCTTCGGCAGCCCGGTGCTCGGCATCCATCTCTATACGTGGTGCCTGATCGCGTTCATCGTCCACATCGCCGCGAGCGGGTTGATGCTGATCGGCGCCACCTGGCTTCCCGAACGCCGGATCAAGCCGTGGCCGCTCACCGGAGTGACGGCGGGCGCGCTGGCCGCGATGGTGATCGCCAACATTCTCTCGGTGATCGCGGAGGCCGGATTCCATTGGGAATTGCCTTCGGATCCGACCGGCTATCTGCTGTTCAAGTAGGACATCCGGTGGATCGGCGCCGGCTGGCCATCAGCCGGCGCCCCCGATCCCACGCTGCGCCGTAAGCGTCTTCAGGCGGTTCCGAACACGCGCTCGAAGATCGTGTCGACGTGCTTCAAGTGGTGGTCGAGGTCGAAATTCTCCTCGAGCTCCTTGTCCGACAGCGCCTTGCGCACATCGGGGTCGGCCTTGAGCAGCGACAGGAAGTCCTTCTCGCCGCCCCAGACGCGCATGGCGTTGCGCTGGACAAGGCGATAGGCGTCCTCGCGCGCGACGCCGGCCTTGGTCAGCGCGATCAGCACGCGCTGCGAGTGGATGAGGCCGCCGAGGCGGTCGATGTTCTTCTGCATGTTGGTCGGATAGACGAGCAGTTTGTCGATCAGGCCGGTGAGCCGGGCGAGCGCGAAGTCGAGCGTCACCGTCGCGTCCGGGCCGATCATGCGCTCGACCGAGGAGTGCGAGATGTCGCGCTCGTGCCAGAGCGCCACGTTCTCCATCGCCGGCGTCACATAGGCGCGCACCATGCGCGCGAGACCAGTGAGGTTCTCCGACAGCACCGGGTTGCGCTTGTGCGGCATCGCCGAGGAGCCCTTCTGCTTCTCGGAGAAGAACTCTTCCGCTTCCAGGACTTCGGTGCGCTGCAGATGGCGGATTTCGACCGAGAGCCGCTCGATCGAGGAGGCGACGACGCCGAGCGTGGCGAAATACATCGCGTGGCGGTCGCGCGGGATGACCTGCGTCGACACCGGCTCGACGGCGAGCCCCATCGCCTTGGCGACATGGGCTTCGACGCGCGGATCAACCTGGGCGAAGGTGCCGACGGCGCCGGAGATGGCGCAGGTCGCGACTTCCTTGCGCGCCGCGACCATGCGCTCGCGGTTGCGCGAGAACTCGGCATAGGCCTGCGCCAGCTTCAGTCCGAACGTAGTCGGCTCGGCATGGATGCCGTGCGAGCGGCCGACGGTCGGCGTCATCTTGTATTCGAAGGCGCGGCGCTTGAGGGCGGCGAGCAGCGCGTCGAGATCGGCGATGAGGAGGTCGGCGGCGCGCACGAGCTGCACGTTGAGGCAGGTGTCGAGCACGTCCGACGAGGTCATGCCCGAATGCATGTAGCGCGCCTCCGGGCCGACGATCTCGGAGACGTGGGTGAGAAAGGCGATGACGTCGTGCTTGACCTCGGCCTCGATCGCGTCGATGCGGTCGATGTCGAATTTGGCGTCCTTGCCCTTGGCCCAGATCGTCCTGGCGGCGTCCTTCGGGATGACGCCGAGCTCGGCCATCGCGTCGGCCGCGTGCGCCTCGATCTCGAACCAGATCTTGTATTTCGTCTCCGGCGACCAGATCGCGGTCATGGCCGGGCGGGAATAGCGGGGGATCATTCTCTCACTCTCACGTTAATCCCTCCTCCTGAGGAGCCGCGCGAAGCGCGGCGTCTCGAAGGATGAGGCCGAGGCGTCGCCCCGGTGATAATGGGGCCTCATGGTTCGAGACGCGTCGCTGCGCGACGCTCCTCACCATGAGCGATGAGTTCACGCCGCTTCGCCGCGCGCCATCGCGGCGGCGTTGCGGATGGCGGCGATGTTGCCCTTGTAGTCGCCGCCCTTGAAGACCGCGGAGCCGGCGACCAGCACATTGGCGCCGGCGCGCACCACGTCGGCGGCATTCGCCGCGGTGACGCCGCCGTCGACCTCGATGTCGATCGGGCGGGCGCCGACGAGCGCGCGCACCTGCGCGATCTTGTCGAGCGCCGCCGGGATGAAGGCCTGGCCGCCGAAGCCGGGATTGACCGACATGACGAGCACGAGGTCGACGAGGTCGATGACGTGCTCGATCGTGGACACCGGCGTGCCGGGGTTCATGGTCACGCCCGCCTTCTTGCCGAGCGCGCGGATCGCCTGCAGCGAGCGGTGGATGTGCGGACCGGCCTCGACGTGCACGGTGATGATGTCGGAGCCGGCTTTGGCGAAGGCCTCGAGATAGGGATCGCAGGGCGCGATCATCAGGTGGACGTCGAAGGTCCTCTTGGTCACCGGGCGCAGCGCCTTCACCACGTCGGGGCCGATGGTGATGTTGGGGACGAAGTGCCCGTCCATGACGTCGACGTGGATCCAGTCGGCGCCGGCGGCCTCGATGGCGCGGATTTCCTCGCCCAGCCGAGCGAAATCGGAGGCGAGGATCGAGGGCGCGATGAGAAGCGGCCGCGGCATGGACAGGTCTCCGTGAGGGGTCCGCCTACCATGCGGGGACGGGCCGGGCAACGCGGCGCGGGCGCGGCATCCCCCGGCAAATTGGCGCCGGGACGCGGCAAGATTTGCCGGGCGGCGCGGCGCGGCGCGGCCGGCGCGCCGCGGGAAAGCCCCGGGAAACCGCGGCTTCCGCGGCATCGGCAAACTGGCCCGGCCCTTGCGAGGCAGCAGGCCGGGGCACGCGCCGGCCCGGTCGGCGAGCTATGAGGACGTTGCGTATGTCGATGTCGGTCAGTTCCTCCTCGGACGCCTTATCCTCCCTCCAGTCGCTGCTGCAGCAGGTCACCAACCTCGCCGGCAACGTCGCGGGCGTGGGCCCGGTCGGCGATTGGCTGGCGAGCGCCGCAAGCGCCGCCACGCCGGGCGCCGGTGGCGCGTCGGGCGCGGCCCAGCCCTTCGGCAAGGCGCCGCCCCCGTTCCCGGACGGCACCATGGCCGCGCTGATCGCGCTCAAGGGCCAGGATACCGGCGGCAGCGCGCAAGGCCTGCTGTCGAAGCTCGACACCGACGGCGACGGCACGGTCAGTCAGAGCGAGTTCGAGGCGGCACTTGCCGGGTCGGGCGTCGACGCCTCACAGGCCGATGCCCTGTTTGCGAAGCTCGACCGCAACGGCGACGGCAGCGTCGATCAGGGCGAGCTGACTTCGGCGCTGCGCCGCGGCCACGGCCATCACCATCGTCCCATGGCGGCGGGCGGCGGCGATCAAAGCGGGCTCGACGCGCTGCTGGCCGCGACCGGCGCCAACGGCGCCAAGACGCAGACCACCGCCAATTCCGACGGATCGTCGACCACGACCATCACCTATGCCGACGGCAGCTCCGTGACCATGACCGCGCCGGCGGCGTCGACGGCGAACCCCGCGGGCACCGGCTCCACACAGGGCGCCAATCCGGTCAACCTCATCGAGCAGTTGATCAAGATGCAGGCCCAGCTCGCCGGCGAGCAGGGCACGACGGTGTCAGCGCTCGCCTAAGGCCGGCCGCGTCGCCCAGCGCGCCAGCGGCCGCATGAGATGCGGCAGCAGGTAGATCGGAAACTGCGCGACCGCGAAATAGAGCCAGGCGACCTCCGGCACGGCGAAGCCGGTCGCCGCCAGCATCAGGCCGATGTTGCGGTTGCCGGCGATCAGGCCGATGGCGAAGGCGCGCGCGCGCCCCGCCGGCCAGAACACGAGCGTCGTCACCGCCGTCATGCCGAGCGACAGCGCGAAGGCAAGCAGCGTCAATCGCAGCACCAGCAGCGGATCGCTGACGAGGTGCGCGGTCACGCCGTCCATCGCCGCGACCGCGAAGGTCATGAACATCAGGACGCTGAGGCCGTCGATGCGCAGCTTCTGCGCCTCGATGAAGGCCGCGCCGGCGAAGCGGCGGATCAGCGCGGCCGCGAGCGCGGAGCCGGCGATGATCAGGGCAAGGCGCAGGCCCAGGGCCGCGGGCGAGGTGAGCGTGGTGCCGAGGAAGGCATGCGTGAACAGGCCCGCGGTGACCGGCGCGACCACGATCGACACGATGAGCCCGGCGAGCGTCAGCGCGACGTCGAGCCCGAGCAGAGCGGCGACCGCGGGCGCCGACATCAGCGCCGGCGCGGAGAGCTGCAGCACCAGCATGAGATAGAGGCCGGGCATGGCGCGGCCGACGTCGGCGGCGAGGAACGTGGCGCCGATCAGCGCCGGCGTGACCAGCATGAGCCAGACCGCGGCCGCGGCGATCAGACCCGGCCGCGTGAAGTATCGGCGTAGCGCCGCCGGATCGACGCGCAGAAAGGCGAGCCCCAGCATCACCACGATCACCGGGCCGAGCGTCGGCTTGAGCAAGGCGGCCAGGCCGGGAAAGACGAGCCCGACGAAGATCGACAGCGCCGCGACCAGCGTGCCGTGTCGGCCGAGGAGGCTCAAAGCGGCCGCGAGGGCGGCAAGCGCGTTCATCCCAGGGAAAACTCCGCCGCCCGGCTGGGCTGGACGCTCTTGATAGCGTCTTACAAAGTGGCGATCTATGCCGGGCGAACGCCGCCGCCATGCGCAGTGGAAAAGGAGCCGAAATGCCACGCACCGATGCCATCGTCCTGGGAGCCGGCATCGTCGGCACGTCCATCGCGCTGCAGCTCGTCAAACGCGGCCTCTCGGTCGCGCTGGTCGATCGCAACGGCGTCGGCCTGGAAACCTCCTACGGCAATGCCGGCGTCATCGAGGGCAGCACCGTTCTCGCGCCCGCCTTCCCGCCGGGACTCGGCGCGCTTCTGCGCGTCGCCTTGAAGCAGGCGAGCGCCGCCAATTATCACCTGTCGTTCCTGCCGCAGGTGGCGCCCTGGCTCTTCGCCTTCCGCAGCTACTCGCGGCCCGAGCGGCTCGCCGAGACGGCTAGGGCGAACCGGCCGCTGTTTGCGCGCGCGGTCGCCGAGCACGAGACGCTGATGCAGGAGTCGGCGGCGACCCATCTGCTGCGCAAGACCGGCTGGATGAAGCTCTATCGCGACGAGGACGCGCTCAAGAAATTGCAGCTCGAGTTCGATCTCGCCGGGGAGTTCGGGCTGCCGTTCGAGGCGCTCGACGGCGCCGGCGCGCAGGCACTGGAGCCGAACCTACGACCCGACTTCGCGCATGCGATATTCTGGCCGAAGGCGGCGAGCATCAGCAATCCGCTGGCTCTGACGCGCGCTTATGCCGATCGCTTCACGGCGCTCGGCGGCATTATCGTCACCGGCGATGCGCGCTCGCTGCACCGCTCCGGCGGCGGCTGGCGCGTCGACACCGACGAGGGCGCACTCGATTCCGCCAACGTCGTCGTCGCGCTCGGCCCGTGGGCGCCCGATGTGCTGGCGCCGCTCGGGCTGAAGCTGCCGATGGCGGTCAAGCGCGGCTATCACCGGCATTTCCGCGCCGAAGGCAATGCGATGCTGGGCCGCCCGGTGGTCGATACCGATTACGGCTTCCTGATCACGCCGATGGAGCAGGGCATCCGCCTGACGACGGGCGCCGAATTCGCGCCGCGCGATGCGGCGCCGACGCCGGTGCAGTTCGACCGGCTGATGCCGCGGGCGCGGGCGCTGTTCCCGCTCGGCGAGCGCGCCGACGACAGGACCTGGGTCGGCGCGCGGCCGTGCTTTCCCGACTCGCGGCCGGTCATCGGCCCGGCGCCGAAGCAGCCCGGCCTGTGGCTCGCCATCGGCCATGCGCATTGGGGGCTCACGCTCGGGCCGGTCACCGGCCGCGTCATTGCCGACCTCGTCACCGGCGCGACGCCCGAGGTCGATCCGGCGCCGTATCGGGTCGAGCGCTTCCTGTAAGGGCGGCTCAGACCTTGCGACGGTCGCGCGCGCCGGCCGGCGTGATCTCGCGGCAGCGATACTGGTCGCGGATGTGGCTGTTGAAGAACACGCCCTTGGAGAACGAGGCGCGGAAATTGGCCGCGACCGCGGCCGGCACGGCGGAATATTCGTAGACGCGGCCGGTCACGAAAGTGACCACGAGCCGTTGCCGCTGCGGCTCGTAGGTGAAGCTCGAAATCACGCTCGACGGCATGGCACCGGTTCCTCGCGCAGAACAACGCGGGTCGCCGGGCCGGGGTTTCAGCCGCCGAAGCGGTCCTTCCAGCTCGGCAGCGCGCCGGGGAAGGGGAGGGCCTTCGCCTCGTAGATCGCCCGCGCCACCGCGCGCGCCATCACATTGCCCGCCACCATGCCGACCTCGGCGAGGCCGTAATAGGGATCGGGCAGGTCGACCGCGCCGGTCGCGGCGGCGAACAGCACGTCGCCGTCGAGCGGCGTGTGCACCGGATAGATGGCGCGGGCGAGACCGTCCTGCGCCATCACGGCGAGACGATTGGTCTGCGCCTTGTTCAGCCGTGCATCGGTGACGACGAGGCCGATGGTCGTGTTCTCCTGCGGCCCGCCTTTGGCGCGGATGGCAAGGTCCGCCGCGCTCACCTGCGGCGCAACGCCGCGGTCGCCGAACTCGCCGTTCTGCTCGAACGGCGCCGCCCAGAAATGCGGGCCGTCGCCGACGGTCACGGTGCCGACGGCGTTGACGACGACGATGGCGCCGACGGTGATACCGCCGCGCGTTCTGCCAGAGGCCGAGCCGACGCCGCCCTTGAGCGTCGCGGTGGTGGCGCCGAGCCCGGCGCCGACGCTGCCGAGCGCGACATCGGTCGAGGCATTCGCCGCCGCGGCATAACCGAGCTCGCGATAGGGCGGGTAGCGGCCCCAGCCCTTGTCGCCGCCGTTGAGCATGTCGAACATGATCGCGCCCGGCACGATCGGCACCACGGCGTCGCCGATGCGGAAGCCACGGCCCTGCTCGCGCATGCGGGCCTGCACGCCGGAGGCGGCGTCGAGGCCGAAGGCCGAGCCGCCCGACAGCACGATGGCGTCGACGCCTTCGACGGTCTGCGCCGGATCGAGCAGGGCGGTCTCGCGCGTGCCGGGGCCGCCGCCGCGGACGTCGACGCTGCCGACGACGGCGCTGTCGAAGACGATGACGGTGACGCCGGAGGCGAGGGCGGCATCGTCGGCATGGCCGACGCGGACGCCGGCGACGTCGGTGATCAGGTTGCGCATGATCACCCGCTTATCACATCCGCGCCAGCACGCCATCACCCACCTTGCCAGCGCCACATTGCGCCGGGCATGTAGACGTCCATGCATGACGTCACCTTTCTTGCCGCGCTGGTCGCCGGCGTGGTCAGTTTCCTCTCCCCCTGCGTGCTGCCGCTGGTGCCTCCGTACCTGATCTTCCTTGCCGGCACGTCGCTCGAGCGTTTCGCCGACCGCGAGCCGGAGCGGCAGGTCAAGCGCGACACGGTCCTCGCCGCGGCGCTGTTCGTGCTCGGCTTCTCCACCGTGTTCGTGGCGCTCGGCGCCAGCGCCAGCGTCATCGGCTCGCTGATCCGCGCCTATTCCGAGCCGCTGGCCATGGTCGCCGGCGTGATCATCATCGTCATGGGCCTGCATTTCCTCGGTCTCACGCCGATCGCCTGGCTGCATCGGCAGAAGCGTCTCGAGGTCGCCAAGCCGGTCGGCCTGTGGGGGGCCTATCTGATCGGGCTCGCCTTCGCCTTCGGCTGGACGCCGTGCATCGGGCCGATCCTCGCCGCGATCCTGGCGGTGGCGGCCTCCGAGCAGACGGTGACGCGCGGCGCCGCGCTGCTCGCGGTCTACTCGCTCGGTCTCGGCATCCCCTTCATGATCGCCGCTTTCGCGATCGAGCCGTTCGCAGCCTTCCTCGCGCGCTTCAAGAAGTACATGCGCCGCGTCGAGCAGGCGATGGGCGCGCTGCTCGTGCTCACCGGCATCGCCTTCCTCACCGGCAGCATCAGCCAGCTCAGCATCTGGCTGCTGCAGATGTTTCCGGCCCTCGGCAATATCGGCTAGGGCCCGTCACGCAAGGCCGCGCAAAACAAAAAGCCCGCCGGTGACGGCGGGCTTTTCGCATCTCGTTCGTCGATGGAGCCGGGCTCAGTTGGCCTTGCTGCAATCGCCGTTCGGGCACTCGACGTAGGTGATCTTGCCATCCGGCTGCTTCTTCCAGATGTACATCACGTAGTCGAGGCGGGTGATGTCGCCCTTCTTGTCGTAGGAGAGGTCGCCGATCACGGTCTTGATGTGCATGCCGGAGTGCAGTTTCTCCGCAACCTTCTTGGGATCGTTCGACTTCGCCGCTTTCGCCGCCTCCGCCATGACCTGCACCGCCGCGTAGCTGTACAGCGTGTAGGCTTCCGGCTCGAACTTGTTGGCGCGGAATTTGGCGACGGCGTCCTTGGCGTTCGGGTTCTTGCGCGGATCGGGCGCGAAGGTCATCAGCGTGCCGACGACGCCGGGGCCGCCGACCTGGGCGAACTCGTCGGTGGTGATGCCGTCCGCGCCCATCAGCGGCGCCTGCACGCCCTGATCGCGCATCTGGCGTACGATCAGGCCGCCTTCGGTGTGCAGCCCGCCCCAATAGACGAGGTCCGCGCCCGACTGCTTGATCTTGGACACCAGCGCCGAGAAGTCCTTCTCGCCGATGTTGATGCCCTCATAAAGCACCGGCTTCATGCCGCCCTTGGCCATGGCCTTGATGGTCTCGTCGGCGAGGCCCTTGCCGTA
>Ga0182749_1001936_pt1 | contig 15613 bp, 14 predicted proteins | sample eDN3rd37CKraftMG_FD_128875 | JGI IMG/M metagenome (GOLD analysis project Ga0182749, IMG submission 128875) | Enriched Miracle-Growth compost microbial communities from Emeryville, California, USA - eDNA 3rd pass 37_C Kraft MG (version 2) (version 2) ...
GACGTCGCGGCGATGACCTTGTCGGTCGAAGGCTTTCAGCCGCGGCGTGAAGTCGTTGGCGAGCCGGGCCTGCTCGAACATCTGCGCGCGGCCCCAGTGACGGCCGAACGCCGAGAGCACGCTTTCCGGCGCGGTGCCCCCGTTCGCCCGCACCGCCTCCCGCAGGGCCGCGTCGCTGGCGAACAGATCGATGTCCTCATAGGGCGGCGACTGGTTGAAAACCTCGTGCGTGTCGAAGGCGGCCATGATCCCTCCCGGCGAACGACTCGGGGCGCGTCGTCGGCAACGCGGGTTAACCGTATCATGACCGCGGCGTCCCGCCGGGTTTTCCACCGGCGCCTTGCCGGGTCCGGCGACTGGGCCTATAGAACTGCCTTTAATGACCAGTGCGCCAAAATCGTCGTTCGTCCTCAACCACCGTCATCTGTTGGGGATCGAGGGGCTTTCCCGCGACGAGATCACCGGCCTGCTCGATCTGTCCGAGGAATTCGTCACCCTCAACCGCCAGATCGAGAAAAAGACCGCCTCGCTGCGCGGCCGCACCCAGATCAACCTGTTCTTCGAAAGCTCGACCCGGACCCAGTCCTCCTTCGAGCTCGCCGGCAAGCGGCTCGGCGCCGACGTGATGAATATGTCGGTCTCCTCCTCCGCCATGCGCAAGGGCGAGACGCTGATCGACACCGCGATGACGCTGAACGCCATGCACCCGGACATTCTGGTGGTGCGCCATCATGCCTCGGGCGCGGTCGAGCTGCTCGCCAACAAGGTCGATTGCTCGGTGGTCAATGCCGGCGACGGCGCCCATGAGCATCCGACCCAGGCGCTGCTCGACGGCCTCACCATCCGCCGCAACAAGGGCCGCATCGAGGGGCTGCTGGTCGCGATCTGCGGCGACATCACCCATTCGCGCGTCGCGCGCTCCAACATCACGCTCTTGAACACCATGGGCGCGCGGGTCCGCGTCGTCGCGCCGTCCACCCTGCTGCCGGTCGGCATCGAGCGGCTCGGCGTCGAGGTCGCGCGCGACATGCGCGAGGGCCTCGCCGACGCCGACATCGTAATGATGTTGCGGCTGCAGAAGGAGCGCATGAACGGCTCCTACGTGCCCTCGATGTCGGAATACTTCCACTTCTACGGTCTCGACCAGCGCAAGCTCGCCTATGCGCGGCCGGACGCGCTGGTGATGCACCCGGGTCCGATGAACCGCGGCGTCGAGATCGACTCCATCGTGGCGGACGGCGCGCAATCGCTGATCCGCGAACAGGTCGAGATGGGCGTCGCCGTGCGCATGGCGGTGCTCGAAGCCCTCTCACGCAACCTGCCGAACGCATGATGATATCCTCCGACCGCCGCCCGATCCTGCTCGCCAATGCGCGGATCGTCGATCCGTCGCGCGATCTCGATTTCAACGGCGACCTGCTGATCGCCGACGGCGTGATCCGCGAGGCGAAGCGCGGCATCGGCGCGGCCGGCGTGCCGGAAGGCACCGAGATCTACGATTGCCGCGGCAAGCTCGTCGCGCCGGGCCTCGTCGACATGCGCGCCTTCATCGGCGAGCCGGGCGCCGGCCATCGCGAGACATTTGCGTCCGCCAGCCAGGCGGCGGCGGCCGGCGGCGTCACCACCATCATCTGCCAGCCCGACACCTCGCCGGCGATCGACGATCCGGCGACCGTCGACTACGTGATGCGCCGCGCCCGCGACACCGCGGTGGTCCACGTCCACCCGATGGCGGCGCTGACCAAGGGCCTCGAAGGCCAGGAGATGACCGAGATCGGGCTCCTGAAAGCCGCCGGCGCGGTCGCCTTCACCGACGGCGACAGGAGCGTCACCAATGCGCAGGTGATCCGCCGCGCCCTCACCTATGCCCGCGATTTCGACGCGCTGATCGTGCATCAGGCCGAAGACCCCAACCTCGTCGGCGACGGCGTCATGAACGAAGGCGAGTTCGCCGCACGGCTCGGCCTGATCGGCATCCCGACCGCCGCCGAGGCCGTGGTGCTCGAGCGCGACCTGCGCCTCGTCGCGCTGACCGGCGGCCGCTATCACGCCGCCTCCGTCACCTGCGCGGACTCGCTCGACATCCTCAAGCGCGCGCGCGACGCCGGCCATCCGGTCACCGCCTCGGCCTCGATCAACCACATCACGCTCAACGAGAACGACATCGGCTCCTACCGCACCTTCCTGAAGCTGACGCCGCCCCTGCGCAGCGAGGACGACCGCAAGCTCGTCGTCGACGCCGTCGCGAGCGGTCTCGTCGACGTCATCATGTCGGACCACAATCCGCAGGACGTCGAGACCAAGCGGCTGCCCTTCGCGGAAGCGGCCCCCGGCGCAATCGGCATCGAGACCATGCTGGTCGCCGGCCTGCGTCTCGTCCATCGCGAGGAACTGTCGCTCGCGACGCTTCTGCGCGCGATGTCGACGCGGCCCGCCGAGCTGCTCGGCCTGCCCGGCGGCACGCTGCGCAACGGCGCGCCGGCCGACGTGATCGTCGTCGATCTCGAGGTGCCCTGGGTGCTCGATCCGAACGAGCTGAAGTCGAAGTGCAAGAACACGCCGTTCGACGAAGCGCGCATGCAGGGCCGCGTGGTGCGCACCATCGTCGGCGGCCGCACCGTCTACGATTTCGTCTGAGCGGAGCCTGACCGATGGCGGACCTCGTTCCCCACGCCGCCGCGCTGATCCTGGGCTACCTGTTCGGCTCGATTCCGTTCGGCCTGCTGCTGACGAGGCTGGCCGGTGGGCCCGATTTGCGCGCCATCGGCTCCGGCAATATCGGCGCGACCAATGTGCTGCGCACCGGCAACAAGAAGCTCGCGGCCGCGACGCTCGCGCTCGACATGCTCAAGGGCACCGCCGCGGTGCTGCTGGCGCGGCATGTCATCGACCCTCAGGCGGCGGCGTTCGCGGCGGTCGGCGCCTTTCTCGGCCATCTCTTTCCGGCGTGGCTCCGCTTCAAGGGCGGCAAGGGCGTCGCGACCTATATCGGCATCCTGCTCGGGCTCGCCTGGCCGGCGGCATTATTGTTCTGCGCGATCTGGCTGATCGTCGCGCTCGTCTTCCGCTATTCCTCGCTGTCGGCGCTGGTCGCGAGCGCGCTCACGCCCGCCTATTTCTGGTTCGACGGCGAGCACCTGCGGGCCGCGCTGTTTCTGCTGCTGACGGCGCTGCTATGGATCATGCACCGGCAGAATATCGCCCGCCTGATGGCCGGCACCGAGAGCCGGATCGGCGGCAAATCCTGAGCCGCCCGGCATCGTGAGCGTTGTCCCGGGACGCGCGCTTTGACATGCTCCCGCACACGCGGGGGCGGGATGGCGAAACAGGGCGTCAGCTTAAGCGACCGGCAGCGGATCGACTGGCTGCGCCTGATCCGCACGCCGAATGTCGGCCCGCGCAGCTTCCGCGAACTCATCAATCGCTATGGCGGCGCGCGTGCCGCGCTCGACGCGCTTCCCGGGCTCGCGCGCCGCGGCGGCGGCGCGGTGACGATCTATCCGCAAGCCGACGCCGAACGCGAGATCCATGCCGCGAAGGCCTGCGGCGCGCGTTTCGTCGCGCTCGGCGAGCCGGATTACCCGCCATGGCTGCAGGCGCTCGACGACGCGCCGCCGGTCATCGCCATCCGTGGCGTCGAGGAGGTGTTCGCGCGCCCGCCGGTCGCCATCGTCGGCTCGCGCAACGCCTCCGCGGTCGGACTGAAATTCGCCGAGCGTATCGCCAATGATCTCGGCCGCGCCGGCTTCGCCATCGTCTCGGGACTGGCGCGCGGCATCGACGCCGCCGCGCATCGCGGCAGCCTCGCCAGCGGCACCGTGGCCGTGCTCGCCGGCGGACATGACCGCATCTATCCGGCCGAACATGTCGGGCTGCTGGAGCAGATTCTCGGCCACGGCGCTGCGATCTCCGAAATGCCGTTCGGCTGGGAACCGCGGGCCCGCGACTTCCCCCGCCGCAACCGGCTGATCTCCGGTCTCGCGGCCGGCGTCGTCATCGTCGAGGCGGCGAAACGCTCCGGCTCGCTGATCACCGCGCGGCTTGCCGGCGAGCAGGGCCGCGAAGTCTTCGCGGTGCCGGGCTCGCCGCTCGATCCGCGCAGCGAAGGCACCAACGGGCTTCTCAAGCAGGGCGCAACGCTCGTCACCGACGCCGGCGACATTATCGATGCGCTGGAGCCGATCCTCGGCCGGGGTATCGAAACACCGGCCCGCGAGCCCTCGCCCGACGCGCCGCAGCCGCTCTCGCCGGAACCCGGCGACGACGAGCGCCGCCGCATCGTCGACCTGCTCGGGCCGACGCCGGTCGCGATCGACGACCTGGTGCGGCTGTCGCAAAGCTCTGCGGCAATCGTGCGCACCGTGCTGCTCGAACTTGAATTGGCGGGCCGACTCGACCGTCATGGCGGCGGACTGGTATCGCTCGCATCCTGACGAACATCCAAGGTCATTCATGCTGCGGACTGCCCTTCTTGCCATCGCTCTCCTGGCCGCCGTGCCGGCCGTCGCCCAGCAAAAAACCGCGCCGGCAAAGCCGGACGCAGCGTTCCAGACATTCGTCGCCGAGCTGTGGCCGGACGCCAAGGCCAAGGGCATCACGCGGGCCAATTTCGATCTCGCCATGCGCGGCGTGACGCCGGATCAGCGCGTCATCAAGGCGACGCAGCGCCAGCCGGAATACGGCAAGGCGGTCGGCGCCTATGTCAACGACATCGTCAGCCCCAACCGCGTCGCCGAAGGCAAGCGCAAGGCGGTGGAGTGGGACAAGACGTTCGATCAGGTGGAGCGCAAATACGGCGTCGAGCGCTGGATCCTGCTGTCGATCTGGGGCATGGAGTCCTCGTTCGGCGCGGCGAAGGATCGCTGGGACGTCTTCCGCTCGCTGGCCTCGCTCGCTTACGTGAAATACCGCCATCCCTATTTCCGCAACGAGCTCTTCGTCGCGATGAAGCTGATGCAGGACGGCGCGATCCCGCGGCCGAAGATGGTGAGCTCCTGGGCCGGCGCGATGGGGCAGACCCAGTTCATGCCCTCGAACGTCGTCGACTATGCGGTGACCAGCGACGGCAAGGGCATTCCCGATCTGTGGAACGACGTGCCCGACATCATGGCCTCGACCGCCAACTATCTCGCCAAGTGGAAATGGAACCGCGACATGCCGTGGGGCTTCGAGGTCTTCGTTCCGAAGGGCTTCGACTATCGCAGGAGCCGGGGGACCTTCGCGGAGTGGACCGCGCTCGGCGTCAGGCGCGCCGACGGCAAGCCGTTCCCGGCGGAGGGCAACGGCATTCTGTTTTTCCCGAGCGGCGCCGAGGGGCCCGCCTTCATCGTGACGAAGAACTTCGACGTGCTGAAGGAGTACAACAACTCCGACGCCTATGCGATCGCGGTCGGCCACCTCGCCGACCGCATCCATGGCGGCGAGCCGATCAAGGCGGCCTGGCCGAAGAACGACCCGCAACTGCCGCGCCCGACCCGCATCGCGCTGCAGAAGAAGCTCGCCTCGCTGGGCTACAAGGTGAACGAGTTCGACGCGCATATCGACTTCGACTTGCGCGACAATATCCGCGACGAGCAGGTCAAGTTCGGCATGGTGCCCGACGGCCACCCGACCGCCGAGCTGCTCGAAAAGCTCGGCATCCCGATGCGCTGAGGCGCGTGATCCCGAAAAGCGGGAGCCGTCGGACAGGATCACGCCCTTGCAAAAGACCTAATCGTCGGTGTCGGTCAGCTGCTGCCGGCGGATCGTCTCGGCCTCGAGATGGGCGAGCTCCAGGAGATAGCCCAGTGCCTCGAAGCCGTTCTGGCGGGCGATCCTCGCCAGGCTGGCCGTCATGGTGGCCATATACACGCCCAGCGCGTGGGGGTCGGTGACAAAGCTGGCTTCGGGCGGTGACGGCATGCAGGCCCCGAGGTGCTTTTTGGCGTAGGTTGCGTCGTGCTGTCGTCGCGCTTGGCTTCGACATCACGAAACATAGTCTTTTAAGTGTAATTATTCAATAAATCTCCTATAAGTTGTATATTCGGTCCCAAATCGTCTTTTTTTCTCCTTTAAAATCAATATCTTGCCTACCGCCAATTTCTTGAGATTTGACAGGCGGTTCGTCCTTCCCCATGTTCTGGTCGCGACTTGAGGCCGATTCCGCCGGCCTGATTGCGGCGCTTGGCGGCTAAACCCTTGGATTTACATGAATATTGTCGTTGTCGAATCGCCTTCCAAGGCGAAGACGATCAATAAGTATCTGGGTTCGGACTACGAGGTCCTCGCCTCCTTCGGACATATCCGCGATCTGCCCGCCAAGGACGGCTCGGTCGATCCGGAAGCCGACTTCCGCATGATCTGGGAGGTCGACAGCCAGTCCCAGAAGCGCGTCAACGACATCGCCAATGCGCTCAAGGGCGCCGACAAGCTGATCCTCGCCACCGACCCGGATCGCGAGGGCGAAGCGATCTCCTGGCACGTGCTCGAAGTGCTCCGGGAGAAGAATGCGCTCAAGTCGAAGAAGATCGAGCGCGTCGTCTTCAACGCCATCACCAAGCAGGCGGTGACCGAGGCGATGAAGAACCCGCGCGAGATCGATACCGCGCTGGTCGATGCTTATCTCGCCCGCCGCGCGCTCGACTATCTCGTCGGCTTTACGCTCTCTCCCGTGCTCTGGCGCAAGCTGCCCGGCGCCCGCTCGGCCGGCCGCGTGCAGTCGGTCGCGCTGCGGCTCGTCTGCGACCGCGAGCTTGAGATCGAGAAATTCGTCGCCAAGGAATACTGGTCGATCGTCGCGAAGCTCGCGACGCCGCGCAATGATGTGTTCGAGGCTCGCCTCATCGGCGCCGACGGCCAGAAGATCCAGCGGCTTGACATCGGCTCGGGCGCGGAAGCCGAAGCCTTCACCCGCGATCTCGAAAACGCGAGTTTCACCGTTACGTCGGTCGAGGCGAAGCCGGCCCGCCGCAACCCGCCGCCGCCCTTCACCACCTCGACGATGCAGCAGGAGGCGAGCCGCAAGCTCGGCCTCGCGCCCGCCATCACCATGCGGCTCGCCCAGCGCCTCTATGAAGGCGTCGAGATCAACGGCGAGACCACCGGTCTCATTACTTATATGCGGACCGACGGCATCGACATGGCGCCGGAGGCGATCGCCGACATCCGCACCATGATCGCCGGCAACTACGGCAAGACCTATGTGCCGGCCGCGCCGCGCCAGTACCAGAACAAGGCGAAGAACGCGCAGGAGGCGCACGAAGCCGTGCGCCCGACCGGTGCGGCGCGCACGCCGGCCGAGGTCGCCAAATATGTCGACCGCGACCAGGCCCGCCTCTACGAACTGATCTGGAACCGCGCGGTGGCGAGCCAGATGGAATCCGCCGAGCTCGAGCGCACCACCGTCGACATCACCGCCAAGGCCGGCTCCCGCACCATCGATCTGCGCGCCACCGGCCAGGTGGTGAAGTTCGACGGCTTCCTGACGCTCTATCAGGAAGGCCAGGACGAGCAGAGCGACGACGAGGAATCCCGCCGCCTGCCGGCGATGTCGCAGGGCGAGCCGCTCGCCAAGCAGGCGATCGAGTCGACCCAGCATTTCACCGAGCCGCCGCCGCGCTATTCGGAAGCCTCGCTGGTCAAGCGCATGGAAGAGCTCGGCATCGGCCGGCCCTCGACCTACGCCTCGGTGCTGCAGGTGCTGCAGGACCGCGGCTATGTGCGGATCGACAAGAAGCGCATGATCCCCGAGGACAAGGGCCGCGTCGTCGTCGGCTTCCTCGAGAGCTTCTTCGCGCGTTACGTCGAATACGACTTCACCGCCAATCTGGAAGAGCAGCTCGACCGCGTCTCCAACAACGAGATCGACTGGAAGAAGGTGCTGCAGGACTTCTGGATCGACTTCATCGGCGCGGTGAACGAGATCAAGGATCTGCGCATCACGCAGGTGCTCGACGCGCTCAACGACCTGCTCGCGCCGCACATCTTCCCGCCGCGCGAGGACGGCGCCGATGCGCGCCAGTGCCCGCAATGCGGCAATGGCCGGCTGTCGCTGAAGGTCGGCCGCTTCGGCGCCTTCATCGGCTGCTCGAACTATCCGGAATGCCGCTTCACCCGGCAGATGACGCCGTCGGCCGACGGCATGGGCGGCACCAAGGTGCTCGGCGAAGACCCGGTCACGGGGCTCGAGGTCTCGCTGCGCTCCGGCCGCTTCGGCCCCTACATCCAGCTCGGCGAACAGGCCAAGCCCGAGAAGAAGGGCGACAAGCCCGAGAAGCCGAAACGCGCCGGCCTGCCGAAAGGCCTCGCGCCCGACGACGTCGACCTGGAAAAGGCACTCGCGCTGCTCTCACTGCCGCGCGAAGTCGGGCTGTCGCCGGAAGACGGCGAGCCGATCCTCGCCGGCATCGGCCGCTTCGGTCCTTATGTGAAGCACGGCAAGACCTATGCGAGCCTCGAACAGGGCGACGACGTTCTGACCGTGGGCTTGAACCGCGCGGTGACACTGATCGCCGAGAAGAAGGCCAATCCCGGCAAGGGCCGCCGCTTCGGCGCCGATCCCGGCAAGGTGCTCGGCGAGCATCCCGACAAGGGCGGCAATGTCGTGGTCAAGAACGGCCGCTACGGTCCCTATGTCAGCCATGACGGCGTCAACGCGACGCTGACCGGCGACCTCACGCCCGAGACCATCACGCTCGAACAGGCGCTGACGCTGATCGAGGCGCGCGCGGCCAAGGGTGGCGGCAAGCCGGCCAAGCGCCGCGCCGCCGGCCGCAAGAAGCCGGGCGAAGCGAGCGAAGCCGACGCGCCCAAGGCGAAGAAGGCCAGGGCGCCGGCCAAGAAGAAGGCCGCGCCCAAGAAGGCGGCGAAGCCGAAAGCAACCAAGGTCGACGCCGCCGAATAGCTGGCAATCGCGTCCGGCGATCACTACCTTCACGGCGGAGCCGCTCCGGCGGCCCCACGACTGTTCCCAGGACTTATCGCTTGGCCGGTTCGATGATCCGTTTCTGAAAACGAAATTTTCCTTTGAGCAAGAAACCCAAAACAGCGACCTCCCTTCCCTCCAAAGCAGACATTCTCGCGTTCATCGGCAGCCGGCCCGGCAAGATCGGCACCCGTGAGATCGCCCGCGCCTTCAACCTGAAAAACAACATGCGCGCGGAGCTCAAACGGCTGCTGCGCGACATGGCCGACGACGGCGCGATCGAAACGCGCCGCAAGAAACTCCATCATCCCGGCGCGCTTCCCGGCACCGTGCTGGCCGACGTCACCGCGCGCGACAGCGAGGGCGACCTCATCGCCGTGCCCGACGAATGGGACGAGGAGGCGCACGGCGCCGCGCCGAAAATCCGCATCGTCACCTCGCGCCGCGCCAAGCCCGGCCAACCTGCCGGACTTGCCGCCGGCGTCGGCGATCGCGTGCTGCTGCGCGTCGAGGCAACCGACGACGAGGACGGCGTCCGCCATCGCGGCCACCTGATCCGCATCATCGATCACCCGAAGCACCGCGTGATCGGCGTGTTCCACGCCATTCCCGGCGGCGGCGGACGCATCGAGCCGGTCGACAAGAAGATGATCGGCAAACAGCTGCTCGTTCACAAAGGCGCCGAAGGCGGCGCGACGGACGGCGATCTCGTCGCCGTCGAGGTCGCGCGCGCGGTGCGGCTCGGCTCGCCGGCGGGCAAGGTCGTCGAGCGGCTCGGCTCGCTCAAGACCGAACGCGCGGTCAGCATGATCGCCATCGCCGCGCACGGCATTCCGTCGGTGTTCCGCAACGACACGATGGCGCAAGCCGAGGCGGCAAAGCCGGCGACGCTCGCCGGCCGCGAGGACTGGCGAAAAATCCCGCTGGTCACCATCGACCCGCCCGACGCCAAGGACCACGACGACGCCGTTTATGCCGAGCCCGACACCGGCAAAGGCAATCCGGGCGGCTTCGTCATCACCGTGGCCATCGCAGACGTTGCGCATTACGTGACGCCCGGCAGCGCGCTCGACCGCGAGGCGCTGGTGCGCGGCAACTCGGTCTACTTCCCCGACCGCGTGGTGCCGATGCTGCCGGAGCGCATCTCCAACGACCTGTGCTCGCTGCGCCCGAACGAGGACCGGCCCGCGCTAGCCGTGCGCATGGTGATCGCGGCCGACGGCCGCAAGCTGTCGCACACGTTCCACCGCATCATGATGAAGTCGGCGGCAAAGCTCGCCTATGCGCAGGCGCAGGCCGCGATCGACGGGCGTCCCGACGACACCACCGGCACGCTGCTCGAGCCGGTGCTGAAGCCGCTTTACGACGCTTATGACGCCCTGAAGCGCGCCCGCAGCGAGCGCTCGCCGCTCGATCTCGACCTGCCGGAACGCAAGATCGTGCTCAAGGCCGACGGCACGGTCGACCGTGTCATGGTGCCGGAACGGCTCAATGCGCACCGGCTGATCGAGGAGTTCATGATCCTCGCCAACGTCGCCGCCGCCGAGACGCTGGAGAAGGCGCGCGTGGCGCTGGTCTATCGCGTGCACGACGAGCCCTCGATGGAGAAGCTCCACGCGCTGCGCGAATTCCTGCAGACGCTCGACATTTCGCTAGCGAAATCCGGCGCGCTGCGACCGCAGCAGTTCAACCGCATCCTGGCCGCCGTGAAAGGCCGCGACAACGAACAGCTCGTCAACGAGGTGGTGCTGCGCTCGCAGGCACAGGCCGAATATTCCGCGCAGAACTACGGCCACTTCGGCCTCAACCTGCGCCGCTACGCCCACTTCACCTCGCCGATCCGCCGCTATGCCGACCTGATCGTGCACCGCGCGCTGATCCGCGCGCTCGGGCTCGGGCCCGACGGCCTGCCGGACGACATGGATGTGAAGGCGCTCACCGAGATCGCCGCGCAGATCTCGGCGGCCGAGCGGCGCGCCATGGTGGCCGAGCGCGAGACGGTCGACCGGCTGATCGCGCATTTCCTCGCCGACCGCATCGGCGCGACGTTCGAGGGCCGCATCTCCGGCGTCACTCGCGCCGGCCTGTTCGTCAAGCTGACCGAAACCGGCGCCGACGGTTTCGTGCCGGCGCGCTTCATCGGCGACGACTATTTCCAGTTCGACGAGGCCGGCCGCGCCATGCGCGGCCGCCGCAGCGGCGAAAGCTACCGGCTCGGCGATCCCGTCACCGTGAAGCTGGTCGAAGCGGCGCCGGTCGCTGGCGCGTTGCGGTTTGAATTGCTATCGGAAGGCCGGTTCGACGGCGGGCGGCAGCGCACGCCCGGCCGGACCGAGCGCGACACCGACCGCGCCCGGCGCGGCCATCACGAGGCGATGGCCCGCAAATCGAAACACAAGGCGGGCCGGAAGTCGAAGAAGCACAAGTCGAAATTCAAGGGTCAACGGAAGTCACGATGACGGATCAGAGCGAGGACCGCGGCAAGACGCTCACCGACCGCATGAGCAATGTGGAGCGCGACCAGTCGTTCCCGGACAGCGTGCCGCGCGATGCCGCGACCCTGATGCTGATCGATCGCTCCGGCTCCGAGCCCAAGGTGCTGCTCGGCCGCCGTCACGCCAGCCACAAGTTCATGCCCGGCAAGTTCGTGTTCCCGGGCGGACGCATCGAGGCGCAGGACGCCGAGATGCAGGCCGCGAGCGAGCTCGACCCGCGCTGCGAGGCCAAGCTTGCGCTGCGCCCGCGCGACGAGTTGGTGCCGCCGCCCCGCGCCTTCGCGCTCGCCGCAGTCCGCGAGATGTTCGAGGAGACCGGTCTCCTGCTCGGCGTCAAAAGCGCCACGGCGCCGACGGTTCCTCATCCCGATTGGGAAGGCTTCGCCACCGCCTCGGTGTTCCCTGACCTCGTCGACATCCATTTCATCGCCCGCGCGTTGACGCCGCCGCGCCGCCCGAAGCGCTTCGACACCCGCTTTTTCACCGCGGACGCGACCGCCGTCGCCGACAAGGTCGAAGGCGTGGTCGGGCCGGACTCCGAGCTGGTCGAGCTCGTCTGGGTGCCGATCGTCGAGGCGACCCGGCTCGACATGCCGACCATCACCGGCGTGGTGCTGGAGGAGCTCGACGCGCGGGTCAAAGCCGGCATGGGGCACGACCTGCCGGTGCCCTATTACTTCATGGTGGACGGTCAGTTCCGGCGGGAAACCCTGTAAAATCCGCGCATTCCGGCCCTTTCTTGACATTTCGGGATTGGCCGCTAGGTTCCGGCCAAATTTCAAGTCGAGGTTCAAAAAGCAATGGCCAAAGCCGTCAGTCTGAAAATCAAGCTGGTCTCGAGCGCGGATACCGGCCACTACTACGTGACCAAGAAGAACTCGCGCACCATGACCGACAAGATGGTCAAGAAGAAGTACGATCCGATCGCGAAGAAACACGTCGAGTATCGCGAATCCAAGATCAAATAATTCCACGCAGGGCGCCTCCGGCGCCCTTCGCATTTCCGGCGTCACGCTGCTGTGATGTCCGGCCTCCCGGCAAAACCTGCTAAACTCGCGGCACGTCTGGTTTGCCGGAGACTGCCATGACTTTCTTGCTGCGCGCCGCGCTCGCGTCCCTCGCTCTGCTCGTGCTGCCGCTCGCCGGCTCCGCGTCGGCGGCCGAGATCCACAAGCTCGCGCTGCAGGTCAGCGACAACGATCCGTCCAAGATGACCGCGGCGCTCAACGTCGCCGCCAACGTCTCGAAATTCTATTCCGGCAAGGGCGAAGAGGTCGAAATCCAGATCATCGCCTTCGACGGCGGCATGCACATGCTGCGCGAGGACACCTCGCCGGTGAAGCCGCGGCTGAAGTCGTTCCGCGAAGGCATGCCGAATGTCAGCTTCATCGCCTGCGACAACACCCTGCACTCGATGGCGCGCAGCGAGGGCAAGGAGCCGGTGCTGGTGCCGGACGTGCAGCACGTCGAGGCCGGCGTGGTGCGGCTGATCGAGCTTTCCGAACAAGGCTGGACCATCGTCCGCCCCTAGGCAGCGCAACGCATTCCGGACTTTTGATTTCGGAAAAATCGGCTTCCGCCGAGGTGGCCGGCCGGAAGCGGCGTCATGAGGAGGCCACTCGCACCGCTTCCGGGCCGGCCGAACCCCACGGACCCAGGAGATGCGGCGGACCTGAGCACTCCGTAGGGTACTGGCGAAACTGGCAAGGCAAATCTGGGCGGCGCACAGCCGCGCCGCTGCGGCAAGGTTAGACCAAGGCCCCGGCGGAATAAATCGTCCGGCTAAGCCTTTGGAATTAGCCTGCTATTTGAAGGAGCCGGGACGCCGCCGGCGGCCGCTGCCGCCTGGCTGAGTCGGAACTCAGGCGGCGTCCGGCACCACGCGGTTGCGACCGTCGCGCTTGGCGCGATAGAGCGCCTGGTCGGCGCGCTTGAGGATGGCCGCCGCGTTGTCTTCCACGCCGTTCAGCGCGGCGATGCCGATCGAGATCGTCACCTCGATGGCGCGGGCGCCCTGCTCGATCGGAAACGGATCGGCGGCGATCTTGCGGCGCAGCCGCTCCGCGACCATGGTCGCCACCGCCTTGTCGGTCTCCGGCATCACGACGACAAACTCCTCGCCGCCGATGCGGCAGGCGAGATCGATGTTGCGGATCGACTTGCGCATCCGCAGCGCGAATTCGCGCAGCACGTCGTCGCCGGCGTCATGACCGTAGCTGTCGTTGATCGACTTGAAGAAGTCGATGTCGAGCACCAGCGCCGAGATCGGCTTGCCGCGCGCGGCGGACTGCTCGACCAGCGTGGTCAGATGCGTCTCCATGTAGCGCCGGTTATAGAGGCCGGTCAGCACATCGGTGACCGCGGCCTCGATCGAGCTTTGCACGTTGTCGCGCAGCCGCTCGGTGTAGCGCTTCTTCTTGATCTGGGTGCGCACCCGCGCCAGCATCTCATTCTTGTCGATCGGCCGGATCAGATAGTCGTTGATGCCGATCTCGAGCCCGCGCACCAGCTTTGCGTTGTTGTCGGCCTCGGTGACCGCGAGCACCGGAATGCTGCGCGTGCGCTCCAGCGAGCGGATCTGGCTGCACAGCCGCAAGCCGTCGAAATTCGCAAAGCCGAGCGAGACGATGAAGAGGTCGTAATTGCCTTCGGCGGCGTGGAACAGCGCCTCGTTCGGATCGGGCTCGACCTCGACGGTGTGTTCCGACGACAGCGCGGCGACGATGCGCTCGTAGGAGCCGGCGCGGTCGTCGACCACCAGGATGCGGCCCTTGCGACCGGTATCGGCCACCGCCTCGATCTCCGGGCTCTGGATGCCGATCTCTTTCGACGTCACCGCGCGCATGCGCAATTCGTCGGTGACCATCTTCAACCGCGACAGCGAGCGCACCCGCGAGATCAGCGCGACCTCGGACACCGGCTTGGTGAGAAAATCGTCCGCCCCCGCCTCGAGGCCGCGGATGCGGTCGGAGGGCTGATCGAGCGCGGTGACGATGACGACGGGGATGTGATGGGTCGCCGGGTTCGACTTGATGCGCCGGCACACCTCGAAGCCGTCCATGTTCGGCATCATGACGTCGAGCAGCACGATGTCGCATTCGGCCCGCTCGCAGATCGCCAGCGCGTCGGGGCCGTTATAGGCGGTGACGACGTCGAAATATTCCGCCGACAGCCGCGCTTCGAGCAGCTTCACATTGGTCGGAATGTCGTCGACGACGAGAACACGGGCGCTCATGGGGACTCACGCATTGCCAATAAAATGCCGGACAGTTTCGATGAACTTGCCGACCGAGATGGGTTTCGACAGATAGGCCTCGCAGCCGCCCTGGATGATCCGCTCCTCGTCGCCCTTCATCGCGAAGGCGGTGACGGCGATCACCGGGATGGCCTTCAGCTCGGGATCGTCCTTGAGCCACTTGGTGACCTCGAGCCCGGAGACCTCCGGCAGCTGGATGTCCATCAGGATCAGGTCCGGCCGGTGTTGGCGGGCGAGATCGAGCGCCTCGATGCCGTTGCGGGTGCCGACGGTCGCATAGCCATGAGCCTCCAACAGGTCGTTGAAGAGCTTCATGTTGAGTTCATTGTCCTCGACGATCAGGACGGTCTTGCCCACCCCGTGGCCCCTTTCTGGACGCGACGCCCGCCACGGACATTCCCCGGCTCGCGAGCCCCGTCGCTTCGCGCGCCGCCGTGGGGCATGATCGGCACCGTAGTTCCGATTCATTACGGAAAGGCAAATAGGTGCATCAAAACCGGCCCCGATCGCTGACCCAGGACGTGGCAGAACACGTGGCTGTTCAGGCGCTTAGCTTCATCGCGGCGGAGCCGGAGCGGCTCGGCGCCTTCCTCGCCGTGACCGGCATCGGCCCCGGCCAGATTCGCGCGGCGGCCAAGGAGCCGGGCTTCCTCGCCGGCGTGCTGGATTACCTGTCGACCGACGAAAGCCTGCTGCTCGCCTTCGCGGCCGAGGCCGAATTCCCGCCGGAACTGATCGAAAAGGCGCGCGCGGTGCTCGGCAGCAGCGACTGGGAGCGGGAAACGCCCTGATGAGCGCCGCCGGCAGCTCCGTTGCGGCCCTGCCCGGCTTCTGCCGCGACTGCCTCGCGGACGCCGGCCCGCCGAAGCGCTGTCCGGCCTGCGGCTCGCCGCGGATCGTGCGCCACGCCGACATTGCCGCGCTGACGGTGGCGCATATCGACTGCGACGCCTTCTACGC
>Ga0182749_1001937_pt1 | contig 15609 bp, 14 predicted proteins | sample eDN3rd37CKraftMG_FD_128875 | JGI IMG/M metagenome (GOLD analysis project Ga0182749, IMG submission 128875) | Enriched Miracle-Growth compost microbial communities from Emeryville, California, USA - eDNA 3rd pass 37_C Kraft MG (version 2) (version 2) ...
CGATCTGTATTCGGTGATCAAGGACAGCGACGCGCACATCCGCTTTGCCATGCTCACCGGGGTGTCGAAGTTCAGCAAGGTCAGTCTGTTCTCGGGGCTGAACAACCTGCGCGACATCACCCTGTCACCCGGCTATTCCGCCATCTGCGGCTACACCGACGAGGACGTGGATACTGTATTCGCCCCGGAGCTGACCGGCCTGGATCGGGATGAAGTCCGTCAGTGGTACAACGGCTACAACTGGACCGGCACCTCGGTGTATAACCCGTTCGATTTGCTGCTCTTGTTCCGTGAGCGCGAGTTCCGCCCATTCTGGTTCGAAACGGGAACGCCGACCTTTCTTGTCGACCTGCTGACGGCACGCCGTACCTTCACGCCGGATCTGGAGCGGGTGATGGCATTGGAAACCTTGCTGTCGAGCTTCGATGTCGACCATATTCCCATCGAGGCGCTGATGTTCCAGGCCGGCTACCTGACCATCGACAGCGTGCGGCGCTTGCCGGGGCAACTGCACATGACCCTGCGCTACCCAAATCTCGAAGTGCGCAGTTGCCTGAACAGCGCCCTCCTGCAGGCATGGAGCGACGATCCAGCACGCTGCGGGGTACATCTGCCGCAGCTCTACGACCGTCTGCTGAGCAACGACTTCACTGGGTTGCAGCAACTGTTCGATTCTTTCTTTGCCAGCATTCCCAACGACTGGTACCGCAACAACCCGATTGCCCAGTACGAGGGTTACTGGGCCAGCGTGTTCTACAGTCACTTCGCAGCGCTGGGGTTGGATATCCGCCTCGAGGATGTGACCAACCGTGGCCGCATCGACATGACCGTGCTATTCAATGGCCAGGTCTACCTGTTCGAGTTCAAGGTGGTGGAACTGGTCCCTGAGGGCAAAGCTCTGCAGCAGATCCGCGAGCGTGGTTATGCTGAGAAGTACCGTGCACGGGGAGAACCGATCCACCTGATTGGCGTGGAGTTCAGCCGCGAGAGTCGCAGTGTGGTGGAGTTTCAGGTGGCGAGAGACTGCTGAGGGTGTTGCAGCACGCTCCGCTGGTCACCTGAGTGCAGTCAGTTAACACTCGCAGCGCCATGAATGGCCTCAGCTGGTCATGGCGCTTATGCCGCAGTTGAGAATACTGTTTTCTCAGCTAACTCTCCCAGAGTGCGGTACGTAAAATCTCTCGACAGTCCTGGCAATATTGTTCCGCATTGCCAGGACTGCCATGGGTAATCGTCAGTGAGCAGGGATGCATCTATTGATATAGCTATTAGCTATCTATTCTAAATACTGAAATAGAAACCATCACTAATCTTGCTCAGTACCACCTATTACCATAGGAAAGGAACAACGGTAAAAAAATAATCATCACGTACCTGATATGCACAACAACTCATCAGGTATCCATCCATGAACAACCGCAAGCTCAACACCTACCTCTCCCAGTCCGACATAGCGCTGCAGATCGAGTCACTCGTCCAGGCTATCGAGCATAGCGACACACCAGCATTCCGGATCACGCAGAGCCGATCAGGTTACGAGCGTGTAGAGGAGACCAGGCTCTCCCGCTACTTCACACATATCAAGCAGATGCTCGACCTGTTTGATGATCGAGTGCCGTACGACTACAGCGAACACCTGCAAGCGTTCATTGACGCATGCCATGACATCGGCCTTGAGCGTCATCCCAATGGCCCTATCTGTCTGAATGAACGGGGTATGGCCTATCTGGATCATCACCACAGCATGAACGTCCTCACCGCACGGATTCGTCACCTGACTCGGCAGCAATGGTATCAGCGTAAGAAATCGGACCGTCGTGGATTGGCCAAGCAGCAGGAGAAGGAGATCACGGAGTACACGGACGCAGTGATGAGCCTTTACTCCCGCACCACGATCATCAGGCTGGATCTCTACTACCGTTCTGAAGCCCAGGCCAGACTACGAGTCGAGCACGTCTTCGATGACTTGGATGCTCTGGTTGCCAAGCACAGTCGCAATCAGATTTTCGACCACCTCATCGGCTACACCTACTCCGTGGAACAAGGCGATCGCAATGATGGGAGGGGCTACCACATCCATGCTGCCTACCTCTTCAATGGCAACTTGGTATGCCGGGATGTCTGGAAGGCCAATGAGATCGGCAAGTTGTGGGAGGAGATCACGCGTGGTCAGGGCTACGTGCACAGCTGCAACCACGACAAGGACCAATATGGCAAAGAGTGCGGTATCGGTCAGATCCAGAGGGGCGATCAGTCGATTCGGCCTAATGTCCACAAGACGATGAGATATCTGGTCAAGGATGGCCAGTACCTGCGCTTGAAGCCAGAAGGAGCCCGCTGCCTGCGCAAGGGCACTCTGGGGCGTCTTCGTCGTAAATAAATGAATCGGCGAAACCGAAAGCCAACCTGGCGAAGACGATGAATGGCGAAGAGACTTGAACCGCCCCGCTTTCCTGGAGGGCTTATCCGTCGCCGCTGGATTGATACGGATATAGAATTGAGGTCAGCTGAAGCGACAAAAGAAAAAACAGGCAGAGCCAGTGTGAGCAGCTCAACGGTCGCTCACACTGGCCTATGCCGTTCAGTCGAGTGGTTTGTCTGCAATTTGCCACAAATGGCTGAAGATCCAGCACGTAAGCAGCACTGCAATCAGTAAGAGCGGAAAACGCAGCAGTACGATGATCAGCAGCAGGACTGCCAGGCAGCCAGCGAGGATGCCGGCAAAGGCGAGCAGTGCCGCCAGCAGGCGCAGGATCGCCATGGCGCGTCCTCCCGTTGTTCGAGTGAAGTGCTCACATGTAGCCCAGCTCCACCAGTGATACGCAGCCCTCGTTGCCGACCACGATGTGATCCAGGGTACGCACGCCGACCAGGTTCAGTGCGTCCATCAGCTTGTGGGTCAGATGGCGGTCGGCGTTGCTTGGCTCCGGATCGCCCGAGGGGTGGTTATGCACCAGGATCACGGCTGCCGCGTTGTGCTCCAGGGCCAGCTTGACCACTTCCCGTGGGTAGACGCTGGCTCCGTCCAGGGTGCCGCGGAACAGCTCGTGGAAGCCGATCACCCGATGCCGGGTATCGAGCAGCAGCAGGGCGAACACCTCGTGCGGATAGTCCTGCAGCAGGGTTTGCAGGTGGGCGAACACGCTCTGCGGGTCGCTCAGCGGGCGGCCCTTGGCCAGCCGTTTGCGGGCCAGTTGCTGGGCCATGTGCAGGATGTCGGCCTCGGTGACCGGCGATTCCATGACGTAGGTGCCGGGAACTTCGCTGGCTTTGAGCTTGTGGAATTTCATGGTTGGGTTCCTCGAATCGATTCTGTGGGATCAGTGCGCTTCGGCTGAGGGGGATTGGCGTTGCATCTGCGCCTCCAGACGCTCGGCCAGGCCGGGCTTGCCGGGTGTAGCAACGGTTGCGGGAGTGGAAGCGGTAGCTGCGACCTGCCGGCTGGGCTCCTCCTCGGTTGCCGGAAAGAACTCCTCGACGATGGCCCCGGTGTCTTCCTCGCTGTCCTCAAAGGCACCGTTGGCGAAGCCTTGCCGGGCGGCCTGATCCAGCGCGGCCTGGTCGAAGCCGGCGTTGCGCCGGGCCTCATCGAGCTGGCGGGCCTGCTCCAGCGCCTCTTCCAGCGTCAGGCCACTGCGTACCGTGATGTCGACGTAGAAGATCGGCGTGCCGTGGCTCTGCCGGGTGGACTTGCCGCGCAGGCGCAGCTCCAGCGGCAGGCAGGCCAGTCGGTTGCCGGAGATCGCCTGCAGGTACTGCAACCGGGCCGCCAGGGTGCGGATGCTGTTGAAGCCGGTGGTGCGGAACACGAAGCTGCCGAGCGGATCGTCGTCGCCGATGGCCACGTTGAGCCGTCCGTAGGGCTTGCAGGCGTTGCCCCTGGTCAGCGGGCAGGCATCCGGTGAGGGGCACGGCAGTGATTGCAGCCCCTCGCTGGTCTGGCGGCGGCAGGTTTCGCCATTGCCGACGCACAGCGGCCGTCCGGTGTTGCGGTCGAACAGGCTGTAGTCGGCGCGGAAGTTCAGATCCGGCTCGTTGAACAGCAGACGGATCGGGATGCTGCGGATCTTGCCGCCCTGTTCCTTGCGCAGCGCTTCGTCGAAGGGGTGCAGCAGCCAGCCGTCGCGGACCTGCACCTGGGAGGTGATGGTGAACTGGTCGTCCTTCTCCGGCAGACGCTTGCCGTTCTTCTCGACGACCTTGCCGATGGAAATCCGGCCGAGTACCGGAGGGGTGATTGCCAGGCCCTTGAGCATGGGGTTCTCCTTGAGCTGAAAACAGAAAAGCCACCCAGGACGCGAGGGACCGGGGTGGCTCGTTGAGGGGGCGGGTTGTTCAGGCGATCAGAAAGCGTCGGCTGCCTGGTTTGATGACGGTGTACTGCGCCTGCAGCTCCGGGTGATCCTGCAGTAACCGCTTGAGGTCCACACTCTCGGTGTCCCTGGCCTTCTTCCAGGTAACGCAGCCGGTCTCGAACGTGGCTTTGGTGGCGTCGCCCATGGCCTGTTGGATGGTCTGCTTGAGCTGTGCCTCGCGCTTCTCGTGGGTGCTCAGAATCTCGCGCACCGCTTGCAGCTCGGCAAAGGCCGCCGAGAGCGACGTGTCCTGGCTGAAGTCCAGCGTCTCGCCGTTGTCCTGTGGGAACAGGGTGCGTAGCGCCTGCTCCGCCGAGGCGCTGCCATCCGCCGGTGGCGGTGTGTCGGTGACGACGTAGTGCCAGAACTGCTGCTCCAGATGCATCAGGCGACCGATGAGGAAGTCATCACGCTCGATGCGATGGATCTCGACATGCTGACCGGCGATCAGCACCGCCACATCGGCGGCCTGCTTGCCGGTGACGGCCAGCTGGTGCATCACCTGCAGCTGCACATACTCGGGCACGCCTTCCTTCCAGAGGCGTGCCCCGTTTATGCCCGCGGTCTTGCATTCTAGGATCTGCACGTCATCTGCGCCGATCACCTCGCGGTCGATGTTGGCCAGCATCCAGCTGAACTCGGCGGACGGGTGCTGCAGGACGGCATTCACCCGGCGTACCCGGTTGCCGCTGCGCTTGGTGTAGTGCGCGGCGACAATCGGTTCGAGGATGTTGCCCCAGTAGAGCGGGCTTTCCTCGTCCTGGGCGTCAGCTTTGGGCAGTGCAGCATCCCGACCGGTCTTCTCCATCCACAGCTCCAGCTGGGACTTGTAGGGGCTCAGGCCCACGGCAGCCGCGGCATCTGAGCTGCCGATGCCGCGCTTGCGCACGGCCAGCCATTCATCACGGGGCATGGCCTTGGTCTTGACCAGGCGCAGCGCCGGCCGGGGTTTGCTCAAGGTGGTATGGGACTTGATCTGTTCCATGGTGCATTCCTCCAGACGCAAGAACGCCCGGCCAACCGAAGCTGACCGGGCGCTCTCGCAAGGGGTGTGAAAGGGAGTGAGGTGGATGAAGCCGGCTCAGGCCACCAGCCGCAGGGCGGTATCGAGGGCCTTCTGCTTGAGCTGGGCACCCTGACCGAACCAGGCCGAGTCCATGCGGTACTCGTTGCTGCGTGCCCGCCGCTCGTGGTCGACGTACTCGGTGACCGCATTGAGCAGGCCCCAAGCGGTGCCTTGAGCGGATTCCAGGTTGGCTCCGCGACCAGCACCGCCGTACAGGCTCTCGACCCGCTTGAGTGCCCGCTCGTTGGGCAGCGCTTCCGGCACGGCGCTGTTGGGCTGGATGTCGCAGAGCACGTCGAGGAAGAAGTTCTTCGCTTCGTGCGGCCGGATCTTGCGTTCGGCCAGATGCTTCATCCGGTACATGAACTCGTCCCAGCCGGACACCGCGATGCCCAGCTGCCGCTTCACCGCCTGGGCATCGAAGCGAGTGTTGTGCGGCACCTTGATGGCCTGCGGGGCGCCGTCGAGGGCGATGCTCAAGGTGTTGTTGCAGACTACCCGGATGGTGGTCGGGGTCGCCGTGGTGGCCAGGGTGCCGTCGCAGGAGGTGGCCAACAGTAGATACCCGTTGACCTGGTCGTTGCCCTTGAGCGCCGAGCCCTGTCCGGTACGGGCCAGTGCCCAGAACTTGCGACCGCCCTTGAGCACGCCCGCCGTTTCCAGCTCGTAGCCGGAGACCTCGGAGAGATCCCGGTAGAACTCCAGTACCTCGCGGGGCTGGACGATCTGGTAGCGGTTGGACACCACGGACAGCGGAGCCTTGGTATCCGAGCGGTACAGCACCTTCTGCTCGGGGAAGGCATGGATGGTGCCCAGATGCCCTTGGGTATCGGCCATGAAGCGGACGGGGCTTTCCTCGATGGTCCAGTTCATGCCGGCTTCACGTTGCCAGACTTCCAGCGGCTGATGCGGCGACAGCTCGCTGCCAAGACCGTGCCAGGGGGGTTGGCCGACGTAGGCCATTTTTTCGATGAGATGGGCCATGGTTTCGATTCCTTTGGATGCAAGTCGACATAAAGCGCTGCGCGGAGCGCAGCACTGATCGGATGGGGGAGTGAGGTGGATGTGCGGATCAGGTGGGCAGGTTGAAGCGATACCCGCACAGCAGGCAGAGGTTGTGGGCCAGGACGTGGCGGTCGAGCGATTCGCCCAGTTGAGCGCCGAGCGCACAACCGCCAACGCCACCGGCCAGGCCCCCGAGGATGGCACCTGAGAACGAGCCGAGCGTGATGCCGACAGGCCCAGCCAAAGCGCCGACGGCGGCGCCCACCTGACCTCCGGCCAGGGCTGCACTGACGCCACGCGCCGCGCCGCCGACAGTGCCGATGGCAGCGCCGATTTTCATGGCGTGATGGAAGGAAGCGACTTTGGGAGAGTTACAGCGAGGACACTGCAATGACGACATGGAGGTATCTCCTCGGTAGTGATGTCATGGCAGTTATGTGTTGTCAGAAAAAATACGAATGGAGTTTTCACCCAAGGTGGGCGTCGCTACGGCCGCTACTGCTGCTACAGCAGTAGCGGTTTTAGCGAGTAGCAGGATGGGCGACTGGGAGAAAAAATGACCCCGCAGAAGCCACAATCGGCCTGGAATGTCAAGGATGCCGCTGAAATTAATCTTTGTTAACCGCTACAGCTGTTCTCGCCTCCCTCACTGGGTACCGTTGAGGTGTCGAAGGAGGATTTATGCAAACAAACAATTTTGATGATGAATTTCGAGTGGTTCGTATCAGCCTGCTTCAGGAAATGCTTGGCCTCAGCAGGTCGACTATTTATGAGCGCATAAAACCAAAATCAAATTGGTTCGATCCTGACTTCCCTAAACCATTCAAGCTTGGAAGCTATGCAGTTGGGTGGGACCTGCGAGAAGTGAAAAAATATATTGAACTGAAAAAGCAGGTGGGCAGATGATTCGCGGTCATAGGGCTGCATCGCAGCCATCATGGGGAAGTTTAACCTCAGAGCCTAAACAGGCTTCGAACAAGCATTTCTTGCCAGATCCTGTTCCTAATCTGCCGTTCGATCTGTTTTCTGACGCAGTCGATGAGGTACAGAGAAACATAATGGCTCCAAGGGAGTTGGCTGTTTGCTCCGCGCTGGCAATTATTTCATTGGCTTGCCAGGGGTTGTATGACGTCAGATCTCCTCTCGGCAATACCTATCCGCTGTCGCTGGCCATTATGGCAATCTCCGGATCTGGAGATGGAAAATCACCGACGCTTCGTGCATTGTCTGCACGTGTATTTAAGTACCAAGAGGAGCTTCTTGCTGAGCGTGAGCTTGATTTGATTAAGCACCATGCCGATCATGGGATTTGGTTCGAGATTTTAAAGGCGTATAAATCTGACTTAAGAAAATGTGTAAAGCGGGGCGGAGACGCGGAAGAAGTTGCAAGACTGATTCGCGAGCATCAAGAAAGAGAGCCCAGGCCGCCGTTGAATTTATTTTTTCTTCATGACGATGTGACAGTCCAGGCCTTGTTCCAATCCATGAGTGGAGGCTTGTCGTCAGCCGGATGGATATCAAGTGAGGCTTCCGGAATTCTGAAAGGAGGGGCGCTCCAGAATTTTGACAAAATTAATTCAGTCTGGAGTGGAGATGGCGTGCGTGTGGAGAGAGTTTCAAGCGAGTCCTATCAGGTACCCGATGCAAGGCTTACACTTTGCTTGATGATTCAACCTGGTGTTTTCGAGTCATTCAATGAGGCGAAGGGCAATAACGCAAGGGGCACAGGATTTATTTCGAGATTTTTGTTTTGCCGGCCAAAGTCAACACAGGGCACTAGAATTTTTGATAGGACAGAACAGGGATGGGATGCTTGCGGAAGGTTTGGAGATAGGGCAGTTGCTCTTTTGAAGAGTTACGTTGAGCGCTGTCGACTTGGAGAAAGAGCACGCGAAGTGATTAGGTTGTCGGAGCGCGCAAGTGCTCTCTGGATAAATACGCGAAATGAAATAGAAAGGGAAATGACACAGGAAGGGAAATATGGGTGGGCGCCAGATCATGCTTCAAAGCTGGGCGAAAATATGATTAGGCTTGCAGCGCTTCTTCACGTATTTGAGGGGCGTGAAGGGGATGTGTCTGAGGCGACTATGAGAGGTGCTATTGAGATTGGCTATTGGTTTTCACGTCAGTTCAATAAAATTTTCAGCCCTGATACGATGCTGGAAAACGACGCAAGTGAGCTTCACGCCTGGCTTAGGGCGCACTATGAGAAAACAGGCGAAAGACGGATTGACAAGACTTATATTCGACGCTACTGCGTAAACAGGCTTAGAAATTCAGATAGACTGGAGGAACTATACGAGAAGCTTGCCTGCGATGGATTGATTCGCCTTGTGCTAGAAGGTAAAAAAGGGGTTGTAATTCTTACTTGATGGCTGGGATTCTATGAGTGCGTATGACTCAGTTGCGACGGTCAAGTCAGTTTCATTTGAGGGGAACCTGCACAGGCTGCGTGCTGGATTGCGATATATTTTTTTACGGCGCTGGCCCAAGGAGATGTTTAGTGATTTCTCAAGAAGAGTTTCGACTTTTATTGATGAAGATAAGGTTGTTTCTGAGAAAAACATCCTTTGGTGTTGGTTGAAAGAAGATGCGGCTCGTGGGGCTGTTGAGTTAAAAGAGAGGTTTTTTTATGCCTCACTTTACTACCTGGCCGCAGTGCATGAGTATGAAAAAGGGCGCCATGAAATGGCTGCATCTCTGGCGAATAGGTCTGCACTTGAGCTTGGTCGATTTGATGGCTGGCAGCAATTTATGGATGTAGTAAATATCTCTTATAATGGTCGCCTCAAAGGCGCACAAGCAGGAAAAATCATTAGAGATGCGTTATATGAAAAGCTTCTTGAGTGCATCAAGGGTGGGCCCGCCGCCCCCAAATCGGGATGGTCACGCTACGAGGATGTTGTAAAGGATTTCGAATTGACGCTTGAGAGCTTCCTAGACGCCTCATTCAATTCATTTAGAATTGATATTGGTGAATTTATCGTTAGATCGCTAAAGAATAAAGGCGATGTAAGGGATGCTTACTTAAGATTTAAGAAAAAGAATGACTGACGCGGTTTTGTGTGCAGATACGTTAACCTGACACCGGCTTCGTGCCGGTGTCGTTTTATACGTAATCGAAACCCTGAATTCACCGCCGTCATTTATTCTTTCAGAAGCACTCTATTTCCCATCATGCATCTCTGGTGAGCGCGGCCATGATTTTAGCAGCAATGAAAAAACCAAGAGCAACCCGCACCTGCTCGAAGCTCTCAAGGTTGCGCCCCTTTCACGTGAAAGTACTCATCCAACAAGGTGTCGCATGGCTTCAGTTTTAGAGCGAGCTTCCACTGTGATTTTCTATTAGACTCGCTGTTGCGTTTTGCTCTGAGATGTACATCCAGTTAGCTGCTCAAGATGCCGCCCTAGAATCAACCAAGCTTCAGCCATCTCTTTATTATAACTGTGGCGCTGGTAAGTGCGCTTAACTTTATTTTCTTCTGTATGATTAAGGCATCGCTCAGCCACTTCTGGAAGGACACCCAGTGCCGTCATGATCGTTGCCCCTGTTCTTCTCAAGTCATGTGGAGTCCATTTACCCCCTGGCAGAAGCAGTGCCTGTGCCTTGGCGCTTCTGTTGCTCAAAACTCCTTGACCTTGCAAGCGTTGTCTATCACCCAGCTGCTTGGTCACAGTCTTTGAGCAGACCGGCCCGCTATTATCAGTATTGGGATAACAGTACTCAGAGTGACCACTTAGAGCCTTGAGTATTCCAAACTGTCGGATGGCGAACGAGGACAGGGCGATGCTATGGGGCTTACCGTTCTTGCTGTTTTCGGATGGAATTAGCCAAATACCTTTTCCCAGATCAAGCTGTTCCCAGCGTGCATTGAGCAGCTCCCCAATACGACAGCAGGTGGAGAGTGTAATCCAAATCGCAGCCTCGGTAGATGGTAGGAGGCCGGCGTCAGGGATAAGTTTAGCCAAAGCGCAGATCTCATCATTGCTAAGCACTCTGTCACGCTCGACATCCTTGCCTCCAATTTTGGCCTTGCGGATACTGGCAGTAGGGTCGTGCTCAATCAGATCCCGATCTACAGCAAATCGGAACATTTGGCGCATCAGGCTAAATATCATTTTCGCCATGCGGTTGACGCCCCGAGCAAGGAGGGCGTCGGTCACTTCGGTGATGTGACCTTTCTTTACGTCAGCAACAGCCATCTTGCCCAGAAACGGTAGGACGTCTTTTTCAAACATCCGGCGAACCTCGGCACCGCCATCCTTTCGATTGATCAAATCGACCTTTGCCCAATGCTCGAAGAGCTCGGTGACACTCTTACGTGCAGCTTGCCGAGCTTGCTCGGCTTCGATGGCGGCCTTTTCCGCAGCCAGGCGAGCAGTCTCTGCGTCACGGGCTGCGATACGGGCCGACTCTTCGGCCTCCAAATGCTCCCGAATATCGCGAATGCCTGCCTTGTGTAACCCTGCCAGCTCCTTAGCCCGCAGGCCGGCTTCCGCCAAAGTCATGGTGCCCTCCAGGCCTTCACGACTATAGGTCCCGATTGGATAGGTGATGCGTTCTCCGCTGCTGTTGGTGTAGCGGAAATAGAAGAGGCGCTCTCCGCTGGTAGTGATGCGTGCCACCAGGCTGCCGTGTCCCCAGATAGCGACCTCGCTTAGCCACTTGTCGCTTGCGCCAGGCTTGGCGGTCATCTGGCGATCTGTAATCTTGGCCATTAGGTCAGGCTCCCCGTTGCCAATTGGTTGCCAATTGCGATTCTCTGGTTGCCAATTCGTTGCCAATTGAGATCGGCTTTCTTCGTATGGCGTCGGGCCATTTTGGACGATAAAAAGGCTGCAGGCCAGTAAAATCAAGGGGTTTGCTGGTGGCTTCGGATTGAGCTGGACTCGCTTGGAAAGATTATTACCTGCATGGGGTGCAAGGGGTCGAGTGTTCGAATCACTCCGTCCCGACCAAAAAACCCTAGAAAATCCAGTCACTTATCGGTGACTGGATTTTTTTATGCCTGATGCTTTTGTAGCGTCTTCGAATTTTGCCCCACTTTTTGCCCCACCCGAGATTTTGGAGTGCTATCTGCCTTCTTTTGATGGTGAGTTGGCACCTTCAAGCATTGGCTGGGGGCGATGCATTTGCCGACTGGCTCAGGTGGCGAGGTCATGGAGGTAATTGGATTGCTGCGCAGACAGGCAGCAACACTCACTCTTTGGCGGAGCGGGCGTATCTTCCTATTCTCTGCTCTTCGCGACAGGCAGACATCGGCCAAAAGCGGTCGTCGCCGGCAAGCACGCTGTGCCTGCTGAACGATGCTAGCGCAACACCGGGTGTCGTTTGGGCCTCTGAGCCGGCCATGGGCGCACCGGCTCGGCGCCGAACACCTGCTCTCTGGCACGAGCGTTTCGGCTCCTGGGTAACTACAAACCGCCGCCCGGCTATCGGATAATGGCGGGCGTATCGAATCGCTTACTCGCCAGCCGATAGGGAAATCCAGTCGATGAAATTGCCGTTCCGCTCCACCCTGCTCGTGTCTGCCCTGTTCCTATCTCCGCTCAGCCAGGCCAACGACAGCGCCCTGGAAGACACCTTCAAGGCGTTCAGCCAGTGCGACGCCCGATTCTTCTCTAGCCTCCGGAGCCACGCCGCCGCCTGGCAGTCCTTCGCGCCGCTCAAGCAGACCGACGACCATGCCTGGATCACGGTGAAGGACCGCTCCAGCAGCGCCACCAACAGCGTCGCCCTGGACAAGGCACCCAGGCTCGCCGGTCTGAAACTGCTGTCCTACTACGACGAAAGCTCCGACCTTGGCACCCTGGGCTACTACCTGTACTGGGGCTTCCTGGTCGACGCCCGCCCCAAGCAGGTCGCCCAACAACTCATTCCGCTGATCGCCGACCGCGACCGCCTGCGCCAGGACGGAGCGTCCTACGTGCGCAGCGAAGTGAGTGTGGGCGGCCGCTGGCAGGCCATGCGGACCCAATCCGGCCAGGCGCCCGGCACCCAGCGACTGGAGCGGGTACTGCTGATCGAACCGGAAGGCCCCAAGGGCGACCGCACACGCGTCAGTTGCTCCCTGCAAGGAGCAGTGGACGGTGCCCTGCTCGCTCGCATGCGTCCGGACATCCCCGCCGCCGAATACCCGAATCGCACGCCGCCCACCGCCTTGGACGACGTCGCCGTACCCGAGGCGCTGCGCAAGGGCATCGACACACCGTTGCTGCAACCGAAGTTCAAATCGCTGCGCTACATCTACGTCACGCAGAAGGCCAACGGCAAGCGCGAGACCCCAGTGTCCGTCGAAATGCGGGCGCAGGACGGCCTGCTGCGCAAGACTGAAATCTATAGCGAGAACTTCTATGTCGACCGCCTGACCCAGGCCGACATGATCCAGCTGAAATCGAAACTCAACGGCATCGGCGACGGCCGAGTACTGGTCACCCAATCACTCGAATCGAGCATCCCGCCCGGCTGGATCCTGGGCCGCACGCTGAAGGCGAAGCAACTGATGGACTACGTCCCGGCCAAGTCCGGCGACCAACAGGCCGAATCAGAACTGACCTGCAAGATCGGCCAACGCTTCCCGGCCAAGCAGGTCTTCCCAAGCCTAACTGGCGACGCCATCCACCTCGACTGCAAGCAAGGCAGCTACAGTTCCTCCCGCGCCTTCGTCGAAGAACTGGGCATCGCCTTCGTCCTCGACTCCACGTCGAAATCGGGGAAGGAAACCAATGAAGTGACGGTGCTGGAGGTGGTGCGCTAGTCGGCGGATTCGGGACCGTCCTCTGCTTGCAAAATAGGACAAAAAGAGGGTATGGCAAAAAGAGCTTTGGACCCAGAAGCGGCCCAAAAGGGGACGGATTTTCCTACTCTAAAGCTGTCTTGGTTATTAGGATTAGAGTGATTTAAATAAATCCCTTTTTCGCTAGGCGCCCAAGCCGATAGTGCCTTGAGCGACTCAGCAGTTCTGCTCTGAAGCACCTTCCGGCTAGGAGTGGGAGTTTAATACTGCGAAAATAAAGTGTCCCCGTTTGCGCTGCGTTTACTCTTTCCTCCAACATCGATTGCACTGAAACTTACCCATAATGACACCGAAAAGTATTCTCCCACTCCTATTCTCATTATTCCTGCCATGTATGGTGCAGGCTCAATCGCCAACAAATTTCGTATTCGTGAGGATCAATGAGTCAATCACTCCGATTGAGAGGGAAGGAAAGTACGAAACCCCACTCGATGAGGCTTTGAAGAAGGCTAATCTCGGTGAGGTCACGGGCGGTGGTAGCTCTCTTTCGGCGGATCGCAAGATAGAGTGGGTGGGCATTGATGTCGATCTAATAGATCTCGACAAAGGGCTGGCTTTCCTCAGGCAGAAGCTCATTGAGCTAGGCGCGCCTGAAGGAAGTACCTTGGAGTATAAGTTGAATGGCAAGAGAATCGAGGTGCCCGTCCGAAATTAATGGGCTAGCCTTCTGGTCAAAAGATTATTGGTTTGCACAGAGCAAGGTATGCAAGCGAAAAGCAGTGAAAAGGGGGCAGGTTAATTTCTACTGATCTAAACCTGCCCGGCCGGACAGGATTAAAGTGGCGAAAATGAATCTGTCCCCTTTTCCCTTTTTCGCACTCACTAACTACGGAAAAATCACGCATGTCCTAGTTCAGTCGCACCATCCGCACTGGCTCCTGTGCCAATTCAGGGCGTCTAGACTTACTCGTTGAGAATTTTGTTTTGGGCTGCGAAGTGGACAACCATCCAACTTTTCGTACTCGGTACCTTCCAGTTTTGGTGACCCTCGTACGACCATCGTCTCGGATTCGATAGCGATCAGCCCTAAATCGAATAAAGTATGGATGTCTGCTCGTAGCAACAGGCCGTTGGTGTGTTCGCCCTTATAGGGGTGAACGTGCGCGGCTTCAAGCACGGCGGGCAGGTTACAGCCTGTAATTGCGCAGGCGTCACCATAGGCGCCCATTAGAGCTTCGCGGAAAGCGGGCTGCCCTCTGCGACGGACTATGTCGGCGGTGACGCGCTTTCTGGCATCGACTACGTCTGTGGGGTCGAAGGTAGCAGCTTGCTCAGCAGCTTCTTCAGCGATTGCTAGTGCTTCCTCGACAGGACTCGAAACTTGTCGAATGGATACGCCAAATCGGTTTCCCGATGATGCATTGGGGTAAATTTCCCAGATGCCATGCTGAGCCGGGTCGTAAATCTCAAAGACGCCTTCGTCGATCTTGAACAGCCTGTCGTAACAGCCTTACCGATGTGCTCGAGCAGACACCGGGACTGTCCGTGCAGCATTACGACAGCGAGCGCTTCAATATCTGGTCGCGCGGTTACGGCATCGACGCCTACCAGTACGACGGAGTGCGTACAACGCTAGTGCCCAGCACCACGGCGACGCCGCAGAGCCTGTCGGACATGGTGATCTATGACCGCGTCGAGGTGCTGCGTGGCGCCAGTGGCCTGCTCACCGGCGCGGGCGACCCCTCCGGCACGGTCAACCTGGTGCGCAAGAAACCCACTCGCGAATTCCAGGGCTACGTCAGCGCCGGCATGGGCTCGTGGGACAAGTACCGTACCGAGTTGGATGTCTCCGGTCCATTGACAGATACCGGCAACATCCGCGGCCGCGCGGTCGGCGCCTACCAGACAGCCAACAGCTTCATCGACTACTACCAGCAGGACAAGCAGGTCTATTACGGTGTTCTCGAAGCCGACCTCACCGACAGCACCCTGCTCACCCTGGGTGTCGACTACCAGAAGTATTCGCCCCAGGGCGTTTCTTATGGCAGCTTCCCAATGTTCTACAGCGACGGCAGCCAGACCGACTTCTCCCGCTCGTTCAACCCGGCCTCACGCTGGAGCTACCGCGACCAGGACACGCTGAACACCTTCTATACACTGGAGCAGAAGCTGGCCAACGACTGGTCGCTGAAGCTGGCGGTAAACCAGCTCTACAGCACCCGTGATTTTTCCCTGGCCTCCGCCAGCTGGGGCTTCCCGGACAAGCAGAGCGGCGACGGCCTGATGCTCTATGGCGGCGACGGCAAGGGTTGGCAGAAGCAGACCGGCATCGATGGTGCGCGCAAGGCCCGCCAGCGTGGCCAGGTCTTCCAGCGGCAACTGCTCAGAAGTGGTAGTTCAGCGTCGTCATGAGGTTGCGCGGCGCGCCATAGACACTCCAGCTATC
>Ga0182749_1001947_pt1 | contig 15568 bp, 15 predicted proteins | sample eDN3rd37CKraftMG_FD_128875 | JGI IMG/M metagenome (GOLD analysis project Ga0182749, IMG submission 128875) | Enriched Miracle-Growth compost microbial communities from Emeryville, California, USA - eDNA 3rd pass 37_C Kraft MG (version 2) (version 2) ...
CCGATCGCCAAGGGCACGCCGATCTGGCGTTTCGAGCCGGCGATCGACAAGGTGGTGCCGGAGGAGGTGGTGGCCACCCTGCCCGAGGTGCCGCGCCGCTTCTTCGACACCTACGCCTATCTGTCGCCGGACTTTCCCGGCGGCTATGTTCTGAACGGCGACGACGCCCGTTTCCTGAATCACGACGACGATCCGAACACGGACAATTCCGGTCCGGTGACGCTCGCGGCGCGCGACATCGCGGCGGGCGAAGAGATCACCTGCGACTACACGGTCTGCTGCCTGGAGGAACGGGACGGCCCGCTGGCGCGCCGGCTGGAACCGGCGGAGTCGTGACCGAGGGGGTGGTCCTGCGGCCGATCCGCGAGGCGGATGTGGAGGCGGTGCGCCGGCTGCAGGCCGACTCCTTCGCCGCCCTCGCCGGCGACATCCACAGCCCGGCGCAGATCGCGGCGCATGTCGCGCTGATCATGGCGCCGGACTATGAGCAGGAGCTGCTGTCCAACAACATCCTGGTGGCGGAGGCGCCGGACGGCGCGCTGGTCGCCACCGCCGGCTGGTGCCGGGTGCCCGACGCCCCGGACGTCGCCCGGCTGCGCAAGGTCTTCGTGGCGCCGGGCCTCGCCGGCCGGGGCCTCGGCCGCCGCATGGTCGATGCGGCCGAGGCCGCTGCCCGCGCCGCGGGATTCCAGCGCTTCCGGGTGCGCGCCAACGCCAATGCCGAGGCGTTCTACGCCAGATTGGGCTACCGGGCCGTCGAACGGAGCGAGATGCCGACCTCCGCCGGCGTCGCCCTGCCGACCGTGATCATGGTCAAGGAATAGGCGTCACCGCAGCTGGATCAGGTCCGCTTCGGCCGCCATCCCAAACGACGTTGGCCACGGCTCAGCGGCTGCTCTTGCCGCGGGGCACGACGAACAGCTTGTTGTCCAGCTGCACGCCGGGCTGGATGCCGGTCAGGTCCACCTGGGTGACGGTGCCCTGGGCGTCCACGGCCACCCAGCTTTGCAGGATGATCGGGTTGAGGCCGAAATTCAGGGTCAGGCTGCCGTCATTCGGCTTGTCGGTCTGGACCAGCTGCACGCTCAGCTGGTTGTTGCCGCGGCTGACCTTGGTGACCGTGACGTCGCCCGACAGCTCGACGTTCGACCGGGTGATGAAGTCGGCGATGGTCGAACCCAGCGGCACGTCCTTCCGCTGTTTCAGGTCGGCGTCGTAATAGGTCAGCCAGGTGCCGTCGGCGATGTACATGTACGAGATCGGCGGCTCGTATTCGAGCCGCATCCGGCCCGGGCGCTTCAGGTAGAAATGGCCGCGATACAGGTCGGTGTTGTTCGTCGTCTGGACGAAGTCGGCCTGCACCGTGGTCAGGCTGCTCAGATACTGCTGGACCCGCTGCAGGTCGGCCCGGTCCTGGGCGCTCAGCTGCGCCGGCTGGACCGCCATGGCGGGGGCGGCGGCGAGGAACAGCGCGGCCAGGGCCGCGGCGAAGAGACGGGTGATGCTCATGTCGGTCCGGATAGACGGGATCTGTGTTCCAAGTAGGGCACAGATCCCGCGATATCCAGGGCGGCGAGATGCCGCCCAGGCGTGAGAAAGCCCGGCCTCAGCGGCCGGGCCCTCAGTCTGCGGACCGCGTCGTCCGACGCGGCCGCGGACAGGATCACGGGGACGGCGTCGTCTGACCGGACGGGGCGGTCTGGTCCATCGTGCCCGGCTGCATCGTCTGGTCGGGCATGGCCTGTCCCGGCATCGCCTGGCCGGGCGCCTGCGACGGGGCAGCGCCCGAACCGCTCAACTGCTGCTGGTTGAGCTGCCGGGTCTGCTCTTCCTCCGCCGCCGAGCTCGAGCTCTTGCCGCGACGATGGTGGCGCGTGGACGTCCCCATCTCATCCCCGGCGCTCGAGCTCTGCGTGGTCTTGTGACGGCGATGGTGGCGGGTCTTCTGGGCCGGCTGCTCCGGCGTGTTCGCGGCGGGAGCCTCGACCGACGGCGCCGTCCCCGGCGTCGCCGGCTCGGTGCCCGTCCCGGTCTGCGCCAGGGCGGGCGCGGCGACGAGCGCCGACACGGCGAGGGCGGTAAAGACAAAACTCCTGCGCATGAAGATCTCCATCGAGGGATGTCTGACGATCGGCCGCGTGCGGCAACAGTCACGATGTGCGGTCCGATCCACCCCTCAACGACGGAGGGCCGGATACCGATCCGAAAAAAGTGCCTTCATGAAGGATATTTCATCTTCATGGGACTATCCGGCATCTTGGTGATGTTTTCTGCGGCGGACAAGAAAAGGCCCGGCCGTCTGCACGGCCGGGCCTCGCGGGAGCCGCGGATCTCGCCTCGGAAGGGGGGTGGGTGGCGAGGTCCAGGGCGGCCCGAACGGGTTATTTCGCCTTGTTCAGCTGCTGTTCGTTCAGCATCCGGGTCTGTTCCTGCTCGCCGCTGGCGCTGCCCTTGCGCAAGACCCGGCGATGATGAGTCGTGGCGTGATGCTTCATCGGCTTCATCGGCGCCGCGGTGGTGGCGGTACCCGTCGCCGCTCCGGCAGCGGGGGCCGAGGTCTGCGCCACTGCGAGAGCGGGGGCCACGGCGATGAACGGCACCGTGAGGGCCGCAAACATAAGGCTCCTGCGCATTACGATCTCCATCGATGGTCCAACGAAGATCGGAGGAGGCGAGGCGGAAGGCCGCGTCTTTGGCTCCGACAGACCGAAGGTAGGTCATCGCAGCTAACGGCCCAGTGGGCGGAACATGAAATCCGCTTCATCCAAGCCCAGCGAGGCGGCAGGAACGCGATAGCCGGTCGGCGGCCCGACCGGCGTTGCACGCCCGCTCAGCGGTTCCCGGCCAGGACCTCGCGCTTGCCGACATGATTGGCCGGGCTGACCACGCCCTCCTGCTCCATCCGCTCGATCAGCCGCGCCGCACGGTTGTAGCCGATCTGCAGATGGCGCTGGATGAAGCTGGTCGACGCCTTGCGCTCGCGCGCCACCAGCGCCACCGCCTGGTCGTACAGGTCGTCGCCCGAGCCGTCGCCGCCGTCGAGGCCGAGCGAATCGAAGCCGCCGTCCTCCTGGTCCTCCAGCACCGCGTCGTTGTAGGCGGGCTCGCCCTGGGCCTTGAGGTGGCGCACCACCTCCTCGACCTCGCCGTCGGAGACGAAGGGGCCGTGCACGCGGGTGATGCGGCCGCCGCCGGCCATGTACAGCATGTCGCCCTGGCCCAGCAGCTGCTCCGCCCCGCCCTCGCCGAGGATGGTGCGGCTGTCGATCTTGGAGGTGACCTGGAAGCTGATTCGGGTCGGGAAGTTGGCCTTGATCGTGCCGGTGATGACGTCGACCGAGGGGCGCTGCGTCGCCATGATCAGATGGATGCCGGCGGCGCGCGCCATCTGCGCCAGGCGCTGAATCAGCGCCTCGATGTCCTTGCCCGCCACCAGCATCAGATCGGCCATCTCGTCGACGATGATGACGATGTAGGGCAGCTCGGTCAGGTCGATCGGCTGGTCTTCGAAGATCGGCTTGCCGGTGTCGGGGTCGAAGCCGGTCTGCACCCGCCGGGTCAGCACCTCGCCCTTGGCCTTGGCCTCGCGCAGCCGCTGGTTGTAGCCCTCGATGTTGCGGACGCCGACCTTGGACATGGACCGGTAGCGGTCCTCCATCTCGCGGACCGCCCATTTCAGGGCGACCACCGACTTCTTCGGGTCGGTGACGACCGGCGCCAGCAGGTGCGGGATGCCCTCGTAGATCGAGAGCTCGAGCATCTTCGGGTCGACCATGATGAAGCGCACCTTGTCCGGCGGCAGCCGGAACAGGAGCGACAGGATCATGGTGTTGATGGCGACCGACTTGCCCGAGCCGGTGGTGCCGGCCACCAGCAGGTGGGGCATGCGGGCCAGGTCGGCGATGATCGGGCCGCCGCCGATGTCCTTGCCCAGCACCAGGCCGAGCTTGGACCCCGCCTTCTCCATCTGGTCGGAGCCGAGCAGCTCGCGCAGCAGCACCATCTCGCGCTTCTGGTTCGGCAGCTCGATGCCGATGACGTTGCGGCCGGGCACCACGGCGACGCGGACCGACACGGCGCTCATCGACCTGGCGATGTCGTCAGCCAGGCCGATGACGCGGCTGGACTTGGTGCCGGGCGCCGGCTCCAGCTCGTACAGCGTCACCACCGGACCGGGATTGACCTTCACGATCGAGCCGCGGACGCCGAAATCGCTCAGCACCTGCTCCAGCGCCGCGGCGTTCTGCTCCAGCACCCGCGGGTCGGCCATGGCCGGGCGCTTGCTCGGGTCCGGCAGGGTCAGCAGGTCGATCGGCGGCAGCTCGTAGGTGTCGGGCGGCGCCAGCTCGAAGCTGGTCTGGCGCGGCGGCGGGGGCGCCGGGCGGCGGGCCGGCGGCTCGAAGGCCGCGGGCGCGACCCGCTGCGGCGGGCCGGCGGGGCGGCGCGGCTCTTCGACCGGCCGCAGCGAGGGAAGATCGATCAGGTCGTCGTCTTCCTCCTCGGGCAGGTCCTCGTCCTCCGGCTCGGTGCGGCCGCCGCCGATGATGATCGGCGGACGCGCCGGCGCGCGGTCCTCGTCGCCTTCGGCCTCCGGATCGGCGATCCGCGGGCCGGGCGGGTTGGCGCGGGCGAAGCGCGGCCGGGCCGCAGGACCGGCGCCGGGCATGGCGAAGGCGGGCGGCGCTTCGGGGGCGGGCTCGCGCCGCATCATGCTGGCGGCGACAGTGCCGGCGCCTTCGACCGTGCGCAGGCCGAGCCAGCGCAGCACGCGGCCAAACGCCCGCAGCAGGGAACCGATGATCGAGGCGCCGGCGCGGGCGCCGGTGCCGGTCACGGCGCCGACGCGCTGCCATTCGGTCGAAGACAGGCCGAGCGCCACCAGCACCAGCAGCAGGCCGACGGCGCCGGTGGCCAGCGCCAGCCAGAAGGTGGCGACGGGGCCGGCGGAGAGGATGACCGTGTCGGAGATGCGGCGCAGGATCATCCACCCGACGGAGCCGCCCAGCGTATTGCGCTCGGCCCAGCCCTCGATCGCGGGCAGCGGCGACAGGCCGGCGGCCAGCAGCAGAACGCCGAACAGCAGGCTGGTGACGCGCCACCACACCCGGTCCAGCGGCTGATGCCGCATCAGCCGCCACGCCCAGAACAGCGGCAGCACGGCCAGCAGAAAGGCGCCGAGGCCGAGCGTCTGGATCAAGAGGTCGGCCAAAATCGCGCCGAAGCGGCCCAGCAGATTGGCGGCCGGGCCGGCCTTGGCGGTGTTCCAGGACGGGTCGGACGGAACGTAGCTGACCAGCGCGACCAACAGGCCGCAGCCGACGACGGCAATGCCGAGCCCGCTCAGCTCCCGCACCCGGTTGCGCAGGAATTCCTGCACCACCGGAGGCAGGAAGGAGCGGCGATTCGAGGAGCCGCGGCCCGAGCTGCGGGTGACCGCCGTTCGACGGGATGAGGTTCCGGCCATCGTCATTCCGCCGCCTCGGCTCCGGAGAGGACTTCGCCGACCCGGGTCAGGGCGCGCCCGACCGTCTCGGCATCGTGGACCACGGCGATGCGCAGCCAGCGCCGGCCGATCTCCGGCCGGTCCAGCCGCGTGATATAGCCGCCGGGCAGGGTGCGTATCGCGGCCTCGGCCCACAGCCGGCGCGCGGCCGCCTCGCCGTCGCCGACATCGAGCCACAGGAAGAAGCCGCCCTCCGGCCGGCGGAAGCCGAAGCGCCCGCCCAGCGCCGCCTCGGCAGCGTCGAACTTGGCCCGGTACAGCGCCCGGTTCGCGACGACATGGGCGTCGTCGGCCCACAGCGCGGCGGAAGCGGCCTGGATCGGCAGCGGCATGCCGGCGGCGGAATGGCTGCGCAGCCGCAGGAAGGCGGCGATCAGCGCCGGGTCGCCGGCGACGAAGCCGCTGCGCAGGCCGGCCGCGTTCGACCGCTTCGACAGCGAATGGAACACCAGCAGGTTGTCCAGCGACCCGCCGTCCCGGCCGGCCGCGACCTCCAGCACGCCGGTCGGCGGGTCGCGGTCATAGATCTCGGCGTAGCACTCGTCGGCGGCCAGGATGAAGCCGTGCGCCCGGGCCAGGCCGATGGCGCGGTCGAGATAGGCCGGGCTGGCGACGGCGCCCTGCGGGTTGGTCGGGTTGCACAGATACAAGAGGCGCAGCCGTGCCAGCAACGCCGAATCGGCCTCCAGCGCGTCGAGATCCGGCAGGAAGCCGGTGCCGGGCCCGGCCGGCAGGAACACCGGCTCGGCTCCCGCCATCACCGCGGCGCCCTCATAAGGGGCGTAGAACGGGTCGGGCAGCGCCACGGCCGGGATCTGGTTGGCGCCGGGGCGGCGGTCCACTGCCAGCTCGGCCACCAGGAACAGCGCCTCGCGGGTGCCGGACAGCGGCAGGACATGGGCGGGATCGACCAGCCCGGCAGGCAGCCGGAAACGGCGCTGCAGCCAGGCGGCGCAGGCCTCGCGGAAGGCCGGGGTGCCGGCGACCGGCGGATAGCGGTTCCAGCTGTCGGCATTGGCGGCCAGGATCTCGGCCAGGAAGGCCGGCGGCGCGTGCTGCGGCTCGCCGACCGACATGGCCAGCGGCGTCACCCCTTCCGGCGGCGTTACCCCGGACAACAGTGCCGCCAGCCGCGCGAACGGGTAGTCCGCGAGCCGTTCCAATGCCTCGTTGAGTCGGCCGCCCCGCATGCTCTTCTGCTATGCCCTTACCTGCGTCGGGCCGGCTGCAGCCGGCCCCTCCCCCTCGCTTCCGGCGGCCGGTGCCGCCGCGAAACAGCTCTTAGATTCCAATTACTTTATCCGGTCTTCTGACCTCGTCTGTCAAATCCGGCGTCGCCCAGCGGCCGGCCCGCTGCGCTTTTCCGGCCACGATGTGGCCGGTCCGGCACGGTGACGGAATGTCCGGACGAATCACGAACGAATCGGGATCGCCGCACGACTCGAAATTGCCGGATCACATCCCGAACGGGATCGACAGCGACATCAGGCTGCCGGCGCCGCCGGACGAGCCCCAGGTCCCGCCGGCCGCGACGCCGACTCCCCGCCGCTCGGAGCACCCGGCGGCCAGGACTATGACGGACAGGAGGAGAATCCGGATCATGGCGGGAATCGTATCACGAAATGCCGGCCGGACACCCGTCGATGTGACACGCCGCCACTGGACAGCGCGGCAGCGCGCTCCGATGCTGCGCGCCATGAACGATAGCACCCATTTGCGCGCCCAGGTCGTGGTGGTCGGCGGCGGCCTCGCCGGGGCGACCACGGCGGCGGCGCTCGGCCAAGCCGGGATCGACACGGTGATCCTGGACCAGGAGCCGGCGGCCGCCCGCACCCTGCCGGGGTTCGACGGGCGCACCACCGCGCTCTCCTACGGCTCGCGCCGGATCGTCGCCGCGGCCGGGCTGTGGGATGCGGTGGCGGACCAGGCCGAGCCGATCCTCGACATCCGCATCGCCGATGGCCGCGCCCCCGTGTTCCTGCATTTCGACCATCAGGAGATGGCCGGGGAATCGGGCAGTGCCCCCTTCGGCCACATCGTCGAGAACCGGCTGCTGCGGCTGGCGCAGTTCGAGCGGCTGGAGGCCCTGGCGGCGGTGCGCCATGTCGCCCCGGCCAAGGTGGTGGCGATCGAGACCGGCGCTGGCCATGCCGCCGTGACCCTGGCCGACGGGCGGGTGGTGCGGGCCGACCTCGTGATCGGCGCCGACGGCCGCGGCTCCTTCACCCGGCAGCAGCTGGGCATTCCGGCGCGCAGCTTCGCCTACCAGCAGAAGGCGGTGGTCTGCGTCATGGCGCATGCCGAGCCGCACGAGGGCGTGGCGGTCGAGCATTTCCTGCCGCCCGGCCCCTTCGCCGTGCTGCCGATGAAAGACGATGCCGAGGGCAACCACCGCTCCTCGATCGTCTGGACCGAGCATCCCGATACCGCCGACGACTTGGTGCACCGTCCGCCCGCCGCCTTCGACGCGGCGCTGCAGGCCGTGGTCGGCGACTGGCTGGGGCCGGTGCGGACCTTGGGCAAGCGCTTCACCTATCCGCTCGGCGTGGTCCATGCCCGGTGTTACGGCGCCCGCCGCGCGGCGCTGATCGGCGAGGCGGCGCACGGCATCCACCCGATCGCAGGCCAGGGTCTCAATCTCGGCTTGCGCGACATCGCCGTGCTGACGGATCTGCTGGTCGAGCGCAGCCGTCTGGGCCTCGACCTCGGCGACCCGGCGCTGCTGCGGCGCTACGAGCGACTGCGGCGGCCGGACAACGTCGCCATGATCCTGGCGACGGACGGGCTGAACCGGCTGTTCTCGACCGATCTGGCTCCGGTGCAGCTCGCCCGTGATCTCGGCCTCGCCGCGGTCGGCCGCCTGCCGCCGGTGAAGCGCTTCTTCATGCGCCAGGCGATGGGACTAGGAAGCCGGGCGCGGTGAGTGCCGTGAATAGCGGCGGCCTCTGAGATCGACGCCTCGGCCCCTTCCTCGTCATGGCGAGGAGGCGAAGCCGACGTGGCCATCCAGGGGCCGGTGCGAGCCTGGATGGCCACGCGGGGCTCGCCATGACGGATTAATGTTTCACGTCGGGGGGCGCCAGAGGATAGCTCTCCAAAATCTCATACACCGCGCCCTCGCGGCCGACATGGCTCTGGTACAGGTGGAAGGCGTCGACCGGGAAGGGCTCGGCGCGGAAGGGCGCATGCTCCAGCAGCCAGCGCTCGACCCGCTCGGCCGGAGCTTGGCGCAGCCGGGCCAGGGTGACGTGCGGGGTGTAGGCGCGGTCGTCCGGCGGCTGGCCGGCGGCGACCAGGGCCCGGTCGACCTTGGCATGCAGGAAGTGCAGCGCCGGCTCCGCCGCCACCCCGGCCCACAGGGTCGAGGCGGCGCGCTTCGTGCCGAACTGGCCGACCCCGTCCAGCGCCAGGCTGAAGCCGGGCGCGGCCAAAGCGTGCAGAGCCTCGTCGATCTCCTCCGCCTCCAGCGTGTCGACCTCGCCGATGAAGCGCAGGGTCAGGTGGAAATCGGCCGGGTTGGTCCAGCGCGCCCCGGGCACGCCGCCCTGCAGCAGCGACAGGCGGGGCCGCAGCGCGGCGGGAATGGCGATGGCGATGAACAGTCGGAGCATGGCGATCCTCGGCTCAACCGAGGGCAAAGCCGGCGCGGTAGCGGGCCGGGCTGGTGGCGAGGCGGCGGCGGAAATGATGGCGCAGCGTGTCGGCCGAGCCGAAGCCGCATTCGGTGGCGATGCGCTCGACGGGCAGGTCCGTGGTCTCCAGCAGGTCGCGGGCCAGGGCCAGGCGTTCGCCGATCAGCCATTCCGCCGGGGTGGTGCCGGTGGCCTCGCGGAAGCGGCGCAGGAAGGTGCGCAGGCTCATCCCGGCTTGGTCGGCCAAGCGCTCCAGCGGCAGGTCCTCGGCCAGGTGCCGGCGGGCCCAATCGAACAGGGCGGCCAGGCGCGGCCGCTCCTCGACCTGCATCGGCCGGTCGACATATTGCGCCTGGCCGCCCTCGCGATGCGGCGGCACCACCAGGCGCCGCGCCACCTGGTTGGCGATCCGCGCGCCCCAGTCGCGCCGCACGATGTGCAGGCACAGGTCGAGCCCGGCGGCGCTGCCGGCCGAGGTCAGCACCTGGCCTTCGTCGACATACAGCACGTCGGGCACGATCCGGATGTCGGGATGGCGGGCGGCCAGGGCTTCGGCATAGCGCCAATGGGTGGTGGCGCGGCGGCCGGCCAGCACGCCGGCGGCGGCCAGCACGAAGACGCCGGAGCAGATCGAGACCAGCCGGGCGCCGCGGTCATGGGCCCGGCGCAGCGCGGCCAGCAGCGGTTCGGGCGGGGCCTCGCGGAAGCCGCGCCAGCCGGGCACGACGATGGTGCCGGCCTGCTCCAGCGCCTCCAGCCCGGCCCCGGCCTGGACCTGGATGCCGCCGATGGCGCGCAGCGGCCCGGGCTCGGCGGCGCAGACGGTGAAGCGGTACCAGTCGGGGAATTCCGGCCGCGGCAGGCCGAACACCTCGACCGCGACGCCGAACTCGAAGGTGCACAGCCCGTCATAGGCCAGCGCGGCGACGGTCAGGTTCGGCGGCGGGGTGGGGCGGGACATAGGCGATGGGAACGCCATCGCGGCCGGAGCGTCAAGGGACGGCCGTCCCGACGCTCCGGTAGCCGGGCTCAGATGTGGATCGCGCGCCCGTCGACGGCCAGCGCCGCTTCCTTGACCACCTCGTTCAGGGTTGGGTGGGCGTGGCAGGTGCGGGCGATGTCCTCGGCCGAGGCGCCGAACTCCATCGCCAGCACGCATTCGGCGATGATGGTGCCGGCCTCGGCGCCGATGATGTGCACGCCCAGCACCCGGTCGGTCTTGGCGTCGGCCAGGATCTTGACGAAGCCGTCGGTGGCGTTCATGGCGCGGGCCCGGCCATTGGCCAGGAACGGGAACTTGCCGGCCTTGTAGGCCACGCCGGCCTGCTTCAGCTCCTCCTCGCTGCGGCCGACCGAGGCCACCTCGGGCCAGGTGTAGACCACGCTCGGGATCGCGTCGTAGTTCACATGGCCGGCCTGGCCGGCCAGGATCTCGGCCACGGCCACGCCCTCGTCCTCGGCCTTGTGCGCCAGCATCGGGCCGGCGATCACGTCGCCGATGGCGTAGATGCCCTCGACATTGGTGCGGAAGTGCTTGTCGGTCTTGACCCGGCCGCGCTCGTCCAGCTCGACGCCGGCGGCGTCGAGGCCGAGGCCGTCGGTGTAGGGCCGACGGCCGATCGAGACCAGCACGTAATCGGCCTCGATGGTCTCCGCGTCGCCGCCCTTGGCGGGCTCGACGGTGAGGGTGACGCCCTTGTCGGTCTTCTGCGCGGCGGTGACCTTGGAGCCCAGCTTGAACGCCATGCCCTGCTTGGTCAGGATCCGCTGCATCTGCTTTGACACCTCGCCGTCATTGGTCGGCAGGATGCGGTCGAGGAACTCCACGACGGTGACCTTGGCGCCGAGGCGCGACCAGACAGAGCCGAGCTCGAGCCCGATGACGCCGCCGCCGATGACGACCAGATGCTTCGGCACCTCCGGCAGCGACAGCGCGCCGGTCGAGGTGACGATCCGCTTCTCGTCAACCTCGACGCCCTTCAGCGGGGTGGAGTCGGAGCCGGTGGCGATGATGAAGTTCTTCGCGGCGTAGGTCTTGCCCTCGACCTCGATCCGGTCGCGGGATGTGAAGCGGGCATGCCCCTTCAGCCGGTCGATCTTGTTCTTCTTGAACAGGAAGTCGACGCCGTCGACGTTGGCTTTCACCACCTTGTCCTTGTGACCCATCATCCCGGCCAGGTCGAGCTCGACCCCCGCCACCTTGACGCCGAAGGCGGCCAAAGCGTGCCCCGCCTCCTCGAACTTCTCCGACGCGTGCAGCAGCGCCTTGGACGGGATGCAGCCGATGTTCAGGCAGGTGCCGCCCAGGGTCGGCATTTTCTCGACGCAGGCGGTCTTCAGCCCCAGCTGGGCGGCGCGGATGGCGGCGACATAGCCGCCGGGGCCGGCGCCGATCACGATCACGTCATAGGTGGCAGCGGGTTCGGTCATCGCTCGCACTCAGCTTGCGGGAAGGTCGCGCGCAAACTGCATGAGCCGGCGCGGCACCGCAACTGCGTCGAGCGGGCAGCAGCCATCGCCCGGCCGGCGCGGCGCCTCACTCCTCCCGGCCGAGCTGGCGGTCGAGGGTGGCCGCGAGCTCGCGGACCTGGCGGTTCAGGGCCTCGAGCTGCGGCAGGGTCAGGCCGGAGCGCCGCAGCAGCGCCTCGCCCAGGCAGCGGCTGCGGGCGAAGAGGTCACGGCCCGCCGGGGTCAACCAAACCTGGACCTCGCGCTCGCTGTTCGGGCTGCGCCGCCGCTCCACCAGCCCCGCCGCTTCCATCCGCTTCACCAGCGGCGTGATCGTGCTCGATTCCAGGGCCAGCCGGTCGGCGATCGCGCCGATCGTCCGGCCGTCCTGCTCGCCCAGCACGTTCAGCACGAGATACTGCGGATAGGTCAGGCCCATCTCGTCCAACAGCGGCTTGTAGGTCCGGTTGATGGCGATGTTGGTGCGGTAGAGCGTGAAGCAGATCTGCTCGTCCAGCGCGAGCGGGCGGTCCTTCGGCAAGGGCATGCGGCGCCTTCCTGTTCCCCGACATGCGGTCATATTTATCACGAAAAATGATATCGCGATAAAACATTCACTGGACGCAGGCGAAGCGAAGGGGTAAGAGTTTGTTTATCGCGATAACAGTTATCGCGGTATCGATGGAGCCGCAGATGGATCACAGCGAGCACGAGACCGACGGGATTTCGCGCCGGCTCGTCCTGGCGGCGGGAGTCGGACTCGCCGCGGCGGCCGCCTTGCCGCATTCTTCCCTGGCGCAGATCGGCGCCGCGCCTTCACGCCCATCATCGGGAGACAGCACCATGAGCAGCGGACTGTTCACGACCAAGGACGGCACCAGCATCTTCTACAAGGACTGGGGCCCGCGCGACGCGCAGCCGATCGTGTTCCATCATGGCTGGCCGCTCAGCAGCGACGACTGGGACGCCCAGCTGCTCTATTTCCTGGGCCAGGGCTTCCGCGTCGTGGCCCATGACCGGCGCGGCCACGGCCGGTCCAGCCAGACCGACACCGGCAACGAGATGGACACCTACGCCGCCGACGCGGCGCAGCTGTTCGAGCATCTCGGCCTCAAGGGCGCCGTCCATATCGGCCATTCGACCGGCGGCGGCGAGGTGGCGCGCTACGTCGCCCGGCATGGCGGCCACGGCCGCGTGTCCAAGGCGGTGCTGGTCGGTGCCGTGCCGCCGGTGATGGTGAAATCGGAGAAGAACCCCGGCGGCCTGCCGCTCGAGGTGTTCGACGGCTTCCGCCAGGCGCTGGCCGCCAACCGGGCGCAGTTCTACCGCGACATCCCGGAAGGGCCGTTCTACGGCTTCAACCGGCCGGGCGCGAAGGTCTCCGAGGGTGTCATCGGCAATTGGTGGCGCCAGGGCATGATCGGCGGCGCCAAGGCCCAGTACGACTGCATCAAGGCGTTCTCGGAGACCGACTTCACCGAGGACCTGAAGGCGATCGAGGTGCCGACCCTGGTGATGCATGGCGACGACGACCAGATCGTGCCGATCGCCGATTCGGCGCTGCTCTCGGTGAAGCTGCTGAAGCACGGCACGCTGAAGGTCTACAAAGGCTTCCCGCACGGCATGCTCACCACCCATGCCGATGTGCTGAACCCGGACCTGCTGGCTTTCATCAAGGGCTGAGGCGGAAGAGGACAACGGCATGGAACCAGTGGCTCCGCGCCGTACAACCCCAGTCATCCCGGGCGCGGCGCAGCAAGAAGTGGTGCGCCGCGGAACCGGGATCCCTTCGAGAAAAGCGCCGAGATCCCGTGTCTGCGCCGCGGTACTTCGCACCGCGGCGCGCACGGGATGACAGCCATCTTATTGGGGCGTCGAACGCCTCAGCGCGACGTACCGCCGGACTGACGGCCGCGCATGTAGTGCCGCTCCGGGTGGTAGCGCGGCTTGAACAGCTGGGCGATCCAGTCCCGGATCTGGGTCCACATGCGTCACGGGCCTCCTTCAGCCCCGGTTCAGTGCGGCGCGAACGGCGGCAAGGCCGTCCTGTCCGTCGCGGGTGGTCACGCCGGCCAGCCAGCCGGCGAGGGGATCGGGGTGCGCCTTCAGGTACTTCGCGGCGGCCGTCCGGCCGTCCATGCCGTCGTCCAGGATCGACCCCATGATCTGGTTTTCCATGTCGACCGTGAATGTCAGCTGTGACAGCAGCCGGGCGAGATTGGGGCAATTCTTCGACAAGTCTCGCTTCGTCACGGTATAGACAGTCGCGCCGCCGTAATTCGGGCCGAAATAGGCGTCGCCGCCGCTGAGATAGGCGAGCTGGAACTTGGTGTTCATCGGGTGTGGCTCCCAGGCCAGGAACACGACCCATTCCTTGCGCCGCACCGCCCGGTCCACCTGGCTCAGCATGCCCTGTTCGCTCGATTCGACCAGCGACCAGCCGTCGAGGCCGAAATCCTTGGCGTCGATCATCTTCTGGATGTTCTGGTTCGCCGGCGCCCCGGATTCGATGCCGTAGATCTTGCGGCCGAACTGGTCGGCATGCTTGGCCAGGTCGGCGAAATCCTTGACCCCGGCCTGGGCGACGTAGTCCGGAACGGCGAGGGTGAAGCGGATGCCGTCCAGGTTCGGGCGGATCACCTCGATCGCCTTCTCCGCCGTCAGCGGCTCGATGAAGCGCTTCTGCGCCGGCATCCAGTTGCCGAGGAACACGTCGATCTGTCCGTTCTTCAGGCTTTCGAAGGTGACCGGCACGGCCAGGGTGTCGACCTTCTGGGTGTAGCCCAGCGGCTCCAGCAGCGTACCGATGATGCCGTTGGTCGAGGTGATGTCGGTCCAGCCCGGGTCCGACATGCGCACGGTGGCGCAGCTCTCCGGGTCCGCCGCCGCGGCTGGGGTGGCCGCCAGCAGCAGCCCGGTCAGGGCAAGGGCGATGACGCGCGCTCCGAACATGATGCAGTCTCCCTGTTGTCGTCGTTGCCGCGCGTGACGCGCGGGAATCGGGCGGCGGCTTCCAGGTCGTCCAGGTCCATGTGGCTGCGGATGTATTGCCGGGTGGCGTCCTGCCGCGGCTGCCAGTCCCAGCCGTGCAGCGTCCCCCGGCGCAGCGCCGCGTCCACGAAGCGCCGCCGCCTCTGGCTTTCGCGGACCTGCTCGTGCAGCCGCGGCAGATCCCAGCGCGCCGCCACCTCCGCCCGGAAGGCGGCGACGCGAGCAGCCTCGGCCGGGTCGGCGGCGCGGTCCACCCGCTCGCCCGGATCGGCCGTGAGGTCGTAGAGCTGGTCGGGGTCGGCCGGGCTGTGGATGAACTTCCAGCCCTCGCGGCGGATCATGACGATCGGCGCCACCGCGCCCTCGGCCAGGTATTCGCCCAGGACCAGGTCGTGCCCGCCGGTGCCGGCCAGGTGCGGCAGCAAGCTGCGCCCGTCCAGCGGTGTCGGATGCGGCGGTGCGCCTTCAGGCGCCGCGAGATCGACCAGGGTCGGCAGCAGGTCGGCGGAGGAGACGGCGGCGCCGACCCGGCGCGCCGCGAATCGGCCGGGCGCGTGCACCACCAGCGGGATGCGGCAGCCGCCCTCCAGGAAGCTCATCTTGTACCAGAGGCCGCGCTCGCCCAGGAACTCGCCATGGTCGGACAGCAGGATGGTGACCGTGTCCCCGGCCAGGCCGGTGCGGCGCAGCGCCTCCATCACCCGGCCGAATTGCTCGTCGACATAGGCGATGGCGCCGTAATAGGCGCGACGGGCCCGGCGGGTCTGCTCCGGGGTGACCGGGGTGCGGTCCAGCTCGCACACCTTCCGCAGCCGGCGGGAATGCGGGTCGTCGGCCGGCGCATCCTCGGGCAGCGGGATGTCCTCGTCGCGATGGAGGTTCCAGTACCGCTCCGGCACCGCGAAAGGGTCGTGCGGATGGGTCAGCGACACGGTCAGGCAGAAGGGCCTGCCGTCGCCGCTCCGCGCCAGGTCGTAGAGGCGGCGCTCGGCCG
>Ga0182749_1001951_pt1 | contig 15552 bp, 12 predicted proteins | sample eDN3rd37CKraftMG_FD_128875 | JGI IMG/M metagenome (GOLD analysis project Ga0182749, IMG submission 128875) | Enriched Miracle-Growth compost microbial communities from Emeryville, California, USA - eDNA 3rd pass 37_C Kraft MG (version 2) (version 2) ...
CGTCAACGGCGCCGGCAAGAAGGCCGACATCGAGGCGCGCGTCGCGCAGATCAAGGCGCAGATCGAGGAGACCACCTCGGACTACGACCGTGAGAAGCTGCAGGAGCGTCTGGCCAAGCTCGCCGGCGGCGTCGCGGTGATCCGCGTCGGCGGCGCCACCGAGGTCGAGGTGAAGGAGCGCAAGGATCGCGTCGACGACGCGATGCACGCGACCCGCGCCGCGGTCGAGGAAGGCATCGTGCCGGGCGGCGGCGTCGCCCTGCTGCGTTCGGTCGAGGTGCTCAAGAAGATCCGCACCCAGAACGAGGACCAGAAGCACGGCGTCGAGATCGTCCGCAAGGCGATCCAGGCTCCGGCCCGTCAGATCGCCCTCAACGCGGGCGAGGACGGCTCGGTCATCGTCGGCAAGATCCTCGAGAAGGACCAGTACTCCTTCGGCTTCGACGCGCAGTCGGGCGAATACGGAAACATGATGTCCAAGGGCATCATCGACCCGACCAAGGTCGTGCGTTGCGCGATCCAGGACGCGGCTTCGGTCGCCGGCCTGCTGATCACCACCGAGGCCATGGTCGCCGAGCTGCCGAAGAAGAAGGACGCCATGCCGGCGATGCCGCCGGGCGGCGGCATGGATTTCTAAGGAAATCCATAAAGCCGCCACCGCACTTGAGATGATCGAAGTCGGCAACAGCCGACTTCGATTGCGGCGGCATGGATTTCTAAGAAATCCAGCATCGAAGAGACGAGAGAGGCCGCCTCCGGGCGGCCTCTTTTTTCTTGGGGCCGATGCCGCTACCAATGACGGCGCATGGACACCTCGTTCGACGTCATCGTCATCGGCCTCGGCGCGGTCGGCACCGCCACCGCCTACCAGCTCGCCAAAGCCGGCGCCCGCGTGCTCGGCATCGACCGCTACAGCCCGCCGCACACGATGGGCTCGAGCCATGGCGAGACCCGCATCACCCGCCTCGCCTCCGGCGAAGGCCCGGAATACACCGCCTTCGCCCGCCGCTCGCATGCCATCTGGCGCGAGCTCGAGCGCGCGAGCGGCGAGACGCTGCTGACGCAGAACGGCCTGCTCGTCATCTCCGGCCCGGGCGAGCGCGCGGCCGCGCACGGCAACACCGACTTCCTCAACGGCACCTTCGACGCCGCGCGCGAGAACGACGTCGCGCACGAGCATCTCGACGACGCCGCGATCCGCGCCCGCTTCCCGGCCTTCGCCATCGCCGATGGCGACGAGGCCTATTTCGAACCGGAGGCGGGCTTCCTCTACCCCGAACGCTGCATCGCCGCGGAGCTGGCGCAGGCGCGCAAGCATGGCGCCGCGATCCACACCGGCGAGACCGTCACGTCGTTCGAGAGCGCGCCCGGCGGCGTCCGCGTCGTCACCGACAAGGAGGCGTACAGCGCCGGCCATCTGGTGATCGCCGCCGGCCCCTGGCTGCCGGGGCTCGCGCCGCAGCTCGGCCCGCTGCTCACGGTCCGCCGCCAGGTGCTTGTCTGGTTTCGGGTGGCCGGGGCTGCCACGGCCGCCCATTATCGGCCCGAGCGCTTCCCGGTGTTCTACTGGCAGGTGCCGCGGAGCCAGGCGATCTACGGCTTCCCCTCGCTCGACGGCGGCGCGACGATCAAGATCGCCACCGAGCAGTACAAGACCACGACCACGCCGGAGACGGTCAGGCGCGATGCCACGACGGACGAAATCGCAGAGGTCTACCGCGACTATGTCGCGGCGTTCTTCCCCGGCGTCACCGGCGTCTGCGCGAAGTCGGCGGTGTGCCTCTACACCTGCACCGAGGACACGCGCTTCATCGTCGACGACCTGCCGGGCCATGCCAATGTCGTCGTCGCCTCCCCCTGCTCCGGTCATGGCTTCAAGCATTCGGCCGCGATCGGCGAAGCGATCGCGGCGCGCGTGCTCGGCCGCGATGGTGCGCTCGGCTTGGACGTCTTCCGTCTGCCGCGCTAGGCTGACGCGCAAAAGAAAACGACCACCCGTGTTGGCGCGCGTTCATCCGGCGTCGCCCGAGTGGCCGTCATGCGATGGCGCAAACGCTGCGCACCACCGCTGTCGAAAACCATAAGCGGCCGACGTGACAAGCACATGACACAGCAAGGAAAAATCTACGCCGGCATCGGCGGCTGGACCTACGAGCCGTGGCGCGGCGTGTTCTACCCCAAGGGCCTCGCGCATGCACGCGAGCTCGCCTACGCCGCCGAGCACCTGACCTCGATCGAGGTCAACGGCACCTTCTACCGCACGCAGACGCCGAAGACCTTCCGCGCCTGGGCGAACGACGTGCCGGACGGCTTCGTCTTTTCGCTGAAAGGCCCGCGCTACGCGGTGAACCGGCGCGTGCTCGCCGAGGCCGGCGACTCGATCCGGCGCTTTCTCGAGTCGGGCGTGACCGAACTGGGCCGCAAGCTCGGCCCCCTGCTCTGGCAGTTCGCGCCGACGAAGAAGTTCGACGCGGCCGACTTCGGCGCCTTCCTCGATCTGCTGCCGAAGACCTTCGACGGCCACACGCTGCGCCACGTCGTCGAGGTGCGCAACGACACGTTCAAGACGCCGGACTTCATTGCGCTCGCGCGCAAGGCCGGCGTCGCCATCTGCTACGCCGAGCACGACACCTATACCGAGATCGCCGACATCACGAGCGACTTCGTCTATGCGCGGCTGCAGAAGGGGAACGAGAAGCTCAAAGCCGGCTATCCGCCCAAGGCGCTCGATCAATGGGCCGAGCGGGCGAAGACCTGGGCGAAGGGCGGCGCGCCCGCGGATCTGCCATGCGTCGACAAGGTGGCAGCGAAGAAGATACCGCGCGATACATTCGTTTACTTCATTCACGAGGCCAAGGTGCGCGCGCCGGCCGCCGCCATGGCCTTGATCGAACGGGTATCGTGATGGCCCTGCACCGTTGCCCCTCGCCGCAGGATCGCCCATCATCGCTTCCGCAGCGGAGAGGCTTTCATGGCGTCGCGGGTCGCCGACCAAATTGACATCCAGCGCTCCTACTACGCCCGCACGGCCGGCGAATACGACCACCGGCACATCGACGGCCGGGAGCACAAGCTCGCGCTGACGTTCATGATCGCGGCGGCGAGAGACATGGAGGCCGCTTCCGCCCTCGACATCGGGTCCGGTACCGGTCGGGCCGTGCTTGCCTTCCGGCGGGAGCTGCCGGGCGTCCGCGCCGTCGGCGTTGAGCCTGTCGAGGAACTGCGCCGCCTCGGCCACGCCAAGGGTGTGCCGGAGGACTGCCTCATCGCGGGCGATGCAACCGCACTCGAGTTCGCCGACCGCTCCTTTGACATCGTCTGCGCGTTCGGAGCACTGCATCACATTCCGAAGCCTGCCGCGGCCATCGCCGAAATGCTGCGCGTCGCACGAAAGGCGATCTTCGTGTCCGACGCCAATAATTTCGGACAGGGCGGAGCGATCGCAAGACGCGTGAAGCAGGCGATCAACGCCGTCGGCCTGTGGCCGCTCGCCGACTACATCAAGACCCGGGGCAAGGGCTACACGCTGAGCGATGGCGACGGGCTCGCCTACTCCTACTCTGTGTTCAACGACCTGCCGAAGATCGGGCAAGCGTGCAGGTCCGTGCACCTCATGAATACGAGCGGCGGCGATGGCGAGGGCAATCTCTACCGAACGGCCTCGCATATCGCCATCCTCGGGCTGCTCTGACATGGCCTGTCGCGCGGTCTGTGCAGCGGTCCGGATGACGCCGAACGAGCGGGTGGCGTGATGGCGAAAACACGTAAAAAGGCTGCGAAGACGAAGAGGGCGGCGCCGAAGCCGCGCAAGCCATCGGGCCGGAGGCTGTCGCTGTTCACCATCGGCTACGAGCAGGCCAAACCCGCGTCGGTGCTCCGCGAACTGCATGAGGCAAAGGTCGACACGCTCGTCGACGTGCGCGCGGTCGCCGCCTCGCGCCGCCCCGGCTTCTCCAAGCGCCAGCTCGCCGCCTCGCTCGACGAAGAGGGCATCGCCTATCTGCATTTCCAGAAGCTCGGCACGCCGGCCGACGGCCGCCAGGCGGCGCGCGCCGGCGACCGCGACATGTTGCGCACGATCTACGAGAAGCACATCGTCAAGCCCGAACCTCAGGCGGAGCTCGGCGAACTCGCCGACCTCGTCCGCTCGGGCAAACGCATCGCGCTGTTGTGCTATTGCCGCGATCCGAAAACCTGCCACCGCGCGCGCATCGTCGCGCACTTGCAGGAGCGCCTGCGTCTCGAGGTCGAGGACCTCATCCCGCCGCTGTTTTGAGCGTTGCCCGAGCCGGCGCCGCGCGCACGACGGCATCCGCGACGCGCTTGATCTGGATCAACGCCGACCGTTGCGGCTGAAACCACATTCCGTCGGAACGACACCCGACGGAGATGGTGCATGCTCGACGTTGCGCGCAGGAAGCCGACAATCGCGCTCAAGGCCGTCCAGAATTTCATCGACGGCGCCTATGTCGGCTCGAGCGCAGACAAGACCTTCGAAAAGCGCACGCCGGTCACCGGCGCACCGATCGCGCGCGTGACGGAAGCGAGCGAAGCCGACGTCGACCTCGCGGTGCGCGCCGCCCGCGCCGCACTCGCCGGCTCCTGGGGCACGATCACGCCGGCCGAGCGCGCCGACCTGCTCTATGCGGTGGCCAACGAAATCAACAAGCGCTTCGAGGACTTCCTCGACGCCGAGGTCGCCGACACCGGCAAGCCGATGTCGCTCGCACGCCATCTCGACATTCCGCGCGGCGCCGCCAACTTCAAGGTCTTCGCCGACACGGTGAAGAACGTCGCCACCGAGTTCTTCGAGTCGACGACGCCGGACGGCGCCGGCGCCATCAACTACGCGGTGCGGCGGCCGGTCGGCGTCGTCGGCGTCATCTGCCCGTGGAATCTGCCGCTGCTGCTGATGACCTGGAAGGTCGCGCCGGCCATGGCCTGCGGCAACACCGTGGTGGTGAAGCCGTCGGAGGAAACGCCGCAGACGGCCGCGCTCCTCGGCGCGGTGATGAACGCCGCCGGCATCCCGAAGGGCGTGTACAACGTCGTCCACGGCTTCGGCCCCGGCTCGGCCGGCGAATTCCTCACGCGCCATCCCGGCGTCAATGCCATCACCTTCACCGGCGAGACGACGACCGGCGCGGCCATCATGAAGGCGGCCGCCGACGGCGCGCGGCCAGTGTCGCTGGAGATGGGCGGCAAGAACCCGGCCATCGTCTTCGCCGACTGCGATTTCGAGGCGGCGATCGAAGGCACGATGCGCTCGTGCTTCGCCAATTGCGGCCAGGTGTGCCTCGGCACCGAACGCGTCTACGTCGAGCGGCCGCTCTTTGCGCGCTTCGTCGAAACCATGAAGGCGCGCACCGAGGCGCTCAGGCTCGGCCCGCCGGAGGACGCGGCGACCACGATCGGCCCGCTCATCAGCCACGAGCACCGCGAGAAGGTGCTCTGCTATTACAAGACGGCGGTCGCCGAAGGTGCGACGGTCGTCACCGGCGGCGGCATTCCGTCGATGCCCGGCGCGCTCGCCGGCGGCGCCTGGATCGAGCCGACCATCTGGACCGGCCTCTCCGACAGCGCCGCCGTCACCACCGAGGAAATCTTCGGTCCCTGCACCCACATCGCGCCCTTCGACACCGAGGACGAAGTCGTCGCGCGCGCCAACGCCTCCGGCTACGGCCTCGCCGCCGCGCTGTGGACGACGAACCTCGCCCGCGCGCACCGCGTCTCGGCGCGCATCGAAGCCGGCATCGTCTGGGTCAATTCGTGGTTCCTGCGCGACCTGCGCACGCCGTTCGGCGGCATGAAGCAGTCCGGCATCGGCCGCGAAGGCGGCGTGCACTCGCTGGAATTCTACACCGAGTTGAAGAACGTCTGCATCAAGCTCTAGGAGCGGTCGAGTGGTTCAGGCGCTGCCGCACGCTCTCTTCACGTCTCCCATAGGGAGCCCGCCGTGCCGCTCGGCGACGCACCATTCCACCACACCTTGAGGAAACGTCCATGGCACGCATCATCGGCGCCGTCGCCGCCTCGCATACGCCGACCATCGGCTTCGCCTACGACCGGCAGAAGCAGAACGATCCGGTGTGGCAGCCGATCTTCGAGGCCTTCCGCCCGGTGCAGCAGTGGCTCGCCGAGAAGAAGCCCGACGTCCTGTTCGTCGTCTACAACGACCACGTCACTTCGTTCTTCTTCGACCACTATTCGGCCTTCGCTCTCGGCATCGGCGACAGCTACGCGGTGGCCGACGAAGGCGGCGGCGCGCGTGCCCTGCCGCCGGTCAAGGGCCACACCGGCCTCGCGCATCACATCGGCGCGGCGCTCGTCGCCGACGAGTTCGACATGGCGTTCTTTCAGGGCAAGCCGCTCGACCACGGCTGCTTCTCGCCGCTGTCGATGATGTGGCCGCACGAGCCGTCGTGGCCGGGCGCCATCGTGCCGCTGCAGGTCGGCGTGCTGCAGTTTCCCATTCCCTCGGCACTGCGCTGCTTCAAGCTCGGGCAGTCGCTGCGCAGGGCGATCGAGAGCTATCCGGAGGACCTGACGGTCGCACTGGTCGCCACCGGCGGCCTGTCGCATCAGGTGCACGGCGAGCGCGCCGGCTTCAACAACACGGCGTGGGACGAGCGCTTCCTCGATCTCATCGAGAAGGACCCGGTGACGCTCACCCGCATGACGCAGGCCGACTATGCCCGGCTCGGCGGCATGGAAGGCGCGGAGGTCATCATGTGGCTCGTCATGCGCGGCGCGCTGTCGGCCAGCGTCAAGTGCCTGCACCGCACCTATTACCTGCCGTCGATGACCGGGATCGCCACCGCCATCTACGAGAACGAGGCGGTCGAACCCATGGCCGATATCGACAGCGACTATCGGCGCCACATCGGCCATCAGCTCGCCGGCGCCGAGGCGCTTGCCGGCACCTACCCGTTCACGCTGGCGCGCAGCGTCAAGGCGTTTCGCTTCAACCGCTTCCTGCACGATCTGATCGTGCCGGAGAAGCGCGCCGCCTTCCTCGCCGACGAGAAGAAGGCCTGCTCGCGCGCCGGCCTGTCGGCCGAGGAGCAGGATCTGCTCAGGCGGCGCGACTGGCGCGGCATGATCCACTATGGCGTCTCGTTCTTCATACTGGAGAAGCTCGGCGCCGTCATCGGCGTGTCCAACCTGCACATCTACGCAGCGATGCGCGGCGAGACGCTTGCCGAGTTCCAGAAGACGCGCAACGCGCCGGGCGCGCTCTACTCCGTCGCCGGCTCCGACGCGAAGCGGCTGGCCTGGGACGACGAGCCGGTGGCTTGAAATGTCGGCAGGCACACTTATTTCAGCGCTCCGTCATTCCGGGCGCGCCGCGCACGGCGTCCCGGAATGACGACGACCGATTTTCCGAGTTTCGGGCGATCGCCGCGGTGACGCGGGAGGCTCTTCACTCTCCAAAAGGCGGCGATGCAAGGGACGCCGACGAGGCGAAAGTGCGGGAGTAACGCCCCGTATCGCCCGAACCCCTTCTACTCCGCCGCCTGAGGCGCGGTCGCGTCGGCGCGCTGGCGCTCGATAGTGGTGACGAGCATCGCCAGCGCCGCCGTGAAGCCGAACATGAGGAGCGCCATGACGGCGTTCGCCGCCAGGACCATTGCGAAGCCGCCGCGGTCGTGCAGCAGCGCGATCATGCCGATGGCGAGGCCGGCGCTGATGAACAGCAGGAAATAGCGCACGGCATAGACACGGCCGCGCCAGGCATCGGCCGTATAGCGCGCCAACACGATATCGTTGACCGTCACCTGCCCGTAGATGGCGGCGATCGCCACCGCGAGCGCGACCATCAGCATCACGCCGTCGGCATAGGCGGCCCACAGATTACCGAGGAAGCCGAGCGCGGTGATGACCGCGAACAGCATGTGCGCCGAGAACCGCTCGACCAGACGCCCGACGCAGAGCTGGGCGATGGCGCCGCAGATCAGCACCAGCGTCGCGACGCTGCCGGCGAGCACCAGCGGCACATGGCTGGCCAGCCGCTCGTCGACGATCTTGGGCAGCGCGATGGTCAACAGGTTGAACACCGTGCCGGCGGTGATCGCGATGCCGATGAAGAGCCCGAACAGCAGCACCGCCTCGCGCGCCGTCATCGGCACCGCCGCGGTCTTCTTGCGGCTCTTGGCGTGATGGCGGTCGTCCGGCGTGAGCCACAGGTAAACGACGCCGGTCGCCACCGCGAGCGCGGCCGGCGCGAGGAAGGCCGTACGCCAGCCGAACCACGCCGCCAGCGCGGCGCTGATGCCGGCGGCGAGCGAGACGCCGAGATTGCCGCAGACGCCGTTGAAGGCGAGCGTGCGTCCCCTCGCCTGCGACGCCTCGATCAGCATCGCCATGCCGACCGGGTGATAGATTGACGCGAACACGCCGATAGCGAACAGCGCGACCGCGAGCACGATCAGGTTCGGCGCGAAACCGGCGAGCGCCAGCGAGAAGCCGATGCCGAGATAGAACAGCGCCATCATGTTGCGCCGGCTCCAGCGGTCGGCGAGCAGCCCGGCCGGCAGCGAGAACACGCCGAACGCGATGAAGGCGGCGGTGGAATACGCGATCAGTTCCGAATAGGGCCGGCCGTAGACCGTGCCGAGACCGATCACCACCGTCGGGTAGATCAGCAGCACGAAATGGTCGAGCGAGTGCGCCCAGTTCAGGAAGGCGATGGTGCGGCGCTTGGCCTTGTCGTCGGGCGCGGCGGCGATGGTCATGGCGGCGATTCCCAGGCTCGAAACCATGCTATACCCCTTGCCGGAGCGCGACGTTCGGACGAATTTCGTCGCGATCGGGCCATGCCACGGCAGACACCCATCTACCGCCGCAATCTGGACGACGCGCCCCGGCGGGTCGCCGTCATGGCGCGCGGCTGGAAGGTCGGCGAGCACATCCCGCTGCACCTGCACCGGCGGGCGCAGCTTCTGCACGCGACCAGCGGCGTCATGCGGGTGGAGACCGAGCAGGCGGCCTGGATCGTGCCGCCGGCGCGGGGCCTGTGGCTGCCGGCCGAGCTGCCGCACAGCGTCACCATGCGCAGCCATGTCGAGATGCGCACGATCTATTTCGACCCGGCCGTCTGCGGCGCTCTGCCGCCGCACCCGGTCATGGTCGAGATCTCCGGCCTGCTGCGCGAATTGATCCTCGCTTTGCTCGACGAGCCCGCGGATTACGACGAGGAGGGCCGCGGCGGCACCATTGCCCGTCTGATCCTGAGCGAGATGGCGCGGCTGAAGGAGCGGCGGCTCGACGTGCCGATGCCGCGCGACGAGCGGGTGCTGCGCATCGCCCGCGCCCTGCTCGACGATTCCCGCATCGCGCACGGCCTCGACCGCTGGGCCGAGGACGCCGGCGCCAGCCGCCGCACCCTCGCCCGCCTCTTCCGCAGCGAGACGGGCCTCGGCTTCGCCGAATGGCGAGCGCGGCTGCGCGCGATCGACGGCCTCGCGCGTCTGGCCGACGGCGCCTCGGTCGCCGAGACGGCCGCCTCGGTCGGCTATGCGAGCCCGAGCGCCTTCTCGGCGATGATCCACCGCACCCTCGGCCAGCCGCCGCGGCGGCTGACACGCTCGGGCGGCTGAGCCCACAGCCTGCGGCCCGCCGAGCCGACATCCCGCCTGGGTAGACATGCGCCTCAATACCCGCTTTGATTGCGGTAGTAACGGGGTGGGTTGTAGCGTTGCGTCGGTGAGGCGTCATGCGTCGGGGCTGGGGCTGGAGCGCGGCGCTCGCCGCCGCGGCCTTGTGGCTGTCGTGCACCCGCACGCTCGCCGGCAACGATGAAGACGCGACCGTCATCCTCTTCTCCGGCCGCGACCTGTGGCGCAACGGCCTGTTCGCCTATGGCGGCTTCCTCACCGCACCGGGCGGGTTCGAGGATGACGGCTTGATGCTGAAGGTGCTGTTCTCCGCCGGCGCCTATCGCTATCGCGCCGACGATCTCGGCGGCGAGCAGGTGATCGGCGTCGAAGGCGCGGCGCAGGTTCTTCCGGGCTTTCGCATCAAGCGCCATGGCGTCGAGGCGAAGATCTTCTTCGGCCTGGATCTAGAGCAGCATCGGCTGTGGCCGGACGATCCGGGCAACCGCCTGCAGGGCACCGCTGTCGGCGTCCGCTTCGCCGCCGAGTTCTGGACCGAGCCGACACCCGACACCATGCTCGCCGCCAGCGTGTCGCTGTCGTCGATCGCCACCAGCAACAGCGGCCGTCTCGCCTATGGGTGGCGCGTCGCCGAAGCCGTGTTCGACGGGGGCTTCTATGTCGGGCCGGAGGTGCAGGTGTTCGGCGCCGACGGCTACCGTCACTTACGTCTCGGCATGCACATCACCGAGCTGAAAACCGAAACCTACGAATGGTCGGCGGGTCTCGGCTATGCCCGCGATTCCGACGGCGTCGCCGGCCCCTATCTGCGCATCGGCTTCAACGTCCGGCAGTAGCCGCGCCGGCAGACGCCGGCACGCAGGCCGAGATCGCGTCGTCCGGCCTGGCGCAGAACGGGATCGCCCACACGAAATCCGCCTGCCGGAACTGCGGTGCCTGTGCCGAGCCGTTGCCGATGAACCACGCGGGCCGCGGCGCCCCGACCCGCGGCACGGCCTTGGCGGCGCGGCCGTTGCGGTCGAACGCCGCCTCGGCATGGCAGGTCATGCAGGAGGAGCGGCCGTGCGGCACGCCGGCATTGATCGTCTCGGCCACCGAATTGCCAAGCCGTATCGGCACGCCGGCCGGCGTGACGAAGTCGGTCTGCGTACCCTTCAGGCAATAGTTGAGCCAGACGTCGGCGATGCCGGCCTGCCTGAACACATCGCGCAGCGCGGCGCTCGGCGCGCATTGCGCGTAGCCGCGGTTCGGCGTCGGCTGCGCGGCGACCGCTCGCTCGGCCGCGCCGAAATGATCGCGGCAGCCGGTGTCGTCGCAGCGGCCCGGATTCTTCCAGTGCTCGAATGTCGCCCAGGTCCAGTTCGGCACCTGCCGGGTGATGACGTGCAGCGCCACGAGCGCGGCCGGAACCGTCTCGTCGCCGAACCGTGCCAGATTGATGTGATAGAGCGCCGGCGCCTCCTCGGCGCTCACGCCGTTCCAGGCTTTCAATTCCGATACCGGCAGCCACTCCGCCTTCACCTCGACGGTGTCCGCGGGAAACTCCATCGCCTTGCCGAAAAACGCGGCGAGCCCGGCCCGCGTCTCGAGGTGATTGTCGACGATGAAATCGAAGGCCGGCCGGTTGCGCAACGTCTCCTTGCCGATGCACGGCCAGATGCGGCCGGGCTCGCAGTGCGTTGCCGGCGGCACCGCGCCGGGCCGCGTACTGCCGCGCGGCTGCACGCGATTGATCAGCACCTTGTGCACGCCCTCGCCGCTCGGCGGCCAGTGCGGCGCGTCGCCGAACGTGTCGATGTCCGACGCCCAGGTCTCGAACAGGACGTTGTTATTGCCCGGTGCGGCGGCGGGGCGTGCGATCTCGGCCAGAAGCTCCCACGCCACCCGGTCGGGCCGCGTCATCGCCGGATTGGACTCGGCGGCGAGCGCCGGCATCGCGCAAACCGCTGCGGCAACGGCCGCCAGCCCCGCGAGCCTTGCACCAAGCCACCCGGCCATGCGGCCTCCTGCCAACGCATTCGCGGAAGCCAACACCGGCACGAGACGGAAATTCCGCCGCGCCGCTGTCTCCCGACGGCACGCGCTACCGCGCAGCCGACCCGGCCGGCTGCATCAGCCAGTCGAGCTCCGGCGCCAGGGTCGGGCCGAGGAAACGCGCGCCGGTTTTGGTCAGGTGGCTCCAGTCGGCATAGAGGATCGCGCCGCCCTGCACCGGCGAGCAATGGCGCGCGTCGCAGAAGCGATCGATCGGATCCCACAGCCGCGCATTGTCCGAGGAGCCGACCGCCGCCTGCAGCGCCGCGAGGATCGGCGCCCGCCGTGCATCGATCGTGCCGCGGTCGAGCCCGCAATCCACGGCGCTCCGATGCGCGAGGCAGCGCGGCACGTCGAAGCGCCAGGTCGGCACCGGCGCCATCATCAGCACACGCAGGCCGTGACGGCGCGCGGTCGAAAGGATGTCTTCGATGCCGCGCCGCCACGCCGCCATCTCGCCGGGCGCGCCGACCCCGAACGTGCGCGACGCCAGGACGATGCCGCGCAGGCCCTGCTGCGCCAGTCGTGGAATTTCCGCCGTCACCGCCGCATTGAAGGCACCGCAGCGATAGACATTGTCGCCGCCGCCGCGCCGATCGAACACCGGCGGGCAGCCGTCCTTGATCCTGAGCAACACGGCATTGCCGTCTGCCGCGGCGTCGGCGCCGATGACCTCGGCAAGATGCTCCGCATGCGAGTCCCCCCACAGCAGCAGGCGCGGCGAATGCCCGGCCGCGCCGATCGTGCAGTCGCGCGCCGGCCGCAGCGCCTCGAACCGCTGATCGGCCGGGCAGCGCGGCGGCAGTGTCGCAAACGAAGCGCGCGCCTCATGGATCGACGCGAGCCGGGGATCGCGTCGCATCGCCGCGTCGGCCTGCAGCTTGAGCGCGACGGCAACCGCGACGACCGACAGCGAAAGCGCCGCGCCGGCGGTGAGTGTCTGCCGCGCCCCGGAGAACGGCCACGGCCGGCCGCGCCGGATCGGGTCTTCCAGAAAGCGGTAGGTAAGCTCGGCCAGCACCAGCGCCAGCGTCACCATTGCGATGTCGCGCGCGCGACTGTCGTGGCCGAAATCGCCGAGCCGCGCGAGCGAGAGCAGCGGCCAATGCCAGAGGTACCACGCATAGGATACTCGGCCGATGCGCACGAGCGGCGCGACGCTCAGAAGCCGCGCGGCGGAGCTTCCCTCACCCGCGACGATCGATGCCAGCACCACGGTCGCCGCCGCCGCGGCGCCGGGAATGCCGACCGCGAACGAAAGGCGCGGCCCCGACGCCACAACGACAAGGCCGATCGCCGCCAGGCCCACAAGCCCGATGGGGCCGGCGAGCGGACGCTTGCGCGGCAGCCAGGCTTGCGCGAGCGCCAGCCCGCCGCCGAGCGCCAGTTCCCACAGCCGCGTCGGCAGGAGATAGAACGCCGCCGTCGGCTTGCCGGGCGCGATCCAAAACGCGGTCGCGACCGACGCCGCAAACAGCAGGCCGAGCAACAGCGCGACCGTCGTTTCGAGCCTGCGTCGGCTCCACCGCGCGACCAGCGCCGCGGCGAGCAGAAGCCCCGGCCAGAGCGCGTAGAACTGCTCCTCGACCGCCAGCGTCCACATGTTCAGCAGCGGCTGCCACTCGGTCGCCGATGTGAAATAGCCCGCCTGCTCGCGCCAGAAATAGATATTCGCGACAAAGCCGACCGTCGCCACCGCCGACGCCGAGAGGTCCTGGCGCTCGCCTGCCGCCGAAAGCGTGAGCGTCCCAACGACCAGCACGACCGCGACCACGAACAGAAGCGCCGGCAACAGGCGCCGCACCCGGCGCGCGTAGAAGTCGACGAGATCGATGCGGCCGCGCGCGGTCAATTCGTCGAGCAGGAGGCGGCTGATGAGGAATCCCGAGATGACGAAGAAAACATCGACGCCGACGAAGCCGCCGGCAAACCCTGGCACACGCGCGTGGAACAGCACCACGACCAGGATGGCGATGCCGCGCAGCCCGTCGATCTCGGGACGATAACGCAGGCCGTCCATCCCCTCCCCCCGGGAGAATCGCCGCGTCAGTCGAGCGTGCGGCGGAAGCGCGTCACGGCGATGGTCATCGCCACCAGCATCAGGATCGTCAACGCAATGGCGTCGTGGCGCAAGTCCTCCATCGACGCTCCCTTGAGCATGATCGCGCGCGTGATGCGCAGGTAGTGCGTCAGCGGCAGCGCCTCGCCCACCCATTGCGCCCAGCGCGGCATGCCGGCGAAGGGAAACAGGAAGCCGGAGAGCAGGATGTTCGGCAGGAAGAACATGATCGTCATCTGCATCGCCTGCAGCTGGTTCTGCGCGACGGTCGAGAACGTGTAGCCGATCGACAAATTTGTGGCGATGAATAGCGTGCTGAGCGCCGCGAGCAGCGCCAGATTGCCGATGACCGGCACGCCGAACAGCAGGACGCCGATGGCGATGATCATCGTCGCCTGCACGAAGCCGACCATGATATAGGGAATGATCTTGCCGAGCATGATCTCGACCGGCGAGATCGGCATCGACAGGAGGTTCTCCATGGTGCCGCGTTCGATCTCACGCGTCACCGACAATGCCGTGAAGATCAGCATGGTCATCGTCAGGATCGTGCCGACGAGCCCGGGCACGATGTTGAGCTGCGTCACGCCGGCCGGGTTGTAGCGGGGATGCACGCGGATCTGGAACGGCATCGGCTGGATCGTGGGAATATCGCGGTCGTGCGCGAGCGCGGTCTGCACCACCTGCCCGAGCGCGCTCAAGGCCGAGCCCGAGGCGACCGGATCGGTGGCGTCGGCGGCGACCAGCATTGCGGGCGAGTCGCCGCGGCGCACAGCACGCTCGAAATTGGCTGGAATCTCGACCGCGAACAGCACCTGCCCCGACGCCAGCAAGCGGTCGAGCTCGGCCTCGTTGCGCGGAAGCTGCGTGATCTTGAAGTAGCGGGTGTTCTTCAGCGCCGCGAGAATCGAGCGCGACAGGTCGCTGCTCTCCTGCATCAGCACGGCCGTCGGCAGGTCGCGCGGCGTCGTGTTGATGGCGTAGCCGAACAGGAGGAGCTGCACCAGCGGGACCATGATGATCATGGCGAAGGAGACGCGGTCGCGCCGGAGCTGGATGAACTCCTTGATCAGCACCGCATAGGTCTTGCGCCAGAAGCCGGAGCCCGGAATCCGCCGCGGCGGCGTGGACGGAATCAGATGCGTGGTCGGCGCGTCGGTCATTGGAAATTGTCCCGCGCGCGGCGCATGAGGTCGATGAACACGTCCTCGAGCGAGGGATGCGACAGCTTCCAGTCGAAGCCGTCGCGGCGGAACGGCGCGATCGCCGCGTCGAGCTTTTCCGGATCGCGGCCGCAGACGTGCAGGCTGGTGCCGAACGGCGCCACCATGTCGATGCCGGGCGTCCGCTCGAGCTCTTCTCCGAGCGCCGTCAGCCCCTTCCCGTCCCGCGCGCCGACGACGTAGGTCGTCAGATGCGAGGTCTCGATGACATGATCGACGGTGCCGTGCACGAGCAGCTCACCATAGGCGATGTAGGCGATCTCGTGACAGCGCTCGGCCTCGTCCATGTAGTGCGTCGACACGAGCACGGTGAGGCCCTCGGCCGCGAGCGCATGGATCTCGTTCCAGAACTCGCGCCGCGCCTTCGGATCGACGCCCGCCGTCGGCTCGTCGAGCAGCAAAAGCTGCGGCGCCGGAAGGGTGCAGGCGCCGAGCGCGAGGCGCTGCTTCCAGCCGCCGGAAAGCTCGCGGGCGAGCTGCTCCTCGCGGCCTTTCAGTCCGAGCCGCTCGATCGCCGCGCGCGCGGCGGCGCCCGGCCGCGCGAGGCCGTAGATGCGGCCGATGAATTCGAGATTCTCGCGCACCGAGAGGTCTTCGTAGAGGCTGAAGCGCTGCGTCA
>Ga0182749_1001952_pt1 | contig 15552 bp, 15 predicted proteins | sample eDN3rd37CKraftMG_FD_128875 | JGI IMG/M metagenome (GOLD analysis project Ga0182749, IMG submission 128875) | Enriched Miracle-Growth compost microbial communities from Emeryville, California, USA - eDNA 3rd pass 37_C Kraft MG (version 2) (version 2) ...
AACCGCCACTACGGCCGCACCGAGGCGCTCATCGAGTCCTTCGGCTCGGAGGGCACGTTCGTGCCGTCGGAGTCCCTCGAGGACTTCGTCGCCTCCCTCGAGCGGCCGCGCAAGGTCGTCATCATGGTCCAGGCCGGGCCGGCCACCGACTCGGTCATCGACCTTCTCGTCCCCCTCCTGGAGGAGGGCGACATCGTCATCGACGCCGGGAACTCGCACTTCCCCGACACGATCCGCCGGGAGAACGCGCTCGCCGAGAAGGGCCTGCACTTCGTGGGCGTCGGCGTCTCCGGCGGCGAGGAGGGCGCCCTCCTCGGCCCGTCGATCATGCCCGGTGGCTCGCCCGAGTCCTACCAGAGTCTCGGCCCGATCCTCGAGGCGATCTCGGCCAAGGTCGACGGCACCCCGTGCTGCACCTACGTCGGTCCCGACGGTGCCGGCCACTTCGTCAAGATGGTGCACAACGGCATCGAGTACGCCGACATGCAGCTCATCGGCGAGGCCTACGACCTGCTCAAGGCGGGCCTGGGCGCCTCGGCGGGGGAGATCGCGCAGATCTTCGCCGAGTGGAACAAGGGTGACCTCGACTCGTTCCTCGTCGAGGTGACCGCCGAGGTCCTCGCGCACGTGGACGCGGAGACCGGCAAGGCGTTCGTCGACATCATCCTCGACCAGGCAGGCCAGAAGGGCACCGGTCGCTGGACCGTCCAGAACGGCCTCGACCTGGGCGTCCCGATCACCGGCATCGCGGAGGCGACCTTCGCCCGGGCGCTGTCCAGCTCGGTCCCCCAGCGCGAGGCCGCCCGCGGCTCCCTGCCCGCCGAGGCCGGCACCTGGGACGTGACCGACCGCGACGCGTTCATCGAGGACGTCCGCCTGGCGCTGTACTCCTCGAAGATCGTCGCCTACTCCCAGGGCTTCGACCAGATCGCGAAGGCCTCGGCCGAGTACGGCTGGGACATCGACCGCGGTGCGATGGCACGCATCTGGCGCGGCGGCTGCATCATCCGGGCCAAGTTCCTCAACCGGATCACCGAGGCCTACGAGCGCAACCCCGGCCTGCCGCTGCTGCTCTCGGACAGCTACTTCACCGAGGCGGTCTCCGGCGGCCTCGCGGCGTGGCGCCGCATCGTCTCCCAGGCGGCGCTCAACGGCGTCCCCGTCCCCGCCTTCGGCAGCTCGCTGTCGTACTACGACGGTGTCCGTGCGGACCGTCTGCCGGCCGCGCTCGTCCAGGCGCAGCGTGACTTCTTCGGTGCGCACACCTACCGTCGCGTGGACAAGCCGGGCGTCTACCACACCGAGTGGTCGGGCGACCGCAGCGAGACGCAGGAGTCCGCGGAGTGACCTCACCGGCCGCGCAGGGCGTCGGCGCGTCCGACGTCCTGCCGGTCGGCGTCGGCGGCGACATCGGGGTGTACGCGCTCGTGCGTGCCTTCCACGAGCAGTACGGCTCGGACGCCGTCGTCCTGTCGAGCGTGGCCACGCGTGCCATGGCGGGCTCGACCTTCGTCACGAACGTCGTCGTGCCCGGCATCGACCAGCCCGAGACCCTCGTGGACGCGCTCGAGCGCGTCGCGGCGCAGCACCCGGGGCGCACGCTCGTCCTGCTCACCAACGCCGACTGGTACGTCCGGACGATCATCGAGAACCGCGAGCGGCTCGAACAGTCCTACGTGCTCTCGTACTGCTCGCTCGACGTCCTCGAGAAGGTGTCGAGCAAGGAGGGCTTCGCCGAGATCTGCGACCGGCTCGACATCCCCACCCCGCGCACCGTCCCGGTCGACGTCCCCGCTCTCGTGGCGGCCGGCGGCCGGAGCGCGGTCGCGGACCTCGACATCGACCTCGAGTTCCCGGTGGTCGCCAAGCCGTCGTCGAGCGCGGACTACTACTACGTCGACTTCCCGGGCAAGAAGAAGATCCACCACGTCGACACCCGCGCCGAGCTCGACGACCTGCTCGGCCGCCTCGTGGACGCCGGGTACCCCGGCGCGTTCCTGGTCCAGGAGCTCATCCCGGGCGACGAGACGCAGATGCGCTCGCTCACCGCGTACCGCGACTCCCGGGGGCGCATCACGCTGCTGTCGACGGGCCGGGTGCTGCTCGAGGAGCACACCCCGGGCACCCTCGGCATCCCCGCTGCGATCCTCACGGAGCCCTACGAGGACGCGATGGACGCGGCGAGCAGGTTCCTGGACGAGGCCGGCTACACGGGCTTCGCGAACTTCGACTACAAGCTCGACCCGCGCACGGGGCGGCACGTCTACTTCGAGATGAACCCGCGCATCGGCCGGAACAACTACTACGTGACGGCGGCCGGGGCGAACGTCGCGCGGGTGCTCGTGGAGGACGCCGTCCTGGGCCGTGCGATCGACCCGGTGCGCGCCGAGGGCGAGGTGCTCTACTCGGTGGTGCCGTTCCGGCTGCTGCTGCGCTACGTCCTCGACCCCGCGCTGCGCGCGCGGCTGCGGGCCGCCCGTCGCCGCGGCGACGCCGTCAACCCGCTCGTGTACCGCGGCGACCGGCGGCTGCGCCGCCGGTTCGTCGTGGCGGCCATGACGAACAACTTCTACCGCAAGTACCGCACGTACTACCCGCGACCGACGGCGACGGGGTACTGAGCGGCAGGGTGTGGCGCGTCGCTGCCCGCTCGTAGGTGCCACCGCGCGAGCAGCGTCCCCTGGGCGTGCAGCAGGTGGGCCAGGCGCGCGCCCGCCGGAGGCGCGCTGGCCTCGCCCACGGCGGGAGCGGCACCCGCGACGACGCGCCCGGGCCCGGCCCCCACCAGCACGGGCGTGGTGGTGAGGCAGAGCTCGTCGACGAGGTCCGCGGCGAGCAGGTCGGCGAGCAGGTGCGGCCCGCCCTCGCACAGCACGTGGTGCAGGCCCCGCCCGGCGAGCCGTGCGAGAGCGGCGGCGAGGTCCGGGGAGTCGGGCTCGTCGGCCCGCCCGATCTCGAGCACGCGGTCGTCGGGCAGGGCCTGCCGGGCGACCGCGGCGCCCCGGCTCCCGGTCAGCACGAACGGCGGCCGGTCGCTCTCGGCGAGCGTGGCGGGGAGCCGGCCGCTGCGGGAGACCACCGCGAGCTCGAGCCGTCCCCGCCCCGCACGCAGGTGCCCGAGGTCCTCGGGGGCGTCGAGCGCGGTGTAGCCCTCCGCGCGCGCGGTGCCCGCACCGATCAGCACGACGTCGGCGAGCGCCCGCAGCACCCGGAACACCCGCTGGTCCGCGTCGTCGTTGATCGTTCCCGAGCGGTGGTCCGGGCCCCACGCGGCGCCGTCGACGCTGGACACCATGTTGGCCCGGACCCAGGCCTGCCCCGGGGGCGCCTCGTAGAGACCTGCGAGGAGGGCGTCGTCCGCCGGGCCGACCGGCGCGCGGTCGCCGGGCCCCAGGAGCACGTCGAGCGTGGGCCGGGGCGCTGAGGGCACGGAGGCTTCCATGACCTCACCCTCCCACGGCGGACCGGTGACGGTGCCCGTGGTCCGCCGAGCCGCCTGCCGTGTGACGTGGGTCGCACCGGGCGCCCGTGGCTGCCGGGCCTTGCACGAGCGGCGGTAGATTCGGCGGGTGACCCAGCCTGTGCAGCACCTCGTCGACGTCCGGCCTCAGGTTCCCGTGGAGCGGCTGCTCGCGGACCTCGTACCCCCGCGCCACTTCGCCGAGGCGTCCTTCGACTCCTACCGGACCGACCCCGCCCACCCGAGCCAGGCCGCGGCGGTGGCGCGGCTGCGCGAGGTCGCCGCCGCGATCGTGGCCGGTCCCCGGCGCGGGGTCGCGGGACTGCTCAGGAAGCGCACGGCCGCACCCGCCGTCTACCTCGACGGCGGGTTCGGCGTGGGCAAGACCCACCTGCTCACCTCACTCGCGCATGCGGTCGGGCCCGGCCTCGCCGCCTACGGCACCTTCGTGGAGTACACGAACCTGGTCGGTGCCCTCGGCTTCCAGCCCACCGTCGAGGCGCTGGCCGCCAAGCGGCTCGTGTGCATCGACGAGTTCGAGCTCGACGACCCCGGCGACACGGTGCTCATGTCGCGCCTGCTGCGCGAGCTCGCGGACCGGGGCGTCGGCATCGCCGCGACCTCGAACACGCTCCCGGAGTCGCTCGGCGAGGGCCGGTTCGCCGCGGAGGACTTCCTGCGCGAGATCCAGGCGCTCTCCGCACGTTTCGAGGTGCTGCGCGTCGACGGCGAGGACTACCGGCACCGCGCGACGGTCACCTCGACCGCCGGTCTGCAGGACGCCGACGTCGCGCGCCTCGTGGCGGTGAACCGGGAGCGGCGCCCCTCGGCGGCGATCACCCTCGACGGCTTCGACGCCGTGCTGGACCACCTGCGCTCCGTGCACCCCAGCCGCTACGGGGCCCTGCTCGACGGCATCGACGCCGTCGCGCTCACGGGTGTCCACACGGTCACGGACCAGGCCACCGCCCTGCGCCTCGTGGTGCTCGTGGACCGGCTCTACGACCGCGACGTACCCGTGCTGCTCGGCGAGGAGAGCCACGACCCGGTCTTCACCGACGTCATGCTGCGCGGCGGCTACCGCAAGAAGTACTTCCGTGCGCTGTCCCGCCTCGGCTCCCTCGCGCACGACGGGCGCGAGCATCTGGCCTCGCAGGCGGCGGGGTCACGCTGATCCCTGCCTGCTGCCGGTGCTGGGACCCTCGTGGCGCCTCGCGCGCCCCGGGCCCCTTCCGTGGTGACATGGGACCATGACGCGCTTCGACGGCCCCCGAGCCACGCCGGTCCCTGACAACCCTGACCCGCGCTACTACCAGCTCGACCACCCCGGGGAGGGTGACGTGCTCCACGGAGGCGAGCCGGAGCGCGCCCCGCGCACTCTTCGCGAGCCCGAGCTGAAGGCCACGGGGGATCCCATCCTCGCCGGTGACGACTGGGACAACCCCGACGAGATGTGATCGGGGCAGCCTCGCCTCGGTACCATCGAGGGCGTGCCGCGCCGCGGCGCGCCCGCACAGCCCATCCGAAGGAGAACGCGCTCGTGTCTGCGCCCTTGCCACCCGTCCCTGCCTCGCACGGCACCGTCACGCTGACCGTCGACGGCACCGAGACGACCGTGGCCGCCGGCACGAACGCCGCCCAGCTGTTCGCCGACCGTCGCGAGGTCGTCGTCGCGCGCGTCGACGGCGAGCTGCGCGACCTCGACCGCGCGCTGCCCGACGGTGCCGTCGTCGAGCCCGTCACCATCGACTCGCCGGACGGGCTGGCCGTGCTGCGCCACTCCGCAGCGCACGTGCTCGCCCAGGCGGTGCAGCAGGTGAACCCTGACGCCAAGCTGGGCATCGGTCCGCCGATCACCGACGGTTTCTACTACGACTTCGACGTCACCGAGCCCTTCACGCCCGAGGACCTCAAGACCCTCGACAAGGTGATGAACAAGATCGTCAAGGAGGGCCAGACCTTCCGCCGTCGCGAGGTCACCGACGCCGAGGCGCGGGCCGAGCTCGCCGACCAGCCCTACAAGCTCGAGCTCATCGGGCTCAAGGGGGCGGGCGACGAGGCGGCCGAGGGCGCCGGCGTCGAGGTGGGCGAGGGCACTCTCACCATGTACGACAACCTGCGCCGGGACGGCTCGGTGGCCTGGAAGGACCTGTGCCGCGGCCCCCATCTGCCGTCCACGCGGCTGATCGGCAACGGCGTCAGGCTCATGCGCAGCGCCGCGGCCTACTGGCGCGGCAGCGAGAAGAACCCCCAGCTCCAGCGGGTCTACGGCACCGCCTGGCCCACCAAGGACGAGCTCGTCGCGTACACCGAGCGGCTCGCCGAGGCGGAGCGCCGCGACCACCGGCGTCTCGGCTCCGAGCTGGACCTGTTCTCCTTCCCGGACGAGATCGGCTCCGGCCTGGCGGTGTTCCACCCCAAGGGCGGGATCGTGCGCACGGAGATGGAGGAGTACTCCCGCCGCCGGCACATCGAGGAGGGCTACTCCTTCGTCAGCACGCCGCACATCACCAAGGGACGGCTCTACGAGATCTCCGGTCACCTCGACTGGTACCGCGAGGGCATGTACCCCGCGATGCACCTCGACGAGGAGCTGGACGCGGACGGCAACGTGCGCCGGCAGGGGCAGGACTACTACCTCAAGCCGATGAACTGCCCGATGCACATCCTGGTCTACCGCTCCCGCGGCCGGTCGTACCGCGAGCTGCCGCTGCGGCTCTTCGAGTTCGGCACCGTGTACCGGTACGAGAAGTCGGGCGTCGTGCACGGCCTGACCCGGGCCCGCGGCTTCACGCAGGACGACGCGCACATCTTCGCCTCGCGCGAGCAGATGAAGGACGAGATCGCCCATGCGCTGAGCTTCGTCCTCGACCTGCTCAAGGACTACGGGCTCAACGACTTCTACCTCGAGCTGTCGACCCGCAACCCGGAGAAGTCCGTGGGCAGCGACGAGCTGTGGGAGGAGGCCACCGAGACGCTGCGTGCCGTCGCCGTGGAGTCCGGCCTCGAGCTCGTGGCCGACCCGGGCGGCGCGGCCTTCTACGGCCCCAAGATCTCCGTCCAGGCCAAGGACGCGATCGGCCGGACCTGGCAGATGTCGACCGTGCAGCTCGACCTCAACCTGCCCGAGCTCTTCGACCTGGAGTACGCGGCCGCCGACGGCACGCGTCAGCGCCCGGTGATGATCCACCGCGCCCTGTTCGGCTCGATCGAGCGGTTCTTCGCGGTGCTCCTCGAGCACTACGCGGGCGCGTTCCCGACCTGGCTCGCGCCGGTCCAGGCGCTCGCCGTCCCGGTGGCGGAGCCCTTCAACGACTACCTCGCCGACGTCGTCGCCCAGCTGCGCGCCCAGGGCGTGCGCGCCGAGCTGGACGACTCCAGCGAGCGCTTCGGCAAGAAGATCCGCAACGCCAGCACGCAGAAGATCCCCTTCGTCATCATCGCGGGGGGTGAGGACGCCGAGGCCGGCGCTGTCTCCTTCCGCTTCCGCGACGGTACCCAGGAGAACGGCATCCCGGTCGCGGACGCGGTCGCACGGATCGTGGCGTCCGTGCGGGAGCGGACGCAGGTGTGAGCCCGGCGAGCGTCCCGGCGGCCGGGGCGGTCCCGGGCGCAGGCGCGGCGGCGGAGCCCGCGAGCGGCCTCGCGGGCGAGCCGGACGGGCTCGAACGGCTCTGGACACCCCACCGGATGGCCTACATCGGCGGGAACCAGCGGCCGGCGGACGGCAGCGTGGCGGAGTGCCCCTTCTGCGCCGCCCCGCGCCACGAGGACGCGGAACGCCTCGTCGTCGTGCGCGGCGAGCACGCCTACGTCGTCCTCAACCTGTTCCCGTACAACTCCGGTCACGTCCTGGTGTGCCCCTACCGCCACGTCTCGGACTACACCGGCCTCACGGACGCTGAGCGCGACGAGGTCGCGGTCCTGACCCAGGAGGCGATGACCGTCATCCGCGCAGCCTCGGCGCCAGCCGGCTTCAACCTCGGCATGAACCAGGGGGAGGCGGCGGGTGCGGGCATCGCCGCGCACCTGCACCAGCACGTCGTGCCCCGCTGGCGCGGCGACGCGAACTTCTTCCCGATCGTGGCACGGACCAAGGCGGTGCCCCAGCTGCTCGGCGACACCCGCGAGCTGCTGGCGCGCACCTGGCACGAGGTCACCGGACGGACGACATCCATGACCGGCCCCGACGCCTCCGACCGTACGAACCAGGGAGTCGACCGATGATCAGCAGGCTGCGCAGCGTGATGGGCCGCATCTTCGACCCGCTGGCCGGGTGGCTCCTGCGCCGCGGGGTCCCGGCAGACGCCGTGACCATGGTCGGCGCGGCAGGCGCCGTCGTCTCCGCGCTCGTCTTCTTCCCGCTCGGCTGGTTGTGGCAGGGCGCACTGGTCATCGGGGCGTTCGCGCTGTCCGACGCACTGGACGGGACGATGGCGCGCAAGGCGGGTACGAGCGGCCCGTGGGGCGCCTTCCTCGACTCGACGCTCGACCGGATCGCTGACGCGGCGGTGTTCATCGGCATCGGCACGTACTTCCTGCTGCGCGAGGACGGGGCGCTGCGCACCTGGGGCGCGGTCGTCGCCGTGGCGTGCCTGGTCACCGGTTTCACGGTCTCCTACGCCCGCGCCCGCGCCGAGGGGCTCGGGCTCACCGCGTCCGTCGGTATCGCCGAGCGCAGCGAGCGACTCGTCGTCTCGCTGGTCTTCACGGGCTTCGTCGGCTTCGGCATGCCGGCGGTGGCCCTCGTCGTCGTGCTCGCCCTGCTGGCTGCGGCGAGCGGCATCACCGTCGTCCAGCGGATGGCGACCGTCCGCCGCCAGGCGCTCGCGCTCGCCGACGGTGCAGCGCACAGCCCGGGGACCGCATGAGCGCGGCGGACTCGCTCATGGCCCTCGCCTGGCGGCACGCGCACCGTGTGCCCGGGCCCGTCCTGCGCGGCGGTCTGAACCTCGCTGCGGAGGCCACCGTGGCGTTCGGCGGCAAGGGTGTGCGGCGGCTGCGCGCGAACCTCGCCAAGGTCCGTCCCGACCTCGACCCGCACGGGCTGCGCCGTCTCACCCGGAAAGCCATGCGCTCGTACCTGCGCTACTTCGGGCAGGCCCTCGTGCTGTCGCACGTGCCGGTCGCGCGGCTCGAGCACCGGGTGCGGCTCGAGAACGACGCACCGGTGCGCGAGGTCCTCGACCAGGACCGGGCCGTCGTGCTGGCGCTCGGCCACCTGGGCAACTGGGACCTCGCGGGCGCCTACGCGGAGGGATTCTTCGCGCCGGTGACGACGGTCGCGGAGCGGCTCGAGCCGCCGGAGGTCTACGAGGACTTCCTCGCCTTCCGTACCGGGCTCGGCATGCGCATCCTGACCTTCGGCGACGACGGGGTCTTCTCCGAGCTGCAGCGCGACACGAGGCGCGGCCGGCGCATCCTGCCGCTCCTCGCGGACCGCGACCTCGGGCGCAGCGGCGTCGAGGTGGAGCTCTTCGGACGGCCCGCCCGCGTCGCGGCCGGCCCCGCGCTCCTCGCGCTGACCACCGGCGCCATGCTGGTGGCGACCGGCATCACCTTCGAGCGGCTGCGCGGGGCGCGCCGCCGGGCGGCGGGCAGCCCGTGGGGGATCGTGGTGCGCTTCCACCCCCCGGTCGACGTGTCGCGGTTCTCAGGCCCCACGCGTGCGCGCGTGCAGGCCGTCACCCAGGCGTGGGTCGACGACCTGAGCACGACGATCGCCGAGCACCCGCAGGACTGGCACATGCTGCAGAAGGTCTTCGCGGAAGATCTCGACCCCGTGCGCGACGCCGCCGTCACCGGGCCCGCAGGCGCTCCCGCCCGGGGAGCCTCCGCATGAGGCCGCTGCGCGTGGGCATCGTCTGCCCCTACTCCTTCGACGCCCCCGGAGGCGTGCAGTTCCACGTGCGCGACCTCGCACAGGCGCTCGAGGCCGCGGGCCACCACGCCGAGGTGCTCGCCCCGGCCGACGAGGACACCGCTCTGCCGGCCGCCGTGACCGGGGCGGGCCGCGCCATCCCGGTGCGGTACAACGGTTCGGTGGCGCGGCTGTCCTTCGGCCCCGTCACGGCCGCACGGGTGCGCCGCTGGCTCAACGACGGCGGGTTCGACATCCTGCACCTGCACGAGCCGGCCACCCCGAGCCTGAGCATGCTCGCGCTGTGGATCGCGCAGGGCCCCATCGTCGCGACCTTCCACACGAGCCTGGTGCGCTCCCGCGCGCTGCAGATTGCCTTCCCGCTCGTGCGGCCGAGCCTCGAGAAGATCCGTGCCCGCATCGCCGTCTCCGAGGACGCCCGCCGCACGCTCACCGACCACCTCGGGGGGGACGCCGTCGTGATCCCCAACGGCGTGTACGTCGACGCGTTCCGGGGCGCCGCGCCGGACCCCCGGTGGACAGGGACGTCGCAGGCCCCGACCATCGCCTTCCTCGGACGCCTCGACGAGCCGCGCAAGGGCCTGCCGGTCCTCACGGCGGCGATCCCCGCCGTCCTGCGCGAGATCCCCGGCGCCCGTTTCCTCGTCGCGGGACGTGGCGACGCGGGGGAGGCCGAGGCGCGCGAGACGCTCGGCGACCTCGCTTCCCACGTCGAGTTCCTCGGCGGGATCGACGACGGCGAGAAGGCCAGCCTGCTCGCCTCCGCGGACCTCTACGTCGCGCCCCAGACCGGCGGCGAGAGCTTCGGCATCGTGCTCGTCGAGGCGATGAGCGCAGGCACGTGCGTCGTGGCGAGCGACCTGCCCGCGTTCGAGCGTGTGCTCGACGGCGGGGAGGCGGGCGTGCTCTTCCGCAACGGTGACGGTGCGGACCTCGCGGGGAAGATCGTCCTGGCGCTGCGCGAGAGGGCGCTGCGTGCGCGGGCGGAGGCCCGCGCCGCCGAGGTGGTGGACCGGTACGACTGGTCCAACGTCACTGCGCAGGTGCTCACGGTCTACGAGACCGTGCTCGCAGGGACCGCAGCGCTCGGCGCGGTCGGTGAGCCCGGCCCCGTGACGAGCTCGTTCCCGGCGGTGGGGGAGCGCTCATGAGGTGGTCGGAGATCGCCCTGCTGGTGGTCGCGGTGCTGCTCGTGCTCGGGTGGCTCGCCTGGGTGTTCGCGAGCCGGCTGGACCGGCTGCACCGCAAGGTCGTCGCCTCCCGGATGGCTCTCGACGCCCAGCTCGTCCGGCGCGCCGTCGCGGCCGCGGACCTGGCCGCGGCGGGCGTGCTCGACCCCGCGTCGAGCGTGCTCGTCATCGCGGCCTCCGTGGAGGTGTCGGCGGGTGACGAGCACGGCGACTACGAGCTTGTCGCGGCGCTGCCCGACCTCGCCTCCGCGGTCGGCTCCCGCGCGGCGGCACGGCCCTCCCGCTCCGCCGTCTCCCGCGCGCTCGACGACGGGCTGGGCCCGGCGCGCACGCAGGCGGAGTCGAACCTGTCGGCCACCCTGCGGGAGGTCCTGGGCGACGAGACGGAGGTGGCTCGGCTGTACGGCGCGGAGGCCTCGGCCGACCTGCTCGGCGGCCTCGCGGGCGCCTGGTACCGGGTCCAGCTCGCCCGACGCTTCCACAACGAGTCGGTCGACCAGGCCCGCTCGTTGCGCCAGGGCGCGTTCGTGCGGGCCCTCCACCTCGCCGGACGCGCGACGATGCCGCAGACCGTCGACCTCGACGACGCCTGGCCCCCGCTCCTGCACCGGCCGGCCGGAGCCACCGCCATCTGAGCGGGTCGACCGCCCGGGCCGAGGGACTGGGCACCCGACGTAGACTGGGGACAGACGTGATCGACCGGGCCAGGCGCCGGATCGCGGTCCCCGAACGAGCAGATGAGGTAGTTGTGACCAGTGAGAACGCGTCCGTGGACGCAGCCGTGACGCCCGCCGTCGGCACCGCCCGCGTCAAGCGCGGCATGGCCGAGATGCTCAAGGGCGGCGTCATCATGGATGTCGTCACGCCCGAGCAGGCGAAGATCGCCGAGGACGCCGGGGCCGTCGCGGTCATGGCCCTCGAGCGGGTTCCCGCCGACATCCGCGCGCAGGGCGGCGTCTCGCGCATGAGCGACCCGGACATGATCGACGGCATCATCGCCGCGGTCTCCATCCCCGTGATGGCGAAGGCGCGCATCGGTCACTTCGTCGAGGCGCAGGTCCTGCAGGCGCTCGGCGTCGACTACATCGACGAGTCCGAGGTGCTCACCCCGGCGGACTACGCCAACCACATCGACAAGTGGGCGTTCACCGCCCCCTTCGTGTGCGGCGCCACCAACCTCGGCGAGGCGCTGCGCCGCATCACCGAGGGTGCGGCCATGATCCGCTCCAAGGGCGAGGCCGGCACGGGCGACGTCTCCAACGCCACGACCCACATGCGCACCATCCGTGCCGAGATCGCGCGCCTGACCTCGTTGCCCGAGGACGAGCTGTTCGTGGCGGCCAAGGAGCTGCAGGCACCGTACGAGCTGGTCAAGGAGGTCGCGAAGACCGGCAAGCTCCCGGTGGTGATGTTCACCGCGGGCGGTATCGCCACGCCCGCGGACGCGGCCATGATGATGCAGCTCGGCGCCGAGGGCGTGTTCGTCGGCTCCGGCATCTTCAAGTCCGGCAACCCGGCCCAGCGCGCCGCCGCGATCGTCAAGGCGACGACGTTCTACGACGACCCGGACGTGCTCGCGAACGTCTCGCGAGGCCTGGGCGAGGCGATGGTCGGCATCAACGTCGACGACATCCCCGTCCCGCACCGCCTGGCCGAGCGCGGCTGGTGACCCCTTCCGACCCAGGCCCCGCCGGTCGAGCAGCGAGGCACGAGCCCGTCGCCGGTCGAGCAGCCAGCGGCGGGCCTGTCGCCGGTCGAGCAGCGAGGCACGAGCGTATCGAGACCAGCGACCACGCCGAGACCAGCGGCACGACCTCCCTCGGTGCCGACTGGACCGTCGGCGAGGACGGCGTGCGCTTCCGGCGCGCCGCACGCGTCGTCGTCCTCGACGGCACGGGCCGCGTGCTCGTGGTGCGCGGGCACGACCGCGACCAGCCCGAGCGCTCATGGTGGTTCACCGTCGGCGGCGGCATCGACGAGGGGGAGACCGACGTCAAGGCCGCCGTGCGTGAGCTCCACGAGGAGACGGGCATCGTGCTCTCCGAGGCGGACCTCCAGGGTCCGGTGCTCACCCGCAGCGCGGTATTCCACTTCCTGCGCGAGAGCTGCCGCCAGGACGAGGTCTTCTTCCTCGCGCGGGTCGACGGCGTCGGCGGCACGCCGGACCAGGAGGGCTGGACCGAGACCGAGCGCGAGCTGCTGGACGAGCTGCGCTGGCTGACGGCCGAGGAGCTGCGCGCCGAGACCCGGGAGGTCTACCCCGAGAGCCTGGCCGACCTGGTCGAGGTGTGGTCGGCGGGGTGGGACGGTCAGGTCGTCCACCTGGGTGACAGCTACGAGTAGCTGCCCGCGGGCCGCGTAGAATCTCCTCCCGTGACGATCACGATCGGTGTCCTCGCCCTGCAGGGCGACGTCCGGGAGCACCGTCGGGCTCTGGAGCAGGAGGGTGTGCGCACGATCGCCGTGCGGCGCCCGGCGGAGCTCGGGGCCGTCGACGGGCTGGTGATCCCGGGCGGCGAGTCGACGACCATCGACAAGCTGCTGGGCATCTTCGAGCTCCGCGAGCCGTTGCGGGCGATGCTTCGCGACGGCCTGCCGGCCTACGGCTCGTGCGCGGGGATGATCCTGCTCGCCGACCGGGTGGTCGACGGCACGAGCGACCAGCAGACCCTCGGCGGCATCGACATGACGGTGCGGCGCAACGCCTTCGGTCGCCAGGTGGACTCCTTCGAGACCGACCTGACGGTCGACGGGGTCGACGGCCCGCCGGTCCGAGCGGTGTTCATCCGGGCGCCCTGGGTCGAGAGCGTGGGCGAGCGCGCCCAGGTGCTCGCGACCGTGAGCAGCGGACCCGCCGCCGGTAGGATCGTCGCAGTACGCCAGGGCTCCCTGCTCGCGACGTCGTTCCATCCCGAGATCAAGGGGGACACGCGCGTGCACGAGCTGTTCGTCTCGATCGTCCGCAAGGAGCGCTAACGCATGTCGGGTCACTCAAAATGGGCAACCACCAAGCACAAGAAGGCCGCGATCGACGCCAAGCGCGGCAAGCTCTTCGCGAAGCTCATCAAGAACATCGAGGTGGCGGCGCGCACCGGCGGCGGTGACCCCGCGGGCAACCCGACGCTGTTCGACGCCATCCAGAAGGCCAAGAAGACCTCGGTCCCGAACTCGAACATCGACAACGCGGTCAAGCGCGGGGCCGGGCTCGTCGCGGGCGGCGCGGACTACCAGACGATCATGTACGAGGGCTACGGCAACGGCGGCATCGCCGTCCTCGTCGAGTGCCTCACGGACAACAAGAACCGGGCGGCCGCCGAGGTCCGCACCGCGTTCTCGCGCAACGGGGGCCAGATGGCCGACCCCGGCTCGGTCTCGTACCTGTTCTCCCGCAAGGGCGTCATCATCGTGTCGAAGGAGGGCGTCTCCGAGGACGACGTCATGCTCGCCGCGCTCGACGCCGGGGCCGAGGACGTCAACGACCTGGGGGACGATCTCGAGATCGTGACCGAGGCGAGCGACCTCGTGACCGTGCGCGCCGCCCTGCAGGACGCCGGCATCGACTACGAGTCCGCCGATGCGCAGTTCGTCCCTTCGATGCAGATCGAGGTCGACGCCGAGGGTGCCCGCAAGATCATGCGCCTCATCGACGCGCTCGAGGACAGCGACGACGTCCAGAACGTCTACGCCAACTTCGACGCCTCCGACGAGGTCATGGCCGAGCTCGACACGGAGGACTGAGACGGAGCGCAGCGAAGGGTGAGGGCGCGCCAGCGCTGGTTGAGCAGGGCCGCCAGGGCCCGTATCGAAACCAAGCCCGCGTGAGTCGGGTCTCGATACGCTCGTTCCTCGCCACTCGACCGGCGAAGGGCGCTGGTTGAGCAGGGCCGCCAGGGCCCGTATCGAAACCAAGCCCCGCCTGTCGTACCCCGGCCTCGCACCCATGGTCTGACAGAGTGGACCCGTGCGAGTTCTCGGTGTGGATCCCGGCCTGACCCGGTGCGGCGTCGGCGTGGTCGACAGCCTCCCCGGACGCCGGGTGAACCTGGTGAGCGTCGGTGTCGAACGTTCCCCCGCGGACGCCTCGGTGGACGACCGGCTCCTCCGGATCGCCGAGGGCCTCGACCGTTGGCTGGACGAGCACGTGCCGGACGTGCTCGCGGTGGAACGGGTCTTCGCCCAGCACAACGTCTCGACCGTCATGGGCACCGCACAGGTGGCCGGGCTGGCGATGGTGGCCGCCGCACGCCGCGGGATCCCCGTCGCGATGCACACCCCGAGCGAGGTCAAGGCCGCGATCACCGGGAGCGGCCGCGCGGGCAAGCAGCAGGTGCAGACGATGGTCGCCCGCATCCTGGCGCTCGACGCCCTGCCCCGCCCCGCCGACGCGGCGGACGCCCTCGCGCTGGCGATCTGTCATGCCTGGCGCCCCGCCGGTCTCCTCGACAAGGCCGAGCGGCTGCCCCACACCCCCGCCCAGCGCGCCTGGGCGCAGGCCGAGCAGACCGCACGTGCGGCAGCACGGCGCGGCTGACCGGCCGGACCGGCCGTCCTTGCTAGGGTGAAGGCGTTCGTACACGCGTTCGACCCGAGGAGCTGTCGGTGATTGCATCCCTGCGGGGCACGGTGGTGAGCCTGCGGCTGGACAGCACGGTGCTCGAGGTCGCGGGGGTCGGCTACCTGGTGCTCGCCACGCCCGCCACGTTGAGCAGCCTGCGCCAGGGCGAGGAGGCGAGACTGGCCACGAGCCTGGTGGTCCGGGAGGACTCCATGACCCTCTACGGCTTCGCGGACGACGACGAGCGCGAGGTCTTCGAGGTGGTGCAGACCGTGTCCGGTGTCGGGCCTCGGCTCGCGCTGGCCATGCTCGCCGTCCACAGCCCGGACGCGCTGCGCCGCGCGGTCGACGCCGAGGACCTCGCCGCGCTGCAGCGCGTGCCCGGCATCGGCAAGAAGGGCGCGCAGCGCATCGTGCTCGAGCTTGCGTGTAAGCTCGACCCCACGGCGACCGCCGAGACGGTCCC
>Ga0182749_1001953_pt1 | contig 15551 bp, 12 predicted proteins | sample eDN3rd37CKraftMG_FD_128875 | JGI IMG/M metagenome (GOLD analysis project Ga0182749, IMG submission 128875) | Enriched Miracle-Growth compost microbial communities from Emeryville, California, USA - eDNA 3rd pass 37_C Kraft MG (version 2) (version 2) ...
AGGATTCGGATGCAGCCTCGATAGCCAATTCCGCTCGCCGGCCATAAAGGTCCGTCCGCTACGCCTGATCCCCCAACGATGAGCGCCTCAACGTGCTCTTCCACCTCGCCTCCACGACCCGCCCGCCAATACGTGCGGGGTTGATCTCAAAGGGCGTCCAGCCCAGATTGATGGGAAGCTGGAATGATCGATGATGCCGGGAGCGAGCAATGTGCCGAAATATTAGACCTCTTTTCAACTTCGAGCCGCCGGCGACGGACGAAGAGATCCGTGATGCGGCTCTTCAGTTCGTCCGCAAAGTGAGCGGTTCCACACGGCCCTCGAAGCGGAACGAGCAGGCGTTCGACCGCGCCGTCATTGCCATCGCTGCTTCGGTTCGCGAACTCCTCGATGCTCTCGAAACATCCCAGCATCCGCGCAACCGCGAGGAAGAGGCTGCCAAAGCCCGCGCAAAGGCTGCAATGCGCTTTGCATGATGCGGCCTTCGCGTCGGATGGCCTGCTTGGAGACAGCTTGTTAACTTAGAGCCGTCCCAAAAAAGGATCGGAGGATCCTGAAAGACAGACGCACCTCAATCGTGCTCTGCTCGCCATGGTGAGTCCAATTCTGGACGCATTCAACTGTCGGGGGGCAGCTAAGCGGCGACCCCTCGATTCGTCGGACGATCAACGGTGGCACGCTTGCGGAAGGCGTGTCGCGGGCGGCATGCGGGCCGTCTTAGGTACTTAGTTTCGGGTTGGTAAGAGGGCGTCTGACCACTTGATGTCGAGGGGGCAAATCGGCAAATGAAGAATCGAATCGAGCTCCGGGACGCGGCGGCTCCCGAACTGATCATCGGTGGGCCAACCCATCGTTTCGATAAGCCTGCAGACAACGCAAAATATCGCGCTGGCGGGTATCCTTCCGGTCTGAACGAAGCGGCTGTGCCGAGGCTGCCGGAGGCAAATGCGATATCCGTGAATGGGTCTGCACCTGACGAAAAGCTCGACACGGTGGCCGTGATAGGGCACATGGAAGCACTCTAAATAGAAAGCACCGACGTTGCCCGTCTCGATATCCACTTCACCTCACGCCCATCACAATCGTTCTCTCCCAGGCACCCGTTTGCGTGGCTGCGCACAGCTGCTTTCGACCGCGCTTTTGTCTTTCGCCGCGGCATTCCCGTTGTCGGCTTCGGCACAGCAGGCAGCGCTTCCAAATGGCGCGAGTTCACTTCGGGAGGCCTATCAGGATTGGCAGCTGACCTGCGCCCTGCAGAACAACGCGCCGGCATGCGTCGTGTCACAGGACCAGGTGCAGCAGAACGGCCAAAGGCTCCTTACTGTCGAGGTTGCCACGCGTCCTGATGGAGGCGTCGCAACGGTGCTCCTTCCCTTCGGTATCCTTTTCGACGGCGGAGTGACACCCCAGATCGATGATCAGGCCCCGATGCAGCCGCTTCGCTTCAAGACCTGCCTGCCGGGAGGCTGCATCGTTACATTTCCCCTGGATCAGGCGACCCTCGAAAAGCTTCGCTCCGGGACGGCGCTGAAGCTTACCGTCACGACCGCGGAGAATACCTCGCTCACATTCCCGATCTCGCTTAAGGGTCTTAGGGCTGCGCTTGACCGTCTCAGCGCCATCAACGGCGGCTAGAACACCTGGCGAGAAAGGGCGGATGAACAAGGTGCTTTGGCCGGTGAAACGCGTCTTGATGACAGCCTCCAGACCTATGGAGCCAAGGGGGCCAGCATCACGGCACGCCTGCCAGAAACAAAGGCTGCGCCTGGAACGGTACGTGCAGGAAGGCAAGATCGCCTTCGAGCGGCAGGGCGCGCGGATCGTGGAGCCCCTGAAGATCAGAGAGTGCATAGTGGAGCACGCCGGCAGGATAAAGGCCGTCTTGGCGGCGCCAAAGCTCTTGAAGACCCCGCGACAAACGTGAGCTCAAGGAGAGGGCTCGTCAAATTTCGCTGAGCCCGCCAGCCGCCGGACGTCGGTCGGCGCCATGCCGTAGCGAAGCCGGAACTGCCGGTAGAATGTCGAAGGTTCGGTGAACCCTACTTCAAACGCGATATCGGCGATCCGCCGCAAGATCTGCCTGCGGTCGGTAAGGCAGCTATGCACATAAGCGAGCCGTTGCTCCGTCACATAGTCGGAGAAGCTCGTCCCTTCTTCCGAAAACAGCAGGCGAATATAGCGTGCGCTGATTTCGAACTTGCGGGAAACCTGTTCGGCGCTCAGATTCGGGTCGTGCAGGTTATGCGCGATGTGCTGCTTGATCGCGGCAAGGCGTGCCGCGCGAATGCCCGGCGGTGAGGCTTCATGGCGAATGCCGCCGAACGCCGCGGCAAGAATATCGGTGACGTGCCTTGAAATCATCGGAGTGAGCGCTGCCGGCGAGTTCATATGCAGGACGGACCAGAGATAGTCGAACAGCAGGCGGTGCGCCGGATGATCCAGGCCGATGCTGTCAGGGCTTACGTCATCGAGGTTCTTGACCAGCGGCGCCAGCAGCGACCGCTTGAACTGGAGTACCATCGTCCACTGCGAATCCACGGTCGTAACCGAGAACCTTCGGTCCATCGGCAGGATCGCCGCTGTGCCGGGCTTGGTCTCGAAATCGCCGCGGCCCGGCATTGTGAACCGATATCCCCCGCGGTTCCACGACAGGACGATGTCGTCATTGCCGTCGTTCATCAGCTCCGGCGTCCGCTCCCATGTCAGGGGCGAGACCGACCCCATCCCGCATACCATGTCGGGAAGAATCAGCGTCGTCGCGTTGAATTTCAGCGCGTGATCCTGATGCGGCTTGATCTGCAGCCGCATCAGGATCCGGCCGTAGAAATCACGAATGAACTCGTCCCGATGGTGCTCGGGAATGTCATCCGTAGAAAATGATGCAACCTCGTTTACGTCCGGATGCACCTTCGCCGCCCCCACAATACCTGCGGAAGGTGAGCGAATCGCTGCAAAGTTGCAAGAGCCTGCGCTGCAATCGATCGTTCGTTTCCGTCGATGCAAGAGCAACTTCCGTCTCGTCCACACGGTGAGGAAAATTCTCTGATAGCGGTGGCGCAAAGGGGCATCCCAACGATGAATCGTGGCGATGTCGGCTGCCGAAGAGGCCGCCGACATCTTCCGCCATCCAGCGCCGCGAGGAGCGGCGGGGATGCCCGATGCAGCGCAGTCAGAGGAAACCGAATGGCGCAGCCATACTGGACGAGGAAGTCGGCTGAAATTTCAGGGAGCACCCCGTTTCCTTTCGAGACCGAAAGGCCAGCCGCCCTGGGGCCGCGCCGCAGTTTTCATGCGATGCTTCTTGCCACGACGGTGCTCGCGGCGGCGCAGCCGGGCATGCGGGCACATGCGCAGACGGCCTGGACCGGCGCGAATTCGACGAACTGGTTCGATGCGGGCAACTGGAGCGCCGGCGTCCCGACCAACGCGGTGAATGCCGAGATCGACACGGTCGTGAACAGCCTGCCGTCCATCGAGGGCGGCGCTGCGCAGACGATCAACACCTATGTCGGCCTGTCGGCAAACGGCGTCCTCACCATCCAGAATGGCGGCAGCCTGTCCAACGATCGCGGCCTTATCGGTCAGAACGCGAATTCAAGCGGCGCGGTTGCCGTCATCGGCGGCGGAGCGTCCTGGACGAATTCCGTCTACCTGATCGTCGGCAATCTCGGCCAGGGCTCGCTGTCGATCGTCAACGGCGCCACCGTTTTCAGCGATGAGGCCTATCTCGGAGCAGGCCCGAACGCTTCCGGTACCGCGACCGTGACCGGGGCAAATTCGGTCTGGACCGCCACTGGTCCGTTCATTGTCGGCGATTCCGGTTCAGCCACGGCCAACATCGAGAATGGCGGCAAGATCGATTCCTCGCATGTCGACATCGGATACTTCCAGGGTTCGTCGGGCGAAATCAACGTGACGGGCGACGGCTCCGCCTGGGAAAGCTCCGGTATCCTGACGATCGGCCGGGGCGGGGACGCCTTGATCAACATCGAGGACGGCGGCCGGATCGTCAGCGAACACAGCTTCTTTGCCGATCAGGCCGGCAGCACGGCCGAAGCCTTCATCGGCGGCGAGGGCTCCGAATGGATCACCAACGGCAATTTCCTCATCGGCATGAGAGGCGAGGGCGATGTTGTTGTTCACAGCGGAGGTAAAGTCGCAGCCACCAGCAGCGTCATCGGTTTCGACGATGGTTCGTCCGGTCAGATGGTCGTCACCGACGCGGGTTCGGCCTTTTCAGTCTCGAGCGGCATTCATGTCGGCGGCAGTGGCACCGGCCTTCTTGTGGCGGCTGCCGGCGGCGTCGTGCAGAGCGATCAGGGGACGCTCGCGAACACTCCGGACGCCATCGGCAATGTGCTTGTAACCGGAAACGGGTCGGCCTGGCTGAACAGCGGTACGCTGGTCGTCGGCAACAGCGGCACTGCCGGGCTTTTTGTCGAAGATGGCGGACGGGTGACCAGCGCCGGCGCCGAGATTGCCAATTTCAGTGCTTCCGAGGCGGGTGTGAGTGTCACGGGCGCAGGCTCTGTCTGGGAAAACGCCGGCTCTCTTGCCGTCGGCGGAGAAGGAACCGGCACCCTTGGAATCCAGGATGGCGGCCGCGTCAGCAATGGCGAGGCGACCGTGGCGGCTGAGGCGGGCAGCATAGGCACGGTGATCGTCAGGGATTTCGGTTCTGAATGGGCGACTGCCGGCGATCTCTTCGTCGGCTATAGGGGAAGCGGGGCACTGATCGTTCAGCAAGGCGGCGTTGTGAACGCTGCAAACGGCGTGATCGGGGCGCATTCCGGCGCTTTGGGCTCGGTTACGGTGACTGGCGCCGGCTCGGCTTGGGTCAATTCGGGCGATATGCATGTGGGCGGTGAGGGAGAAGCCAGGCTCACCATCGCCAATGGGGCTTTGGTCGAGGCGGGCGGCACGACTTTCGTCGGCGTTGTCGCCGGTTCGAACGGCACCGTGAGCATTGGCGCCGCCACAGGACTGGCGCCGCTGGCACCGGGTGAACTCAAGACGCAGAAGATCAGCTTCGGTGAAGGGGAGGGCGCCCTCGTCTTCAATCACACCGCAGCGGACTATCTCTTTGCGCCGGTGATCGAAGGCGCCGGCACGATCAATGCCTTGTCTGGGACTACCCTGCTCAGCGCGGATTCGGGCGGTTTTACCGGCCAGGCCTCGATCGACGACGGCGCGACGCTTGCCGTCAACGGCAAGCTCGGCGGCGCCGTCGATGTGCTTTCGGGTGGGCGGCTCCAAGGGGCCGGCACGGTCGGTTCCACACAGGTCGCCGCGGGCGGCACACTCGCGCCGGGCAACTCCATCGGGACCTTGAACGTTGCGGGAAACATCACCCTCGAAGCCGGCAGCGTCTATGAAGTCGAGGTGAACCCGGCGGGAACGGAAGCTGACCTTGTCCACGCCACCGGCACGGCAACTCTCAATGGCGGTACGGTAACGCATGTGGGCCTCGGCGGCGCCTATAAGCCTTACAAAACCTACAAGATCATGGCGGCTGACAGCGGCGTCACCGGAACCTTTGATGACGTCACTTCGGATTTCGCGTTTCTCGATCCTCAGTTGAGCTACGACCCGAACAGCGTTTTCCTGACGCTCGTCCGCAATGAAGTGTCGTATTGCGATGTCGGCCTGACGCCGAACCAGTGCGCGACCGGCGAGGGCGTTCAAAGCCTCGGTCTCGGCAACCAGCTTCACGACGCGTTGGTGGTGCTCGATGAAGACACCGCCCGCAGTGCCCTCGACCAGCTGTCGGGCGAGATCCATGCCTCGATCAGGGGCGCGATGCTGGAGGACAGCCGTTTCGTGCGCGACGCCGCGCTCGCCAGGGTGCGTGCCGCTTTCGGCGAAGTCGCGGCGCCTTCGGTGCCGGTGCTTTCCTACAATGGTGAGGGCGCCGCATCGGCTGTCGCCGACGAAGAGCGCTTGGCCATCTGGGCGCTCGCATTCGGCGGCTGGGGTCAGTTCGAAGGAGATGGCAACGCAGCCTCGCTCGACCGCGACACGGGCGGTATCCTGATCGGCGCGGATGCTCTTGCCCTTGAGCAATGGCGTATCGGCGTCCTCGCCGGCTACAGCCGGTCCACCTACGACGTCGACGACCGTGCGTCGTCAGGCGAAAGCGACAATCTTCATCTCGGTCTTTACGGCGGGTCCCGCTGGGGCGCGCTTGGTCTGCGCGTTGGCGCCGCGTACACTTGGCAGGACATCGACGTCGATCGTTCGGTGACCTTCACCGGTTTTGCCGACAGTCTGGAAGCCGGCTACGATGCCGGCACCGCTCAGGTCTTCGGCGAGCTCGGCTACCGTGTCGACGTAACGCCCGTCTCCTTCGAGCCTTTCGCCGCGCTCGCCCATGTCAATGTCGATGCCGATGCGTTCACGGAGAGCGGCGGCGCGGCGGCGCTCGCCGCCGAAAGTTCCGATACCGACGCCACCTTCACGACGCTTGGCATCAGGGCAGAGAGCGGATTCACGCTGCATGGGATCGAGGTCACCGCGCAGGGCATGCTCGGTTGGCGTCATGCCTTCGGCGATGCCACGCCTTCGGCTGCTTTCGCCTTTTCGGGCGGCGATGTCTTTTCCATTGACGGAACACCGATTGCGGAGGACAGCGCTGTTGTCGAAGCCGGGCTCGATTTCCAGGTCACATCGCTTGCAACCCTTGGCCTGTCCTATAACGGCCAGTTCGGCTCGGGCCTGAGTGATCACAGCGCCAAGGCCAATCTTGCGGTGAGGTTCTAGTTAATCGCTTCCGAGCAAAATGGGTGTCGACAGATAGCAACAACCCGCAAAGTCTGGTTTTACGTCTGCACGCGGAAAGGATCACGCTCTTCGTCGGAAAAGTTGATCATGACATTCTTCGTGGTCAGGAATTCCATCATGCCCTCCTGCCCGCGCTCGCGGCCGAAGCCGCTCTCCTTCACGCCGCCAAACGGCGTTTGCGCGGCGACCGCACGATAGGTATTGACCCATACCATCCCGGTCCTGAGTTCGCGGGAAACCCGGTGCACCCGGTTTATGTTCTGCGTCCAGATCGCCGAGGCCAGTCCATAGCGCGTGGCATTCGCGATCTCGATTGCCTGCTCTTCGGTGTCAAACGGGATGATGGACAGGACGGGGCCGAAGATCTCTTCTTGGGCGAGCGACATGCCATTGTCTACATCGGCAAAGATCGTGGGCTTGATGAAGAGGCCCTTTGCGAGATCGCCTTCCCTTGCGGGCTCTCCGCCAGTTACCAGCCTTGCGCCTTCTGCCCTTGCCCTGTCGATGAACTGCAGGATGCGATTGAATTGCGGCTCGTTGGCGGCCGTTCCCATCTCGGTTTCCGGATCGAGGGGATTGCCGAGCTTGATGGCCGCCGCGCGGGTGGCGAGCCGTTCTACGATTTCGTTATAGACCGGGCGCTGCACGAGAAGGCGGGATCCGGCGATACAGGTCTGGCCCGTGGCCGAGAAGATGCCCGCAAGTGCTCCCACTGTTGCCTTCTTGAGGTCGGAGTCGGCGAAAATAATGTTCGGTGATTTGCCGCCGAGTTCGAGGATTACCGGCGTGAGGTTGCGGCCTGCGGCTGCTGCGATTTCACGGCCGCCGTGTCCGCTGCCGGTGAAGGTGATCTTGTCGAGCCCGCCACCGGAAACGAGCGCCTGGCCCGTCCGAATGTCGCCCGTGACCACGTTGAAGACGCCTGCGGGGAAACCCGCCTTCTCTATGAGCTTGCAGAATTCAAGCGTGGTGACGGAGGCGTGCTCTGAAGGTTTGACTACCACGCAGTTGCCGGCCGCGAGTGCTGCTGGCAGCTTGTTGGCCATCAGCGCCATGGGTGAGTTCCAAGCGGTGATGATGCCGATCACCCCGAGCGGCTCCAAGGAAGCGTAGTCGAACACGTCTTGCCGGTCGAGCGGGATCACCTTCCCCCAGATCTTGTCGGCATAGCCGGCATAGAACCGATAGACGCGGGCCGCGAACAGCATCTGAGCGCCGGTTTCCTTGAAGACCTTCCCGTTGTCCGTTGTCTCCAGACGTCCCATGCGGTCGGCCGAATCCTCCATGAGATCGGCAAGGCGGTTGAGCATACGGCTGCGCTCCAGCCCGCTGACCTTCCGCCAGGTCTTCTCGAACGTGCTGCGGGCCGTGGCGACCGCTTTTTTCACGTCCTCGGCGTCTGCTTGAGAGATGACGGTCCAAGGCTCCTGCGTGTAGGGATTATAGGAGGGGAATGTCTCGCCTCCGGACGGCTCCACCCACTCGCCGCCGATATAGAGCTTGTAGTGGGGCAAAGCTTCCGATTTCACAGCCATACCTCCCGGACGTGGACGCAGCTTCTAGACAAAGGTGGCCGTCACCATAGGAAGGCACTGCAATATCGGAAAATAATTTTTGGCGACTCCAGCATGCCATTGGTTGATGCCGGAGTGCGCGGCAGGGCGGCCCGCTGGAATGCCTGGCAGCCTGTTTCAGCCTGCCGGCTTCATCGCTTCCCGCACGACGGATGGCGTCAGTTCTGGCGCAACCGAGCGTATGAAGTCCAGCAGGAAGGGTCGCAAGTAGATATTGGGGCGAAGCACGATATTGATGAGGCTGGACGGCAGAAGGGAACTTGCATCCCTTGCTTCGATACCGATGTCACGCTCCCGGTTGTAGGTGATTGTGGTCAGGATCGCGATGCCCAGTCCAAGCTCTACGTAGGTCTTGCATACGTCCGCGTCGATCGCGCTGAGGATGATCTTCGGCTCCAGATTTGCAGCCTTGAAGGCCTGCATCACCTTCCAGCGCCCACTGTAACGCGTGTCATAGGTGATGATCGGGTATTTCGCTATTTCTTCCAGCGTGAGTTCCGGCACCTCCAGAATCGGATGGCCGGTCTTTGCCACGATCGAGCGAGGCAGGTGGTAACAGGGGAGCTTGATGACGTTCTGGAACTCCCGAACGGTTTCCGTGCCGATCGCCATGTCCGCATCGCCAGCCTCGACAAGCCCGCAGATCTCCTCTGGATCTCCCTGGCGTAGAACAAGCCGCACATCCGGGTAGCGCGCCAGGAAATTTTGAATGACATTGGGCAGCACGTAACGCGCCTGTGTGTGGGTGGTGGCAATCGTCAAAGTTCCCCGATTGCCGGAATGCATGTCGCTTTTCAGCGACCGCAGCGCCGAGATGTCATTCGAAATGCGCTGGGCAATCGCAAGCACATGGGTCCCGGGCTCGGTGATGCCGATGATCCGGTTGCGGGTGCGTTGGAAAATTTCAAAACCCAGTTCCTGCTCCAGCAACTGGATTTGGCGGCTGACGCCCGGTTGAGACGTGTTCAGCGCTTCGGCGGCGGCAGAGAGATGGTTCCCATGACGCACGATTTCCGCCACGTAACGCAACTGCTGCAGTTTCAATTACTCCTCCACTATATCAACTTGTTCCGGCAGCATAGCGTAACATTCTGTGCGGGCATACTGGAAATTGCTAGAAGGAAAGCCGGGCTCCGCTTAGCGTAGTGGCGGATCTCGGCGTGGAGGAAGCGGAATGTGCGAGATGTGCGATGCGCCGGGGCAGGGCTGGCTGGGATGGGTGGACATACCGGAGGTCCAGCCTGGCAGACCCTCAGGACCTTGGCTGGACCTCTCCCACCGGGTCGGCCCCAAAATGCCATACGCCTCGATCTTTCCCACACCGGAGCTTTCCCTCTTGCGCGAGATGCCCCGCGATCCCTTTAATGTCACGCAGTTGTGCATGGTTGTTCATGCGGGGACGCATGTGGACTCGCCTCGGCACTATTATACGGATGGACCGGCTTTCGAGGACATCCCTCTTTCTCGCCTGCAGGGGGCGGGGGTCGTCTGGAGGATTGACGCGGCGCCTGACGAGGTAATCGGCGTCGAAAAGCTGGAACCTGCGGTACCGGCGCTCAGGCCCGGCGATATCGTCGCGCTCGACACCGGCTGGGCCGCCCGCTTCGGTACAGAAGAGTACGAACACCATCCGAGCCTTTCGCCCGAGGCAGCCGCGTGGCTGGCCGAGCGGCGGATAAAGATGCTTGCCTGCGATTTCGCAACACCCGATCTGGTCTATCATCTGCGCCAGCCCGGCTTCGATTGGCCCGTTCACCGCACCCTGCTTAGCCGCGGAATCCTCATTTGCGAGCACCTTACTGGGCACTCCGCGCTGGCGGGAAAGCGTGTGGAATTCATCTTCGCCGCGCTCAACGTCGAGGGCTCGGATGGCAGTCCCGCTCGAGTGATGGCGCGCGAAGTCGAAGCCTGACGTTGGTCAGAATAAGCAACAGGCATGCTGGCTCCGCCAATCATTATTGTTGGCGCATAGGGGCCGGTTCTATTGTTTGTCTGGCGCTCGCCTAAGCACGGAAATCAGTGGAGGAAGTAACCTTGCAAGCTGTCGCCCAACACGATGCGGAGTTTGATTTCATAATCGTCGGGGCGGGATCTGCCGGCTGCGTGCTGGCCAACCGCCTCACTGCTGACTCCAATATCCGCGTTCTGTTGATAGAGGCGGGAGGAAAGGACCAGAGCATCAATATTCACATTCCGCTCATGGTCGTGCATCTTCTCAAGGACCCGAAATTCACCTGGCCATTTGTCACCGAGCCGCAGACGGCTCTCAACAATCGTACACAGCTATGGGCCCGTGGGCGTGTGCTGGGCGGTTCGAGCTCCATCAACGGCAATGTCTATGTGCGCGGCGATCCAAAGGAATTCGATTCCTGGACCGAAATGGGCTGTCCTGGCTGGGGCTGGTCGGACATGCTGCCCTATTTCAAGCGCATGGAGCGCTATGCGGGGGGAGATCCCGAGACGCGCGGCCATGATGGCCCGATCAGCGTCACCAAGCTGCAGAACTTCGACGAGCTGGCAGACGGCTATCTGGAGGCCTGTCGCGAAGCTGGCTTCGAGATAGTCGAAGACTACAATGATGGACATTACGAGGGTGCTTCCTACCTGCAATATTCCACTCGCCGTGGCTTCCGCTGCAGCTCCTCGGTGGGATATCTGCGGCCGGTACTTGGGCGGAAGAACCTCGAAGTGTGGACCGACACTGTCGTCACCCGCGTGATCGTGGAGGGCAGGCACGCGGTTGAGGTCGAGTGCCGCAGGGGCGGGGAGGCGACCGCAGTCATGGCGCGCCGCGAGGTCCTGATCTCCGCAGGGCCGATCCAATCGCCAAAGATCCTTGAGCTTTCAGGCATCGGTCGCGCGGAGATCCTGGCTGAGCACGGCATTCCGGTCGTGCATGAAGTGACGGGCGTGGGTGAGAACCTGCAGGACCATCCGAACACACGACTTACCTTCGAGTGTTCACAGCCGGTCACCATCAACGATGTGCTTCAGAACCCGGTCGCCAAGGTCAAAGAGGGGCTCAAATTCGGCCTGTTCGGCAAGGGGCTTTTGTCGATCTGCTCGGCCACCGCCCACACGGTGATGCGCAGCAAGCCGGACGAGCCCAGCCCCGACCTGAAGCTGCAGCTGCAGCCCTTCTCTGGAAAGGATCGTTATGCACGCAGGCCGCAGGACGGGCTCGACCCGCATTCGGGTTTCACCGTCGGGGTGATGGCGCTCCGTCCCCATTCGCGCGGCTGGGTGCATATAGGCTCTTCCGATCCTCTCGCCCATCCGAGAATTGATCCCAAGTATCTCGATGATCCGCGCGATGCTCAGGTGCTGCTCGCGGGTATAAAGGCGGTGCGGCGGCTTGCGAGCTTCCCCTCGCTCAAGCGCATGATCGTGCGGGAGACGAGGCCGGGAGACGCCATCGTCACCGATGAGGAGATTCTAGGCTATATCCGCGAGACCACTCAGACGACCTGGCATGTGGTCGGCAGCTGCAAGATGGGCAATGACCCGGACGCCGTTGTGGACACCGAATTGCGCGTGCGCGGCATCAGCGGGCTAAGAGTGATTGATTCCTCTATCTTCCCCACCATTCCGTCCTCCAACACCAACGCGCCGACGATTGCGCTCGGCGAGCGTGGCGCCGAATTGGTGCTGAATGCCTGGCGCAACTATGACGAGCGCAGCGACCATCAACTGCGTCGCGACGCAGCTTGAGGAGGGGGAAATGGCGATCGAGCGCATCGATGTGCACGTGACGGAACTTCCGGTGCGCATGAAGCGCACATTCTCGAGTGGAAGTTACGACACCGGCCCTGCCGACCAGCTTCTCGGAAAGCCGGTTTTCGTGAAGATCTATGCGGACGGCGTGGTTGGCGTGGCTCAAATACGTCCGATAAGCCCCGGCCATTTCGTGGCCGATACCGTGCATAGTGTCGTTGCGGCCATCGAGGACATATTCGGCCCCCTGCTGATCGGCAGGCAGCTTGCCGATTTCGAAGCCAACAATGAGCTCATGTCCTCGCGGCTCGCCGGTAACCCGGCTGCGCGGGCGGTGCTAGATATCGCTCTCCACGATGCCTTGGGAAAGGCCCTGAATGTTCCCGTTCACGCCTTGATCGGGGGGTGTAGCCAACCGGTGATCCCGCTCGAATGGTCCGTCAGCCTCTATGAGGATGTCGGCGAGATGATAGCGGATGCCAAACGGGCAGTTGACGAGCTTGGTATTAGGGTTCTCTGCCTTAAGGCTGCCGGCCGGCATGGCTGGCGCCGGGATGTTGCAAATTTCGAAGCGGTCCGTCGCGCGGTGGGCGAGGATATCGTCCTCGGCGTCGATCCGAACACCGGCTGGTCCGTCCCGGATTCCATTGCTGCCATCAATGCGATGCGGGTATTTGATGTAGGATATGTTGAACAACCGGTCGAACGGCGCAATTTGCGTGGAATGGCAGAGATCCGGGCGGCCGCAAGCGGCATACCGCTGATGGCGGACGAAGGCCTGTTCACTATTCAGGATGCAGCTCAACTTATCGAAGCCCGCGCCGTCGATGTATTCTGCATAAAGCTCTACAAAGTGGGCGGCCTTTCGGCGGCGCGGAAAATCGCTGCCATAGCGGAGGCATCCGACATTCTTCTCAACTGCGGCGGCCTTGCCGTCGCCTCCCAGTTCGAGGCGGCCGCCTCCGCCCACTTCTGCGCGTCCGTTCCCGCCAAGCGCACTTTCGGCGCGGCGGAGTTCGTTTTCGGTGCAGGCATGCTGGGCCCCGACCCGCTGGTCGCCGAAGGCGGGTTTACGATCAAGGATGGTGCTGTCGCGGTGCCTACGGGGCCAGGGCTCGGCCTTACGCTTGATGAGGCCGCGCTCGACAAGATGACCCTCAAGAAGGTGACTATCACGCGCTGAAAAGATCCGGCTCGTGCAAATCCCAACTCGCCAAACTCGGCTGAGCGGGATTTGCCGTGCCATGGGTCGAGGATGAGTGTCCGTTATGCTGGAGTTCTAAACATTATTGGACCGCGATAGCAAAATTTATAGTTTCGGGACATCGGTCGGCTGCGGCACTTCGACATAATCCATCTCCAGTTGCACGGCCCCGCCACTCTCGTTCCCGATGAAAGGCAGATCATGAACGTCAATGTCACTCCCCCTCCCGTAACGCGTCAAATTGCCGAATTTGCGGTTGGCCTACGTTACGAAGATCTGCCAGCAGAAGTGATCGCAAATGCGAAACGCTGCATTTTGGACAGCCTCGGATGCGGCCTGTTCAGCTCGCCCAAGCCATGGACACAGTCTGTCGCGCGCGTGGTGCAGAGCCTCGGGCAGGCAAAATCCGCGAGCGCCTGGGGCATGCAGCTAAGGGCTGACCCGCTCGGCGCCGCCTTCATCAATGGCACGGCCGCGCAAGGATTCGAACTCGACGACTGCCATGATCAGTCGATGTCGCACTACGGCGCTGGCGTGGTGCCCGCGGTGCTGGCTTCAGCCGAGGGTTTCGGGAAATTCGACGGCAAGCAGCTCATCCTTGCGACCGTCGTCGGCTATGAGCTTGGTACCCGCATCGGCAATACGGTAAGCCCGAGTGCGTTTCACCGCGGCTTCCATCCCTGTGGCCTCACCAGCACCTTTGCGGCGGCTGCCGCGATCAGCAAGCTCCTCGAGCTCGATCTCGACGAGTTCGTGAGCGCGCTTGGTCTTGCAGGCTCTCAGGCGGCTGGCCTGATGGCCTCGCAGTTCGGGGCGATGGCCAAGCGGTTCCATTCCGGCAAGGCGGCGCAGAACGGTATCATCGCGGCGCTCTGTGCCCGTGAGGGCCTGACCGGTGTTCGCGATGTCCTCGAAGCGCCGTACGGCGGGTTTTGCTCGACCTACTCGGAAACCTACGATCTCAGCTGGGCGACGAACGGTCTCGGCACCGATTTCGAAATGCTCAAGAACGGCTTCAAGCGGTATTCATCGCTTGCCAGCAGTCAGACCTCCATCGACGCTTTGCGCAACATTCATGCCAAGCACGGCATCAAAGGAGAAGATGTGGAGAAGGTGCTGATCCGCACGACGAAGATGGTGCATGTCCATTGCGGCTGGCCCTATGTGCCGAAAGAGACGATCACGGCGCAGATGAACCTGCCCTATACGGCCGCGGTCACGTTGCTCGAAGGCAATGCCTTCGTGGACCAGTACACCGACGAAAAGCTGCGCGACCCGAAGATCCTCGATCTGGCGAACCGCATCGAAGTTGTGGTGGACCCCGAACTCGATGCCTTGGGGCCGCACGAAATGCGTGCCGTCCGCGTAGCGGTGACGATGAAGAACGGCGAAGTCTTCGAAGAAGAAGTGATCTACCGTAGCGGCCACTGGAAGAACCCGCTCTCCGACGACATTCTCAAAGCCAAGTTCCGTGATCTCGCTTCGCGCGTGCTTGCGAAGGAAGCCGTCGATCAGATCGAAGCCATCGTCGGCGGTCTCGAAAGGGAAGGGGAGCCCGCACCGCGTCTAGGCAGCGCCCTCCAGACTCTCCGCCAATGATAGTCAGGCGGCAGGCAGCAGCACATATCGCTGCTGCCTTGGCGCGACGGTCTTGAGCAGTCGCCTTAACAACAGGAAAGCAAGTTCAATGTCAGAAACGCTCGCGACCGCCTTCGGCGAATATGCAATCGGCTTGGCTGACGAAGACATCCCCGAGGCTGTCCGCACGGCAGCTCTCTGGCACATCGTCGACACGATTGGTGTATGCTTGGCCGGCGCGAACCCCCACGAAGACAGCGGTGCGGTGGCGCGTAAGCTTCAGCCGAAGTGGCGCGCCAATGAAGGCGCCACCGTGTTCGGTGTTGATTTCAAGGCGCGGCCGGAGCTTGCGGCCCTGCTTAACGGCTCTCTGGCGCAGGCGCTGGAGATGGACGACAAGCATGGCTCTTCGCTGGCCCGTCCTGGCTCGACGGTCACGCCCGCGGTCCTTGCAGTTGCCGAGTCGCGCAATATCCCCATGCGCGAGGTGATCTCCGCGGTGGCTGTTGGCTATGAGGTCATGATCCGCCTTGGTTTTGTCGGTGGTGATCGCTTTCTGGAGCGTGGCTATCATACCAGTTCGCTGATCGGCTCCTTCGGTGTGGCCGCCGCGATCGGCCGGTTGCTCGGGTGTACGCCACGGCAAGTGGTCGACGCCATGGGCATCAGCGGCACATTCGCCTCGGGCATACAGGAATCCA
>Ga0182749_1001954_pt1 | contig 15543 bp, 16 predicted proteins | sample eDN3rd37CKraftMG_FD_128875 | JGI IMG/M metagenome (GOLD analysis project Ga0182749, IMG submission 128875) | Enriched Miracle-Growth compost microbial communities from Emeryville, California, USA - eDNA 3rd pass 37_C Kraft MG (version 2) (version 2) ...
CTCTATGTCCGCCCGCCCGACGCGGTGCCGCTGGCAAACCGGATGAAGCCGTGACCGTGCTCCGCGTCGTCGAGGCGGGCGTGGCCGAAGCTCCGGTGCTGTCCACCCTGTACGAGGCCGCCTTCGGCGAGGCCTGGGCGGCGGACCAGCTGGCCCAGCTCCTGGCCGGCCCCGGCGTCTTCGCCCTGATCGCGCTCGACGAGGCCGGGGAGCCGGCGGGCTACGCCCTCGGCCGGTTGGCGGCGGACGAGGCGGAGCTGCTGTCGATCGCGCTGCTGCCCGGCCGGCGCCGCCGGGGCGGCGGGCGCCGGCTGCTCGATGCCGTCATCGGCCGCTGCGCGGCGGCCGGCGCGGCGGCGCTGTTCCTCGAGGTGGCGACGGACAATGCGGCGGCGCTGGCGCTCTATCGCGGCGCCGGGTTCGAGAGCGCCGGCATCCGCAAGGGCTACTACAAGGCCGGCGCCGCCGCAGTCGACGCCATCGTCATGAAACTGGACCTGGCGGGACCGGCCGGCGGCTAATGCCGCACCGGCCGCTCCACCGTGCCCAGCGCCTCGGCCAGCGAACGGGTGGCGCTGCCGCGCGGGCGCGGCTGCTGCTGGCTCTCATGCGGCGCCCAGCCGGCCAGGAACAGCACCTCGAAGGTGGCGGGGATGCGCCCGTCCGGCTCGGCGAAGCGCTTGGCGTAGCGGGCGGCGACGGTCGGCCAGAAGGCGCGCGGCGGCGTCGCCGGGTTGCGGTTCAGCCCGGCATTGGTCTCGCCCATGCCGCGCAGGTCGGCGAACAGCCGGAAGGCGTTCTCGTAGGTCACCGTCACCGTTTCGGCATCGGCCACCGGCAGGGCGAAGCCGGCGCGCTGCAGCAGGCCGGCGGCGTCGCGCAGATCGGCGAAGGGCGACAGGCGCGGGCTGGCGCCGCCCAGCAGCTCGGTCTCCGCCTCGACCAGGGCGGTGCGCAGCTCCGCCAGCGTGCCGGCGCCCAGCATCGCCGCCAGGAACAGCCCGTCCGGCCGCAGCGCCCGCCGGATCTGCAGGAGAGCGCCCGGCAGGTCGTTGACCCAGTGCAGCGACAGGTTGCTCAGCGCCAGGTCCAGCGACGCATCGCCGAAGGGCAGCAGCTCCTCGTCGCAGGCCAGGGCCGGCCGGCCGTTGGCCGTGGCGCGGCGGGCCAGGGCGGGGGACAGGTCGGCCTGGATCAGCGTGTCGACCCGGCCGGCGCCGGCCAGCGCCCGGGCCAGGGCGCCGTCATGGCAGCCGAGGTCCAGCGCGACCGGGAAGCGGCGGGTGACATCGAGCAGCCGGTCGGCCAGCATCGCCGCCACATGCTCGAACAGGAAGCCGTGTTCGGCCAGCTTCGGCGCCGCGCGGTCGCGCCGCCGGCGCACCAGCGCCCGGTCGAACACCATCATGCCGTCGGAATCGGTCATGGCGCGCACTATAGGGGCTGCAAGGCCGGCCCGCGAGGACTCGACCGTCGCAGCCCCGTGCTGTAGCCGGAATGGAGATGGCGAGGAGAGAGAGCACCATGACCGCAGCGGATCGGCCGGTGGCGCTGGTGACGGGATCGAGCTCGGGCATCGGGGCGGCCGTGGCCCGGCGCCTGGCCGCGGAAGGCTGGGCCGTGGCCCTGCACTCGCGCGCCTCTGCCGCGGCCGGCGAGGCGCTGGCGGTGGAGCTCGGCAATGGAGCCAGCTACACCGCCGCGGATCTCGCGACCGATGATGGGCCGCCGGTCCTGGTGCGGGCGGTGCTGGCGCGGCACGGCCGGATCGACGCGCTGGTCAACAGCGCGGGCGTTACCGCCACGGTGCCGCATGCCGACCTCAAGGCCGCGACCCCGGACCTCTGGCGCCGGCTGCACCAGGTCAACGTGATCGCACCCTGGCTGCTGGTGGCCGAGGCCGAGCCGGCGCTGCGCGAGGCCGCGGCGCGCGGCCGGCCGGCTTCGGTGGTCAATATCGGCTCCCATGCCGGGCAGCGGCCGCGCGGCGCCTCGATCCCCTACGCCGCGTCGAAGGCGGCGCTGCACCATGTCACCCGCCTGCTGGCCAAGGCGCTGGCGCCGGCGATCCGGGTCAATGCCGTGGCGCCCGGCCTGGTCGACACGCCGATGACCGCCAGCTGGGCCGAGGCGCAGCAGCTCTGGGCCACGACGGCGCCGATGCGCCGCGCGGCGCGGCCGGAGGATGTGGCCGAGATCGTCTTCGGGCTGATCCGCTCCGACTACGTGACCGGCGAGATCGTCATGCTGGACGGCGGCCTCAGTTTGACCTGACGCGGCATTTGGGCCGCGACCGGGCGCATGGGATACTCCCCGCAGCCATTGGGGGAGAGCGTGAGTCGGAGCGGCGTCACCTGGCTCCGGCGCGCCGGCGTCGCCCTGCTCGACGCGGTGCTGCCGCTGCGCTGCCTGTCCTGCGGCGCCGAGATCGCGGCGTCCGGGGCGCTGTGCGCCGCCTGCTGGGCCAAGGTCGCCTTCCTCGGCCCGCCGCAATGCCGCCGCTGCGGGCTGCCCTTCGACCATGCCGCGGCCGAAGGCGCGGGCGACGACCCGGTCTGCGCCAACTGCCTGGCCTTTCCGCCGTTGTGGGACCGGGCCCGTGCCGCCTTCCTCTATGACGATCTCAGCCGCAAGCTGGTCCTGGCCTTCAAGCATGGCGACCAGACCCATGCCGCGCCTGCCTTCGGCCGCATGCTGCGCCAGGCCGCGGCGCCGTTTCTGGCAGAGGCGGATGTGATCGCGCCGGTGCCGCTGCATCGCTGGCGCCTGCTGCGCCGGCGCTACAACCAGGCGGCGCTGCTGGCCCTGGCGCTCGGTCGCGAATCCGGCCGGCCGGTAGCGCCGGACCTGCTGGTCCGCCGCCGCGCGACGCCGACCCAGGGCGGCCAGGACCGGAAGGCACGGCGGCGCAACGTCGCCGGCGCCTTTGCCGTGCGGCCGGGCCGGGAGGCGCTGGTCGAGGGGCGGCGCGTGCTGCTGGTCGACGACGTGCTGACCACCGGCGCCACCATCGACGAATGCGCCCGGGCGCTGCGGCGCAAGGGCGCGGCCGGGGTCGACGTGGTCACCCTGGCGCGGGTACCGTTGCCCGGCGATTGAGGGGCCGATCCCGGCGGATCCTGAAGTGCGCCCAGGGCATGGGCGCCATTCGCCGGGCGCGGACCACTGGCATCCTTCGATGATTGACCTCATATTCGAGGGACTCTTCGGAGGATCCGAATGCCACCCGTCACCGTCTACTCCAGCCCGTTCTGCCCCTATTGCTACATGGCCAAGAAGCTGCTGACCCAGAAGGGCGTCAGCTTCGAGGAGATCGATGTGGTCGCCGAGCCCTCGCGGCGGGAGGAGATGCGGCGGCGCGCCCATGGCCGCAACACCGTGCCGCAGATCTTCATCGGATCGACCCATGTCGGCGGCAATGACGACCTCCAGGCGCTGGAACGCGCCGGCAAGCTGGATCCGCTTCTCGCCGCAACCGCGCCGGCCTGATCCCCATTCCGCCGTCTGAGGGCGATGGCATGACCCGCTTCACCGCCGCCTGCGTCCAGCTCAATGTCGGCACCGAGATCGAACCGAACCTGCAGGCGGCGGGGACGCTGATCCGGCGGGCCCGCGACGCCGGGGCGGCGCTGATCGCGACGCCGGAGAACACCAGCTTCATCGTCCAGGGCCGCGAGGCCGTTCTCGAGCGTGCCCTGCCGGAGGATCGGCACCCCGGCCTGCCCTTCTTCGCCGATCTGGCGCGCGAGACCGGGGCGACGCTGCTGATCGGGTCGCTGTCGATCGGCCTGCCCGACGGCAAGGCCGCCAACCGCTCCTACCTGTTCGCACCGTCGGGCGAGATCCTGGCGCGCTACGACAAGATTCACATGTTCGACGTCGACCTGGCGGGAGGCGAGCGCTACCGCGAGAGCGCCACCTTCGATCCGGGCGGCCAGGCGGTCGTCGCGCCGCTGCCGACCGGCGGGGTGCTGGGCATGACCGTCTGCTACGACCTGCGCTTCGCCTATCTCTACCGGGCCCTGGCCCAGGCCGGGGCCGACATCCTCAGCATTCCGGCCGCCTTCACCCGCAGGACCGGGCAGGCGCATTGGCATGTGCTGCAGCGCGCCCGGGCGATCGAGACCGGCAGCTTCGTCATCGCCCCGGCGCAGACCGGCACCCATGACAAGGGCCGCCAGACCTACGGCCATTCGCTGATCGTCGCCCCCTGGGGCGAGATCCTGGCCGATGCCGGCGAGGAGGTCGGCTTCGTCACCGCCGAGATCGACCTGGCGCGGGTGGAGGAGGCGCGCTCCGCCGTGCCGGCGCTGCGCCACGACCGCCGGGTCGCGCCGCCGCAGCCGGCGCTGCGCGCGGCCGGGGAATAGCCCGCGGCGAATGGGGCTCGAGCGCTACGCCCTGCTCAAGGGGCGCCCGACCGACCGCCGCCTCGCCGGCGAGGGATCGACCCACTATCACATCCGCGTCGACGACGGCGGCCGCGACCACCGGGTGGCGGTCAACGTCCAGGGCTCGTCCTGGCCGTCGGAGGTGGAATACGTCCTCGACACCGATTTCGAGCATCCGCTGACCGTGCGGATCATGGCGCTGCCGCCGGGCCTGACGCCGCTCGCGGAAGGGCAGGGGCTGGACTATGTCCGCGACGGGCTGTTCGACCGCTCGCACATGCGGCCGCTGCCGGCGATGCGGCCAGGGCCGGACAACGACCTGAACGAGAAGATCGACCGTATCGTCGCCCGGGCGATCACCGAGCCCGGCGCCGCGCTCTACGCCTTCGGCGAGCCTTTCGGGCCGGACCCGGTGGCCGATCACGGTTTCGGCTTCATGCCGTCGCGCGGCATGCACAACATCCACATGAACCAGGGCAGCCCGGAGGCGCGGTTCCGGGCCGACAACGGCATCGGCCAGGACGGCGCCCTGCTGATCTCCTTCCCGCAGGGGCGGTGGGCGGCGCTGTTCCTGAAATTCCAATCGCAGGCCTGGCGCACAGACGACGCCACCGGCCAGCCGCTTCAGGCCAGGCGGCGGGTGCCGCGGTGATCGGCTGACCGGCGGCCGCTCAGTGGCCGTCGGCGACCAGCACGAGGTCGATCGGCTGGATGCCCATCTGCAGCAGCGCGTTGTCGAAGGCCTGCACGCTTTCCTTGATCGGGTGCTTGTCCCACTCGTCGTAATAGGTCTTGATCAGCGTCGCGACCCGGTCGGCGTCCTTCGGCGACAGGGCGTTCAGCCAGCCGACCATCTTCTCCTGCGACAGGCCGAGATGCTTGTAGGCCTTGGTCAGGAACGGCCCCGCCGTCGGCGGGTCGTTGTCGAAGGACGTGGCGTGCTTGGCCAGTTGCTCGGCGACATCGGGATGCACGCCCATCGCCACCAGCCACTCCCGGTCGGCGCCGTCGCTCTCGTGCGAATGCTCATAGGCGCCGACGCCATAGTTCAGGACCGACGCCACCAGCATCAGCACCGCGCCCACCCCGGTCCAGGCGGTGGCGCTGAGGCCGAGAATCGTCCCTTCGGCCGCCCCGACACCCGAGGCGATCCCCGCCTCCATCGCGCCGGGGCCCATCAGGAAGGCGAGGTCGCCAGCGGCGCTGAAGCTGTAGGCCAGGCCGCGCACCTTTTCCGGCGTCTGGTCCGAATTCCAGTATTCGATGGCATTGGCGCTGTCGATGCCGAGATAGGCAAGGTCGGCCATATCGCGCAGCGCCGGACTCAGCACCCCCTGCTTGATCCCGTTCTTCAGCTTTTCCGGCAGCGACAGGCCGTCGACCTGTCCCGCCAGCCGGTCGTAGCTCTGCTTGATCAGGGTGTTGCCGCCGCCGGGCGTGAACTTGCCCTTGAACCAGCCATCGCCCAGGGCGGCGTTGCCGGCCTGCGACAGCGACATCAGCCCATGCACGACCGCATAGGACCCGTCGGCCAGGAAGTTGCCGCTCTGGGCGAAGGAGGTGGCGGCGAAGACGGCGTTCTCGCCGAACAGGATCGAGCTGACGCCGGACGACAGGCGCGACAGCGCCCGGACGTTGAAATGCTCGCCGTTCGGCCCCTTGAAGCTGCCATCGGGCTGGGCGGTGAATTCCTTGCCCAGGACCAGGCCCTTCAGCGTCTGCTTGCCGGGGCTGTTCTGGATCTTCGGGTCGGCCAGCGCAATGTTGGTGTACAGCTTCGCCGCCTGGTAGACGACGTTGCGGGCCGAGCGCTGGACCCACAGCGTATTGGTCGGCGTCACCTGGCCGCTGCCGCCGGTCAGGTCGGCCGCCGGGGTGGCGTCGATCGCCGCAGTGACGTTGTGCTGCTTCAGATCGCCGAAATCCGGCCCGTCCTTGCTGCCGCCGGGCTTGTCGAAGCCGGGGGTGCCGCCCAGCACGTCCTGGTAGCCGGCCACCGTGGCCTTGATGCTCTGCGCCGTCTCGGCCTTGTCCTGCAGGGCTTGGCCGTCCTTGTTGATCTGGTCGACGTCGGCCTTGTGGTTCGGCTGGCTGAGGATCTTCTGGATGGTCTGGTCGATCTCGGCGTCGGTGCTGGCGCCGCCCCAGTCGCGGATCCCCACGGCCAGGAACTTGGCGTGGTCCATCGCCGTCTGCTTCAGCGAATTGACCGAGTCGTTGAACGTCGTGATGCCCTGGGTCGCGGTGTAGAGCGCCCCGTTCGCCAGCGCCGGGTTGCTGCCCTTCGCCTGGGCAGCCACCGACAGCGACAGCGCGACGTCGCCCCGGCCGGCGGAATCGAGCGACACCTGGTTGTAGCCGAGGGGTGTCTGGAACACGTTCTTGAACTGGCCGCGCTGCACCGGCGCCTTCGATTCGGCGACGACATAGCCGGCGATCTGGTCCACGGCCTTGCGGCCGTCGCCGGTCTTGCCGGCATCGGCATAGGTCGCGTGCTGGCAGGCGGCGGCGAGGTCGGACATGATCGCCGAAGCCTGCTTGACCCCGGGCGATCCCGGCGCCGGCGACATCGCCTGCGGGATCTCGGCGACGTCATGCACGATCGACTTGGCGGTCGACTGCACCCGCGCATCGTTCATGATCGCGGTCACCTGCGCCGGCGTCGTCGTCTTCGGGTCGGTGACCTCGTTCAGCTTCTTGGCGGCGGCCGCGGCGCCGCCCTGCCTGTAGGCATCGGCCACGGCCTGGGCCGGGCGGTTGACCAGCACCTCCTGCTGCGCGTCCAGGCTGCCCTGCCTGATCGCGTCGGCCAGGCGCGGGTCGTTGGCGGTGTAGGTCATGTAGACGCCGGCGCGGCCGGAGATCGAGCCCAGCGCGGTGCTGCCGGTCTGGCCGTCGGCCGTCGCGGTCAGTTGCGCGGCGACCTCCTTGCGCAGGGCGTTGTAGGTCGGGTCGGAGTCCTTCTTGGCGGGGTCGTAGGGCGCGTCGGTCTTGGCGGTCTGCAGCAGCTTGCCCAGCTGGTCCTCGGTCCGGCCCTGGCCGATCAGCTGGCGCGAATACAGGTTTTCGGCCGAGGCGACGGCGTCCTGGAACACCTTGTCGTTCGGCGCGCGGGCGGCGATCGGCGCCGCCAGCGCCTTGACGTCGGGCACCGCCTGCTGGCTGCCGGCATATTGCAGCTCCTGCACGATGGTGGCGGTCAGGTCGCCCTTCAGGTCCGCGAGCTTGTCCGGCGCCAGCACCGTGACCGAGGCGTCGGCCAGCTGCTGCCGCTCCTGCTCCAGGAAGCCCAGCCGGGTCTTGTCCAGCACGATGACCGCGTCGCCGTCCTTGCCGGGCTGCAGGTGGTGCGCGGACGAGGGCGGGTTGGCCGGGCGGTTGCCGAAGGCCTTCGGGTCGAGCGACGGGGTCGCCGCGAGGTTCGCCTTCAGCAGCGAGTCGTCATTGTCGCGGCTCAGGTCGACGCCGGCGCGGCGATAGATGTCGTAGGGGTTGTCGCCGACATGCAGCGGATAATAGACGGCGATGCCCGCGGGCGGCTCGTCCGGGCCGAACACGTTGGCGGCGGCATCGTCCTGCGGCTTGTCGGGATTGCCCGGGGTGGACGGATCGGGCGTTGCCGGGTCCTGCTTGGCCCTGGCCTGCTGGATGGTCAGGTTGAAGGTCTGCGGGTCCAGCAGGACCCCGGTGCCGGGCTGCTGCCGATAGCCGGTCCAGCCCTCGTCGATGCGAGCCACCATCGATGCCCCCTCTGTTCCCGATCACACGAATCCAAAGCCGGCGATCGGCTCCACCCCGGGCGCCGTCTCTCGTCGGTCACAGAACTGAAACAGGGTGATAGTCCAGATTTCTCACTTCGGATCAAGATCGATTTCAAACATCCTGACAGCATCAGCTCAATTATTTGTCCGATATAATAAAAATTGAACTTTAGCCAATTTATTGGATCCGGACACGTTTTGCCCCGGCACCCTGAGGTACCGGGGCAATCGATCGTCGACGCTTGTGTGAGATCGTTCAGTCGAACGGATGGAAGCCCTGGCGGGCGAGGTCCAGGTCGCGCTGGTCGACCACGCCGTTGTCGTCGACGTCCAGATTGGTCGTCTCCCAACCCCCGGTCGGGCCTGTCCCCGGCTTCGCGGCGTCGATCCGCTCGGCCAGCTCATCCTTCAGCGCGTCGATGACGCGCGGATCGGCAGTCGGGTCCGCCTCCAGCGCGGCGATCTGCTCCTGCAGCGCCCGGATGCCGGTCTCCTGCGGCGTGCCGAAATTGGCCTGCATGGCGCCGGTCCTGGCGCCGTAGCCCAGGGTCTTCGACAGCTCGACCATGCTGCGCACGCGCTGGCCGTGGTTCACGAAGGACCCGCCGGTGACCTTCGAGTGCCGCTCGGTCACGGTGACCGTCGTGTCGTCGTCATCGACCGCCGACACGGTGGCCGCCTTACCCTGGCCCGTGGTGGTCTTGCCGGTCGCGTCGGCGCTCTTGTCGGCGCCGAGGCCGCGGGAGGTGCCGCCATCGTCGCTGCCGCCGCCGTTACCACCACCGTTACCACCGCCGTTGCCGCCCCCATTGCCTCCGCCGTTGCCGCCGCCATGTCCGCCGCCGTTGCCGCCGCCGTGGCCCCCGCCATTGCCGTCCTTGACGGCGATCAGCAGCGAATCCCCGGCCGAGGGGCTGGCCATGGTCCAGGTCGCCGCCGTGGCGCCGGTCGCATACAGCACGCCGAGCGCCACGGCGAGGGAGGGAAGGGTCGCGCGCAGATGATGGCGCATGAAGGTCTCCAATGGTGGCGCGGGTTTCGAGCACCCGCCTCATCCATCATGACGAACGAACCGGCGGGATATTCCCGGACTGCTGCATTTTATCGAATGACCGGCCAGCGGCTGCGGCGCGGCAGGACATAATCATTGCCCGGCACTCCTCCTTGCGGCATAGTCCGCCGCCGACCGACCCAGGAGGGCAAGATGACGACCTTCATGTCCGAGCAGAAAGGAGTTTCCGCCCATCGCAAGGACATGACACGTCATGTTGTCCCGAATCCGGAGGTCGCCAGCGCGCCGAGACGCGCCGCTTAGCGGCCCCACTGTTCACCCTGCCGGCCAGGGCGGCGCTGCCGCCGCGGTCCTCGATACCCCGTCCCCGCTGACGCGCCGCTCCGGCCGCGACGTGCCGCGCGCCGTCGCCCGGGCGCGGCTCCGCAAGTTCCTGTCCGCCTACCGGCCGCACATCCCGCTGCTGGCGGCCGACCTGTTCTGTGCCGTCGTGGTCTCCGCCACGGCGCTGATCCTGCCGCTCGGCGCCAATCTGGTCACCCGGCGGCTCACCGGCCTGGGCGACGCGCCGGGCGTCCTCGGCGAGGTCTATGTCCTGGGCGCGGCGATGCTCGCCGTGGTCCTGCTGCAGGCCCTGGCCGAGCTGTTCGTCGACTACCAGGGCCATATGATGGGCGCGAAGATGGAAAGCGCCCTGCGCCGCGAGCTGTTCGAGCACCTGCAGACGCTGTCCTTCGGCTTCTACGACCGCGAGCGCACCGGCCAGCTGATGAGCCGGATCACCAACGACCTGTTCTGGCTGGGCGAGCTCTACCACCACGGGCCGGAGGACCTGGCGATCTCGGTGCTGAAATTCGCCGGGGCGCTGGCCATCCTCGCCTGGCTCGACCTGCCGCTGACCCTGATGATCGTGGCGGTTCTGCCCTTCGCGGTCGCCTACGCGCTGCACTTCAACCGGCGCATGAACCGGGCGCTGGCGCTCAGCAAGCAGCGGATCGCCGCGGTCAATGAGCGGGTGGAGGATTCGCTCGCCGGCATCCGCGTGGTCCAGTCCTTCGCCAACGAGGATGTCGAGAACCGGCGGTTCGAGGAACAGAACGCCGCCTTCCTCGACAGCCGCCGCGCCGGCTACCGCAGCGAGGCCTTCTTCTCGATGGGGACCGAGACGTTCCCGCAGCTGATCACGGTGGTGATCATCGTCGCCGGGGCGCTGCGGGTCGCCCAGGCGCAGCTCGCGGTCGCCGACATGCTGACCTTCCTGCTCTGCGTCGCCGTGCTGGTCGACCCGGTGAAGCGGCTGGCGAACTTCGCCCGGCTCTGGCAGGAGGGCTACACCGGCTTCACCCGGATGATGGAGATCCTGGAGGTCGAACCGGAGATCCGCGACCGGCCCGGCGCGGTCGAGCTGGCGCGGCCGCGCGGCGCGATCTCGTTCCGCGGGGTCGGCTTCCGCTACGAGGACGACCGGCCGCATGTGTTCCGGGACCTGTCGCTCGACATCCGGCCGGGCGAGTTCGTCGCCCTGGTCGGCGCCTCCGGGGTCGGGAAGAGCACGCTCTGCGCCCTGGTCCCGCGCTTCTACGAGGCGACGGAGGGGCGGATCCTGATCGACGGCATCGACATCCGCGACGTCACCCTGGCGTCGCTGCGGCGGGCCGTGGGCGTGGTGCAGCAGGATGTCTACCTGTTCGCCGGCACGGTGGCGGAGAACCTGCGTTACGGCCGGCCGGAGGCGACGCAGGAGGAAATCGTGGCTGCGGCGAAGGCGGCCAATGCGCACGACTTCATCATGGGCCTGCCGGACGGCTACGACACCGATATCGGCCAGCGCGGCGTCAAGCTGTCGGGTGGGCAGAAGCAGCGCCTGACCATTGCCCGCGCCTTCCTCAAGAACCCGGCGATCCTGATCTTCGACGAGGCGACCAGCGCGCTCGACAACGAGAGCGAGCGGGCGGTGCAGCAGGCGCTGCTGGACTTGGCGCGGGACCGGACGACGCTGGTGATCGCCCACCGGCTGTCGACGGTGCGCCATGCCGACCGCATCCTGGTCCTGACCGACCAGGGCATCGCCGAGCAGGGGACGCATGAGGAGCTGCTGGCCGCGGGCGGGGTCTATGCCGGGCTGTACCGGGTGCAGGCGAGCTTCTAGGGAGTCGGCCCGGTCGCCACCCGGCGGCCGGGCCGTTCACCACAGATACGGCACCAGCCGGGCGGTGGTGCGGCTGTAATCGGCGTAGGCCGGGCCGAAGGCGTCGGCCATGAACCGCTCCTCGATCGCGATCTTGCGCAGGAAGGCGGCGGCCATCAGCGCCAGGGCGACCAGCGCGCTCCAGCGGTCGATGGCGACGACGGTGCCGATCGCGGCCAGCAGCAGGCCGGTGTAGATCGGGTGGCGGACCAGGGCGTAGGGGCCGCTGCGGACCAGCTCGTGGTCCTGCTTCAGCGTCACCGTGCCGCTCCAGTTGCCGGCGAGGTGCACCCGGGCCCAGACGGCGAAGCCCAGCCCGGCCGCGACCAGCACGGCGCCGGCGATATCGAAGCTTTCGGCGCGCTGCAGGATCGGGGAGCCCAGGGCCGGCCCGGCCATCTCCGGCCGGATGAACAGCCCTATGGCCAGGACCAGCGGTACGATGTGCGACAGCCGCGAGGCGATCGATTCGCTCCGCTGCGCCGGCTTGGTGCCGAAGGCGGCGACATGCCAGTAGATCCACCAGGCGGCCCACAGGCCGATGATCACGAACGCCACCGCGTCCTCCGCTTCAGCCTCGCCGGCGCGATGCTAGCCCGACGCCGCGGGCGGATCGAGCCGGGGCGGATCGGACGCGATGCCGCGGCCGCCGGACCCAAAAAAGCCGCGATGCGGCTGTACTCCGGCGGGATTGTCTCGGTTCGTCGGCGCCGCGCGGTCGGCCTCGCTGATCCGGAGGGTCGAATGGGGAATCGGCGAATGCGGTGGGGCCTCGGCCCGCTCCTGGCCGTGCTGTGCCTGGGCTCGGGGGCGGCGTTGGCCCAGCGGCAGGATCTGTATGACGGCTCGGGCCGCTATCTCGGCTATGTCGAGCGCAGCGGCGACCGCATGAACCGCTACGACGCGGGCGGCCGCTATCTCGGCTACGACCGGCGCGACGGCGCACGGATCGAACGCTACGACGCGAATGGCGGCTATCAGGGCTATCGCGAGGACCAGCCCGGCGGCCGCCGGCTGCAATACGATGCCAGCGGCCGCTATCTCGGTTATCTCGAGCGCAGCGGCAACCGGCTGAACCGCTACGACGCGGACGGCCGCTACATCGGCTACGACCAGCCGGACGGCGACCGGGTCGACCAGTACGACGCGGACGGGCGGTATCTCGGCTCCCGCGAGGAGTGAGCCCCGCTACGGCCCGATCGTCGCGATCCGGTGCCGCAGCGCCTCGAGGCCATGGTCGCGGATGCCGAGCGCGACCAGATGCTCGAGGGTGGAGCGGAAATACTCCCGGCAGCTGCCGAGCTGGCCACGGGCCCCGGCCAGCACCCGCGCCGTCTCCTCCTCGCTCAGCCGGCCGGCATAGCGCGGCTGGTCGCGGTTGATGGTGAAGGCGATCGCCCGCACCGGCCCGTCCGGCGTCGCCGCCGTCACCCAGCGCGGCACATAGGCGGCGGTCACCATCTCGCGCCGCCAGATCAGGTCCAGCTCCTCGTCCACCGCCGCCGCGGCGATGCGGAAGACGACGCCGCGGCAGCTGCCGCCGCGGTCCAGGCCCAGCACCAGCCCCGGCCGGTCGGGCGTGCCGCGGCCCAGCGAGGTCCACAGGCAGAAGCGGCGGTGCCAGCCATGGATCACGCCGGTGCGCCGCTCGACGAAATGGAAGGCCGGGTTCCAGATCAGCGAGCCGTAGCCGAAGACCCAGACGTCGCCGGCCGGGTTCTCCGCTGCCAGGGTAGCCCGGCGGGATGCCGCCAGCTCGTCGAAGGACAGCAGCTGGGCCGTCGGGTCGCCGGCCGCGATCATCTTCTGCAGCACGCCGCTCTTCAGCGTCTCGCGGGTGATGGCGGCCGGCTCGGCGACCGTCGGGACCTCGCTCACGGCGTCTCCCACCGGCCGGAATGGGCGGAGCGGAAGACGGCGTCGATCACCTGCATATTGGCCAGCGTGTTCTCCAGCGGCACCGGCTGCTCGCCCCCCGTCAGGATCGCCTCGGCGAAGGCGCTGGCGGCGACGCCGTACTGGTCGCAGGCCGGCACCTCGACCGGCTTGATGCCGTCGCCGAACAGGCTCGACCCGTCGTCCAGCAGCAGGCGGCAGGGCCGGTCGTTCGGGGCGTTGAACGGGATCTCCACCTCGATCCGCCCCTTGGTTCCCAGGAACTGCATGCGCTGATAGCCGGGAAGCTGGGTGGAATAGAGGAAGCTGGCCTGCACCCCGTCATAGTCGAGGAGGACGCTGCCCAGCCGGTCGATCTTGAACACCGGGTCGCGGTCGATCAGCGAGACGACGCGGCGCGGCTCCCGCCCGGTGACGAAGCGCGAGGTGGTGATCGGGTAGCAGCCGATGTCCAGCAGGCCGCCGCCGCCGATATCGGCCTTGTTGCGGATGTTGTTCGGGTCGATGTTGCGATAGGTGAAGGCGCCGGTGATGGCGCGCAGCTCGCCGATCGAGCCCTCCTGGATCAGCTCGCGCGTCTTCAGCCATTGCGGATGGGTGCGCACCATGAAGGCTTCCTGGATGCGCCGGCCGGTCCTGTCGCGCGCCGCGATCAGCTGCCGCGCCTGCTCGGCGTTCAGGCCGATCGGCTTCTCGCACAGCACATGCTTGCCGGCCTCCGCCGCCTTGATCGCCCATTCGACATGCAGGTGGTTCGGCAGCGGGATGTAGACCGCCTCGATCTCCGGGTCGGCCAGCAGCGCCTCGTAGCTGTCATAGGCCGCCGGCAGCCCGTATTTCGCCGCCGCGGCCGCGGATCTCTCCGCCGAGCGCGAAGCGATCGCCTTCACCCGGCAATGCGGCGCCCGGGTCATCGGCGGGACGACCTTGTCGTTGATCTTGGCGGCGCCCAGCACGCCCCAGACGATCGTTCCTTCGGCCACGCCTGTCTCCTTCGACTGCAAAATGCCTGACGTTTTCGCAGATTCCGGGGATCCTACCGGCTCCGGATGCCGATGAGGAGCGTTCAGAGCGCGATCGTGTCCGGCGGAAAGCGGGTTGCTTTCCGCCGGACACGTGAATCGCGCTCTCACCTCTGGAACCGAGCCGGCTGAAGGCCGGCTCAGGGCGCGGGCAGGGGATGCGGTTCGGGCGACCCGTCCAGCTCCGCGACGGGCGCCAGATCGGCGACGGCGCACAGCCGCTGCACCACCGCGGCCCGGGGCGAGGCGACCTCGCCATGCTCATAGGCCACGACCTGCAGCCGGCCCGCCACCGCCTCCAGCAGCTCCCCCGCCTTCAGCAGATGGGCGGGGGTCGCGGGCCGGCCGAAGCGCTGGTTCCCTTGGGCGAAGGTTTCGTAGATCAGCACCCCGCCCGGGGCCAGCGCGTCGACGATCACCGGCAGCAGCGGCCGGTGCAGGTAGTTGGTGACGACGATCCCGAAGAAACGCCGTCCCGGAAACGGCCAGGGGCCGGCCTCGATATCCGCCTGCAGGATCTCGACGCCCTCGGCCCCGGCCAGATCCGCCACCCCCTGCAGGTCGATGTCGACGCCGGCCACGGCGTGGCCGCGGTCGCGGAAATGCCGCAGGTGGCGGCCGCTGCCGCAGGCCAGGTCCAACACCGGCCCGGTCTTTGGCACCAGCGGCGCGAATCGCGCGACCCAGCGGGACACAGGGGGGATATGCGGCATTGATGGCATTCGAGGTGTCATTTTCTTTGCGGCCCGCGGCGCGGCATCGTATGACAAATGCGGAGCATGGAATGCGATGATCCTGTACGAATTGCGATGTGAGGCCGGCCACGGCTTCGAGGCCTGGTTCCGGAACAGCGACACCTATGACACGCAGGTGGCGGCGGGCGAGGTCAACTGCCCGGTCTGCGGCACCAGCACGGTGCAGAAGGCGTTGATGGCGCCGGCGATCGCCAAGCGCTCGGCCGAGGCCGAAGGCCGCCGCACCCACACCACCATGGCCGATGCGCGCCGCCAGCTCGAGGCCCTGCGCCGCAGGATCGAGGAGAACTGCGAATATGTCGGCGACCGCTTCGCCGAGGAAGCGCGCAAGATCCATTACGAGGAAGCGGAGCATCGCGACATCTATGGCGAAGCGACCGAATCCGAGGCGCGCGAGCTGGAGGAGGAGGGCATCGGAGTCGCCCGCATTCCCTGGGTGTCGCGCACGGATTCCTGAGCTTCGTCCGGCGCCCGGACGCACCGTCTGATTGATCCGGACGGCGGCATCTTCGCGCCGC